>Ga0209253_10000630_pt1 | contig 30576 bp, 23 predicted proteins | sample FrelakmetBRP12BR_FD_187145 | JGI IMG/M metagenome (GOLD analysis project Ga0209253, IMG submission 187145) | Freshwater lake sediment microbial communities from the University of Notre Dame, USA, for methane emissions studies - BRP12 BR (SPAdes)... | ecosystem: Environmental > Aquatic >... | reverse complement strand
ACGGCTTCGTAAAAAGTCCATCTGCGGCGTTGCGCTTCATCTTTCGTCATTGCAGCGTACTTCTCTGTACGCCTCATTCCTCAAGATTCGCGCGCCTTGCATCTGGAGCTTTTTCCTGAGCCGTCTACCTCGGCGACTTTTTGCGAAGTCACCGACTTTGGGACCTCCGCTCAGGGGTGGAGCCACCGACAGGATTCCGGTGCCCCGCGCCCCCATCTCGCGGCCAGTACGTCCCGGTACACTTGAAGGTTACCTTCCACCATCTTCGCGACGGAAAAGTTTCGACAAACGAAGGCGCGCCCCGCATTTCCCAAAGCTCGAGCTGTTTCCCGCTGCCGTAACAGCCGGACTATCGCCGCGGCCAAGCTCTTGGGGTCCGCGGACGGGACAAGAAGGCCGGTCACGCCGTCTTGGACGATCTCCGGCACTCCGCCCGCGCTGGCGGCTACAATGGGAATTCCCGCCGCGGCCGCCTCCAGAAGGGAGAGCCCGAGACCCTCCATCACGGCCGGATGGACCACGAGATCCAAGCAGGGGAGCATCCGGTCCAGATCCGTCCGGAATCCTGTAAATCGGACATGGGACAGGAGGCCATAGCGATGGCAGAGCTGCTTCAGCTCCCCCTCCAAGGGGCCCCGGCCGAAGAGAAGCACCCGGAGATCTGGGAATTCCCTGACGACTTCGGGCAAGGCCTCTACGAGCACGCGGTGGCCCTTACGGGGAATGAACTGGGCGATGGCGGCAAGCACTCGGTGGGACTCTTCTAGGCCGAACGCGCGGAGAAACCACTGCCGGTCGCAGGACCTGCGGTAGCGTTCGGTGTCGATCCCGCTGGGAACACATACGACTTTTTCGGCAGGCACACCTGCCGCCAGAAGCACCTTTCGGACACCCTCGGAGATGGAGATCACCCGATCGTAGCATCGGTACTTGGCGCGGGCCGGGAGCACCGGCTCGGGATTGTCCACGCGTCGACTCACCACCGCCGGGGTCCCGGTGATGGCGGCAACGATCCCACCCCAGTAATCCGCACCTCGGCGGCTATGGGTGTGGATAAGGTGCGGCTGGAACAACCGGACCGCGTGCATCAGGTGAAGGGGAAGCCGGGGATCGAGATCCCCGGCGAGCCGAGGCGCGACGACGCGGCTCCGCCCCTGGACCGCCCGGCCCACGGCGCTGCCCTCGGGGCACAGGAGCAGATTCCCGCACCCTCGAGCCTCGAGGCCGTTCACTAAGAGTGCAACCTGGAGGGCGCCGCCGTAGAGGTGTCGTCCCGTCTCCGCGTGGAGTATCTTCATCGCTCACTGCTCATGGATCGATCGAGGAGACGTCGTGCCGCATGCAGGACCTCATCCGTCTCGATCGCCGCCATGCAGGGAAACCTGCGGTCGCAGGTAGGACGCCGCCGACAGGGGGAACAGGGATAGGGGTGGTAGACCACCCTCGCCTTGGGGGTGCCCGCATCCAAGTAGGGACGGGTCGCACCGAAGAGGACCACCGTCGGCCGCGCGAAGGCAACGCTCATGTGGGTGAGCCCCGTATCCACCCCGATGACCAGGGAAGCCCCCTCGACCAATGCCGCGCTTTCGTCCAGGGCGGTCCTCCCGGTAAGGTCGATCACCCGGCCTGCGGCGGTCTCCCAGAGCCGCTGCCCCTTCTTCCGGTCGCCTGCTCCCCCGAGCACCACCGGGGTGAGGCCGAATTCGTTCTCGAGAGCCGCAGCGAGATTCGCCCAGCGCTCCTCCGGCCAGTGCTTCTGGTCTCGGGTGGTGAAGGGGCAGAGGACCGCGTACGGCCCGGTAACCCCCTGGGCCAAGAGCACTCTCCGGGCTCCATCGCGAGCCGCCGCTGCAAGGGCCACCTCCATGCGGAAGGGGCCGGGGGAGAGACCGAGGCTCTCCACCAGCTGGAGGTATTCGGAGCCGATCCGTCCGTCCCCAGGGTCGCGCGAAATGAGCCGGGTCATGAGGAATTCACCGGGCTCCTGGGAGCGAAAGCCGATCCGTTCCGGCGCGCCCGACAGAAAGGCGAGGAACCTTCCCTTGAGCAGTCCCGTACCCTCCAGGGCCAGATGGAAGGAGCGGCTCCGCAACAGACTCGCGAAGCGACGGATCTCCCCACTCAAGGCAAGGACGCGACCTCCGCGAAGGAACTCCTTCCACCTCCCTCTCGGCCACTCGATCACCTCGTCGAGACCGGGGTGGTGGCGGAGGAGTTCCGCCGCCGCGGGCTCCACCAACCAGGCAAGGTAGCCTTGCGGGTAGGCGCGCCGGATGACTCCGATCATGGGTGAGGCCATGACCACGTCACCGAGGGCGCTCGGACGGATGATGAGAATGCGTGTCACGGAATCGGTTTGGCCTCGTCGATGAGCATGATGGGAATGTCATCCTTGATCTCGTAGAGAAGCTTGCATCGATGGCAGATGAGCCCATCGCCCGTCTGATTGAGGTAGATGTCGCCCTTGCACTTGGGACAGGCGAGAATATCCAAGAGCTCCTTGCTGATTGCCATATGCCCATCCTTTCCTGAGTCCTGACTCAGCGCCTCGAGCCTTCAAGTACTAGTAGTAGGTTGTGGAAGAATCCCCTCATGAGCACGAAAGGGCCTGCATCGGAGGCAGGGTGATCTGCGAGGCAAGGCGCATCTGGAGCCTCCTCTTACTCCTGCGACCGTGGGAAGACCTCCCGAACGATTCACCCTCCTCCCGAGCGAAGGCCGGACCACCTCGAGCTTACTCATGGCGCGACTATGCAGCCTTGCAGAGTAGACCACCCCGCCTCCTCGAGCTATGGCGGTTCTCAGCGACCGGCCACGTCCGCGAGGATCCACGCCACCGCCTCAGGAAGATCCGCCGCAATAAAGTCCGGCGTCACCCGACTCGCAAGCCCGACAAATTCCAGCTCGCCCTTGCCATAGCCGGTAAGGACGAGCACCGCCCGTGCTCCCGTCCTGCGGGCCATCTCCACATCTTGGAAGCGGTCCCCTACCACATAGGATCTAGCAAGGTCAAGGTTCAGATCCCGGGCCGCCTGGAGCAGGAGACCGGGTCTCGGCTTCCGACAGTCGCACCACGCCTCCAGTTCCCCCGGCTGGTGCCCGTGGGGGCAGGTATAGATACCGTCCAGAAAGGCGCCTTCCTCGCTGAGCAGACGGCGCATCTTCTCGTGGACCCGATCGATGAAAGCCACGGGGAAATACCCCCGCGCCGCGCCCGACTGGTTGGTGATCACCACCGCCTTGAGACCGCTGGCGTTGATACTCCGGATGGCGGCAGCCGCGCCGGCGAGAAGCACGAACCGATCCAGATGATTGATGTACCCCATCTCCTCGTTGATGGTCCCGTCTCGATCCAGAAAGACCGCTCTCTCCATCTGCCCTATTCCCTATTCTGGCTTCGATTGCAGCGCCTTCCGCACGAGATCCTTGAACCGGGAACTATTTTCGCCTAGGTCGAGAACGATGCCAAGCACCCACAGGTTCATCGCCGGAGACGGCTTCGCGGGAAGACGCACCCAATCCTTCTCGGTGGTGAGCCAGAGCTCGGGTTCCTTCGCTGCCGCCGCCAGAATCAAATTGTTGAGGAGCGCCGAGCTCAGAGGACTATGATCCGGCAGGGCGCAAGAGTAGACCAACCGCGCCCCGAGATCCTCAAGGGTCCGAAAAAAGCCCTCGGGCTTGGCGATGCCGGCAAAGGCCGCGGCGCGGACCCCGGCGAGAGAACTGAGCGGCCTCTCCCTCCCGGTAGAGGACTCGAACAGGCGGTCCGGACGATACGTCGTGGTGACGATCGCCTTCTCCGGCCACATTTTTGCCAGCTCTTGTCGATTCACCTCGGCGGGCAGACTCCCGTCGAAACGGCTAAGGACAAGAGCCTGCGCCCGGCGGAGGGCCGAGGGTACCTCCCGCAGAGATCCCCGGGGAAACAGCCAGCCGTTCCCAAAGGGGCTCCGGGCATCGAGGAGCAGGAGATCCAGATCTCGCGCCAGCCAGCGATGCTGAAAGCCGTCGTCCAGGATGACTACTTGCGATTCGAACTCCTCGACCGCCGAAGCCACAGCCCGGGCCCGACGGGCCGAGCAGAGGACAGGCACCTGGGGTAGCCTTCGTGCCAGGGTCTGGGGTTCGTCACCGGAAAGCCTGACGTCGGCAAGGATGCGACTCCCGTCGCTCACAACGCATATGCGCCTGCCACACGCTCCGCGGTAGCCGCGACTGACCACGGCAACCCGCCACCCCTCTCCCTGAAGAAACCCGGCAAGCCAGGCGACCATAGGGGTCTTCCCCGTTCCACCCACGGTGAGGTTCCCCACGCTGACCACGCGACACCTTGGACGCCAGGACGGGAGCACGCCCTTATCAAAGAGGCAGTTCCTCACGCCCACGAGGAGACCATACGCCCCGGCAGCCGGGACGGTGAGGGACCGGAGCAGCGCCAGCCCGGGAGAACGTCTCTCGTTAGCGATGACAAGCTGGAACAGTCGCTCCATCAGCCCGTCAACCCTGATCGTGTGGATCCCCCGATCTCTTGCCGTGTCGCCACGGTCACCTGTCACACCGACTCCCCGATCCAAGTGCCTAAACTGATCTAGAGTGCCTAAGATTATGCGGCAGGGCCGATCCACCTACCGGTCCACGCTCCGCAGAGGCAGGGTGGTCTGCGACGCAAAGCGCATCCGGAGCCGCCTCGCGCCAGGAGAAATCCGAATATCGAATCTCGAATGTTCAAAACTGTCATGCCGGTGTTTCGGTCATTCGAATTTCGATATTGTTTCGTGCTTCGGATTTCGAATTTCGAATTTTCCTTTCCCTTGGCCCCTCGCTCTAGAGATAACTCTCCGCGGAGAGCACCCTGCTTCCCACTCCCAAGCTCCGCAGAGGCAGGGTGGTCTGCGACGCAAAGTCCGTCCAGAGCCACCTCCACCTCCCCGTCCCCGTACCCCGCTTCAGAGGAGCTCCCGGATCACCTCCAAGGTACGCCGTGCGGCGCCTCGGTGGCCCGAGAGTGCCCGCTTGGCCCGCTCTCCATCCTGGGCGCACACCTCGGGAGCCTGCAGCCATCGCTCGAGCCGCTCCGCCAGCCCCGCTTCACTCGCCACCTGGAAACCGCCGCCGCTCTCGCGGAGGATTGCCGCAATATCCCTGAAATTGGTCATATGAGGACCGAATACCACCGGCAACCCTCGCTGAGCCGCTTCGACGGGATTGTGACCGCCCAGCGGTACCACACTTCCCCCCACGAAGGCGAAGGTGCCGAGGCTGTAGAACCCTGACAGCTCACCGATGGTATCGAGAACAAAGACATCCGTCTTGGCAGAAACCGCGCCCACCAGGCTTCGCCTGCCGGTTCTCCAGCCTGCTCCCTGCGCCAGCGCAGTGACCTCCCCGGCCCGTTCCGGGTGACGGGGCGCGACGATCAGGTAGAGCTCCGGGAAACGCCGCCGGAGCTGCCCGAACACCCGGAGAAGGATCTCCTCCTCTCCCGGATGTGTGCTCCCCGCAATCCAGACCGGCCCCTGGGGCACCCAGTCGAGCCGGTGGCGCAGCGACGTTCGCTCTTCACCAGGAGAGATCTCTATCGGCTGATCGAGCTTGAGATTCCCGGTGACCCTTACCCTGTCGGGCTGCGCTCCCAAAATGAGGAGGCGCCGGGCATCCTCCTCGGCCTGCATGCAAAAGCGGCTCACCTGGAAAAGGGTGGAACCGAGGAAGGGACGGAAGAGCCGGTAGCGAGGGAACGAGCGGTCCGAGATCCTGCCGTTCACCAGCACGGTGAGCGTGCCCTGCCGGCTGAGATACCGGAGGAGATTGGGCCAGAGATCGGTCTCCACAAGGACGAAGAGCCGGGCATCCACCCTCTCTACCACCCGCCGCACCACCCACCAGAGGTCAAAGGGAAGGTAGAAAGGGGGGTAACCGATGTCGGTCAGCCGCTCCTGGGCGAGCCCCTGCCCGGCTTCGGTGGTGGTGGAGAAGAGCAACTGGCAAGAAGGATACTCCTCCCGAAGAAGGCGAAGGAGCGGCAGGACCGAGATCACCTCTCCCACAGAGAGGGCGTGTACCCAGATCACCTCCTTGCCTCCCAGCTCCGGTGGCAGCCTCAGGTCAAAACCGCACCGGGGGCGGAGATTACTACGGTACTTGCCGGCGAGGAGGCGGCGAAGCCAGAGGTAACAGACGATCCCTGGCAGAGCGGCAAGCCACGAGGCGTTGTAGAGCCAGTTCATGGGATCCTTTCACCTAGTGCCGGGCCGCTCGCACGAACCCAACTTGGATGGACAGCACCTGCGGAGACGGGGTGTTCCACGAGGCAAGGCGCATCTGGAGCAACCTCCAGGCAGGAGAAATCCGAATATCGAATCTCGAAATTCGAAACAAATTCAAAGCGTGAACTTCAAATGTTCAAAACTACCATGCCGGTGTTTCGTTCATTTGGATTTCGAATTTTCCTTTCCCTTGCCCCCTCGCCCCGGAGGTAACTCCCCGCGTAGATCACCCTGTCTCCAACCACTCAGATATGTCATCAACCTGCCGCCAGGGCCGCGTCGACCTCATACTGGGCGAACTGGAGCTCGTAGAGGCGACAGTACTCTCCATTCGCCTCCAGCAGTTCGGCATGCCTCCCCTCCTCCACGATGCGGCCGTCTGCCAGCACCACAATCCGGTCGGCGTTCTGCACCGTGGAGAGTCGGTGGGCGATCACCAAGGTCGTCCGCCCGGCCATGAGAGTGTCGAGCGCCTTTTGCACCTCCAGCTCCGCCTCGCTGTCCAGGGACGAGGTGGCCTCGTCGAGGATAAGGATGGGGGCGTCTTTGAGGAGCGCCCGGGCAATGCAGAGCCGCTGCCGCTCCCCTCCGGAAATCCGCACGCCCTGCTCGCCGACGACGGTATCAAAGCCCTGCGGCATCCTTGTGATGAAGTCATAGGCATTGGCGGCCTTGGCTGCGGCAATGATCTCCTCCTCGCTCTTGGCAATGTCACCGTAGGCGATGTTGTTCCGGACCGTATCATTGAAGAGAATGCTCTGCTGGGTCACCATCCCGATCTGGGCGCGGAGCGATGCCAGGGTGACGTGACGAATGTCCATCCCGTCGATCAGAATGGCTCCGCCCGTCACGTCGTAGAACCGGGTGATGAGGTTGACCATGGTCGTCTTGCCCGCCCCGCTCGCTCCCACGATGGCGACGAGTTCCCCTGCAGCGACGGTGAGACTAATGTCCTTGAGAACCGGCTCCCGGTCGTAGCAGAACTGGACATGGCGCAGTTCCAGGCCCTGTTTCATAGGCAGCAGTTGCATGGCGTCAGGCCGATCGTGGGTCTCCCGCGGGGTGTCGAGGATGTCGTAGACCCGTTGCGCTGCCGCCACTCCCTGCTGGATTGTATTGTTCATCGTGTTCAGCCGTTTTACCGGTTCGTAGAGCAGGAGGAGGGCAGCGAGGAAGGAAAAGAAGTTCCCGGGAGTGGAGACGCCTCTGATGACGCTCAGGCCGCCATACCAAATGATGGAGACGACACCCAGCCCCCCCAGGAACTCCATGACCGGAGAGGAGAGGGCGCGAACACTCACCGACTTCATGTAGTACTGGAAGTACCGCATGTTCTCACGGCTGAAGCGTGCCTTCTCGTACTCCTCCATGCCAAAGGCTTTCACGATCCGGTTGCCGCTGATGGTCTCATGCAGGATCACCGAGATGTCGCCCATGGATTGCTGGCTCTTCGTGCTGATGCGGCGGAGCATCCTCCCGAACTTGACAATCGGGAAAAAGGCAAAGGGAAGCACCACCATGGCGACGAGGGCGAGCTCCCAGTCGCGGTAGAAGATGACGCCCGTAAGTCCTACCACGCTGACGCAATCCTTGAGCATTCCGGTGATGGCGCTCGACACTGCTGCCTGGAGGAGATTCACGTCATTGGTGATCCGGGACATGAGGAGGCCGGTAGGCGTCCGGTCGAAAAAGGAGAGGGAGAGGGTCTGGAGGTGGTCGTAGAGCTGCTGTCGCACCTGGCTGACGACCCGTTGACCTACGTAGCTCATGAAATAGACGTGGCCCCACTCACAGAGCCCTTTCACCAGGAAAAGAAGGAGGACCGCAAGGGGAAGGACCTTGAGCATCCCAGCCTTCTTGTTGATAAAGATGTCGTCCAGGACCGGTTTCACCAGGTAGGCCGAGGCCGCTGTGCAGGCGGCCACCCCCAGCATGCAGGCCATGGCGACGGCGAGCCGGCGCCAGTGGGGAATGACCAATCTGAACAGCCGCCGGTAGAGACTTACGGATTGCCTGTCCTTGGTGCCGTCCATAGGCGCGAAACCTTCCAACTCTAAGTCCTTGGCCTCCCCAGGAGTGACAACGCAATTTCCGCCGCCCGGACGGACGCCCCGGGGCTTCCGAGCCTGCGGCGCACCTCCTCCAGTCTGCTTCTGATCCACACCTGGCGGCCCGGGTCCTCGAGGATGTCCATCACCTCTTTGACAATACCCTCGGCCGTGACTTGGTCCTGAATCAGCTCCGGAGCCACCGTTTCTCCCGCCACCAAATTCACCAGGCCGATGTGCTTCACCCGGATCAGCCGGCGGCCGATCTCGTAGCTGAGCCGGTGCACCTTGTACACGATCACGAGGGGCGTATCAAGGATGGCCGCCTCCAGGGTTACCGAGCCCGACGCTGCAACGATGAGTTCACAGGCCTGGATGGCCTCGTGGGTCCTCCCCTCGATCACCGTGAGCGGCAGGGCTCGTCCCTGCAACAAGGGGCGCACCTGGTCGGCCCTGATGGTAGAAGCCAGGGGGAGGAGGAAGTGGGCATGGGGCATACGCCGGGCGAGGCTCGCCGCCGCCTCCAGCATGATGGGGAGAAGAGCCCTCACCTCGTTCTGCCTGCTCCCGGGGAGGAGCCCGACGAGAGGCCGCCCTCCCGAGCCCAGAGCGAGGCGTCGCCCCAGTTCCTCACGATCCCTCCCTGTAACCGCATCGAGGAAGGGATGGCCCACGAAGGAAACCGGAACCCCCGCCTCACGGTAGAGGGTCTCCTCGAAAGGGAAGAGGACCACCATTCGGTCCACGCACCGGCGGATTGTCCTCACTCGGCCTGACCGCCAGGCCCACACCTGGGGGCTGATGTAATACATCACCGGAATGCCGAGCTGTTTCGCCTTTCGGGCAACAAGGAGGTTGAAATCGGGGTAATCGATCAGGATGAGGAGATGGGGTTGCCAGGTCCGCAGGGTGTTGATGGCCAGGCGAAAGGCCCTGGCGATGGTAAGGAGATGGCGGGCCACCTCCAATAGCCCCACCACCGCCACCTCGGCGGCATCCCAGAGAAGTTGAACTCCCGCCTCCTGGAGTTCCCGTCCCCCCACCCCCCGGAAGGAGAGGGACGGATCTGCCGCAGCCATGGCCTTCACCAGGTTGGCGCCGTGGACATCCCCGGAGGCTTCCCCGGTTATGATGAAGACCCTCTTCCCCACGAAACCTCGCCACTGTGAGGAATAGCCCTACCTCAGTCCATAGGCAGCGCCCACTTGCTCCATGCGCTCGCGTATGAGTTCGCTTACCCGGATGGCCACCTCCAGGGCGGTGCGCCCCTCCTCACCGCCCACCACAGGACGTTGACCGGTGCGGACCGAGTGCATGAAGGCGCGTAACTCCTCCTCCAGGGGATCCGTGTCCGCCACCGGCAGGCGCTCGTATTCGATCTCGGGAAACCCATTCGAATCAAGAGTCGGGAGCTTGTGATAGAGTTCCACCTCCTTGTCGGCGTAGTCGATGGAGAGGTAGCTGTCGGGTTGGAATATTCTGATCCTCCTCATCTTGTTGGCGGAGATACGGCTGGCGGTGACGTTGGCGATGCAGCCTCCGGCAAACTCGAGGCGGACGCTCGCGATATCGGTGGTCTGAGTGAGGACCGTCACGCCGACAGCCCTCACATCCTCGAGAGGATAGGGAACAAGGCTGAGGATTATGTCGATATCATGGATCATGAGATCGAGGATGACATTTACCTCCGTCCCCCGCTCGGAGAATGAGGCGAGCCGATGAGACTCCATAAATAGTGGTTGACGGATATATGGTCGGGCCGCGAGTAAGGCGGGATTGAAACGCTCGAGGTGGCCCACCTGGAGGATGAGATCCCTGGCCCGGGCAAGAGCAATGATGTCGTCCGCCTCTTCCAGGGAGACGGTCATCGGTTTTTCCACCAGCACATGGATCCCCGCCTCGAGGAACTCCCGTGCAACCCGGTAATGATCCTGGGGCGGAACGACAACGCTCACCGCATCAACCTTGCCGATGAGATCCCGATGAGAGGAAAGGGCCCGGCACGAGCAGCGCTCGGCAACCTGTTGGGCTCGATCTAGGTCGAGGTCCGCCACCGCCACCAGTCGAGCCTCTTCCAGGGCGGCATACTTCTCCGCATGGAACTGACCGAGATGCCCGGCACCCACCACCGCCACCCGCGGGGCTTGAGGGCTTACCACCACGCGGGGGATTCGGGGGAGTCCCACAATTCGGGGTGCAAGCCCGCCGGCGCCTTCAACGAGCTGATCCCGCGCTTCCCCCATCCCCTCCGCCGAGGAAAGGGAGAGGATCGCGATCCGAGCGCGGTCGGCGGTCTCGATCATGCGGTCACGGTCGAACATGAGGGTTCTTCCCGCCTCGACCACGAGGACCGATCCTCCCGCCTTCTCCATGGTTTCGACGGTTTGCAGCCCTACGGCCGGCACATCGAAGCGCAGGTCCTGGCCCGGCTTGCTCACCTTAACCACCACGGCCTGTCCCTGGCTCAGGCGGCCGCCGCGCTCGATGGTCTCGTCCGTGCCCTCCATGGCCTCCACGGCGAGCACCGCTTGATCCTTCACCACCAGGCACTGACCGATGTCGAGGTTGCCGATCTCCTTGGCGAGAGTCCAGCCGAAGGCGATATCGCGTCGTTCTCGTGCCGTGGGCCGGCGCCGCGTGAGGATTCCGGCTGGGGCAAGGAGCTCCGGCAGGAACAAGGTGGAGGGTCTGATCTTGATGCCGTTCGCCTCCAGCTCCTCTGCCGTGGCCCTGAGCAGGGCGTCGTCCTTCTTGTGGATCAACCGCGCCAGGAGCTTCACCACCTTCCAGTCGGGCCTAAGCTTGCTGTAAAGCTTGGTCTTGGCCACCGTGCCGGCCATGATCGCCTCGGAAACTTCAGCCTTGCGAAAGACGTCGATCATTTGCCCGAGTTTGCCGAGAGCCACCCAGGCGCAAAGATCCACCTCGTCCTGGAGGCGTCTGTCGGTCTCCCCCTTGAGCGCCACCGCCACCACCTGAACACCCTGAGTGCGAGCGGCTCGGGCGAAGAGGAGCGGGAATTGGCCACCGCCGGCAATGAGTCCGATCTTCTTCATAGACCTGTCTTGACGGATCCCGTCTTTTCCCTACCGCCTAAGACGGGGAAAGGGAGGAGATCCGATTGTGCGCTGAACTTCCTTCGCGCGGCAGTGCTCCGCCCCGCCATGGAGCGCACCGCCTCTCAGGCCTTCAGTCTTCGGTGGACGTCCCCGTCTTCCGGGTTATCCCACGCTGGGAGCCACGAATGAAGTCCACAAAAATTTTTACCTCTGCCACGCCGACCAGTTTCTCCTCCGCCGCCTCAAGGGCCCGCTCCAGGGACATACCGCTCCGGAACACGAGACGATAACACTCCTTGAGTGCCCGCACCACGTCATCGGGAAAGTTCTTACGCTTGAGGCCGATGAGGTTGAGTCCGAACAGTTTGGCGCGCTCACCGGAAGCCAACACGTAGGGAGGGATATCCTTGACCACACCGGTCTTGCCGCCAATATAAGCGTGGGTTCCGATCCGGACAAACTGGTGCACGGCGCACAGTCCGCCGAGAACTGCGTGATCATCCACGGTGACGTGGCCGGCGAGTGTCGCTGCGTTCGCCATGACCACCTGGCTGCCGATAACGCAATTATGGGCCACGTGACTGTAGGCCATGAGGAAGTTGTGGTCACCCACTCGCGTTGCGTGATTGCCGCCCATGCTTGCGCGGTTGATAGTGACGAACTCCCTGATGATGTTGTCGCTGCCGATGATGGTTTCGGTGCGGCGGCCGTCGAACTTCAGATCCTGCGGCGATGTGCCGACGGAGGCATAGGGGTAGATCTCACAGCGGGGGCCGATGGTGGTATAGGCGGCGATATGCCCATGAGGGTGAATGCGACAGTCGCTCCCTATCCTCACCCATTGCCCGATGACGGCGTAGGGACCGACCTCGACACCGTCACCCAACTCGGCGCTGGGGTGAATGATGGCAGTGGGATGGATGGCCATGGGTGACTCTCAACCTTCACTGTCCGAGGCCTGTTCCGCTCCCAGGGCGGCCATGAATTCCCCTTCGGCAACCAGGGTCTCGCCCACATATGCCTCACCGCGCATCTTCACGATCCTGCCTTTGTGTCGCATCATGGTGAGGTGCATGCGGAGCTGATCTCCGGGAACAACGGGCTTGCGAAAGCGAACCTTGTCGATCCCGACGAAGTACACCGGACTGCCGGCCAGTTCCTTAGGCCCCGAAAGATAGGCAAGCACCCCTCCGACCTGCGCCATCGCTTCCACGATGAGAACCCCGGGCATGATAGGGCTTCCGGGAAAGTGTCCGATGAAGAAGGGCTCGTTCATGGTAACGTTCTTCAGTCCCACGACCTCCTGGCCCGCCACCAGCTTCTCGATCCGGTCCACAAGGAGGAACGGGTACCGGTGGGGCAGGAGCTTCATGATCTCCCTCACATCCATCATGGTCTCATCCTTTGCTGTTGACACCTTGCTCCAATTGCGCCAGTCTCTTCTCCAATTCCATGACCCTCTTGCGCAACTCCGGCAGCCTCCTGACTAGGTGACAGGTTCGCAGCCAATCCTGATGAGGGATGGCGGGGCTCCCCGACACCACTTGCCCTGGCGGGACCGACTGGGCGATACCGGACTGAGCCCCAACCCGTGCTCCGTCTCCAATCTCCACATGGCCCACTACTCCCACCTGTCCGGCGAGGATGACGCTCTTGCCGATCCGGGTACTCCCGGAAATCCCCACCTGGGCGACGATGATGGAGTCCTCCCCCACCACCACGTTGTGAGCCACTTGGACGAGGTTATCGATCTTGGCGCCTCGCTGAATCCACGTCATCCCCAGCGTGGCCCGGTCGATGGCGCAGTTGGCGCCGATCTCGACGTCGTCATCGATGCGAACAATCCCCGTGTGCGGAATCTTCACGTGACGGCCGCCGTCCTGAGCGAAGCCGAAGCCGTCGCTCCCGACCACGGTACCGCTGTGGATGATGACCCGTTTGCCGACAATACAGCGATCGAGAATGGTCACGTTGGGGTGGATAAACGCATCGTCGCCGATCTCAACCCCAGCGCCCACGTAGACTCCCCCGTGGAGGGTAACCCGTTCCCCGATGATCGCACCCTCACCCACGTACGCCAACGGGTGAATGGATACCCCCTGTCCCAGCCCCACCCCGTCGCCGAGGTGGGCTTTCGGGCTCACTCCCAGGGCCGCTCGCGGCCTCTCGGTGAATAGGGCGAGGATCTGGGCGAAAGCCAGGTAGGGATTGGGACTCACAAGGAGCGGCCGCTCCAGGTCTTCCATCCCGGCCGGCACGATGAGAGCACCCGCGGCGGTTTGTTTCGCCAGCATCCTGTACTTGGGGCTCACCACAAAGGAGATCTCTGTCTCCGTGGCATCTTCGAGCGCGGCAACTCCGGAAATCCGGAGGTGCGAGTCACCCCGAAGCTCCGCCCCGAGGCGCTGCGCGAGCTCGCCTAATGTCATCTCCATGGGAAAGGCCCCTCCTGTCGCCCCATCCAGCCGGCCCGAAGCGCACCAAGCATCACTGTTTCTTGGTCTCCGGCTTCTTCTGCTCCTTCGCCTCGCCCTGGTTGAGATCCAGGACGATCTGATCGGTGACCTCCATGGAGGGCACGGCATAGACCAGCCCGGCCTGCTGCATCTCCAGGATCATGGAATAGCCACCCTCCTTGCCGATCCGCCTCACGATCTCAAACACCTTCTCGCGGAGGGGCCGCAGGAGCTCCTGTTCCAGCTGACCCAGCTGGCGGTAGTCTTCATAGGTAGCCTTTTCGTATTCCATCTTTTTCGAGACGATATCCTGGAACTTCTTCTTCTTTACATCCTGGCTCCAGACATTTTCCTTTTTCTTGAACTCCTCCTCAAGGTCCTGGATCTCCTTGAGCTTTGCTGTCTGCCGCTCGCGAACCTTTTCCCGCTCCTGTTTGAACTTATCGGCCCCACCTTTCCCGAGCTCCGAGCGCTCCACAACCGTCTGCATGTCGAAGAACCCGATTTTTATCTGGTCCGCCGCCAGGGCCGGGCTCGCCACCAGCGCAAACAACAGCACTGCAAGAAGGTGTCTATACATGGTCATCACCACTCTCCTTCCGTCTTGGTTGCACACCATTATCTCCCATGGCCCGTTTCGGCGCCTCAAGAGAGCGATCACATTTGGCCTCCCACTCTGAGGCTCCCCATAGGCAGGGTGGTCTGCGGCGCAAAGCGCATGACTTCGCTGCGCTCAGAGCGGGAAACGCGAGAAATGCAAGCAGTTCGGCAACTCTTTGTCCTTTCTCGCTTGACCTCCGTTCTCGCTTGACCTCCTTTCCCGCCTGTCTCGCCGCAGGCCGTGCCTGCGTGTTGCCGCGACTATGCGCCTTTGCAGACCTCCCTGCCGCAAACCACTCGCGGCTGGAAGCCGCTCCCACCCAAATTCAGCCGGCGCCGCAGGCAGGGTGGTCTGCGACGCAAAGCGCATCGGAGCCACTGCCTTCCTGGGGTGACGGGAAGGCCCCCCAAGCTTTCCACCACAAACCCGTCGAAAGGCCGGGCCTCCCCCTACACTACCGATGGCGCGACTATGCGCCTTTGCAGAACAGACCTCCCTGCCCCCCACTCCCAGGCTCCCCAGGAGCAGGGTGGTCTGCCCACGGCCTAGAAGAAGATCCCCATGGAGAATTGCCACTTGTAGTTCGCCTGGTACGACTTGGGATTCAGGGCGTAGCCCCACTCGAGGCGAAGGGGCCCGAGGGGCGAGTACCAGCGCAGCCCCGCTCCCACATCGGTCTGGAAATCAGTGATCTTGATGGGGTCGCCGTTGTTGAAGGCATTCCCTGCATCATAAAAGAGTACACCCCGGATCCCCTGTTCCTCGACGACGGGAAAGAGAAGTTCGGCGTTGAAGAGGGCCATCTTGTTGCCGCCGAGATAATCCCCCGTCGCCGGATCTCGCGGGCCGACTTTGCCCGCGGCGTAGCCGCGGAGAGAGTTGATCCCTCCCAGGAAGAAACGCTCGTAGATGGGAAGAATTCCTCCGGGGAGCTCCTCAATATAGCCGGTCTTGCCGTGGAGGAACCCGACCAGCTTCCACACCAAGGGGAAGTACCAGCTCGAGTTTGCCACTACCCGCCAGTAGGCCGCGTCGCCCCCGAGGACCCCCCCCGCATAGTCCGTGGTCAACGCGTTGTCCGAGCCCTTGGTGGTGAGAAAGGCGTGGTCCCTGGTGTCGCGGCGTAACGTGGTGCTCACCTGGCTGGTGAGAATCACCCCTTCCTGGTCCTTGATGAAGGTGGAGGCATCCTCGTCCACAGCCGACACCTTGGCGTGATCGTAGAGGTAGCCCAGATAAAGCCTCGTATAGGCCCAGACCGGGTAGCTGAACCCGAGCCTGCCGCCGTAACTGTCTTTGCTGTAGTCAATGTAGTCCTGCGACCACTTGTAGAGCTCCACGTTCATAGATAGCGGCGTATCGAACAGCCACGGGTCGGTGAAGCCCACGCTGAACCGGCTGGACTGGCCGCCGATCTGCCCCTGAAAGGCGAGCCGCTGCCCACGACCGCCCAGGTTCCGCTCGGCGATTTGACCGAGGATGAAGGCCTGATCGGCGGAGCTGTACCCGGCGCCGATGGATGCGAAGCTCGTGGACTTCTCCTTGACCTTGACATTGACGTTCATCTCCTTGGGAGTCTCACCCTTGGCGGTATCCATATCCACCGATTCGAAGTAATCGAGGCGTTTCAGGTTCTCGGAACTCTTTCGGAGGCTCGCCTTGTCGTACTGAGATCCCTCCACGATCTGCAGTTCCCGGCGAATCACCTTGTCCCGGGTCTTGGTATTGCCGCTGATGTTGATACGGCCGAAATCGACGAGTTCACCTCGACGAACCTCGTAGGCCACGTTTACCACCGGCTGCTCCGGGTTCTTGTCGATCTTCGGCGCCACCTCGGCGAAGGCATAGCCCCGATCGGTGTAGTAGTTGGTGACCGTCTCCAGGTCCTTCACCAGCGCCTCGCGGTTGAAGTACTCCCCCTTGCTAAGCCGCAACGAGGTCACCAGCTTCTGCTCCGGGCTCGGGTCATCACCGGTCAACTCTACCTTGCCCATACGGTAGCGCAGTCCTTCGGAGATGGGGAAATCGAGATAGATGCCCCTCTCGTCGTTCGTGATCTTCGGGCTTCCTACCTTGGCCTCCATGTAGCCCCGCGTGTGGTAGAAGGCCATGAGCCGATCCACATCCACCTCGAGTTGTTCCTTCTTGAGGATGCCCGATTCGGTGAACCAGAAGAAGAACCCCTTCTCCGAGGTCTTGATTGCATCCTTGAGTTCGCTGTCGGGAAAGGCCTGGTTGCCGCTGAAGGTGATGGTCTTGATGTAGAGCTTATCATGCTCGACGATCGAGAACGTCACCGCTACGGTGTTCTCTTTCAAGGGTTCGAGGCTGTGGCTCACCTCGGCACTGTAGTATCCCTTGTCCCGATAAAGCCCTCTGATCTTCTCCTCATCCTGGGTGAGGGTCGAGTCCTGTAGGATGCTGTACGGTTTGGTGCCGATTGCGGTGCGGATGTCCTTGTCGCTGACGACATCCGCCCCGCTGATATCCACCCGCTCCACCGTCGGTTTCTCGGTGACCACGAAGGTGACCAGCTCTCCCTGGGGCGTTTCCTCGCCTTCAACGCGGACGTCGGTGAAGTAGCCCATCCGGTATATGCCCGTGAGATCTTCCCGAAGTCTGGCCGGCTCGTAAAGGTCACCAGCCTTGCTCTTGATGACGAGCTTGATTGCCTCGTCCTCGATCCTTCGATTCCCGGTGATCACGATCTGGTGGATTTTCTTCTTCTGGAGAATCCGGATCCCGACTTCTTTGACCAGATCCGCCACGGCGCTGGCCAGATTCTCAAGACCGGTCTTGGTGACATAGATGGGGTAGGTAGCCCGGATGTTTGCCACGTCAACGAGTCGCGCGTCCAGACTGATCTGCTCCCCGATCTTGGTCAAGCTCCCGTACAGGGCGTAACTACCTCCCAACTCGCCGCCAACCTGCCGCACCTGGGCGTCGCCTGCGGGCGGCCTGCCTTCAAGTTCCTCGATGGCTGATACCGGCTGAAGACCCTGCTGTCTGAGGCTGTTGTTGAGCATGGTCATGAGCGGCTCCCGCAAAGCACCCAGATCCTCCTCGCTGAAGATGGCGAAGGGGAATACCGCTATTCGCTGCACCTGAGCCTTGAGAGGCTGCGGCCAGCTCATCCAGACGATCAGAACCGCGACGACCAAGCCGACCCGTCTCATCGTGCCATTGCACCCCACCGACCCTCAGAGTTCCTGAAGAATGCCGTCTTTCATCTGGTAGCGTCTTGCCATCATGCTGGCCAGCTCCATGTTGTGGGTCACCACCAACAGACTGACGTGGTGCTCCTCGTTGAGGCGGAGCAAGAGGTCATGAATATTCCTGCCAGTCTTCGTATCCAAGTTGCCGGTGGGCTCATCCGCCAGCAGAATGCGCGGCCGCAGGACGAGTGCTCGTGCGACCGCCACCCGCTGTTGCTCACCTCCAGAAAGCTCTCCGACGCGATGGACCAGGCGATGGCTGAGGCCCACCTGCTCGAGAATAGACTCAGCCAGCTCCCGCGCCTCCTCGCGGCTCTTGTGGGCGATCAGTGCCGGCATCATGGTGTTTTCCAAGGCGGTGAATTCGGGGAGAAGGTGATGAAACTGAAAAACGAACCCAATAGAGCGGTTACGGAAAGCGGCCAGGTGATCGGCGGAGAAGGTGAACACATCCACACCGTCGTAGAGAATCCCTCCGCCGCTAGGGCGCTCCAGGGTCCCCAGGATATGAAGCAGGGTGGACTTGCCTACCCCGGAGGCACCAAGAACGGCCGCGGTTTCCTGCGATGCCACGGTGAGCTCCACGCCCCGGAGCACATCCACGCGGCGCTCGCCGGTCCCGAAGTGCTTGTGGACGTTCCGTACCTGGAGAAAGGGCTGGGGGCTATTCATAGCGGATAGCCTCCGCGGGCTCAAGCCGTGAGGCCTGCCAGGCAGGATATAAGGTGGCAACCAGGCTGATGACGATGGCCGCGAGCGCGGTAAGAGTCACATCCAGCGCATCTATCTTTACCGGGAGGGTGGAAATGTAATACACGTCCCGGGGCAATTGGACGAACTGGTACGTGGCCAGGAGTTTGCAGAGACCGAAGCCGCCCACGACGCCCAGAAGGGTGCCGACCAGACCGATGATGAGGCCTTCGATCATGAAGATCGCCATGATGCTCCGATTCGTAGCGCCCATGGACTTGAGGATGGCTATGTCCCGCGTCTTCTCCATGACCACCATAATGAGGGTGCTGATGATATTGAAGGCGGCCACCAGGATGATGAGCGTGAGGATGATGAACATAACGATCTTCTCGAGCTTGAGCGCCGAGAAGAGATTCCTGTTCATGCTCATCCAGTCCCGGCTCCAGAAGGGAAACCCTCCCAGGAGCTTGCCGGCGCTCCAGGCGACACGGTCAGCCTGATAGATGTCCTCCACCCGCAACTCGATCCCGGTGACCTTATCGCCCAACCCTAGGAAACTCTGGGCTGTTGCCAGGGGCACGTAGGCCAGTTTGGAATCGTACTCGTACATTCCAGACTCGAAGATGCCGGCCACTCGGAAGACCTGACTCCGTGGCACCTGCCCCAGGGGGGTGAGCCGGCCGAGGGGCGAGACGACCGTCAACGCGTCGCCCCGGGCGACGCCGAGATTCTTCGCCAGTTCGTTGCCCAGAATGATCGGCGGCAGCCCCTGTTGGTCGGGCTGCTCCGCTCTGCGGCTGAGGTCCTCCAGGTTGGCACCCCGAAGGTTCCTCGCCAAGCTGATCACCTTCCCAGCCGTTTCCGGATCGAAGCCCCGCAGCACCGCTCCCGACACCGCCTGACCGGAGCTGATGAGCACCTCGCCGTACGTGAAAGGGGTTGCCGCCGTGACCCCCGGGATCTTCTCTACCTGCGTCATCACGTCTGGATAGCCGGCCATGGGTCCGTCGAAGCGGGAGATGACCACGTGAGAGGTGACTCCAAGGATTTTGTCCCGGAGGTCCTCCTTGAACCCATTCATCACGGCAAGGACCACGATGAGGGCTGTGACTCCCACCATCACCCCGCCGATAGAGATGAAGGTAATGAGGGAGATGAAGGTCTGTTTGCGTTTGGCCTTCAGGTACCGCAGGCCGATAAACAGTTCATAGGACATAGCTGGGATCACGGAGAGTTGACATTTGGTTCGCTCCGACCTTGTTACGGGGCCCGGGCGCTTCGAGCCGGCTATATAAGGTCGGTTGTTGTCTTCGCCGAACAGTTCACCCTGACTCCTCGCCTCACCACAATGAGGCTCCCAAGGGAGCCAGGGTGAGCTGCCCCCGAAGGGTTTCGGGACAAGAAGGCAAAGCGCATTTGGAGCAACCTCTTACTCCCCTAGCCTTTTAATCCCGGCCCGGCCGGAGGTGGGGAAAGAGAATCACCTCCCGGATGGAGGCCGTGTCAGTCAAGAGCATCACCAGTCGATCAATACCGATGCCTTCCCCGGCAGCCGGAGGCATCCCGTACTCGAGGGCGCGAATGTAATCCTCGTCCATGAAGTGAGCCTCCTCGTCGCCAGCCTTGCGGGCCGCCACCTGTTCGCGGAACCTCTCCTCCTGATCCACCGGGTCGTTGAGCTCCGAGAAGCCGTTGGCGATCTCACGTCCCCCGATGAAAAGCTCGAATCGGTCTACCAAGAAAGGATCCTGGTCGCTCCGGCGTGAAAGGGGCGATACCTCCAGGGGATAGTGGGTGATAAAGGTGGGCTGGTCCAGTTTCGGTTCCACCAGGGTTTCGAAGAGTTTCGTCAGAATCTTGCCCGGCCCCTGTCCCGGGGTGTCGATCCCCAGACCCCGAGCCCTTGCCCGCAGACGCTCGACGTCGGTGAGTTCTTCGGCCGCAACCCCCCCGAATGCGACCATCGCCTCAGTGAGCCGACACCGCCGCCAGGGTGGGCTCAGGTCAATGGTCTTCCCCTGGTAGGGTAGCTGGAGCCCCCCGGTGACCTCCTGGGCCACCGAGCAAAGCATCTCCTCGGTGAAGGGCAGGAGATCCTCGTAGGTAGCATAGGCCTGGTAAAACTCGAGCATGGTGAATTCCGGGTTGTGCTGGATAGAGATCCCTTCGTTGCGAAAGTTGCGATTGATCTCGAAGACCCGCTCAAACCCGCCGACGAGGAGCCGTTTCAGGTAGAGCTCCGGCGCCACCCTGAGGAAGAGATCCATGTCGAGAGCGTTATGATGGGTCTTGAAGGGACGGGCCGTGGCGCCACCGGGGATGGGCTGCATCATGGGTGTCTCCACCTCGAGAAACCCGTGAGCCGCGAGAAACTCCCGCACCTTCTGGATGATGCGCGCCCGCTTGATGAACACACTCCGCACGCCCTCGTTGACGATGAGGTCCACGTATCGCTGGCGATAGCGGCTTTCTACGTCACGGAGCCCATGGAACTTCTCCGGCAGAGGCCGAAGGCTCTTGGTGATAAGCCGCACCTCCTGAGCCAGCAACGTGAGCTCCCCGGTTCGCGTGCGAAACACGGTACCCGTCACGCCTACAAGGTCGCCGATGTCGAGCCTCTTGAAGATCCGGTACAGATCCTCTCCCACCTGGTCCTTTTTCACATATGCCTGAAGTCTCGCGGTGGCGTCTTGAAGGGTAATGAAGGCAGCCTGCCCGAAGGACCGCATGGCCACGATCCGACCGGCAACGATGAAGACCCTGGTCTCCCGTGCCAGCGCCTCGGTATCCAGTCCGCCACAGTGGTTCTTGATGTCAGCCAGGTGGTCTTCGACCTGGAAATTGTTCGGATACAGCGAAACCCCTTCATCCAGGAGGGCTTGTGCCTTTTGCCTTCGCTGGCTGAGGACTTGACTCACTTCATCTTTACTCATGTCTGACGAGTTCCCGGCTCTCCAAAGTACCGCCCGTCGCGTCTCAGCAGTTCGTAGCCCGCGGGAGAGTGAAAGCGGTTTCCTGTTCGAGCTCACAGGTGAAACTAAGCCTCACGGGTATGCTCCCTTCCACGATCAGTTATCCTTACGGAAACCGAAGGATGACCGCGTGAGTCTCGAAGCGGCTTCGAGACTTCAAAGGGTCCCACGATAAACCTTTTGCCGGCTTCAGTCAAGCAGCAGGGGCCACGGCTGGCGGTGGGGGCGATCCTTCCTACCTCAGGGGGAAGTGGAGGACGAAGGTGGTGCCGGTCTGGCGGTCGCTCCGCAGGAAGATCTTGCCGTGGTAGTTTTCGATGATACGATGGACGATGGTGAGGCCGAGACCAGTCCCAGTCTCCTTGCTGGTGAAAAAGGGATCGAAGATCTTGTCCTGATTCTCTGGCGGGATGCCGGGGCCGGTATCGGAGATGGAGATCCGGGCGAACCTTTTCTCCACCTCCGATCCGTCGGTTCCCGAGTGGACGGCTGTGGCGATGGAGAGGGTGCCGCCGCCCTTCATCTCCTGGACGGCGTTGAGCATAAGGTTCCAAATCACCTGCTGAAGCTGCTGGGAGTCGATGTGGATCCGGAGGTCTTCGGTCAAGGTCTTGCGAATCTCTATCGTTTTCGCCATTTCCGGGCTGTTCTGCAGCACAACCAGCGTGTCGTTGATCACCTGGTTGACATCCACCGAGCCCTCCACCGCCTTTGCCGGCTTGGAGAAGAGGAGGAACTCGTAGACCAGGGCGTTCAATCGTTCCGCTTCCCGGAGTACGATGTCCATCAGGCGCCGGTATACGGGCTCAAGATGCAGCTCGTCCCTGAGCACCTGAATGGAACCGCTCAAAGAGGCGAGGGGGTTCTTGATCTCATGGGCGATCCCTGCCGCCAGTTCACCCACCACGGCCAGGCGATCCATACGGCGCACCTGCTCCTCCATACGCCTGAGTTCGGTAAGGTCCTGAAAAATCAGGATGAGACCAAACTCCCGGTCGTGGGGATCCTTGAGCACCGACTGGGAAAACCCTAAGTGGATGGTGGCGCCGTCCCGACGTCGAAATCTGAACTCATCCCGGGTCGGCTTGATCGTTCGGGAATTCTTCGGGGGGCTTTTCGGGCGCAGGAAGCGGATGATATCGGGGAAGATCTCGCCAATCTCCCGGCCCTCCATCTCCTGGTAATTGAACCCGGAAATGTTCTCGGCGGCTCGATTGACGTAGGTGACCTTTAGGAGATTGTCCAGGGTGATGATTCCCGTGTTGATGCTCTGTACGATGTTCCGATTCAAGAGTTCCAATTGATCGAGATCGTACTGCTTGGCCTGAAGCTTGACGCTGCTCCGTCGGAGTTCCTCAGCGAGGTAGCTGCTCAGAAAGGCGACGATGTAAAAGGCGGAAATGTTCATGAGGATCGTGTAGAAGTAATAGCCGCTGGTGTAGCTGATGAGTGCCGGCGGCCTGGGAGAGAAGGGATGGATGATGCCGAAGTACTGGAGGTCGAGGAGCGCCCCGTAGAGGATGCTACTTGCCGAGGCGATGAGCATGCCACCCCGTCGATAAAGTATAATGGCCGCATTGATGATCGTCAGGATGTAGAGGAAGGAGAAGGTGCTCTCAATCCCTCCAGTGACGTAGATGAGGGCGGTGACGAAGACGGCGTCGAGAACGAGTTGGATGTAACCGAAGAGTCTGAGGTCTTTGAGCCGTTTGATGACCACGGCATAGCAGACCGTGAGAAAGTAGATGATCCCGGTGAGGAGGTAAAGAGACAGGGTTGTGGTGCTCGAGAAGGAAAGGTAGGCCCGCCATTGGACGACGGCGGTGGCTATGAGCAGGAAGGTAGCGAAGAGCAGCCTGATGAACATCAGCCGCTTGATCTTCCTCAGAAGCTCGCCGCTCTCCTTGGAGTTCTCTTCAGACCAGGGCATGCTTGTTCAGGATCGACCTCACCCAGTTTTGGTGAGCACTCTCACCTCTGCCGGCAGCGTGAAGGTTCGAGCACAGCTTGGTGCTTCGAGTCGCAGATGTGGTTACGTATGATCGGTGGTACGAACACCGTTCTTGCTCCCTCAGCACTAAGTCCTGAGGGAATGAATTCGTCACCGGATTCATGCATCGAAGGACTTAGCCGCCGACCGCTCCGGCCATCTGGAAGATGGGAAGGTACATGGAAACGACGAGGCCGCCGATGGTTCCACCCAGGAATACCATCATGAAAGGCTCGAGCATGGCAGTGAGTGCCTCTACCGCCGCGTCCACCTCGTCGTCGTAGAAATCGGCGATCTTGGTCAACATGGTGTCCAGGGCTCCCGTTGCCTCGCCCACTGAGATCATCTGAACCACCATTGCGGGAAACACTTCGCTGTCAGCCAGCGGTTCGGCGATGGTGCGGCCTTCACTGATGCTCATTCGTGTTTCGCGGAGAGCTGTCTCAATGGTCTTGTTGCCCGCGGTGGCGGCCACGATGTCCAGACTATCCAGAATGGGCACACCGCTACTGATCATAGTCCCCAGGGTGCGGGTGAACTTGGCCACCGCCACCTTCCGGATCAGGGCGCCGAATACCGGCGCCCTGAGAACGAGGTCGTCCACGAGGGTACGACCTCGTTCCGTCCGGTAGAATCTGCGGAAGGCGAAGATACAGAGAGCCACCAAGACAACGACGTAAATAATGTAGCTCTTCAAGAAGTTGCTCAAGTTGACGACGAACTGGGTTGGCGCGGGGAGCGCTCGGCCGAAGTCGGCGAACATCTGTTGGAATACCGGAATCACGAAGATGAGGATGACCGCGACAACGCAGACGGCAATAAGCATGACCACCATGGGGTAGACCATCGCCCCTTTGACCTTCTTCTTCAGCTTGGCGGCTTTCTCAATGTAGTTAGCCAGACGGTTGAGGATCACGTCGAGGATACCGCCAATCTCGCCGGCGGCAACAAGGTTTACAAAGAGCTCGTCGAATACCTCGGGATGTTTCTTCAGAGCGTCGGCGAAGGTGGAACCCCCTTCCACGTCATCCTTGATCTGTTTGAGGATCCGTTTGAAGGTCCGGTTGTCCTGCTGGCTGTACAGAATATCCAGGCATTGCACGAGGGGAAGACCCGCATCGATCATCGTGGCAAACTGGCGGGTCATCACCACGATGTCTTTCTCGGTGACTTTCGGCTGGAAGAGCTTAACGTTTTCGAAGACATCTTTCGGCTTTGGTTTGATGGAGCTGGGCTCAACGCCCTGGCGCCGCAGGGTGAGACGGACGAAGTTTTCGTTTTCCGCATCCATCTCGCCCTTTTTCTTCTGACCCTTCCGGTTTACCCCCTTCCACACATACGCTGGCATAGGGCGCTCCTTGTCTCCTCTCAGGTAGAGTTCCCTCAAGCGCCTCAAGGCTGCGCGCCGGGACACCCCACCTTCCGTCGACTAGTCCTTCACCGAGCAGCGGACTACCTCCTCCACCGTCGTGATTCCTTGCTTCAGTTTATTAATCCCTGCCTGGCGCAGGGTGATGACGCCAAGCCGCATCGCCTCCCGCTTGAGCTCTGCGGTTGAAGCGCCGACGAGCACCAACTCCTTGACCTCGTCGTAGAGAGGCATGACTTCGTAGAGGGCGATGCGTCCCTTGTAGCCGGTCTGATTGCAGGTGGGGCACCCAGCACCCTTGTAGGAGGCGAAGGTGCCCACCTCCTCTTCCGACACACCGAGATCCAGGAGAGTCTCCTTGGGAACCTTGATCTCCTGCTTGCAGTCGTTACACACCCGTCGCGCCAGCCGTTGAGCCAGCATGAGGTTCACCGCCGAGGCCACCAGGAAGGGCTCCACCCCCATGTTGAGAAGCCGGCTCACGGTGCTCGGTGCATCGTTGGTATGCAGGGTGCTGAGCACCATGTGACCGGTGAGGGCAGCCTTGATACCGATCTCGGCGGTCTCGAAGTCTCTGATCTCGCCCACCATGATGATATCGGGGTCCTGGCGGAGAAAGGCGCGGAGCGCGGTAGCGAAGGTGAGACCGATGGATTCGTGGATCTGGACCTGATTGATCCCGGGCAGGTTGTATTCCACCGGATCCTCGGCGGTGGAGATGTTATCCGTAGTCTTGTTCAGCTCGCAGAGGGCGCTATAGAGCGTGGTCGTCTTGCCGCTCCCCGTTGGTCCCGTGACCAGCACCATGCCGAAGGGCCGGTGGATCGCCTCCTGGAAATCTTTGAGCTGCCTCTCTTCGAACCCCAGCTTGGTCATGTCGAGCTGGAGGCTGGATTTATCCAGGAGTCGGAGAACCACCTTCTCCCCGAACAGGGTGGGCAACACCGAGACGCGGAAATCCATCTCCTTGCCCTTGGTCTTGAGCTTGATTCGCCCGTCTTGAGGGAGCCGCCGCTCGGCGATGTCAAGCCTGGACATAATCTTGAGACGTGAGACGATGGCATTCTTGAGTTTGAGCGGCGGCCTCATAATTTCGTAGAGCACGCCGTCGATTCGGTACCGCACCCGCAGGCTCTTCTCGTAGGGCTCGAGGTGGATGTCGCTCGCTCCCTTCCTGATGGCGTCCACCAAGACGAGGTTCACTAGCTTGACAACCGGCGCCTGTTCAGCAGCGCTCTCCAACTCACCGATGTCAAGGTCCTCTGACGACTCGATGAGGTCCACCCCCTCGTCGCTGAACTCACTCAGAACTTCATCCACGCCGGTGCCCGCATCATAGAACCGATCCATCGCCTGTTTAATGGCGGTCTCGGTGGCCACCGTCACCCGGATGTTTTTCCGTGTGAGGAAACGGATATCGTCCACGGCGAAGAGGTTCGAGGGATCTACCATGGAGATGGTGAGCGTCTGGCCATCCAGGGAGATGGGAACGATCTTGTACTTCTGGACGATGTTGGAAGGGATCAAGTCGATCACTTCCTGGTCCACTTCCAGCTTGCTGGGGTCAACCGCCGGGACGCCGTACTGCTTGCTCAGGAAATCCAGCAGCTCGGGCTCACCCATGAAGCCCAACTTGACGAGGGTGGGCGCCAACATAGCGCCGCTCTGCTTCTGCTCGCTGACAGCTCGCTGCAGCTGATCGGTTGTGATGAGGCCCCCGTCCAGGAGCACGTCGCCCAGTTTCTTCGCCATAGTCGAACGTCTACCCTTTCTCGTAGGATCTTGGTCCTCCGAATCTCCGGCCATGTCATGCAAAACATGGACCAACGCCCGAACCAGATCCTGCCCCGTCGCGTACCGAGAGCCAGGTAAAATGATCGTCCTTCGCGGAAAACGTGCGGGCAAGTGGCCCCAGCTTAGGCAAATCATAGCGGGTTGTCAAGAAAAGCACTGGAAACCACTGGCATTATTTCTCATCCGCCCCCCAGTAACCCTCAGTGGCGGGAGGAGCCTCAGTGGCAAGACGGCGGAAGGGAAGGGGGAACGCGCCGCCAAAACAAGGAGAGTGCTGCAAGTGGTACAGGGGGTGCTCCCAGAGTATCCTCGGGAAAGGGGGGCGCGTGCGAACCATCCCGGACGAGGTTCCGTCATGCCCCACTCTGAACCAGGGTTCCCCTGGGATGCGGCAGAGCGCCGGGGGACGAAACAGATCCCTCTGCCCCCGAAGGGGCGGAAGGAACTCCCATCTCAGCCCAAGCAGGCGAGCGCATCCGCCAGCCGATCGAGACCGCGATCAATCTGGGCCATGGGGAGCGCATAGGAGAAGCGAAGACAGCGATCATCCCCGAAGGCTATTCCGGGCACGGTGGCCAGGTGAGCCTCGTCGAGCAGATAGGACGCCAGCTCCACCGACCCGGTCAGAGTCTTACCTTGGTGCGACCGGCCCAGGTAGGCCGAGGCATTGACGAAGATGTAGAAGGCCCCGCTCGGTCTCGTGATGCCAAGATCGGAGATGGCCGCCAAGCGGGTGAGCATGTGCCGGCGACGTCGGTCATACTCGGCGACCATTCGGCCGACGCACTCCTGGGGCCCGGTGAGGGCTGCGACTGCCGCCTTCTGGGCGATGGAGTTGGGATTGGAGGTGTTCTGGCTTTGGAGGCGGTTCACGGCTGCGGCGATGTCCCCAACTGCAGCCAGGTAGCCGATGCGCCAGCCGGTCATGGCGTAGGTCTTGGAGACGCCGTTCACGATGATGGTCTGCCGTCTGAGTTCACCACCGAGCATGGCCACGTTCGTCCACTCGCAGTCGTCGAAAAGGATACGGCAGTAGATGTCATCTGAGATCACCACCAGCTTGTGGCGCAGGAGAATCGGGGCGAGGGCCTCGAGCTCTTGCCTGGTATACACGGAACCGGTGGGGTTTGAAGGGCTGTTGAGGATGAGACCCCTCGTCCTCGGGGTGATGGCACCCTCGAGCGCCTCCGCTCGGAGCTTGAACCCGTCTTCTTCCCTGGTCGGAACCTCAACGGGCACCGCATCTGCCAGCCTCACGATCTCGGGGTAGCTCACCCAGTAGGGCACAGGAATGAGCACTTCGTCCCCTGGATCGAAGAGGACCTGGGCTAGATTGTAGATGCTGTGTTTGGCCCCGCACGAGACGACGATGTCACTTGGTTCATAGACGAGGCCATAGTTCCCTCTGAGCTCTCCCGCGATCGCCTCTCTGAGCTCGTCGATCCCACTCACCGCGGTGTAGCGGGTGAACCCCTGCTGGATAGCCTCGATGGCAGCTTGCCGCACGTGCTCAGGGGTGTCGAAATCCGGTTCTCCCACGGCAAAGCTGATGACATCGGCGCCCCCGGCGCGAAGAGCCCTGGCCTTCTCCTTTACGGCAAAGGTGGCCGAGGGTTTGATGTTGGCCATTCGTCCAGCGACTTTCATGGTTGAACCTCCCCGTTCTCCCGTCGCTTGGGGGCGCAGCCCCCAGATGGGTTGGAACTCCAGAAACGGCACCCCCTGATCAGTACCGTACCTCGACAAGGCACAAGCCCCGTGCCGGCGCGGTCATTCCCGCCCGCTTGCGATCGCGGGCGGCAAGGACAGCGACGAATTCCTCCTCGCTGAGTTTTCCTCGACCCACATCCACGAGGGTGCCCACGATGGTGCGCACCATGTGGCGAAGGAAACCGTCTGCCGCCATCTGGATAGACCAGAGGTCCTCGGGAAGCGACACGACGGCGGTGGAAAGAATCGTGCGCCCCGTGTTGCGAACACTGCTCCCTGTCGCCTGGAACGAGGCGAAATCATGCCTTCCCTCAAGGGACCGTAGACTCTTTTCCATCAGTTCCCATTTGAGCGGCTCACTGATGTGCCACACGTACTGGCGCCCAAGAGCCCGACATCGAGAGCTGTTGTGTATCCGGTACTCGTAGAGCTTGCTCCGAGCCCGGTAACGGGCGTGGAAATTCTGGGGCACGGTAGTGAGGTCCAGGGCGACGATGTCCTCCGGCAGCAAACTGTTCAATCCTTCCAGAAGTCTCCGGGGAGCAATGCCCGTGGCAGTGAGAAAATTCGCCACCTGGCCGCGGGCGTGGACTCCGGCATCCGTGCGGCCGGCGCCGATCAGGGTAACGGGTTCACAGGTCATTACGGCCAACCGGGTCTCCACGACTTCCTGAATGGTGAGCACCCCCCGTTGCCGTTGCCACCCGTGGTAGCCTGAGCCGTCGTACTCCAGGAGGAGCTTATAGTTGGTCTTTGTTCCCACTACGGGTTCGCCATCCGTGGGCACCCTCTGTCTCCCCTAGGAGCGCTCTCCGGCCATTCCTCTCACACGCGCCTGCGCCGCGCACCCGAGCAGGTCACCCCGACCCTCGTCACCACTCCCTGTGGAGACAGGGTGAGCTGAAAGGAGAATCGCATCTGGAGCCTCCACTTTCTTCATGTCCGTGGGAACGCCTCCCGAGCTTTCCGCCCTCCCTCGTCCCAGGGGCCGGGCCTCACCTCACACTATGAATGCCGCGACTATGCGGCTTTGCCAGCCAGGTCACCCTGTCTCCCGCCTTCACGCGACACAGCGTCTTCCGTCGCTTACCGGGCTACGGTTGCCAGACCCTGAGGTTGAGTCCCGTCTCCTCGGCAAACCCGCACATGAGGTTCATGTTACAGACAGCCTGGCTTGAGGCACCCCGAGCCAGATTGTCGATGGCACTGATCACGATGATCCGCCCGGTGCGAGGCTCGAGCCGCCAGCCGATATCGCAGTAATTGGTACCCCGTACATAGATGGTCGAGGGCAACTGGCCCTTCTCGAGAATCCGCACGAAGGGCGCTCTGCCGTACGTCTCCTGGTAGAGCGCTCTGACCTCCTCATCACTCACCTCCCGCGCCAGGCTGGCGTAGAGAGTAGTGAGGATGCCACGCGACATGGGGACCAGGTGGGGCGTGAACACCACCCGCAAGGGCTTCCCCGCGAGAGCGCTCAGTTCCTGCTCGATCTCCGGAGTATGGCGGTGCTCGCCCACGCTGTAGGCTCGGAATCCCTCATTGGCCTCGCAGAAGTGGGTGCTCAAGGTCGCCGCTCGACCGGCGCCGCTCACTCCCGACTTGCAGTCCGCGATGATGCTTTCCAGCACCACCACACCGCGACGAACGAGAGGTGCAGCCGCGAGGATGACCCCAGTCGGGTAGCAGCCGGGGTTCCCAACTAGGCGGGCCTTCCGGACTTCGTCGGCGTGCAGTTCGGGTAGCCCATAGACCGCCTCGGCGAGGAGATCTCTGGCCGTGTGCGGCTGGTACCACGCCTCGTACACCGCGGCATCCCGAAAACGGAAGTCGGCACTCAGATCAACGACCTTCTTCCCCGCCCGGATGAACCCTGGCACGACCTCCATGGCCTGCTTGTGTGGGAGGGCAACGAATACGACATCGGCCCGCGCGACCAGGCTCTCAGGATTCAGGGCCTCACACACCAGGGAGCACACCCCCCGGAGGGCGGGAAACACTTGAGAGATAGGCTGACCCACGTAGGACTGGGAGGTGAGCACCGTGAGTTCCACCCCGGGATGGTACCGAAGAAGGGAGACGAGTTCGAAGCCGGTGTAGCCCGTGCTGCCGATAACCGCCGCGCGTGTAGTCACCTCTAGACCTCCTGCGCCAGGGAATTCAGGCCTTCGTGTAGCAGCCCCCGGCAAAAAAAAAGGAGGGGGGTTCCACCCTCCTCCGTATCCCCCGGCGCCCAGGCCTAGCGTTTCGAGAACTGGAACCTCGCCCTCGCACCCCGCTGGCCGTATTTCTTCCGCTCTTTGATTCGTGAGTCGCGGGTAATAAGTCCCGCCTTCTTGAGCACCGGACGGAACTCCGGGCTGATCCCGAGAAGGGCCTTGGCGATCCCGTGCTTGATGGCTC
>Ga0209253_10000629_pt1 | contig 30602 bp, 30 predicted proteins | sample FrelakmetBRP12BR_FD_187145 | JGI IMG/M metagenome (GOLD analysis project Ga0209253, IMG submission 187145) | Freshwater lake sediment microbial communities from the University of Notre Dame, USA, for methane emissions studies - BRP12 BR (SPAdes)... | ecosystem: Environmental > Aquatic >... | reverse complement strand
TACTCTTCAGTTGTCTGAAGATTCTGGTTGTCTCATCCAACTAAGATCTCCTTTGTATCTGATGACCTGATCTTACATGAGCGGTCTATTCACATCGATGGATGAAGTTTCTTCAGTTCTCTCTCGAATAGTTGAAGGGTTTCAGAATCATACAGACAGTAGACTATTCTCTTGAGGTTGGTTTTTCCTTTCAAGTAGTCTATCGTGGTTGAGAGCATAATTTCTGCGCATCTATCTTTTGGGAACCCGAATATTCCAGCACTTATTGCTGGAAGAGATATGCTCTGGAGAGAGTGAGTATCGGCGAGTTTGAGACTGTTTAAAGTCGCGTTTCTCAATTTCGTATCTTCATCTCCTTCGCCGTACCTAGGGCCAACGGCATGGATCACGTGCTTTGCCTTCAGTTTTCCGCCCGTGGTAATCACAGCACCTCCGACGAACGTTCCACCTATTGTGTTACACTCTTCTTGGATCTCCGGTCCACCTTTTCTTCTAATGGCTCCAGCCACTCCTCCCCCCATCTGGAGAGCAGCATTCGCAGCATTCACAATTGCATCGGTTTGCATCTCCGTAATGTCGCCTTGAACAAGTTCGAGGATGGATTCTCCTATTTTCAAGTTCAAATGGTATCATTCCCTCAATTGTTCAGGAAACTTGTGTCATAAATGTCCTATGGTGCGCTCCACACTCATGAGTCGTTTCTGATGAGGAATCCCACAATCGCCCTACCAGCTGTTTTGCGTCCAGCTACAGTTCATGTTTTGTCGCCGTTCCGATGGTATTCATGGGAACCGTTCGTCAGATCAAACTCTGCATTTTGGGGTATCTAAGATCGGTCAAAATGGTGGCTTATCCAGAATTGTCAATTTCGAAATCCCTTTTCATCTGATTTGCGCAAGAACACTTCTATAGGTCTTTCATGCTGAGTCGCGATGTAGACAATGGTCGAGGTGGATCTCTGACGGACCAATCCCTGATCAGTCTACTCTTGGCACAGATTGGGGTGGGAGGAGTAGGGGGTTTTGCACTGGGTCTGGTCCTTAGGCGAATTACATCACTTGTAGTCGGGGCGATCTCGTTCCTACTTATCATGGTTCTCGTGTTGCTTGGTGGCCTTACAAAAATCGGGATTAGAGTAGTCAGTCCTGAAACCACCGAGAAATTTATCGCGGGTGTCATGCAAACGGCAATGCACAGCTTGGTGTCTGCGAGCGCCGCAGCTCTGCCTTTTGGGGGTAGCTTCTCGCTAGGTCTTTGTGCTGGGTTATTTATGGGCAGACCTCAGTCTTGGATGTAGGACTGGCCACATTTTTGCACTTTTCTCATCTGGAGAGGGATAGACCAACCACGTTTGTTCAGATAATCAGCCTTTAAAGCATACTAAGATATTATGACATGTCAGGGTTCTATTTACAAATCCGACCTCGGAGACATGACAGTTTGGCAAAGACGTTCATAAACATAGAGAACGTCGTTGCTACAGCTGCAATTAAACAAGAGGTAGATCTTGGCTCTGTCGTCAAGGCGTTTCCAGAGGTGCAATATCGACCGGAAGTGTTTCCCGGCCTTGTTTACAGGTTGAAGCAACCCAAGACAGCGACGCTCATCTTCAGCTCTGGAAAAATGGTGTGTACAGGAGCCAAGTCTGAACGACAAGCGAAGAAGACCGTGATGAAAGTTGTGGAGAACCTGAAGAAGAATGGAATCATCACTGTCGCTAAACCTGACATTCAGATACAGAACATTGTCGCCTCAGCAGGATTAGATGGAACCATAGACATCGAAAAGGCAACATACTCGCTGAAGAGAACCATGTATGAGCCTGAACAGTTTCCAGGCTTGATCTACCGCATGGAAGAACCGAAAGTTGTAATTCTAATCTTCAGAAGTGGAAAGCTTGTAATTACAGGAGCAAAAAAGGAAGAAGAGATCAATCGCGCCGCAGCCACACTTCAGAAAACGCTCGAAGAGAAGAAACTCATCCACTACGAGCAAGAACTGCAGTAAGTCATAGACAACCATGAATCAACAAGAGCAACCTACTGAAGAATAGGTGCAGCGCTTAGGTGGATCTAAATTTCTCCAAGGCTTTGATTCGTTTTAGTTCCGGCTTGAATGGTTGAACCCTAAGCTTCTCCCCTCGTTTCTGTATTCGGGAGATTCTTCTCAACCTCTCCGAATATCCTGCGAGAAGATAAGAGGTATCCTTGATTCTAGATTCTAATCTATTCGTGAGAGCTGACAGTTCCCGATAATCCTCCATTAGACCTTCCTTTTTCAGGAGAACTTGTTCTCTGCGCATAGCTCTGAGATACCGTTTTTCCTCACCGATTATTCTCTTGAGCTCACGACATACTTCATTCAGATCCTGCACCAGAAGCTTCAGTTTTGCTGAGATACCAGACACGCCAGCACGAACCTTTCTTCTTTTCTTGCTTCTCGGTGATTCCGATTTCATTCTCATCTATCGTCACAGCGCTCGATACTAATTCAGAGGTCGCTCATATAATGTCGGTGGTGGAGAATTCGAAGAGACGGTTATGAATTCCGTATCTTCCAGCCTGAAGACTGTCGGGGGAATAGTTCATGGTTGTTTCAATGGTGCATGGTAAGTCCTTCAACGAATTCAACTACATGATTTGGTGGGCCGGGGGAGATTTGAACTCCCGACCATGCGGCCAAATAGGTTTCCGCGTGTAAGGCGGACGTTCTAACCGAGCTGAACTATCGGCCCAATATGTTCATATTAATAATGCAGCAGTCAAGTCTTCAGCTTCCGATTCTTAAAGATCTTTCCGAGGATCCCTGTGTCAAGCGTTGGCTATCGAAATATAGTAGTGCTGCGACGAGAAGAGATTTCGCTTACTGTCTATACCGTTTCTTGAAATGGCTTGCTGAAGATAAGGGCGTTAAGCTTGCTCCTTCTGAGTTAATCACTCAGAAGGCTATGGAACTATTCGAGAAGCGTGTGCATACCGATTGGCTTGAGGAGTATGTGTCTTTTCAACGACTGCTCAAGTAAGAAAAAATCACCTGTTATACTATTTGTTGCAGTCGAGAACACACCAGAATCGAATAGCATGCAGCTATATTGATAGTACAAGGTGTCAGGAGTAGATTCGAGATAACTCAAGTATCCTTGGCAGTACCCTCTGGCGTTTGAAGAGTACTCTGGGAGCATACCCTCAGGGTTCTGGAGGGCTCTCGGAGTGTTTTGAGGGCTACCCTTAGGGTTTTGGAGGCTATTCAGAGGGTTTGGAGGGTTTAGAGGGTGCAAAATGAATACGTATTGGGAGCCTCAAAGAGGCTTCTAGTACCTCGAAAACCCTCTAGGATACTCGGGGTACTACTCCAGACACTCTGAACCCTCTCTCAGACAGGCATTTTTTTGAAGGCTAGCTCCTCAACTAATAGCCGAAAATACCGAGCTTAACGATGATTAGAAAAGGAAGGGAATACAGCGACAAAATGAGAAGATCGCTTGAGCAAGTCCAAGACAGTAACAGTCATGGTCGAAATAACGGAGGAACATATGTGATTAGGATCTTTACTGATGGTGCATGTATCGGCAACCCCGGCCCCGGAGGCTGGGCAGTACTCATTTTGGAAGGTGAGGAAAGACAACGATTTGGCGGCCATGAACCCAATACAACCAATAACCGCATGGAGTTGACTGCTGCAATTGAGGGGCTGAAACATGTTCCTGCAAATGTTCCTGTCGAGATTATTACTGATAGTGAATACCTCTCCAAAGGTATCAGTGAATGGTTACACAGATGGAAGCAAGACCGGTGGAAAACGGGTAGAGGCAAGCCAGTGAAGAATCAGGATTTGTGGCAAGAACTAGATCGATTAGCATATGGACGTGTTCAATGGCGATGGATACGAGGACACAGTCGCCATGTGGAAAACGAGACCGTTGACGCATTAGCGCAACGTTATGCGAGGGGAGAGACTTCTCCGTAGAAACGGAATCTCGACGAGAATCTTACTCATTTGGCAAGATCTGTAACCTCAACGTTATCACGCATCAAATACTATTCCTGGAAGAAAAAAAGTATTGATCTCAGAGACGAAATCACATTTCATGCTTGAAATGTGTTCATCATTGCGAGAACGGTGTAAAACTAAACCATTCACTGAAATAGGACAGGAATTTCGACAAAAAAGAAGAATGAGGTTATCTGTGCTGATCCTTGTTACCAAGACGTGGCTGGTGGCTGATCAATGTTAGGTGTATCAGCAGGTGGTACTTCAGCAGGAGCTACAGGGGCAGGAGCACGTGCTGCTGGTTTTTTCTTTACTTTCTTCAAGATTTTTTTCTTGACTTTCTTCTTAGCAACTTTCTTCTTGGCCTTTTTTGGCAAAGACAAACTCCACCTTCACTACTACACTATTGTCGTTGAAAACTCTATAAACGTTTGCAGTAATCCCGGACATTTTGCGGATAATCTGCGCAATGCTCAGAACTGCAAGCGAAATCGAGTGCATACGAGACAGTTGCCTGGATTAATGCTTTCGGACGAACAGGAATCCTTCGGCAGATTCAAAATTGTCTAAGGTCTTTCCATTCCTTGAATGCTTCTTCGAAGAGATGCTCAAAAGCATCATAAAACATGGAAGTACTGAAATCGTGATGATTCAGGGTTAAGATGAAGGGTCGAGTACGGACACAAGCGCCAATTCAGATGGAAATAGCGGGAGGAATTGTCCTGAATCCATATATACCGCAAATGGGGCTTATAGCTGAGCCTTTGGAGGACAGCGCATGTCAACAATAAGGAGAGATTGCGTTCTCCGCCAGTATGCTATCTGAGAGAAAGACCCGACCGATTAATTCCGCATTTTTGGTAGGGTTAGCTCAAATCGAGATTAGACCAATAGTGCATTGTTCCATATGTGATGGGGTTGCTAGCTTCTGCACCGGACTTTCTCGTGACATCGCTTGTCTTCACGTAAACAATGTCGAGGTTAAGTAGATATGGTTTGGAGTTCCAGAATAGGGAAAGAATGCAATCTTCCAGATCGAGTGTTCTTCTACGATACCACGCTTCGAGACGGGGAGCAAACTCCTGGTGTAGCGTTACTTCCGGAAGAGAAACTGGAGATCGCACGTCAACTGGACACTCTGGGGGTGGATACTATCGAAGCTGGTTTTCCGGCGACATCAAAGGGAGAGCAGAATGCAATTGGACTAATTGCACAGGCTGGACTGAGGGCAGAGATTTCCGCTCTTGCAAGGTCTGCCCCAAAAGACATAGACTTGGCTATTGCATGCAATGTGGGTTGCATACACACGTTCATTGCGACGTCAGACATACACCTAACCAAGAAACTCGGAATTTCGCGTGAAGAAGTGGTTAGAAAGGCGGTTGAATCCGTTGAGTACGTGAAGGCACATGGACTGAAATCTGAGTTTTCAGCTGAAGACGCTACAAGGACAGATCCTGAATTCCTTTTAACCGTATGTGAGGCTGTCGTAGACGCAGGAGTCGATCGGATAGATATCCCAGATACGGTCGGCGTGGCAGTCCCAAGAGCTATGTATCATCTGATCAGAAAAGTCACGGAGAGAATCAAAGTTCCTGTGGCTCTTCACTGCCACGATGACATGGGCCTAGCAGTCGCAAATTCACTTGCCGGAGTTGAGGCGGGAGCACGAGAGCTCCATGTCACCGTCAACGGTATTGGAGAAAGAGCTGGAAACGCGAGTCTTGAGGAGCTTGCATTGATCCTAAACACATTCTATGGAATAAAGACGGGCGTGGTTCTGAAGGAGCTCTACAAGACCTCACGATTGGTTTCGAAGATTACGGGCGTCATGATCGCTCCAAACAAGTCAGTTGTCGGTGATAATGCGTTCGCCCACGAAAGTGGAATACATACTGCTGGTGTAATATCGTCACCAGATACGTACGAGCCTCTGGCCCCAGAGATTGTTGGTCACGAAAGGAAGTTGGTGGCAGGCAAACATGCCGGAAAACATGGAATAGATGCTATGCTCAAAGAGATGGGTCTAGCTCTCAAAAAACCTCAACTTGACGAAGTCGTTACGAGGGTTAAAGAACTTGGTGACAAAGGTCGAAACGTGACCGAAACCGATCTATTCCATATATTCGAAGCAGTAACCGGGAGCACTGCACCAGAGAAGCGGCGTATCGAACTTGGTGACCTAGTCGTGGTGACTGGCAGCAAGACAACTCCCACAGCTACACTAAGACTATTGATCGATGGAAAGGAGTACAGAGCATCCGAGTTTGGTGTGGGACCGATAGATGCCACGCTCAAAGCTATTGAAAACGCGGCAGGCGACGTAGCCAGCTTCAAATTGGTTGATTTCAAACTGGAAGCCATAACTGGTGGGAGTGATGCTCTAGCCAACGTCACCGTGAAAATCACTGACAGCAAAGGTAGAGTCGTGTCAGCCAAGGGTGTACGCGAAGACATAGTTATGGCGGGAGTGGAAGCTGTTGTCAACGCGGCAAATCGTCTTCTTCTAATCAACTCTCTTACTGAGAAAGGCACTGAACAAGGTTAGCCAAAAGGGGTGTCTCGAAAATCCCTTTTTTCTGAAAGAGTTTTCTCTTTAGTCCCGACGCTTGTCGTTAATGTATCGTTTGACAGTTGGCCCTTTTGGTATGGAATCATTACAAAAAAGGAATATTTATTAATGGATCATGAAGGGCTATAGGAACCATCACCGAAAGAAGTTGGTCAAAATCGGAGGTCACCACAATCAAGAAAGTAAATTGCCCCGAATGCGGTGCTGAAATACAAGCCCCAGATGACGTCATGCTGAAGGAGATATTGAGCTGCCCCGACTGTGGCCTGGAACTTGAAGTCACAAAGATCGATGCTGACAAGCTCGAGTTACAGAAGATACTCGTTGAGAAAGAGGACTGGGGTGAATAGTGACCGTACAGATCGGAATGCTTTGCGACCGAATTAGACCAGACGAGAGAATGGTGATCGAAGCCGCGAAGAAAAAGAACATTGAACTGATTATTCACAATGTTGACGAAATCGTCTTCGACACATTCACGAATTCTGAAACAAAGTTCGAGAACGTCATACTACAGCGTGTCATGAGCTACTTCAAGAGCATGCACATAACAGCACTCCTGGAGAAAGCCGATACCAAGGTCGTAAATTCCTTCAATGCCGCGTTGATCTGTGGAAACAAACTCCTCACATCCATAACCCTGTCAAAGGCAGGTGTACCGACTCCGAAAACCCTTGTGGCCTTCACCGAAGAGTCTTCGCTAAAGGCCCTTGAGAAGGTTGGCTACCCAGCGATTCTGAAACCAGTTGTAGGAAGTTGGGGAAGGCTCATCGCTCCTTTGAAAGACTTTGACTCCGCGAGAGCAATCCTTGAAACGAGAGAATTCATGTACCCTCTATACCAAGTCTTCTACATTCAAGAGATGATGCAGAGTCTCATCCGCGACATAAGGTGTTTCGTAATAGGCGAACATGCAGTCGCTGCAATATACAGGTACTCAGCTCCGGGAGAATGGAGAACAAACGTCGCCAGAGGCGGCAGAGCCGAAGTCTGTCCAATAACTTCGGAAATCGAGGATCTCGCCGTTAAGGCAGCGAAAGCAGTCGGCGGAGAAGCCGTTGGTGTTGACATGATGGAAAGTCCCAACGGACTAGTCGTGCACGAAGTAAACTACACCACAGAGTTCAAAGCTACAACAGAATCAACGGGTATCGATATCGCAGGACTTGTACTCGATTTTCTGGTTGACATGGAGAGACATTGAGATGAAGGCTGGAATAATCGGAGGTTCAGGATACATAGGCGGAGAGACTACACGCATTCTGTTGGGTCATCCCAGTGTAGAATTGGTGGCCGTTGTATCACGTCAACACGCGGGGAAATTCGTTCACAAGGTTCATTCAAACCTAAGAGGATTCACCCAACTGAAGTTCTCTCCCCTGGACTTGGACTACCTGGCAAAAACATGCGAGATTGTTTTTGCCGCCACTCCACACGGATCATCAAAAGATCTAGTGCCAAAACTCCTCGATGCCAACCTAAAAGTAGTAGACATGAGCGCTGACTTCCGGTTAAGAAACCCTGACGACTATCCCAAATGGTATGGTTGGCAACACAGCAGCAGTCAACTTCTCGAGAAAGCTATTTACGGTCTTCCGGAGCTACACAGAGAGAAGATCAAGAAATCGAACCTGGTAGCAGTTCCTGGATGCATGGCAACAACAACCATACTAGGGCTCGCACCACTGGTGAAAGATGACCTCATCGACAGAGAGAGAATAGTTGTAGACCTGAAGGTAGGATCTTCGGGTTCAGGATCCAAACCCACAATCGCTTCGCATCATCCAGAACGTTTCGGTGGCGTAAGATCTTACAAGACAGTTGGACACCGGCACATAGCAGAAATCGAGCAAGAACTAAACCTGCTAAGCAATCATCCAGTGAAGATTTCGTTCACGCCACACGCGGTCAATATGGTCAGAGGAATACTAGCAACAATCCACACATTCCCAAACAAGAAGCTTGACGACCCTACGGTCTGGAAGAGTTACCGTTCGTTCTATCAAAACGAACCTTTCATTAGATATGCAAAAGATCGTGAAGGACTCTACAATCTGCCTGACCCAAAGATTGTTAACGGATCAAATTTCTGCGACATTGGATTTGAGCTGGACGAACATGTAAACCGACTGGTAGTTCTCTCAGCTACAGACAATCTTGTCAAAGGAGCTGCAGGCCAAGCGGTCCAATGCATGAACATCATGTGCGGCATAGATGAGAAGACAGGTCTTCAAAACCCTGCTCTGCATCCGGCGTGAACGGCAATGCTTACTGTTGTGAAAATGGGTGGCACCGTCCTGGAAGAGGGCTTGACACAAGCCTTCATCGAAGATGTCAAACGTAATCTCTCTCGAACTAACATCCTTCTCGTTCACGGAGGAGGAAAGAAAGTCACTGAAATCGCATCAAAAATGGGAAAAGAACAACAATTCATAACGTCGCCCGAAGGTTTCAGGAGTCGTCATACCGACAAAGAGACCATGGAAATATTTACGATGGTGATGGCCGGAAAGATCAACAAACGCATCGTAGCATCTCTTCTGGCTCAGAACGTTTCCGCAGTAGGAATTTCCGGCGTCGATGGCGCAACTGTCAAAGCCAGCAGGAAAAAACAACTGATCGCTGTTGATGAGACGGGCAGAAAAAGACTGGTTGAGGGTGGGTACACGGGCAAGATTGAAGCGGTAAATGCAAAACTGATGCGGCTTCTCTTGGACAGCGGATACGTGCCGGTTGTCGCCCCGATCGCAATAGGACAAGAATTTGAAGATCTGAACGTTGACGGTGATCGAATGGCAGCGAGTATTGCTGGAAACTTGAAGGCGGAAAAACTCATTCTCCTAACTGACGTCAAAGGGCTCCTCCTAGATGGGGAAGTCGTACCAAGACTGAGTCTAGAAGATGCGGAATCAGCTCTCCCAAAGATTGGGAAAGGCATGATAACGAAGATTCACGCAGCAGCAGAGGCGATCAAGCTCGGAGTGGGGGAAGTCGTCGTGACTTCGGGGTTGGAGGAAGATGCTATCACGAAGTCCATAGATGGAACTGCAGGTACAGTGATCACGCATGGATAGAGAGCAGATAATCCTCACTGAACAAAGACTAATGGCGAATGTGTACGCCAAACGTCCAGTAGTAGTCGTGAAAGGAAAGGCTGACCTACTCTGGGATCAGGATGGCAAGGAGTATATTGATTGCACCGGAAGCTATGGAACGTGCATAGTAGGGTATTGTCATCCGAAAGTTGTTCAGGCCATAGTCCATCAATCCGAGACGCTTACTTCATGCCACGGATTCATGTACAACGATTCGAGATCCGAACTCCTAGAGAGAATCGGTAAGATTCATCCGAAAGGCCTGGGAAAAGTCTTCCTGTCAAACAGCGGCACAGAAGCTGTCGAATGCGCAATCAAACTAGCTCGAAAATACTCTGGAAAGAAAGAGATCATAGCGATGATGGGCGCCTACCATGGAAAGACATTCGGTTCATTATCAGCAACTTGGGAAAAGAAGTATCGCGACGGCTTTTTGCCATTGGTGCCTGATGTGAGACATGTTCCTTACGGCAATATAGAGAAACTAAGAGAAAGCATCAGCTCCAACACTGCAGCCGTCATAGCTGAGCCGATTCAGGGAGAGAGTGGAGTGAAGCTGCCACCTGAAGGCTATCTCAAACAGCTGCGAGAAGTATGCGACGAAAAGGATGTGCTCTTGATACTTGACGAGATCCAAACTGGGTTTGGAAGAACTGGAGCGATATTCGCCTTTCAACATTTCGACATCACACCGGACATTACCTGTCTTGCAAAAGGTGTGGCCGGTGGAATTCCAATGGGACTAACACTTTCTAGAGAAGAGATAATGGCAAGCCTAAGAGTGGGCGAACATACAAGCACATATGGCGGCAACCCTATAGCATGCGCCGCCGCAGCAGCAACAATTGAAGTTCTACAAGAAGAAAACCTCTCAGAGAAGGCGAGGATACAAGGAGAGTACTTAGTTTCCAGACTGAATCAGTTGAAGGAAGCTCATAAGATCATAAGAGAAGTCAGAGGACTTGGGTTAATGATCGGTGTAGAGACCCGTTTCGAAGCCCGAGACTTCATTCTGGAATCAATACCAGAAGGTGTCTTGGTGCTGGATGCTGGTAGAAACGTATTGCGTTTCCTTCCACCACTGGTCATAACTCGTCCCCACATAGATAGAACGATAGAAGTGCTGCATAAAGTCATCGGGGAGAAAGAGCATGGACAATTACCAAATACGTCTCCTAAAGAAGATGCTTAAGATATACAGCCCATCTGGACAGGAAAAAGAACTGTCAGGTTTCTTGCATGCCGAGTTGAAGAGGCTTGGCTTCAATTCGCGTAGAGACGACGTTGGAAACGTGATAGGAGAATCAGGGCAAGGATCCCCATCCGTACTGCTATGTGGACACATGGACACAGTCCCTGGAGATCTAAGCGTCAAAACCGCAAAAGAGAAGATACGAGCTAGAGGCGCCGTTGACGCTAAATCATCTCTTGCAGCGATGATTGGAGGAGCCACAGAAGCACGAGAAGATTTTCCGGGTAAGATCACGGTGTTGGGGGTTGTCGATGAAGAATGCAGGGGAACGGGCATACGACATTTTGTTCAGAAGAGTCAAATGAACGTGGACTATGCCGTGTTTGGGGAACCCAGTAACACCGAGAATATTGTGATTGGATACAAAGGTCTCATGCATCTCAGGCTGGAGTGTGGAACAAAGGCTGGTCATGCAGCGGTTCCATGGCTTCACGACAATGCTGTTGAAAAAAGCGTTGAGATTTGGAGTCTGATAAGAAGTGGATTCGCAGAGTCAGGGGAGTCTCCATTTCAATCTGTGACGGGCTGTCTTACGGGGATCGCGGGTGGAAATGCAATAAACGTGGTTCCGTCAAAATGTACGTTCACAATTGACATTCGAATACCGCCAGACACGAGCTCAAGTTCAGTACTGAGAAGCATTAGAAAGAAGATCGGTTCCTATCTCAATGACAATCCCAATGTGACAATCGATTTGGATATCATGGACCAGGTTGAAGGCTGTCTGATGAATCCTGACTCTGTGATCGCGCGATCATTTTCTTGGGCAATAAGAAGAATCAGAGGCAAGAGTCCTGTTTTTCTCAAGAAGACGGGGACTTCTGACATGAACCTTCTTGCTTGTAGAACTAGGATTCCAATGATCGCTTATGGTCCGGGTGATTCCAGATTGGATCATACAGATCAGGAAGAGATCAGCTTCAAAGACTATTTGGCTTCAATTGAGATCTACGAGGAAGCCTTGAAGAGACTCGCTGTTCTCCATGAGAAAACAAATTGAGGCTGTGTCCGAAGGCAACCTTCCCTAGGAATGTCTTGTGTACAAGAGTTCCTCTGGCGGAGCTATCTTTTTCCATTCCTCGATGTTGTTTATGCATCCAACGTCGGGCGCTGTATAGTCTTGGAAGTAACCCAAACCGCGTGCTCTGCAACCCCCACAGACCTTGTTATACTCGCAGTCTGCGCAGGCCCCTTTGAGGTAGGTGCGCATTTGCATATCTTTCAAGACTTTTGTTGTTCCCCAAATCTCTGAGAAAGCCTTCTCTTTCACGTTACCGACTATGAGTTGAGGTATGAAGACGCAGGGGGTTATGTCACCGTTGGGCTGTATAGCACAGTATAGTCTCCCGGCTCCGCATCCTCCAATTAACTCGGCAAGCGCCTTCAGTCCCCAGTTTCGGTTTTTTCCTACATAGAAGTGGGTAGGCGCAATGGAACCTCCGCATGATTGCTGGAAGACTACTCGTGCGAATTGAGGTGCAGTAGAGAGTACTTCGACACCTGCTGATTGCGACTCCTCATAGAGAAGTTTGAGAAGTTGTTCTCTCTGCTCTGGAGATAGGTCTAGATTAATGATCTCCTTTCCCCTACCTGTTGGTATGAAGTTGAAGTGAGTGAATCTGCTGACGCCCAGTTTCTTTGACAGTTCTATCAGATTCTTCACGTCATGAAAGTTTACTTGAGTTACAGTGGTTGCCATGACAGTAATGATTCCCGCTTTGGTGGCATTTCCTATGCCCTCAACAGTTCGTTTCCAGGCCCCGGGTAGACCTCTGAAGTCGTCGTGAACCTCGGGTCTTGATGAATCTAGGCTGACCTCGACGTATCCAACGCCAACGTCTTTCAGTTTATGCACCATTTCTGGAGTGAGTAGAATTCCGTTTGTTGCAACTGAAACGTAGAGACCATTCTCGCGTGCCCTACGTGCTGTCGGGAAAAAGTCTGGGTGCATTAGGGGTTCTCCTCCTGAGAAGGCTATAACCACAACTCCGGCGGCCGTCAAATCATCTACCAGTTGGAGTTTCTCTTCTAATGTGAGTTCATTCTTCAATGGGTGTCCGGCTTTCTGGTAGCAGTGTCTACATCTTAGGTTGCATATGTTGGTGAGGTTCCAAACCACCAAGAACGGTGCATTCAGAAGTTGAGGTTTCGTCAAACCATGAGTAGCTATGCCTTTCAACACGCTTGAGACACCGCGTCGCGTAACAGGTTCCTGAAGGTATTTGGCTAGTTCAGGCTGTTTCACGTTGAAGATCATGCAGACCATGTCCAAGATCAGTCGAAGCATCATGGCATAGGAACGGTCGCCAAACTTGTCAGGTACTCTGCCAAACGCAAAAGCCTCAAGTGCCGTGTCGAGCTTGGCAGGCCCCGTTGATGAATGACCCATCCCATTTCTCAAAATGGCGCGGGAAATTGGGTTGCCCATACCATATCTGATCGCGGTGAGTGCGTCGAGCGTTATTCGAGCCATTCTCCCAAACCTCCCCGGAATGCGTGTTGATTTGTCTTGTATGGATTGGTGATTATATAATTGACGGTTCTTGTGCCGAGAATTCTATGATAAGACCGGTCAATTGACTGGCAAGAGAACCTGTTTGTGTCTCCGCTTAGTTAATTGCTCGACCCAGACCGTAGAGAGTAGTCCTTCTTAGCTCTACACTGTTGTTAGGGCACAATTCATGACAACAATAGCACCTTATGCATCTCTTATGGTCAATCCGTGCCTTAGCATTGCTGATCATTATGGCACTCTCAGGGCAATTCTCTTCACAGATTCCACAACCAGTACAGACATCATGTATGATCTGAGGTTTCACTGAGAACATGTTCTTCAGGAGAGGTGAACCCAACCTGTATAGTATCCCCGTTGCCAACGACTTTCCTCCATTTTTCATGCTCTTTGGCATCACGAAGTCTACTTTGCGGATCGATTCGAGAGTCTCTCCAAGAATCTCAACATCATCTAGGCTTCCGGAACACAGTTTTCGGTTAACTGCCGATCGTATATGTGGAATCGCTTTTGGATCCACATTGACTACCTCTGCAAGAAGAATGTCCACAGCCAGAGGATTTGGGCCAGCGAGAAGTAACCCAATTTCTCTGGGGTGTCCAGAAGTCGGTCCATCGCCCTCCATTCCAACTATGGCGTCAACAATTGTCAAACGTGGTTTGACAAACGAACAAAGATCAATGAGCATGTCAGAGAAATTCTCAATATTCTTGAGAGTTGCATGATATCCCGTCTTTGTTTTTCCAGGCAGGACACCGAAGAGATTCTTCACAGCAGCTGTAAGATATGTGAACTCATGGGTCTTGAACTTGGGCAGGTTGATGACACAGTCTGCTTCGAGAACTGGTTTTATTACGTCGAATCTTTTTATCAACTTTCCATCGGGGGCCGATACAGATATGAAGCTGGTGTCTAAATTCAGTTCAGCGCCTCCTTTTTCAGCTGCATCAGCCATACCTGTCACTTCGTAGAGCTCTCTCAGATTCGACTCCGTGTACCGAGCTACGCCCCCAGGACTATCAACAATTAGCGGTCTAGCTCCAATTCGTCTGACCATCTTTGCCACGGCTGCGACTAAGGAAGGATGCGTTGTCACCGCCCTGCTAGGTTCTGCTGAACAAAGCAGATTCACCTTCAATGCAACATTGTCTCCCGGGTTGACAAACTTGTCAAGCCCTCCAATTCGCCCTAGGCATTCTGCCAGAGACCTCGAAACCTCAACATGATCATAGCTGTTGCATCTTGTTACCGATACCGGGGGAATCATGTCTCTCCAATTCACTCCGAAGCCGCAGATACCAATGACCATGGCAGAACGAAACATACGCTCTTTTGATCTCTAGTTGAGAGAACGCGAATTAAGCGCTGAATGACAATCAAACTGAACCTATCTTTTCTTGATGGTAGGCCAGATCGTCATGTAAACATGTGGGTTTACATCATGTAAGCATGTGGCTTGTGGTAATACTGATCTCCACGGATCTTGTAGAATTCTATGAGAAGTTGTCAAAACATATGATCAAGACGGTTGGACCATAGTCGGATCCAGCTGTTTAATGGGACAAGCGACATTCGTGGCGAAAGCAGTCTAGGCAGACGGGACATGTAATCACGGACGAATTATCATCATACGTGGCAATGATTGCGTCGCATCCTTTTGCACACTTCGTTCGTTTGACGTCAACAGCTCTTGCCAATGTTTTCTCAAAATATGATGTGTCGAACTGCTTATGTAATCTTTCTGTCTGTAGAATGTTCGCCAAGAATTGGTTCGAAAAGCCTCTCGCACAGAATGTTTGCAGCAATCTGGACATTCTGATGGGTCGAGCCAATCATAGCATTTGAGAGCTCCATTCCGACATCTATCATCTTTCTCGATAGCTCGGGTGGAAAATAGGAAAACCCTGATATGACATATTCATCCAGTATTCTCGAGTCACTGGACGCCCGCATCATCGGGATTGCACACAGGAGATCCTTGAGGCGACCTGAGATGCAAAGAACCCTTCCCACTGCGTGGGCGTTTGCTAGGTGCCAAGATTCTAGGTCGCCAGTCGACGGTTTCAGTAGATCCATAACGTACGTTATCTGATCGTCCTTGTATTCGTGACCAAATAGGAGATAACTCACCTCGAAGTCTTTCACTGCGATTGTTATCAAGTATAGAATACTTCGAATACATTCCGTTGAGAGTCGGCGTTTAGCTCCGAGTTTCGCAAGAGATTCTGGAATCTCGAAGATATAGTACTCAACTGAACCATGCAGAATGGAGTGACCCACTTCATGTCTTACAGTTCCCTTGGCAGCAAGATCATTCATTTGGTCCAATCTGTCAATGGATAGACTGATTCTGGGGAGGCCTCTCCATGCCTCGTGAATAGCTGGGAACTCACTGTCCAAGTCATCTGTAATGCCGTAGCGTCTCTTCTCACGGCGAAAGAAATCTCGAAGAAGAGACTGATTCTCGAAGAATTGCACGTCGACCAGTTCCACTTCATGAGGCTGCAATCGTTCATAAGTTTCATTCATTAGTTCGAGGATTGATGCAATTTCTTCGTTTCTAATTTGACCGTACTTAGAAACGACTATACGGGTCATCGCGGGCTTAATGACTCCAAGAAAATATGGATTGCGTACCCATCAAGATCGTACCTTCATAACAAAAAAAGATTGGGGAACGCGATCATCTCTAATCGATCTTGATCGCGTGTCCTTTAGCTTTTGGTTTGGTCTTCTTGAGGCTGACTTCGAGGACGCCGTTATTGTATGATGCCTTTGACGTTTCTGGCTCTACTTCTGATTGCAGCTCAACGGCTTTGTGGTATTTTCTGTTGGGTGTGTTAACGTTTATTGTCAGACTGTTTCCGGTTGAATCGATTTGTACGTCTGACTTGTTCACGCCTGGCAACTCTGCAACAACCTTGACGGTGTCTCCTTCGTCTATGACGTCGACTAGGGGTTCTCGTGCTTCGGCCGGTTCAAGTTTGGGAACTGGAACTCCAAATGCTCCGGGTCGTTTTGTAGATTTGACGTTGCCAAATTCGCGGATTACTGGTTTGCCGTCTGGGCCGACGCTCATTGAGTATCCGTAGACGAATGGCCCCCACTGTCTAACGGTGCCTCCCCCAGGAAGTTTCTTTTCTACTTCAAGCTCCTTCGGAAGGTTCTTGGTCATTTCTGAGAACATCCTTTCAAACATAGTGTCGAAGTCCTCGAAGAAATTTGAGAAGAAGCTTGGAAACCTACGTCTCCTTTGACCTGCCCAAGGATAATCTTCATCCCACCATGACATTCATTTTTCACCTCCTATTCTTCTTTAAGCTCATCCATGACTCTGTGAAGTGCGGTCATCATTAGGATACTTGCAATGCCGAGTCTTGACGCGGTGTAGTGCACTTCCCTTGGATTTGTTTCGTGTCGGCTTATCATGTGACGACTTCTGAGTCTCTGGAGGTTCTCGTTCACAATCTTCTGGTTAGCATCAAGTTGATTCATGAGGTCGCTGAATCGCAGATCCATATTTTGGATTATCCTGTTCAGCATCCGAATTCGTGTTCTGCTCGACAGCATTTCGTGGATTGCACTGACCTTTTCTATTTGACTTTCTACAAGCTCAAGTTCTTCTTCTATTCGTCTTCTTGTCCAGATACTCATCTCCAAAGGCATCTCGTAGATGACCTTGTCATCTCTGACGAGCTGGAGCTTTAGAGTCATGGACTTGCACTTTGTTACCTAAAGGTAACTAAGTGGCTAATAAATGTTGTTACTGTTAGGTAACATAAGCTACCAACTAGCCAACTTCACTATGCAGGTGTGTTTTTGGAACTCATGGGATTATTTCGCAACTGTTGTATCTTCCGTAATCGAAATCTTTGATTGCGATTGTACCCTCATCGACAAGCTGCCTTACTCTGGGTTCATACCTCTTCAGAGTCGCGATCAGATTATGCACAGTGCTACAGACTAATTGAAATCCACTTCTTCCCCAGAGTTTTGTTGCGTTGGCGTAGAGACATCTTCCTCCACAAAGAGAATAGATGCTGCATTCGGTACATGGTTCCTTGACGAAGACTGAATCTTTTAGACCAGAAGGATTCGAATTCCACAGGTCTCCGAGATAGAAGTCCTTCATTCCTGCCATTACAGGGCATGGAGTTATCTTTCCATCAGTCTGTATGTTGAATGTGTTCCATCCTGCCCCACACCGAAGCTTACTCTTTTCACAGTCCAAAAGTGATCGCATGACAGCAACAAATGGATAGAGTCTGAGAACCTCACCCGATCTCTCGATACGTTCAATCCAGCTCTTTGTCAGTCTTCCTATTCCGGGATTGTAGACCCTATTGCACCAATTCTCGAACTCAATCCTGCAGAAATCATTCTGCCAGAACATCGCATCCATCTGCCAATGAATCGAAGTGAATCTGAATTGATCATTACAAAGCAGCCAGTTGACCTGCCGATCTATCTCCGTGTGGACTGGTACCGTCATCCTGGCAATGATCTCGCCTTCGAAACCTCGCGATCTGATAAGTCTTAGATTGTCAACGACCTTTCTGTGAACTCCCTTTCCTCGGTTTGTATCAGTGGCAATTTCGTCTCCGTCAATTGATACAAGAATTGTATCCAGCCTGTCTAGGTAGTCTGGATCGATTTGGTTAAGGAGAAGCCCGTTTGTCTGGATTGTGTATCTTTCAGACTTCGTGGTATCCATGATTCGTTTGATCATCTCGATCTCAATGAGAGGCTCTCCTCCGTAGAAGACTATCGTGGGCGAAGGATCGCGCTCTAGGAAAGCGATTAGATCTGACAGTTGGTAATTGATCGATGTCGGGAGTGAGTAGTCAATCTCTAGAGCGCCGAAATCACTTCCAAAACTATCGCAGCATTTTCCATAACAGTATCTGCATTGAAGATTGCACTTAGTTGTGAGAGTGACGTAATAATTCAATGGGTTCGCCAGAACTATTTCAATGACATTCGACAGTGTACGTTGCTGGTCGATACATCTTGATACATATCACTTTCTGAGTGGAGCATAACCATATTGGCTGAAGAGAATTTCCTATAGGCTTTTCCAAATCTTCGTTTGTTTGGGGAGAAGTGACACTTTCTCGGGGTTATGATTATCTTGCATGAGAATGTGATGGCGCCGGGGGTGGGATTTGAACCCACGAGACCCAGAGGGTCATCGGCTGTTAGCCAAACAGTTAGCAAGCCGACGCCTTACCGAGTTACCCGATCTTGCTGAGATCTCTAGGCAACCCCGGCACCGAAGAAACACTTTCGGTTTCCAACAATAAAAGCTACCGCCTCCAAACAATCTGTCAGATTCAAAGACTCTTTGCCCAAGGGATTCGAAGGAATCTTTGACCAATAGATCCTCTTGGTTTCAGAGTTGGAAGAATTGATCCAAGTATAGGATGAACAGAAACAGTATTGATCCGATTGTCAGGGAGAACAGATTCAATCTCTTTTCGTCTTTCATTCCTTTCCTGATAAGGAAGAATCTGATGTTAATTATGGCATGGACTACAAAGACTATCATTATTGGAAGGTCAAGTTCTGTGTGAAGTATGAGCCCGTAGTAACGATCTATGAAGCCTCTGGTGATCATGTATCCACTTATCATGAAGACTAGAAACAGTATCAGTAGAAACCAGACGACCGCTCTATCAATTCTCTTTAGTAGAATGTTCAATTTCAAATGGGAAACCCGAGAATTTGTCTTGTTTATTCTTGGAGAGCTGATCAGGAACTATATCGATCTTCAGCCCAAGGATCTGCAGTATTGCTGTAGCCTCTGAGCTCCCAGTACCCAAGTTCCTGTTCTTCAGTGAACTTGACTTTTCTAACCCATTTCGCGCTCTTGTAAGCATACTTCTTGGGCACAACCAATCTGAGTGGGCCACCGAATCGTGACTCTAAGTCTTTTCCATCCAATTTGTATGCGAACAACACTTCATCATCAATGAGTTCATCTAGAGGGAGAGATGTAGAGTATCCTCCGTCGCAGATGATCGTCGCGTAGTGTGCTTTCGCTTCTGGTTGAACCATCTCTGATATCTTTTTGAACTGTACTCCACCCCATCTATTGTCGAGTTTGCTCCATCCTGTCACGCAGTGAAAATCGGAGAGGCTCTCAATTTCAGCCAGAGTCCTGAATTCCGTCCAACTTAGAAGTACGGGGTTCTTTACCAGACCGATGACTTCAAAATTCCATTTTGACGGATCAAAGCTGGGAATGGCACCAACATGTAGAACTTGAAGCTGATTGGTTTCACGTTGTCCCGGAGGTATTCGCGATTTTGTCACAGTCTCAGTCACCAATGTAGTCTCATTCCTGGACAAGCCATCTCTTGTTTTTGTGTAGGCATATGCAAGCAGACTCACAATCGAAATGGCAAACCCAAACGTATATGCGAGGTACTTTCTTCTATTCGATTTCTTCATATTGAGTTATCCTCTCGAAGGATGACTTTGCGACTATTAATCTCAATTGGCTCTCAAACAAAAAACCATATGGGCAGATCCTCAGAAATGACGGTGGACACAACACATAGCTTGGCAAAAAATCGTTTCCACCCTTGGAACGTCAGCAGGTCTCGAACCTAAATCGACAACGTTCCTGGACGCTGGAGCCCCGGGCGGGGTTTGAACCCGCGACCTTCGGCTCTTCGTTTCGCCAAGATACCAAGCCGATGCCCCGACCAGGCTAGGCTTTCCCGCCCTCGCTGAAGAGTACCGGGGCCAATCGGAGCTCGTTGTTGAGGTTGGCCTCTAACTATAATAAGTTTCGGTGAACAGCTTGCGAACCTTGAGATTGGCATGACCTTGTCATCACAAAACGCGTCTGACGATCTGGAGTTCGAGAATCATTTCATTTGTGTCTAAAGGCATGGGATTCTTGCTTAGATCTTATGGGAAGTGTTAGGAAAGGCTTAAGAATGGACTATGAGACATATTGCTACATCCTTTAAAAGAAATCAAGGAGGAAAAAAGAAAAATTGGTTAGAAGATGTCCCACCTGTGGTGCAAACAATAGGGACGATGCAAGCTTCTGTTCAGCTTGTGGTACATCACTGATCGCGCCGCCATCGGTTAAGCCAGTGCCAAGCGTTAGAGTTGTATCTCCAGTTTCTCCAGCTGGCGCACCCATGAGGGTTCCACCGCCCGGCATGTGTTTCTATCATCCAAATCTACCGGCAATCTACGTGTGCAATAGGTGTGGACGGCCAATATGCAGAGACGATTCCAAAGCCTACCAAGACCTAGTTATGTGCCCACAATGCTATCAAAGCGTTGTGCCATTTGTAGGGGCACCAGCAGGTCACCCAGCAGCTCCACAACCGATGTACGCTCCACAGCCAGAACCAATGTTCGCAGGTCCACCGCCGGAAGCAATGTTCGCAGGTCCACCACCCTTCATGCAACAAGGGCCTATGATGCAACCAGGACCTATGGCCATGTTTCCGCCCAGCAGAGCAACTTGGGGATTCATGCTATCACTGATCGCAGGAATCCTAATCATAATCAACGCTGCAGCTCTACTCTCTAACAGCTTCTACACACTGTGGGCAGGCATATTTCCATGGATCACATACTTCGGCGCGTTTCCACCCTGGGTGCTCGTTGCGATCGGACTGATATTAGGGATCGTCGTCGCGATAGGAAGCGTCCTCATGGTATTAGGCTATGGTACGATTGGAGCCGTTGTGGTCTTTCCAGCCGCGGTGATTAGTCTCATCATCGGTGGAGGATTCATAGCAGGCTTTATCCTAGGAATCGTAGGCGGAATCCTAGGAATGCTCGGAAGATAGCCGAATCCACCCCCCTTTCCCCTTTTTTCACAGTTTTCAGAAGCCTACGGTGGCACAGTGTGTTCTACGTTAGTATATCGAAAGAAGCAATTTCTAAGGTAGCCAACCACGGGAAGAGCGCACCTGAAGAGGAAGTTCTAGGACTTTTGATGGGGAGAATGGAAGGTCAGGTGTTGATCATTGAAGATGCAGTGACTGGAGAGATAACTGGGGGCAAGGATAACGTCGTAATGCCAGGTGAGACTCTGGCAAAGATCGCAGATGACATAGTGAGTAGAAGGGCTAAAGGAAACATTGTTGGTTGGTATCATTCTCATCCAGGCTATGGAGTATTCATGTCAGAAGTTGACAATGAGACACAATCTAAGCTGCAACAATTCTCTCCATACGTTGTCGCCCTCGTTGCTGACCCATCGGACGGAAAATTTGATATTTTCGTGCAGGATAAGAAGACTAACACAGTGAAACCACTTGCCAGCAGCCAAATACACTACTATGGACCTGGCGAGGCTTCAGTTCCAGAAGGTTTCGGGAAATCGGACACCGATCTACAAGTGATCCCACAATTGGAACCTCAGTCTCAAGAAGTTGCATCAACTAGACCCGCACTGACCAGAAAACAGATTTTGGCAGCTGCCTTGGTGATAATCCTAGCCACTTCAGCCACTTTTGTGGTTCTGTTTGCGGCAAGTTATTTTGGGAATCCTTCTCCGCTGAAACTGGACAACAAATCCATTGCGAACGGTATCGGTAGCAATGTTACGATCACTGCAAACGTAACTGGAGGAACAGGTGGAATCAAGCAGGTCCTGATATACTATAAACTTCTGAAGGATGCAGATTGGAAGAACGGCAGCATGATTTCAAATATTCAAGGAGGGGCAACGTATTCGTACACAATTCTTGGCGACTATGTGGCAGACAGCATTGAATACTACATAACCGTGTATGACAATGCTAACAATAAGGTAACATCAACCACAAGCACAATAGTGGTGGGGGATTTCTACGTTGACACTTCAGACAGTCAGGTTCCCGTATATGTTGGAAAATCCGCAACTACAACCGTTACAATCAATTCCATCAACGACTTCAGTTCGCCTGTAACTCTCAATGTTACTAGTCTGCCAGCAGGAATAACGAGCGTGACTTTTAGTCCTCAACAAGTTGTCCCACCCAAAGGTGGCAAGGTTTCCTCAACGATGACAATTACTGCTCTTTCATCCGCAGAAGCTGGAGAGTACACGGTGTCTGTTGAGGCAAAGCACGGCGCAGTAGCTCGAACAACAACCGTGACCATTCTAGTGACCAATTTTCGCATTGCCGTTTCACAATCATCTATCGTGGTATCGAGGGGAAAAACTGGTACATTCACCGGCAACCTAGAGATTAAGAAAGGCTTTAAGGACCCGATATCGCTCGAACTCAGAGGATTGCCGTCGAAAGGAATCGAGAAGACACGGATTATTCTGTCAAACGATAGGATAGACATCCAGGGGACAACTACATTTACAATCGAGATAGTTACAAGATCCGACGTACCCACAGGAACATACGATCTTACCATAGTCGCATCGGGTGGAGGAATAACTGACCAAGAAGGAGTTACCTTAATTATCCAATAGTGATCTAAGTAAGGCCAATGGAGGTTGTTGAAAAGAAATGAAACTCTTTGTGCAGGCTCCGATAGGACCACAGACAGGATTAGCTGAAATAGAGGTCATACCAGACCATACGGTCGGCGAGGTAAAGCAACAGGTCTGCACGTCATTTGGTATTGACGCTTCGACGGTATCGCTGATGTATGGTGGCGTTGTCCTTGACGAAAGCATGACAGTAGCAAGAGCAGGCATACCGGAGAATGCGCAGATAGCATTGATGCCGTACAATATTATTGGCGGAAATTGAGGTGAATCTACCTCTCCTCTTCAAAGAGAAGAGTTTCATAAATCACCAGTTTCCGATGGTTACGCCGCTAGCGGACCCTCCAAACCTCTATGAAGGATTAGTGCGTTGTGAGAAGGGCGAGGTAAAAGACCTAGCGGAAAAAAGCGTCTGGCCATTTACAGAATATGTCGGATGGCATCGATTTAGGCTCGAGCTCTTGAACGAATATCCGTTGAAACCTCCTGTTGTCACTTGGCTAACAGAGATATCCCATCCAAATATTGTTCCGAACATTGCAGGGGCCGTATGTGTATCTGTACTGGGCGAGGGTTGGCGTCCGGACCTGAAGGTTGTTTCAGTTATCAACTCTCTGTACTATCTTCTGTCCGACCCGAATCCAAACAATGTTTTCGATCATCCAAATTGCATAGAATCTGCAAAAGTCTGCAGAAGATATGGTTTTCCAAAGAGAGGGATGCAGAAGAAACCTGTGGCACCAGAAGACACACTAAGATTCAACATAATCCCGTTGCCTCGTGCAAGTCTTCCACAGCCAGACGAGGTTCTGACTTTCCGGGTGCCAAGTAGAGCACGACAAGAGGCAACTCGATGAAAGTCACGGCCGAAATCCCCTCATATAAAAAAGTTGAAGTAGAAACCTCGAATCGGACAAAGATTGCATGCCTGAAGAAGAAAGTGTGCAAGAAGCTTGGGATTGATGAGAAGTTAACAGTCCTGCTTCTCGATGGCAAACGTCTTTCAGAAGATTCTACTCTTAGCCAGATCAATCTTCAATCTCGGAAACTGACTGTAGACTATATGTGGGCTAGACATCTGCTGCTTTGGGGTGCTGACGGACAATCACTGATCGAGAACTCTCAGGTTCTTCTTGCGGGCGCAGGTGCAATAGGAAACGAAGTTGCCAAGAACCTTGTCATGCTGGGCGTTCGAAAACTCGTAATAGTTGACTACGATCTTGTTGAAACCTCAAACCTCAGTCGAACGGTTTTCTTTGAAAAAGGCGATGTTGGAAAATCAAAGGCAGAGGTTCTGTCACGGAAGCTTGAAAGTAACTACTCATACGTTCATGCCGAATTCTACCGTAGCAGAGTCGAGAACCTCCCAACTAAGATCTACCTTAACTCCGACGTGATTTTGTCGGGGCTCGACAACGTTCCATCAAGAATGTATCTTGCCTCGATCTCTCGCAGATATTCAATTCCAATGGTGGACGCTGGAGCCATAGGCTACGAGAATCGAGTTCAAACCTATATTCCACCTGATAACCCGTGCCCAATATGCATTCTGCCTCCAGGTAACTATGGACAGATGGCAGGTCTCAGAAATCCATGTACTGCACCGTTGGAGGAGATGAAGATTCCATCACTTCCGACGTCGATGTCACTTGTATCGTCGATACAAACTCAAGAAGCGATTAAGATAATCTTGGGATACAATACTTTTCTCAAAGAGAGAACTTGGCCTTCAAATGTGGGGGAGCCGCTTGAAGGTGTCCTTCTCATTGATCTAAGATACAACAGGTACACTCGATTTGATCTGAAAAGAAATCCGAAGTGCATGGTATGTGGAAAAGACGGAGTTGCGGAAGATAGGGTCAGTCGGTACGAAGTAATTCTTTCAGAGGCACATAATTCAACGTCCAAATTGCAGAAATTGATCGGTAAACGTTCAGCCGATGAAATGGCCGAGGTTCTGATGTTTACTGAAAACCGAAAAAGACTGGTACCAATAGGTACTGGAGAAAAGATTGACAAGTACCGTTTGAAGAAAGGAGACTTCGTTCATGCTATACTGAAGTCATCCCAAGACAAGTATTCCGAAGCCGTTGTTGCGCTGAAATGAGAAAGCTACCACGTGGCTGGTCAAGTTCGTTGTGATTCATAGCTCGGCTTTGAACAGTGTCAATTCAAACTGCGCACAAATTGGTCACAATCTTTCAGTTACTTGATACTTCCAAAGAAAGTAGGCGGCTTTCTTCGGCTAGGTTTCTGAATGCGAATGGTTAATAGAGTAACTGTATTTCTGAACATAGGTTCCCGATGCGCAAGGACTATTACGATATCTTAGGTGTCTCTAGGAACGCTTCAATAGCTGAAATAAAGGACGCATTTAGAGAACTGGCTCTTCGTTATCATCCGGACCGCGTCCAGTCACGCGATGGGCCGGAGAAATTTAAGGAAGTATCCGAAGCCTATTCTGTTCTCTCTAACTACGAAAAGAGAGAGCAGTACGATCAATTCGAGCGTTCGAGAATAGACAGTACGTACTCGCCAGAGGAGATCTATAGAGCAGTCAATGTCGAAGACGTCTCTCGAGACCACAAAGTGGATATCAAGTATGTAGTAGATTCCAAAGCTTCCAAACCACATCGGCTAAGGTGGGCAGCGGCGATCGCACTAATTGTCTCTATTATGACAATCGCATTTGGAGCGATGTGGTACGTCCTAGGGGGAAGCGAAAAAGTGGTGGGGGAGTGGGCATACATATGGCCCACTCTGTCGTTGTCGCCAGATCTGATGATCGTAATCGGGGTGACGGCGCCTATTATCTTAGCTGTTGTGTTTGTTATCTGGAAACGCAGGAGGTCTGGACCCGGGTCCACATATGGCATCAGACGACCTCGTGATCGAACAGGAAGGGGTGTGGAGTATTGCTATCATTGTGGAGCTTCAATGCCAATGGGAGCTAGGTTCTGCAAGAAGTGTGGCAACTCACAGGCATAAAGACGCTTCTTCTGTTATGCATCTATTTCATACAAGTGATGGCGTGCTTCCATACCTGAATGGTTGTCCAAGGAACACGGTTTCTTCTGCGCATCAGAGTGTTCAGATTCTATTCTTTCTCATGTATTTCCCATGGTCTCTTCTTTGCTCTGTTGACATTCCACTGCTTTTGAAAGAAAAGACCTAGCAGCCACCGAATGAATCATCCTCGTGGAAATTCAACTACCCAAATTACAAAGCACATGTCAATAGACTAATTATCCGTCTATGAGGGAGACACAAGAGAAAGCGTATTGAGGGTTGTTGGATGTACCAAATAAGGCTTGAGACCAATGACTTGATGCTTCTCAATCGTGTGAGTGAAGTGCTGAGAAGACAATTGGCAGACAGTGGTATGAGATATCACATCGAATGCCGTTTCGAGAGCGAAGGCAAAAGTTTCATACGCTGGTTGCTCAGTTAGCATATGTCATAGATTCGGCCAAACTGGGCGTGAAACGCTGCGTATCTTGCTTCTTACGGCAAAATGACGTCCGGGTTTGCCTTTTAGGGGAAAAACATCACGCTTAAATCCAAATCTTGAGATTTTTGTGTGTGAGAGACATGACCCCAGATAAGCCGGGCAAGAATGTGGTAAAAACTGAAAGACGGTTCGAAGTAAGCGCTCCCCTTGGTGTCCAGCTGGTCAACGTGATGTTCTGGATAAGTGGATTATCAGGCATAGTACTGGGTACTTTGACGCTTAGCCAAGCTGCTTACGAAATCTACTATGACATGCAGATCTTAGAGTCCGTTCAAGGAATCGCCATAGTAGGATTAGGAGCCGCCATGTTCATTGTTGCCACGGGTTTGACGAGCGGTGCAAGGTGGAGTCTAGATGCTGCTAGACGCGTAGTAATGGTCGCTATCATTTGGTCAGTCGTGGGAATCTCATTAGCATTGTACGCGGCTATGAATATGCCTGGTGTAGCAACGGCCGTTCTGTACGGTAATGTGATCTGGTTGATTATTTTTGGTATTGCTTTGGGTATTCTGTGTATTAGATACCTATACATGGAGGATATCTCTCTTAGAAAGTACACTGAATACGTGGGCACAGAAATAGCTAGACCTGAAGACATTCGAGGTCTTCCCAGTACACGCTACGTACCCACCTACGACATGTTGCCGAGTCAGATTCAAAGTCAACCGACTCGACCAGGTCAGATTCAGAGTCAACAGACTCGACCAGTAAACTATCTTAGGAAGTTCTGTTGGAACTGTGGAGCTGTTCTCAGAGAAGATGAGACTATTTGTCCAAAATGTGGAATTTCAAGAGATATTCAATAGGAGGATGATTTTGACGAACTCTACAAATAGAATAGTGTCTCTACTGTTGATATTGCTTGCAGGAAGTTCTCTATTTCTTGGTGCTGTCGTCAAAGTAAGAGCTCAGACAGGCGATTTTGTAGTCAGTATCTCACCATCTCGAGAAACGATCGGCGCAGATGGAATCGGCAGATACTCTATTCGGCTTACTTCGGTCAATGGATTCACAGGAGTTATCCAACTAGAATTGTCAGGCATTCCAACTTCCTCGAATTTTCAAACATCATACTCTTTCGAACCTTCAATAGTTACACTCTCGGCTGACTCAGAGGCATACTCGATTCTGACACTCACAGTCTCGTCGAATTACGGATACGGAAACTATCCGTACACCAGTGATACAAACTCGTACAACTACAATCTATATACCATGACACTCTCGGTCGTAGCGACGAGTGGTGGAACAACAAAAAATAAACCTGTTATTGCAGACGTTTTCTATGCATATTCGCTTAACCGACCAGACTTGAGCATAAATCTTCAGCCTGGCACCATTCTGACATCAGGGGGTCTGTCACAGGCAGTAAATCGGAATCTTACTATGATGGTGAGCGCAAGTAGCACGCAAGGCGGGGGAACTTTTCTATTCACAGCTACCCCACAATTCTACGATCCGCCAGCAGGCATATACGTATCTTTCAGTCCAACCAGCGGCCAAGTTAGCACTGGTGAAACGATCCAATTCTTAGCTAACATCTTGATGACTCCTGAATTTCTGGTGAAAAGCGGCACGTACAGACTGGCTATTGGAGTTAGTTCGCCAAGTCCATACACCAGCTACCGGAATGTTGTCCTTACGAAGATTACTATTATTACTATTGTAGTGCCACCGTCTTTCTCAGTCACGACCAACCCAGCGATCTTGAACGTATACATAGGCGGTGAGGATCAGAAGATGCAAGTCATCGTTACTCCAGTTACTAGGGGAATAAGTCAACCAGTATTGCTGCATGTTGAGGGGATTCCCCAAGGGTTGATAGCATCGTTCGAGCAAAATACACTGATCCCTATAGGCACGGAACCTGCAATAACGTACCTAGTCTTCAGCGCACCGTCCACTTACGAATCAAAGATATATCCCATCCAAATCTTCGCGGAAACCACAGGAATCACCCAAATTGCGAATGCGTCAATCTATGTTCAACCCCTGGGAGATTATCAATTGACCATGCAACAAACAACGATCGCCCTTAATGCTAGAGGAGACTCGAAGTCGACTACACTGACAATCAGCCCTACGGGAGGTTTTAGGTCTACGATATACTTCTCTGCCTCGCAACTTCCAGCGGGAGTAACAGCAACTTTCAGTAGTCCAAGTACAACGGTGCAAGCTGACCAACCAATTACAGTGGTATTGACGTTAACAGCGGATAAGAACGCGGTGCCTGGAACATATAACGTAGCCATCCTGTGTAGCACAGGACTATCTTCAAAAACGGCAGTGGTGACTTTATTGATCAGAAGTGGGATCTACGAGATATGGCCAATAATATTGATTGTCGTGGCAATAATAGCAGCGGTCACTATCGTGGTCTTCATAGGCATTCCAAGGAAGAAACCTCTTTACATTTTGAAGGAAGATGAAACAAAGCATCTACCATCCTGAGAGTGCACAGAAGAAGGTTTTTGCATGAGTTCACATGTCGAGAAGATCATTAAAACAATAGTCACAAAACCAATGCCAAAGGACGAGTTGGAACAATACATAGCAGAATTCTTGAAGACGCAGAATGTCTGCGTACTAGCGACTTGTAATGACAATATCCCTCGAGCAACTCCATTGGAGTTTTACTCGCATGGAACGACCCTGTACGTTATGCCCGAGGAAGGCCAGAAGATGGAAAACATCAGACTGAACCCTCTAGTCAGCGTCGGCATTTTCGCTCCATACACAGGGTGGCTCAGCCTGAAAGGCGTGCAGATCACTGGAGAAGCGACAATAATTACAAGAGAAGACACCGAGGAGTTCAGCGATGGCTTGTCTATCTATCAGTGGCAGAAATCAGCGAAGGAAATAGGTTTGAAGGAGTTACCTGAAACCTTCAAACTGATGAAAGTCAATTCCCACGCAATCGAGCTTCTAGACATATCACTAAAAAGCAAGGGATACGCACCAAGGCAGCTTTGGATTCCCTAACTGATGAAATTCTGTAGAGATCATCTTTACAGGGATTTGCCGCTAAGCTAGTCTCCCTTGCTGTTTGAGCCTTTCGGCCACTTCTTTCAATGCTTGTGAGGTAATTCCTAGATCTCCTGCAGCCTGCTTCAGAGATATGACTCCGGAATGTTCTACTATGTAGGAATAGACCTTGTCATCAAGGCTTTGCCCGGTTGTCGTTGGTTCTCTTTGGGCGCCACACTTTTGACAAAATGTTTCTGTTTCTGACATTGGATAACTGCAATTGGGGCATTGTCCTAAGACTTCAGGCACGACCTCTTGAGGAACGGGTTTTCTTTGAAGCATCTCTGGTTGAGGTTTCGCGATTCGTTCGCGCATATGTGCAAATGGATTCCGCTTTAGTCTGAACATGATGAAACCAAGAACTCCCAGAAGACATGCTATGACTGCAGCTGCCACTACACCACCGACAAAAAAGGGATGAAACACAGTCATACTTGCAGTTGCCCGACTACCTTCATAGCGCATGTCGCCTGCGTACACGACATCAACTGATATGGTCCCGGTCGTGATCACTTTGAACGGAACGGATGCTGAACCATCGCTATCCGTCATGACCGCTTGATCTATTCTGCTTCCACCTGCCACTACGGTGAAGTTTAGCGTGGCGTCTCGAATCGGTGTTCCTGCAGTGTCTCTTATTCTGGCTTTTATTACGATGTCGTCTCCCTGAAGGGCGAATCCTTGCACAAAAAGCGTCAAGGTTGTCTGAATGGCTTCCACGGAAAGTGTTTCAGTCCATTCCGTACCCACGAAGTTGCCTCCTCCTTCGTACTTGATCCCAAACTGAACCGTACCTTTCTTTCCCGGAACGTATAGTGTAGAGGCCATTCCGTTTGAATCGGTGATAGAACTACCAACCTTCTCCGAATCTGCAAAGAACTCCACCACTTGTCCCATTACAGGATTGTCCAACTCGTCTTTGAGGTGAACCGTAATGTTGACCGTACGACCAACCACTGTTGATCCTGGAAGGCTCAATGAGAGGGAAGTAGCGATTGGCGTGATTGTTACTCTGGCAGTCATCGACGTAGGACTGTGCGAGGCGGATCCTTCATAGTAGGCCTTCAGTTGATAATCGCCTGCGTCCAGAATTTGGTCGTACGTTATTCTCACGTATCCAGATGAGTCAGTCATGTTGCTGCCGATTTCTATCTCTTCGGATTCGTGAATGAGATAGAAT
>Ga0209253_10000628_pt1 | contig 30612 bp, 27 predicted proteins | sample FrelakmetBRP12BR_FD_187145 | JGI IMG/M metagenome (GOLD analysis project Ga0209253, IMG submission 187145) | Freshwater lake sediment microbial communities from the University of Notre Dame, USA, for methane emissions studies - BRP12 BR (SPAdes)... | ecosystem: Environmental > Aquatic >... | reverse complement strand
GAATAATCCCGCATTCGATCGGCAGCCGGCAGCATCAGGCCGGCTGCCGGAAACTCTCACAACAGCGCCTCATACTTTCCGACAAGCAACTTTCCATTCCGCTTCGCCATCGCTGCCCGACGCAACCTTGGCCCACTCCTTCGTCGCTTTGCCCTGATACACCAGACGGCCCTTCCCCATCTGTTCCGCATAGTATTTGACGAACAAAAGGCGACTCCGATTGTTTCGGCAATCATACTGCTTCTTGGTTTTCACCGAGCGATAGGACCCGCGGGCAACCTGCCTGGTCACGGCGAAGTCTCTCAACGTCCAGAGCGTCACGTTCTGGTCTGTCTGGCCGATTGAAGCCATATCAACATAGCCATCGTACTTGTGGGTCCCGCCCACTCGAACCCATTCCGCCACGGCCGTTCCGCAAAACAGGATGCTCAGAGCCCCCACGACCAGCCAGCGAATCATCGCCTACGCTCCTTTAACACCCCAGAGTAGGGCGGCCCACTGGCGATACCCTACAGCAGTCATCTCAGGATTCCTCCTCTTCCACATCCTCAACTGCCTGCCTCAACGCTGCAACGAAGGCCTCCGGCTGAGCCAGGGCCGCCTCCGTCAGCTGAAATTCCGACACCAACACGCCGGCTTTATCAACGATAACGAGACGATAACCTGGCTTCATACTGTTCCTTTCGGAATGACAGGCGGGAGGAGAACAAGCTCGGAGAGGTAGGGACAACGCACGTATTCGCTATTCCTCTTCTCCCTCATCCCTCGCCGAGGGGATGCCGTAACGTTTGCACTTTTCCCACAAGGCTTTGCGGGAAAGGCCAAGGATTTTCGCCGCGGTGGTGCGACTCCCCTCCACCCGTTCCAGGACAGAGAGGATGTACTCTTTTTCAAACCCTTCCCGCGCGGTGGAGAGCGCGGTGAGCGACAACTCTTTCTTCTTGGGCTTTCCGGTCAAACCCTCATTACAGAAACCGCAGGACTCCTGCGGCTCCCCGCCCAGGTAGGGGCAGGCCTGAAAGCCGCACAGATCGGACGGCTGAATCGGCTCCCGATCACGGCCCAGCGCCACTGCACGCTCGACCATATTTTCGAGCTCACGCACGTTGCCCGGATAGGAATAGCGGAGCAGCAGTTCTCGTGCCGGCTGAGAGAAACCCCTTAGCTTTTTATTCATCTTGGTCGAGCAGGTCTGCAACACATGGTCGGCGATGACGGTGATATCTTCCTGCCGTGCGCGTAACGGCGGAATCACCACTTGAACGACGTTCAACCGATAAAAGAGATCCTCCCGGAACCGGCCCGCCGCCACCTCTTTCCGCAAATCTTTTTGCGTCGCGCAGACCAGCCGCACATCCACATCGATCGTCTGGTTGCTCCCGACCCGTTCGAACTTCCGCTCTTGCAAAACACGCAGCAGCTTGACCTGGACGACCGGAGAGATTTCTCCGATTTCATCAAGGAACAAGGTGCCGCGATTGGCCATTTCGAACCGGCCCCGTCGCTGCCGCAACGCGCCGGTGAAGGCTCCCTTTTCATGGCCGAAAAGCTCCGCCTCCAGCAGCGATTCCGGGAGGGCCGCACAACTCACCTTAATCAAAGGATAGTCCCGCCGCGGACTGTTCTGATGCACGGCATTGGCCGCCAACTCTTTTCCCGTCCCGCTTTCGCCCAGGATCAACACCGTGGAATCCGTGGCCGCGACCGTCTTGATTTTGTCCAGCACGGCACGCATTTTCGTGTTGGATCCGAGAATACCGCCGAAACTGAACTTATCCTCCAAGATCTCTTTCAGATCCTGGTTCTCTTTGCGAAGCGCGACCACGGTTCCCGCGCGTTCGACGATCAGCAACAGCTCATCCATCTTGAACGGCTTGGTAATGTAGTCGAAGGCGCCGAGCTTCATCGCGCCCACGGCGGTTTCGACAGAGCCATGCGCCGTGATCACGACGACTTCCGTCTGCGCCCGCGCCTCTTTGGCTGCCTTCAACACCGCGAGGCCATCGGCGCCCGGCAGTCGCAAGTCGGTGATCACGAGATCGTATTCCCGCCGGCGCGCCTCTTCGATCCCTTCGGTCCCGGTAGCGGCGGCGCAGACGTCGTGGCCGACGGCTTCAAGGGCATCGACGATGGACAAACGCATCAATGGTTCGTCATCGACGATCAAAATCGTAAGCGGTGTCATGACACCCGCTCCACCGGCTGCCGCTCGCGGGAGACGGGCAGCCAGAGTGTAAAGACTGTGCCCTTGCCGACTTCGCTATCCACCAGAATCTTGCCTCCATGCCGTTCCACAATCCCGAGACTCACCGACAAACCCAGCCCGGTCCCTTCGCCTTCACGCTTGGTGGTGAAGAACGGATCAAAAATCTTCGGCAATACCGCCGCCGGGATACCGGACCCGGTGTCTCGTATTTCCACCAGACAGATCCCCTCTTCCACCCACGTCCGGATCGAGAGGACCCCGCCCTCTTTCATCGCCTGCACGGCGTTCAAAATCAGATTCATCAAGACTTGCTCGATCATGTGCCGGTCGATCATGACCGCCGGCAACCCGTTGCCTAACGAAGCCTCCAGCACGATCCGGTTCGGCAGGAACAAATGGTTCGTCAGCACCAGCACCCGCTCGATCACCGTATTGATGTCGGCCGGCGCAAATTCAGGCTGATGCTGTTGGGAGAAATCCAACAACTGCCGGACGATCTTCTGCACGCGATGCAGCCCGTCTTCCATTGAGGCCAGATACTCCTCACGTCGGGCCGGTGCGATCGTCCCCTTCCCCAGATTGTAGAGGCAGTTCAGGATGCCGCCCAGCGGATTATTGATCTCGTGGGCCACTCCGGCGGCGAGCTTCCCGACGGATGCCAATTTCTCGGAATTCCTGATTTGCTGCTCCAACTTTTTCGTGTCGGTCATATCACGGGCAATCCCGAGGACGCCGAGAATCTCCCCGTCCACCCCGTGCAACGGCGATACGCTCACCATAACAGACCGGGCCTCGCCCGTGCGGGTGACCACCTCGACTTCGTACACCTGCTTTGCACCGATATCGAGCGTACTCTTGAGCCGGCGCCCACGGTGCCGCTTGGACAACAGGGCCAGATAGGGACGGCCGATGAGATCGTCTTTCCTGTAGCCCCAGGCTTCAATCTTACTGTTGACGTAGGTGAAGCGCTGCTCGGTGTCCAGTGTGTAGATAACATCGTTCGCATTTTCGAGCAGATTCTCCAAATATTGCTTGGTCTCTTCAATTTCCTTCGTGCGCTCCCGCACCTTCACTTCAAGTTCATCACGGTAGGACCGCAGTTGCCGCTCCATCCGTTTCCGATCGGTGATGTCGCGCAGCTGGACCATAACCACAGGGGCCTCAGCGGCGCCGGTGCGGATCAGGTCCATTTCCACCGGCGTCTCGACACCGTCCGCGGTGCGAACGGCGATCTCATGGGTGGGGACCTGCCGCTGTCCTCCGGCCAATTCCATCAACAGCGCCCGCACTCCCTCGCGAAACGCCGGCAGGGCAATATCGAAGATGCTGCGACCGACGACCGACGATTCCGAATACCCCAAGGCCTGCTCTTCCCGCTGGTTGACTGCCACGATCTTCCCGTCGCGATCCACCATGAACACGGAATCTGCCACGAGGTCGAAGAGCGCCTTATAGCGCGCTTGCGACGCCACGAGCTGCTGCGTCCGCTCGGAGACGGCCGATTCGAGCTTGCTCGTATATTGCTGGAGCTGCCGTTCCAGCTGATGCCGCTCGGTCACATCCCGGACGAACGCGCGCGTATGGACGATGCCGCCCCCCTCCTGATCGAACAACGCCGTCGCATGAATTTCCACATCGATCTGGCGGCCGTCTTTCGCGAGAAACACGGTCTCAATCGTATTCCGCCCTTTGACCATAAGCCGCTCAAGATAGCTCAGGACATGTCCGGCCTGGTCCGGCGGCACCACGTCCCAGAGCCGCATAGCCAACATCTCATCGAGACTGTACCCGAGCTTCTCCAACCCCGTCTGGTTCACATGGACGAATCGCCCCGCCCGATCCAGCTGATAAATCATTTCAGGTGAGTGCTCAATCAGATCCCGGTACTTCTCCTCCAACCGGCGCACTTCGAGCATCCGCTGCTCGATTTGCGTGAACGACAATTTCAGATTGGCGGCCATCTGGTTGAAGGCTCCGGCCAGATGTTCGATCTCATCACCGGTCCGGATCTGCAATGTCTGATCGAGCCGCCCGCTGGCGATCTCCAGGACACCATCGTGCAAGATTTTGATCGGACGGGCGATCCGCCGGGCCACGATCAAACCAGTGCCGACCAACACGGCAAACACCAACACCCCGTAGAGCAATACCCGGCCGACGAGACGCCCCAGCGGCGCATAGGTCTCTTCCGGATCCTGGCGAATGACCGTCACCCATTGTTTGCCGCCCATACTGCCCGGCGCCAAGGGTTCGCTGAACCGCACCGGAGCAAACCCGATCAGGGCATCGTGGCTTCCATGGGAGTCATCCGGCGCAATCGCCCATCCGGCTTTGTCCTGCACGATCGTCCTGACCAGTTCCGGCGTCATCGTATGTTCTTCAGGCGACAACACCGGACAAATCAGCGAGACGCCATCGGAGTTGAAAAGCATCGCGTGACCTGATGAGCCGATCGACACTTCGCCGATCGAATGGAACAACGTATCGCGCCGGAGCAGAATGGTGACGGCGCCGATGACTCCCCGACCACCGTCCTCAATGATAGGCACCGCCACCACCACCACGTGTGTCCCGAAGGCCGGATCAAAGGCGATATCGCTCACGTAAGGACGGGACACCTGCGACTTCACAAGCGCCGTCCACCAGGGTGCCTTACCGTAGAAATACTCCACCTGGGGGATGGAACTGACGACCAGGGCGCCACGCGCATCCGTGACCAGAATACCCACGTAGTCGGATTTCCGGATATCGTGCCAGCGAATGAGGTAGTTCGTGACGATGCGGTTGATGAACAGGGGGAACTCGCTATGGGTGTCACGCTGACGCCAGCGCTGCTGCCAGTCTTTGATCATGGCATCGACGGCGCGGTCGTCCTTGCCCTCATAGGTGCGGTTCGATTCAGTCACAGCCGTGCGGAGGAAGGGGGTGGTCGCAAGCTGCTGCGCTTCGTTGATCCCGCGCGTCACATGCATTTCGGTACGGCGCGACGCCTCGACCGCCACTTCCTTGAAGTTGGCGCCGATGGCCTCGCGAAGCGCCCGCCGTTCTTCCACGTAACTGAGCAGGAGGGAAAGACTGAGTGGCAGAAGACCCACCATCACGATCGCCGTGATGATCTTGTGCTGGAGACTGTGAGACCGACTCCAGAGTTTCATAGAGGTGCCCTGCGCGGGACGCGACGACTAGTGATGCATCATTCAAACACGCCGTCGTTCGTGAAGTGCCGTCCGTATTTCGTACCGGATGTCAACTTCTGGTAGCGAGCGACGAGATACCAGCGACGAACGACGCTGCGCTATCCCCCATCAGCCTAGTTCCGTCTCATCATCCGTCCGCTGGCGCCCGGCCAGAGGAGGAGCAACGGGCTGGCTACGAACACCGAGGAATAGGTTCCGAAGATGACGCCGCCCAGGAGCGCAAGTGAAAAATCATGCAACACTTCTCCGCCGGCGAGCGTCAGCGGAATCAGCACCAGCACCACCGTCAAACTGGTGACGATCGTCCGGCTGAGCACCTGATTCACTGCGGTGTTGATCATGCTCTCTTCCGAATCCCGCCGCCGGAGCCGCAAGTTTTCCCTGATCCGGTCGAACACCACAACGGTATCAGTGAGTGAATACCCCGCCAGCGTGAGCAGCGCTGTCACCACCAGCAGGGTGATTTCTTTATCCAGCAGATAAAAAGCACCCAGCACGGCCAGTACATCGTGGAACGTCGCCAGCGCGGCCGCGACGCCGAAGCGCAACTCGAACCGGGCCGCAATGTACATAATGATCCCGGCAAACGAGATGACAATTGCGATGAGGGCATCTTCCTGCAGCTTCTTCCCGATGGTGGGACCGATTTCAGTCGACGCATCCACGACAAACTTATTATTCGGGAATTCCTTTGAAAATACCGCCATGACCCGCTCGGCCGTCTTTTCCTCGATGGTGGTCGAGGCTTTAATGCGGACGAGCAACTTATTGTCCTGTCCGAATTCCTGCAATTCCGCATTGGTCAACCCGTTCGACTCCAGAGCCTTCCGCGCTTCCTCGATCCGAATGGCCTGGTCAAACTTGAGCTGCACAGCAGTCCCGCCGGCGAAGTCGATCCCGAGATTGGCCGCCCCACGCGAGATTTGCACCAAGGCAATCAACCCGAACAACACCATAATGCCCGAGAAGACAAACGCCATCTTGCGCTTGCCCATGAAATCGAAGTTCGTTTTTCCGAGAATCTCTAACATGCTCGCTCCCTTTTCATCGCGTTCAACTCTCAGTCTTCCGCTCTCAGCGTCACCGCTAGATGCTGAGCGTATCCACTTTCTTCCCTTGGTTCAGCAGATCAAATACGACCTTGGTTCCGACGAACGCCGTGAACAGATTGATCGCGATCCCCAAGCACAACGTGACGGCAAATCCTTTGATCGGCCCGGTGCCGAACAAGAACAGGGCCACACCCGTAATGAGGGTCGTTACGTGCGCGTCGATGATCGTGAGCAGCGCCTTGTCATAGCCGCCATCCACCGCCAGGCGCACGGCTTTCCCTGCACGCAACTCTTCGCGAATGCGCTCAAAAATCAGCACGTTGGAGTCCACACCCATTCCGATGGTCAGTACGATGCCCGCGATGCCCGGCAAGGTCAGCGTGGCGTTCAGAGCCGAAAGCGCTCCGAGCAAGCAGACCAGGTTCAGCAGCAACGCGAAATCGGCGATCACTCCGGACAACCGGTAGTACACCATCATAAACACCACCACCAGAATCCCGGCGATGATGGTAGATTTCACACCCTGATCGATGGAGTCCTGGCCGAGCGAGGGCCCAACGGTGAGATCCTGGATGATCTTCAACGGGGCCGGCAGGGCACCGGCACGCAACACGATGGCCAGATCGTTGGCTTCCTGCGTGCTGAATGTCCCGGTGATCTGGGCACGGCCGCCGGAGATCCGGTCCTGAATGACCGGAGCGGAATAAATCGTGTTGTCGAGCACGACAGCCATGCGCTTCTTGATGTTTTCTCCGGTGATCCGTTCAAATTCCCGGCCGCCTTTGGCATCGAACGTGATGGAGACATAGGGATCATTGAACTCCCCGATCGAGACCCGCGCGTCGCTCAACACATCGCCTGTCAGCATCACCCGCTTCTTCACGAGGTACGGCGTACGGAATTCCCGGCCGCTGTCTTTGTCGATTTGGTGCTCAAACAGGATCTGATCGCCCTCCGGCACCTTGCCCTGGAACTGCGCCAGCACTTCAGCTTCTTTTTCCTTCGGGATGCGGGCAGGGAAATCCATCTTCATCTGATTGTCTTCATCGAGCATCTTGAACTCGAGCAGGGCGGTTTCCTTGATGAGGTCTTTCGCCCGCTTCGGCTCTTTGACACCCGGCAGCTGCACGACAATCTGCTTCAATCCCTGGCGCTGCACCAACGGCTCGGACACGCCGAACTGGTCAATCCGGTTCCGGATGGTTTCGAGCGCCTGATTGATCGCCGAATCCTTGATCCGCTTGATCTCCGTCTCGCGTAACTCCCAGACGAGGCTGTTGGCCGATCCGGCGGCATCCACTTCAAAGAAAGTGGGATATTCCTCCGATAGCTTCTGGATCTGCGACTTCAATTCAGCATTGGCAAACTGAATGGTGATTTGATTCGACGCCGTGCGTTTCACCGATTCAGCCGGCAGCTTCTTGTCGACCAACAGGTCCTGAAGGGAGTTGACCGATCGCTCGACGGCGATCTCGACTGCCCGGTCTTCATCAACCTCCATCACCATGTGAATGCCGCCCTGGAGATCCAACCCCAGCGTAATGCCTTTGTCCGGCAGAATCTTCCGTGCCCAGTCGGGCAAGGCCTGATACAACGGCTTGTACGACGGCAGAAAGAACACCACCGACAACACGACCACCAGCGCAAGCAATGCAAACCGTCCACCAACTTTTTTCATGTCTCCGCCACCCTCTCTTGCAGGATGCTGAAACAGCCCGCCAGCGTCGTTCTCGCCGCGCTCAGAGGCTCACCGTACCGCCGCGTACGCCTCGCCTCTTCGCTTGCTGCGGCCTTGCTGGGCAGCCTGTTTGAGCATCCTCTTGTGATTACCGTCACCCGACTACTCTTTGTCGTCGTCTTCCGCCCGTATTTTCGCAATATGCTCTTTCTGAATCTTGACCTTGGTATTGTCGGCAATCTGCAAAGTGACCGTCTCTTTCCCGAGATTCGTGATGGTCCCCCAGAAGCCCGACGCCGTGATGACCTTATCGCCCTTTTTCAGATCATCGAGCATGGCCTTCTGCTGCTTTTGCCGCTTCTGCTGCGGCAGGATCAGCAGGAAATAGAAAATCACAAAGATCAGGACAAACGGCACCAACGAAAGCAGCGAACTCGACGTGCTCCCGCCCCCACCGGTACCCTGAGCCCACGCCACTGACGCCATCACCACCATCATCATAAATCTGGCTCCCCTTACGCTAGTCGAGGCCGGCCCGCGGTTCCTGCGCGGCGACTGCCGTCTCGCCGCCGGTCCGCTCGGCTTCCGCCCGCGCGCGATAAAACTCCTCGCGCATTGTGAGAAATGTTCCCCGCTCGATGGACGAGCGTACCCGTTGCATCAGATCAGCAAAGTACCAAAGATTGTGGATCGTATTCAGCCGCGATCCGAGCATTTCCTTCACGTTGAAGAGGTGATGCAGATAGGCCCGCGAATATCGCTTACACACGGGGCAGCCGCAGTCCGGATCGATCGGCCGTTCGTCCTGTTTGTATTGCGCCTGCTTGATGGAAACACGCCCGAATCCGGTAAACAGCCATCCTGTCCGACCATGACGGGACGGCACCACACAATCAAACAGATCCACACCGCGGGCTACCCCTTCAATGAGATCCTCCGGCAGACCCACCCCCATCAAATAACGCGGTTTGTTCTCCGGCAATTCCGGAGTGGTCACATCCAGCATTGCATACATGTCGGATTTGCTCTCTCCGACGGACAGTCCTCCGATGGCATAGCCTTCAAAATCGAGCGCCACCAGCTCTTGGGCCGAGATTCTCCTGAGATCGGCTTCCAGCCCGCCCTGGACAATGCCGAAGAGCGCTTGATCGTTTCGCCGACGGCTCGTCTGACAGCGCTTCGCCCACGACGTCGTCCGCCGCACACCCTCCAGAATGGCCGCGCGAGACGCCGGCAGTGCGACACATTGATCGAACGCCATGATGATATCCGCACCGAGCGCCTCTTCGATCTCAATCGCCGTTTCGGGCGTGATGAAATGCGTCGAGCCATCGATGTGCGACTGAAAGGTCACACCCTCGTCGGTAATCTTACAGAGTTTCGCCAGGCTGAAAATCTGAAACCCGCCGCTATCGGTCAGAATAGCGCCCGGCCATCCGGTAAATGCGTGCAACCCGCCCAACTCCGCCACGACCTTATGCCCTGGGCGTAGATAGAGGTGGTACGCATTGTTCAGCATCAACCTGAACCCCAGGTTATGGAGATCTTCCGGCTCCAGCCCTTTCACCGGCCCCAACGACCCCACCGGCATGAAAGCGGGCGTGTCGATGACGGCACGGGCGGTGCGGAGCTGTCCCAGCCGCGCCTTGGTCTGTCGATCCTGCTGTCTGATGGTGAACTGCATCATCGTGCGATCACGTTCCGTTACATCTGATCGGGAGCTGAAATTCCCAACACATTCAATCCGTTTTTCACCACCTGCTGCACCGATCGCATCAACACCAGCCTGGCCGCCGTCGTCCTGGGAGAAATCTCCTCCACCACCGGCGCATCACCGGTCTCCTGATCGGCCGCCGGAGGGAGAATCCGATGCTTGTTGTAGAAGGTATGCAACAGCGCCGCAAGTTGCTGAAGATAGTAGGTCAGGCGATGGGGCTCATAGGCAATCGCGCTGCCCTCCAACGATTCGGGAAACATCGAGAGTTTCCGGATCAAGGCGAGCTCATCAGGATCGGTTAGCACGGTCAGATCGGCTTCCGACGCCGTCGGACAGACAATGCCCCGCGCAGCAGCCACCCGCCAGAGGCTGGCGATTCTGGCATGGGCATATTGCACATAGTAGACAGGATTATCCGATGACCGTTGCTTGGCCAGCTCCAAATCAAAATCCAAATGCGTTTTCGAATCCCGCATCAGAAAAAAGAACTTGGCGGCATCGACCCCGACTTCGTCGAGCACCTCACGCATCGTAATGAATTCACCGGAGCGCTTCGACATCTTCACTTCGACGCCGCCTCGCAGCAACTTGACCAACTGCACGAGCACGACCTGCAGACGTTCCTTCGGGTGCCCATAGGCTTGCATCACGGCCTGCATGCGCGGAATATATCCGTGGTGATCGGCTCCCCAGACATCAATCAGGAGATCATAGCCCCGCTGTAACTTGTCACGATGATAGGCGATGTCGGAAGCCAGGTAGGTGCACTCGCCGTCCTGCTTGCGGACCACGCGATCTTTCTCATCACCAAATTTCGACGACCGGAACCACAAGGCTCCCTCATTCTCAAACAACAGATCCTGCTGCTTCAGCTCAGCAAAGGCCCGCTCGACTGCGCCGGACTCAATGAGCGACGCCTCACTGAACCAGGACTCAAACTCAATGCCCAACGTAGACAGATCTTCACGAATGTGCCGGAGCAGAGTCCGGTAGGCCAGATTACGGCAGCATTGCTCCGCTTCTGCCGGGGACAGCGTCGCCAGCTTCGCACCGTCTGAGGCCTGAATCTGTTCAGCCGCAAGACGGATATACTCGCCGTGGTAGCCTTCTTCCGGAAACGTGACGGGCGTCCCAGCAAGTTCCTGCAACCGCGCATAAACTGAAGCGCCCAGAAGCTTCATCTGGCGGCCCGCGTCGTTAATGTAGTATTCGCTGACCACGTCGTACCCCACCGCTCTCAACAGTCGTGCCAACGCTTGACCGACGGCAGCGCCACGCCCGTGCCCCACGTGAAGCGGCCCGGTGGGATTGGCACTGACATATTCAACCAGCACGCGTTTCCCTACTCCGACCACGGAAGTGCCATAGGCCGCGCCCTGGCGCTCGATGTCCCGAAGGACTTCCAGCCAGACGGACGGCTTCACGGTCAGATTGAGAAAGCCCGGCCGCACGATCTCCACACGTTCGAACAATTGATCACGGGTCAACAGATTATCGGCAATGATCTGGGCAATGTCATGGGGCGCGCGTTTCTCTGAAGCGGCGAGAGTCATCGCGACAGTTGTGGCGAGGTCGCCCCACTCCGGACGCTTCGGAGCATCCAAGGTCACAATGGGCCAGGACTCGATTTTCAATTGTCCTTTGGCTTTTGCGTCGGAGAGGGCTCCTTGGACCGCATTCGCCACCTGTTCCTGCACCAACCCCTGCGTCACAAAATCTCCTAAGTCCTTAGAGAAGAAAGAGAAAAACAATTTTGCACTCTAGCATACGGCTCAAGGAGTGACAAGGTGAGCAGTCACGAATTCGTTACCCGATGGTAGCGGAAATCGATACGGTCGAGCGCCTCGAAGACCTGTTCCGGCCTCACATTGAGACAAGACTTTTCTGCACAAGCTCGCACGGCATTACAGTTCATGCACGTGCAACTTCCCCCTCTCACCACAGTCACATGCGCCCCTTGAGGAGCCCACCGTTGCTCATCGGTTGGACCAAACATCGCAACCGTCGGAACGCCCAGCACAGCGGCCAGATGGGTGACGCCAGAATCGTGGCCTATAAACCCCTGCGCCTGCGCCAGGATCGCGGCGAGCATCGTGACGGACCGCGGGTGAAGAATCGGCAAATCTGGAACAGCCTGCTCCCGGACGGCCGAAGCGGCCTGCTCATCAGCGGGCCCTAGCACCACCACGGGGGTAAGCTGCCGCTCCCGGCATCCTCGAAGGAGCGTACTCCACGTTTCGGCTCGCACACACTTGTGAGTGCTTCCGCTTCCCGGATGGCACATGATCAGAGGCATCGCCTGCCCGATGCCGATGGCGCGGAGTTCCTCAATTCCGGACTTGAGCACTTGCGCGGGAAGATGGAAGCGAAGAAGGGACCGTGCATCAGCAGGAGATTCTCCCTGCAAAGTCTGGATAAATCTCTCGCTTTGGTGGGGACCCTCGGTTGAAGCCGGTGATCGCAGAATCACACGTGGAATCCCAAGCTCCCGCATAGTGCGTCCCAGTGACCCGCTTTGATCACTGAGCCATCCCACAACGAGATCGCACCGTCGGAAAATCGCCGTATGGTCGTCCGAAAGCTGCTCTCTTCCAGCAAAGAGAGCAGCCAACTGACCCGACTCGGTCGACAAGACTTGATCAATCATTCTGCAGTGAACCAGTAGGTGCCCCACTTCTGATCCTGCAAACAGAATAATCTCATGGTGCGGAGAACCTGCCCGCAGAATTGCCAATGCACCAAGCGACAGCAGAACATCACCCAATCCACCAGGATGAATCACCACGATGGTGCGCCGAATTGCTGGCATTATTGAGTCAATGAGCGTTTGCGGAGCGCGGCTCTCGCCGCTTCGAGATCGGCCGGTGTGTTCACATTCTGAAACGATAGGGAAAGTGGATCCCGCTCGCCCCACTCCGATGGTGACACGAATGTCGTGTGGAGTGATGGCTCCGAGACGATCTGCTGGATCTTCAACTCACGCGAGATGGCCATCCGCTCAAGCACAGGCAAAACCCGCTTACCATACAGTGCATGGAGAGGCTGCACGCCGCTCGGCAATCTGGCCATCACGATATCGGCTGCGGGATCGCGGCCAATAAACCACCGGATCATGTCCGGATTGAGAAATGGCATATCGCAGGCCACAACAAAAATTCGATCGCCCGTGGCCTTTGCCAGACCGGTGTAAAGGCCACCCAGGCTCCCGCAATCTGCAATGAGATCTCTGTGAACGATGCATCCAGAGACTGTGAGCGAAGGGCTATCCTGCGCAATAATCACCAGGACTTCAGGGAATAGTTGAACCATGACCGAGGTGGTTCGCATCAGTAACGTCTCCTCCCCTACCGTCAGGAAACGCTTATCCTCTCCCATCCGTCGGCTCTTGCCACCAGCCAGCACGACTCCCGTTACATTCATACAGATCTACCGTTTCATGGCATAAAAACACGAAGGGGGTGGGTTACCCCACCCCCTTCATTCGCTGCCCTGCCACTCACGTACAGAGTGTTTAGAGCGTCTTGCCCTTCCGCTTATTTGCGCGGCGCGTCAGAATCCATGCTTCCAACAGCACAATCCCGCCGGCAATGACAAACGGATAGATATACACTTCACGGGGCGTCGGCGGCTGCATGAACGTGTAGTAGAAAGCCGAGACGGCCATCTTGCGTCCTGCATCACCGTTATGACCATCCCAGGCAAAGAATACGGTCGGGATGTATTTCCCCATTTCGAACAGCGTGTCTTCGTCGTAATCCTGGTCCTTCTTGTTCCCGACTGGACGCTGAATCATGACGTACCAACGACCGTTCTTCCATTCAGACTTGAGAACCTTCAGATTCTCTTCATAGCTGTCGCGCTCTTCAAAATCCTTATCCCAGCCGGTTCCCTTGAAGGCCCGGAGAGATCCGTCAGCTTCCCACTTCACAATATCCACGGGATATTGCTCATTGCTTCCAAACAGGTACCGCGGCTTAATCGGGGCAGGAAGATCCTGCCACTTGACGGGTGTTTCGATCGCGACCGCGTCATTGTAGACCGCGTAACTGTTTTGATGCGCCGCAATGGACCCTTCTTCACCAGTCTTCGGATCCTGCTCCTTCACATCGATGTTTACCTGAGTCGGAGCCCAGGGCAATTTCCCTTCGGCCACGCTCTTGGTCCGATCGTCCCATTCGATCAAATACACAATCGACTTTTCGTTATACAGCGACCGAACCCAGAGATCATCGATCCGATTCACGAAGTTACGCGGCTTATGCGTGATCTGACCACCCATGGCGATAAGACGCTTCTGGGTTTTCTGCCAGGCTTCGTTCTCCATATCCGTTGGGATCTCACCTTCCACCGGATTCGAAGGAAGCACGAAGTTGACTTTCGGCTTATCCGTCTGTGGATCAATTGAGAGCGGATTCCCTTCAGCATCTCTTTCGCACAACGAATTCACGAAGTTGGCAATGTCCCAGCGATCATCGACTGAGGTGCTGTCGGCAAACGATGGCATTGGAGTACCATTGACTCCGGTCGAGAATGTCCGGAAAATGTTTTTCACATTGTACGGATCCTGCCGGCTTCCACGGAAATTCCAGCATTTATGCCAATTGGCCGGCTGGATCGAGAAACCCCAGTCATCCTTCAAGTTGAAGGCGTTTCCATCGCCACGGCCTTCCATGCCATGACATTCCACGCACTTCTTTTCAACAATCAGCTCGGATCCCCTCTTCTTGCTTTCCTCTGTCGCCTCTTTCGGCTTCAAATCGGCCAGCTGAAGAATCGTCTGAGATTCCGACTGCTTATCGGTGAACTTCCGATCCTTCACCAACTGCGTGGTGACGAAGGATAACACCTGAAGACGTTGTTCTTCGGTCAAGATACCTTCCCAAGAAGGCATTGCAGAACCAGGCAAACCATGGGTAACCGTCTCAAAAAGATCGTTTTGCCCGGGAGTCGGTTTTTTGGCATCGAACAACGGCAATTCACCGCTGGCAGTGTGACGGATCTTGAAAGTTCCCTGGTTGAAGTTACGCGGACGCGGCCAAAGTCGATCTGCCCCAGGCCCGTCGCCGGCTCCATCCACTCCATGACACCAGACGCACTTGGTAAAGTAGACGCGCTTCCCTGCCTCGATCATGTCGGCAGGGGGTTCCGGCGCCAACTCACCCTTCTTAAACCCTTGCGGAACTTCCTCGGCAGATGCCGAGAGGACCAATGGGCCAGCAGAAAACAACGCCAGTCCAAAGGCCGAGGCAAGGACGATCCCTGCTTTTTTGCCCATCGACGTATTCATCATTTTTTTCCTCATGTCGTAATCCAGGGTTATCCGTTATGCCAGTGGACTATTTAGTCCCATGTCCTGGGGTAGTAACCCGTATGCCAGTACTCAAACAAAATTACCTTCCAGATCTCATCGACGGTCAAATGCTGTTCCCATGGCGGCATCACTGAGGCCCAGGGGAAACCTTCGTTCGGCAATCCAATACCACCCTTGGCGACTCGCCAGAAAATGAATGTCTCCTGGAGCTGAGCGATTGTACCTGGATCGGTAAAGTTCGCAGGAATCGGGTTAAACGCAAAGGCGTGAAGACCACGACCGTTTAAATTGTCGCCGTGGCAGAAGTGACAGTTCTGGAAGAAGATTTCTCCGCCTTCCTTCACATACTTCAAGTAACCCTGATTCTTTTCGTCAAACGGATTGGCGTTAGGGGCCATCAAACGCCCCATGCCCTGTTCGACGATCATCTTGTTGCTATATTCCTGGTCAAACTTCCCTTCCGGGTTGACACGGTACGGATTCTGGGATGTCTGGAGGGTATAGGTCTTACCATGCACTTTCGTGCTGGCTGGAGGAGCCGGATGCACCGTGCGCAATTCAACAGGCTCTTCCGACTTCGGCACCATCGAATTGAAGGAAGTCCAACCGATCAGGATCGGGATAAGGACCAGATACGCATAACGAAGCATCTTGTTCGCTCCGCTTTGCGCATCAAGTACATTCATGATCGGCTGCTTAAATTTCTTCCAGTCATCCTCGCTGGCAGACACCCACATGAAAACCGCTACGAGAGACACGGTTCCATACATCGCGCGGACGCTGAACGGGATCGGTGGGTACACACGGAACTTCAAATACAGCAGGACGAACGCCCAGAACCCGATTCCTTGCCAGAACCGGGGAAGCGCCATTCCCATCGAGCTGAGCATATAGCTCAAGCCGGTAAAGCCGGCAACAAAGCAAGCTACCTCAAGCAACATCTGGATAGGCATGTAGCCTTCGACTAAACGGACGGTATTCGACGGGACAACGTCGAGGATCATCCCGACTAGCAGGAGGAGCGCAATTGCCCCTACCAGCGCGCCGACTGACATCAATGCTTTCATGGGTTCACTCCCTTTGGTCTAAAAAGATTCATAGCTCAGTTACGAAATCTTCGGAGGCTCTTTTCCCTCGTAGACTTGCGAGAGATAATCCACAATCTTTTTGAGCGCTCCCGCACTGAGTTTCTGACCAAACACCTTGGGCATCGTATTATCAGGGAATGGCTTCACCACATACGTACTGGGTGACACGATCGACTCCATAATGTAGTCGGATGTCGACTTGGCCGTCCCCTTATAATCCTTATCCTTGATACGAGTAGGCGCGTTCGTACCCTCAACCAGCTTGGGACCGATCGTACCGTTAGCACCAGGAATGCCAGGAATCGTATGGCAAGACACGCACTGCGCCTTCGCAAGAATCTGATCGACAGGCTCGGTGCCGTCAGCCATTAGAGCACTGGGTGGACCGGTTTTTTCTTCCGTCTTTTTCGGCCGATCCGCTTCAGGGATAAACTTCTCATACGACTTCACAATTTCGTCGAAAGATGGAGCATCTCGGCCTTCGCGGACATACAGCCACGTATCGACGGCAGCGAGCTCATCCAGACTGAGCGATATCGGCGGCTTGTGAATCGCCGGCATCGGGCTTTCCTTGTCATTAGTTCCCTTTACGCCGAAACCAGCCACGACGTAGCAGTTCGGGCAGGCGTGTGATTCAGCAATATACTCCTGACCATTTTCCGCGGTGCCTGATCCTGGGAACGCTTCCTTTTGGGCATAGTCACGCTTGGCGGCATTGCCCTTCGAATACTTCGGATCTTCAAGACGCTCTTTACCCGCACGCTCAGGCAATCCACTGAGGTTAGGAGCGCGTTCACCTAACATGCCGGCATGAAATGCGTGGCAAAGCGGACATTGACCTTTGCCGATCGCACCCTGCTCCTTATTCTTCCCAACTCCGCCAAAAATAATCTTTTCACCTTCATCGGCCAGCTGTTGCGCCGTCATACCGCTATACTCAAGCTTCTCTTCCTTCGGAGGGAAACCACCTTCGACCTGCGGCAACCAGTTTCCATAGCCTGAAAGGAATGCGGCCACGAAGAACATGAGTCCGCCGATTTTCAGCAACGCACCGAAATTAGGGAAATAGATTGCCACCATGAACGAGGCAGCGGTGATCATGACGAGCGAAACCGGCATGAGCCGGTTCTCGCCATAAAAGCTAGTTGAGTAGTTTACGATCGCAATAAACAAGAGAAACGTAGCCGCCATCCCAATGATCGTTTTGATCGTGGCCCGCTTTTTCGCGGTCGGATCACTGATCGAAAACTGAAAATACACTAACAGGCCGGCCAGCAACGCTAGTGCCGGCCACCCCATCTCTAGTGCCTTATTAATCAAATCGCCCACGGTTTTAACCTCCTGCGGCTACACCAGGGGAAGGCCTTGACGACCTTCCCCCTGAGCCAGTTGCTCAATAAGATGGTTAGTGGCTACCAGCCGGCTGCGGCGCGCTACCTGGAACTCCCGCCTTCTCACCGGCTGGAACCTTCTTTGCCGCTAAACTTCCAAGCCAGAACACAAAGAGAATGCTGATCCAGAAGAACAATACGTTGAAGGAAATCATATTCGCGGCAAATCCGACCGTGTGCGTATAGGCCCACGGTGAATTGTCCCGCATGATTTCATTCACGTGCCAGAAAAGGCGGACCGATGAACGAATGTAGCCCATCAAACCCATCATCCAGGTAAATGCGGTCGCCAACATAATCAGGGCGTACTGCGAGCGGGCGGAGATTTTCCCCCACTCGATTGCGCCCGTCTGTTTGGCCCCCTTCATCATGACGCTGTTCAGCGCAAACATGAAGAAGAGACAGGAGAGCGTAGTCGCCACCTGAGGCACAGACAACCCGACTCGAACGTTCGCCGGAATGTAATATCCGTACACCGCAAGTCCGACAATATTCACATAGGCGCAAGCGAAAAATGCGCCCATGAAAATGTTTCCAAACTTCGCCCATGAGACAGTCGAGACCTTGTTGCCTCGCATGTACCATACGAAGCTCAATACCGTGGTGGTAATAATGACGTTAATACCGCCGTTCTTCGCTGACATAACACCGTAGTTACCCAACACCGGGTGTTGCTGACCTCCCATGGCCTTGAGCTCGGCAGGGGTCATTACCATCGTATGCGGCGTGATAAAGACCAAGTAGCCGCAAGCGAGAATGAACACAAGATACTTAATGTATCGTTGATACTTTTCCGCACCACGCATCCGTCCCATCGCCTGCCACAAATAGTAGTTTGTGCTCAGGAACAAGATGCCGATCATCGTAGCCTGAATAATGAAAAGCCAGGCCAGCAACCCACCCATGAGCGTGATGCCCATCTGCTGACGATAGGCATACACCTCGCGCATCAGCCAGTACCCCGCGAAAGGAAGCGGGATCAAAAACGCAACGCCAAGCGCCATCGCGATGTAGCCCATCCAATCGTAGTGCGCCCGATCTTCATCGGTTTTTGACGCCAAGAACTTGTAGGCGGCATAGGCAGCGACGACACCACCACCAAACGCCATGTTGCCAAGGATTCGATGCAAGTTCAGCGGGTTCCACAGTGCGGTGTGAATCACGTGCCAAATGTTACCCAGGAATCGCCCCTGCTCATCGACGCCGGCCGGCGACATCATGAAACCGATCCATGAATTCGCCAGGAACATGAGCAGCGTCCCGATAATATTCAGAATGACCGACATGCTCAGGTGAATCCACTTCAGGAACCCCTCCTTCATCTTGTCCCAACCATAATAATAGATGTAGAGGGTTCCGCTTTCCGCCACGAACATCAGTGCATAAATATGCATGACCGGACGGAAAATGCCGGAGAGATAGCCGAAGAATGCGGGATAGAGCGTAAGGAAGGTAAAGATCAGAATACCGCCGAGAACAGCCGTCAGTGAATAAGCCGTGAGACTGATCTTGATAAAGTCATAAGCGAGCTGATCATAGCGCTTCGCCAGCGCCTTATCCTTCGTCACCACCCCCATGAACTCAACGACCATACAGAAAATCGGCACGGCCAGCACGAAGCTGCCGTAATAGAGATGCTGCTGGTTCGCGAACCAGAGGAGCACGCGGCTCTCAAAGTTATACCGAGGATAGTCGCGTGGACCATCGACGGTCTTCGGCGCAGGCGCGCCCGCCACAATACCTTCCGTCTTGTAATAGACGTCGCGCCCCTTCTCAGCCTTTGCATCCTCCTTTTTTGCCGCGTCAGGCGCATCCGCACCGATAGCCAGTGACGGAAGCGACACAACCACAGGAAACAGGAGGAGGCCAACCATCGCGCAGAGCGCCATGATTGAGAATACTTTCTTCCGGGTTACAAGACCCATGGGATACCTCCTTAATGCATTACGAAAAAGATTCATCACAAGCCCTAAAATTCCACCGCAGAGCCAAACTACTTGCGGAACATGTACCAGAAGTCCAGGCCCTGCATATCCATCAGAAAATGGTCAACCATCAGGAAGTATCCTACACAGATCGCCAACGAGATAATTCCATACAGAATATTCTGCCCCATCATCTCCTCCTCATCAGATCGAACTAAAGATTCAATAAATCACGCTCACAGAGGCCCTGAACTAGCAGGGGCACTGAATGCCAGCAAACCAGTAAAAGAACCACAAACCCACCGCGCAAGTTATGTAGAAAATCATCTTGCCGACCTTAACCATCAAATCACTGTCTGCCGTTGCCGTCGCCATCTTGCCTCCCCTTCCATGCTCGAAATAGTGAGTGAAGTCTGCGAATTCCTTGACACCCCAAAACCTGTGTGTTATTCAAAATTCCTTAGCCGGCGGCCATAACAACACAAGGGAACCCATGACAAAAAACTCAAAAATTTTCGACATTATAGTTTTGGCCGGTATGGTTGTCAATATCATTTTGGCTGTGTTTCTGATCCTCTACTACTTTGATTTTCTATAGATTTCTCGCTGTGATTCGCCGTCTCACCCGCGCCATTTTCCAGTGACATCGCGCACCGAAATCCGATTGTTTCATCACGAAAATCAGGGACCATTTTACTTCGACTGGTGAGGCGAAGATCGCCCCCAGTCGTAGTATACGCACCCCCGCGCATCGTTCGATAAACACCAAACTCGGGGCTCGGCGGATTTCGGTCAGGTGATTCCTTGTAATACCCCTCCGCATACCAGTCCTGGACCCATTCCATGACATTCCCAGCCCCATCCATGACACCAAAGGGGCTCTTATCTGCCTTGAACGCTCCAACAGGAGCACTCGCCTCAAATCCGTCATTGACTCGCGCCCAGTTTGCCCCATCAGGCTGCTCAGAATTTCCCCATGGCCACAGTCGACCATCTGTCCCCCTCATGGCTTTTTCCCATTCAGCCTCTGTGGGGAGCCGCCTGCCCTTCCACTGACAGTAGGCCACAGCATCGTCCCAGGACACATAGATTGCAGGCTGATTGGAGCCGCGCATTTTTGAAACATTTTTGGCGTAGCGTGAAGGAGGACCCGCCTTCCGATGCCCGGTTGCCGAAGCAAACTGGCCATACTGCGAATTCGTTACTTCGTAGCGGTCAATTTGAAAGGCATCAAGATAAATCTCTCTGGGCGGCCCTTCGTCAAGCCCACCCACATCTGTCCCGCGGAGAAATGGCCCGGCAGGAATCAAGACCATCTCTTCATCAAGCGGCGTTTCAGTTGCAGCAGGAATGTCGCCCGACTCTACAGAGGCTTGGGAACCAGGATCATTCTCTTCAAAAGGGGTCGTGGTCGTCCCCCGAAGAATGGCAATGATCGGCATCGCCGCGAACAACAGGACCACAATAAGGAAAACAACCTTGAATCTGGCTTCCAACATGGCCGCTACTGACCAACCGCGTCGCCGCTCGGCTCCAAATCGCTGGCGCAACGGATTCCAATCGTGATGTCATTCCGCCAGTGCTTGGCGGCAAAGCGTTTGGAAAGCCTGGCATTTTGCTCTGTCTCTCTCCACGATCCACCCCGAACGACTTTCAAGTCACCGTCATCGGGTCCCTTGGGATCACGATAACCACCCTTCTTATAAAAATTCTCGTCGTACGAATCCGCCACCCATTCGGCAACATTTCCCGTCATATCGTGCAATCCGTAGGGACTCCGACCGGCTTCAAATGAGCCGGGAGGCGCAAGATATTTGTATCCATCCTCCGGCCCGTCTACATTCGCAACACCATTTATGAACTTGTCACCCCAGGGGTATTTCCGCTTCCCCTCACCGCGCCCGGCCTTTTCCCACTCAGCCTCTGTCGGTAGACGCTTGCCGGCCCACTTGCAGTAGGCGACCGCATCGTCCCAGGAGACACTCATCGCCGCCAATTCAGGCTTTAAGACTTTGGACTGGTCGTCTTCAAAGACTTCAATCCTCGGGAGCTGACGCTTGGTCATCTTGGCGAAACGCAAATACTCATCCTGTGTCACTTCATAGCGATCGATAAAAAACCCCTTTAAAAACACCTGCCGCTCGGGAGCCTCATCCGGATCACCATCGTTGCTCCCCATCGTAAACGGCCCTGCCGGCACCTGCACCATCTCACGCCCTTCATCACCAACCCTCGTCTTATACATCGAGAAATCCTGCGCGACGGGCTTGGACACCGCCGGACGAGATTCCGTCTGTATACTCATGACCAATTGCCGCATCTGCTTGGCCTTGTACGACTCATAGACCAGCCCGGCAATCAGGAGAATAAACGACCCGAAGACAAAGACGATCGACCCGATCAGCACACCCCTGTTTTCCATATGTCTCCGTGCATCTCGAAATATCGAAAATGACCCCTATTGGCGCGCGTCCCGAGCCACACCTTCAACGGACGCATCAGCCGCTTCGGCCCTGCGGGCCGCACGCATATCCAGAAGCATCGAGACCTGGACCCCGAGAAATCCTCCCATGGCCGCCCCGGCACCGGCCCCATACGATATCCGCTCCGGTCCGGCCAACAACCAGGCCAGCGCACCACCCAAGACCGTTCCAACCAGGATGCTGATCAAAAACCGGCGTCCTCCAAGAAACCCCACAACGCCCCCCATCACCAACCCAATACCGATCGCCAGCGGCATGAATTCACTGCCCATGATGAGGCCGATGAGTGTTCCCACGGTCCCCATCACCACCACGCCGAACACGATGTCGACGAGCTTTCGTCTGGGAATTTCCCGATCTGTACCAGCCTCAGTCATGGCGACGGCGAACCTCTCCCATTACTTCGCAGGGCTGGCCACCAGCGAGCCGAAATCAATCTCTACACCCGGCGCCGCAATGATCGAAATGCCCCAGGCTTTTGGTGCCGGTTCATGCTGATGAATGCGCTTGAAGTCCTCATACACATTCACACGCTCTTCAAACCACTGGCCGATTTCCTTGGTCCCGCTCTGCATGACAATCTCAGACCCGCTGAACATCCCGCCTTCCGTCAGCGTCCCTTCCGGCTTTGTCCCGCTCCAGACGTACTTGGTGAATACCGGGATAAACATCAGATCGGTATCGAGTGAGGCATAGATCGCCGCGATTTGATCCGTTCCCGCCGGAGCCTTCAGCAAGCGCCAGCGCCAGGTCAGCACCGGATAGGCCTTCGGATCCCAGTCGATCTTTTTCTTCTTGATCCGCTGTCCGGCATCTTTGGCCGACAGAAAATTTACACCGTTTTCAGTCTGCACCTTATAGGCTTCGCGCCCCTTGGAATGGCTGCGCTGGTTTTCATGATCCCAGGATGAGGGAAAGCCATCCGCCTCTTTTCCTTGGAAATCCTCCAGCACCAACACTTGGCCTTGCGCATAGGCCGACTCCTTGACGACGCTTCCCAGGCACAACCCTATCCCCACCAACGCCAATCCACTCCACGCCATCCGACCGTTCATAGACGTTTCGACCCTTTCTTTACGATGAGGCTTCTTGCGAAGAAGAGGGGGCCAACGCCGGCGCCTGCTCCTCGAAAAACTCTTCGCCCATCACCGGCTGTTGTCCGCGCTGACACATCCAAAAGAGCACGAACACCGCTCCCCAAAATACAATCATGTTCAACGTGACCATCTTCGCAGCAAACTCTAGATCCGGGGTAAAGGCCCAGGGTGAGACATCGGCCATGAGCTCGCTGACGTGCCAGGACAGGCGTCCGGACGATCGGATGTAGCCCATCAACCCCATCACCCAGGTGAACGCCGCAGCCAAGCCGAAGAGCCCCACCATGCCGCGCACTGAGATCTTTCCCCATTGCACGGGACCGTGCACCACCGAGCCCCGCAGCATGAGACGATTGATCACAACACCTGCCAGGATCACCGTCAGTGTGGTAAAGGCCTGCGGCGAAGACAGTCCCACACGGATCTTCGCGGGTAAATAGAATCCGTAGATCGACAGCCAGATCACATTCACGAGACCCGCCGTGTACAAGGTCCCGATCAGAAGATTCCCCGTCTTCACCCAGGACACCGTCATCGTCCGATTCGCCCGCCGGTAGTAGAGAAAGCTGAGCGCCGTAATGAGAATCATCACATTTACTGCACCGTTTTTCGCCGACATGACCCCGTAGTTTCCGACGACCGGATGCTGCGCCCCGCCCATCGCCTTCACTTCGCCGTCCGACATCAGCACCGTGTGCGGCGTCAACCAGATGAATAGCGCCAGCGTCAGCACACCGAGCAGGAACTGATAGTACGACTGGTAACGCTCCCCTCCCTTGATTCGCGCCATACTTTGCCAGATGTAGTAGTTGATCCCTAGGAGAAGGGCCCCGATCAACAGCGCCTGTACCACAAAGAGCCAGGTCAACAACCCGCCCATCATGGTCACGCCCATGCTCTGGCTGAAGGCATACACGGAACGCATGAGCCAATAACCGGCAATCGGCATCGGCAGCAACGCACAGACCGTGACAAACAAAAAGATATAGCCCACCCAATCGTAATAGGCCCGCTCTTCGCTGGTCTTGCTGGTGAAAAACCGGTAGCAGGCATAAGCCAGCACCACTGCACCGCCCGACATAATGTCTGCGAGGAACCGATGGACATTCAGGGGATTCCAGAGAGCGGAATGGAGCAAGTGCCAGACGTTCCCTAGAAACCGGCCCTGTGCATCGACACCGGCCGGCGCCATCATAAACGCCGACCAGGCATTTGCCAGCAAGAGCAATGACGTCCCGAAAATATTCGTCAGAATGCCGATCGCGGCATGGATCCACTTCAACCCGGGTTCCGCCAGCCGGTTCCAGCTGTAGTAATAGACGATCAGCAGCAGCGACTCTCCGACAAACACGATGGCATAGACCGGCATGAATGACTTGAACGTCCCGCCCATATACTTCATGAACGACGGATAGAAGTAGATGAACATGGACAGCATGAGGCTCCCGACCACCGCTGTCACCGAGAGAGCCAGCAAGGCGACCTTCGCCAAGTCTCGGGCCAAGCCGTCATAGCGAAGCGACAACGCCGGCTTTTTCGTGATCAATCCGGCAAACTCCAGCAAGGCACAAAACAGCGGCAACGCGAGGACAAACCCGCCGAAGTAGGTATGCTGCTGCGTCACGAACCAGACCAAGAGCCGGCTGTCGAATGAACCGATCCGTGAATAGACGGTCTCATGAGGTCCAGGAGCCGGCGGACCCTGCGGCGTACCCTGCGTACCAAAGTACAGGTCCGTTGTGCCCTCGGCAAACGACAGACTTGGTCCATTCCCGATAACGGGCAACAGCGCGGTGAGGATCGCAGAACATACCACCACTGCGATCATGGAACCGGTCATCCAGCTGCGACGACGCATAAGACTACCCCTTTGATCCTGTCTTGCTTAAGGCCATGTCGCCGGCCAGTCCACTCATGCTGCCGGACGCATTGGCCGACTTGCCAAGAATCCCCATCACGAAGGGACAACGCAGCATTCCGCTCGACAACTGCGGCGCCTGCTCATCTTCAACTTGCCGGCGATGGCCCAGGTAATATCCGTACAGCGTCATCATCGCGGTAACCAGCGCGCCTCCCACAACGGCCTGCCCCGTCGCCATTCCCGGCTGCCTGCCGACAAACAGCACCAGCCCCATGACGACCAAATAGTACGTGGACGCAAAGGCCATCCCGGGCCACCACCAATACTTCAATAACTCAGCCGGCGACGTCCGCTTGAGTGTCTCCACCCATGAAGCGGAGGGGCGCAAGCCACCGAAATAAGCGCACAGAGTGAGGCCGCCGCCCAGAACGGTGACACCCAGTAACTGAGCTAACGCAGCCATCTGCCCATCGGCGATCACATGCCCCGACAATCCCATCACCCCGCCGACGCCCAAACCGACGAGTCCCCATGGTCCCAGCTGCGACAGTCGGCACCGCACTAACGCCCGGAGGGCTGCTCCATCCGGGAAGGTGAGAAACGGGCGTCCCTGGACCGCAAGCCTCCGCACATGGCCGATTTCAAACGCATCGCGGGCCACCGACGTACAGGAGATAATGATCGCCATCATGGCCGGACCATCAGGATGCTGCAGGTAGCTGTACCCCACCACCCACAACAGTGCGAGCACCAAGAGCGAAAGCTGGATCCCGTAGACGGCGCCAATCCATCCGGCCAGCCAGGCCAGGAGTCGGCTCCCATCTTCTCGTGCAATTACTATCCACGGAGCGGACCGTCCAACCCGATAGGCCAGGACTGCAGTGACCATCGCCACCAGACTGCCCACGGCCAGCAAGACGAGCGGCTCCGTCAACGGCACTACATGCTTTGCGAGGCGGTAGACCCCGAACGCAACTAATCCCGGCACAAACATGACGAGACGCTTCTGTTTTCGTACGGCATCTTCCGTCACCGCCAGGCTCAGACTCGGAAGCACCCGCAATGCCATTCGATGCAACATCACAACTCCAGTGATGGGTGATGGGTGATGGGTGACCAGTAAGGGAAAATGCGCATTCCTCTTCGCTCATCACTCATCACAGATCACTCATCACGCTTTCTGCGCGGCCATTCCAAAATACTTGGCCTTGAGTTCTTCCATCAAGGCCACCGTGATTCGCGTCTGTCCGCGATCGGCCGCCGTTCGTTCCAGCTCGACTTTGGCCATTGCGCGTACGGGAGCCGGCACTCTATCCAGACGCCGTTCTGCCTCAGCATCCCATTCAATGCGTTCACCGGTACGCGGACGAAGCAACACATCGTAGGTCACGACCCGCTCGCCGCGCGTCCGCAGATCCTGCTCAACCTCGTCCCGAAACAGCGGCGCTAAATACGGCGGCATGCGATCCAGCCGATGCAACGCATCGTCTGTCCACGTCAGACGATCAACCAATCCATTCATCTGTCCTGCCGGAACATCCACCCCAACTTTGAGCCCGCAGCCGCGACATTCTGATCGAATGAACCACTGGAGCGCCCCGTCTTCATAGGCTCGCTCTTCAATGCCCTCGGTATGCATCCAGCGCCCGCAACCACAGGTCAACATGGAGAAACCCCGTGATATGTGATGCGTGACGCGTGACAAGTTTCGGAACAGCCGCCGATTTGAAACCCCCATACTGAACACTCATCACTGATCACAGACCACCTATCCTATTTTGCCGGGATAGAGAATATAGAGCATCGTGTAGGTAAAGGTGCCGGTGGCAAACAGGATGCAATAGATGACCATCGTAAATCGGCCCAGCGCGCGGTGCCGGCGGCCGCCATCCGGCCAAACGCGTTGGATCGTAATTTCCACTGCAAGCACGATCCCCACCAGCAACAGAAGCCCGAGATACACTTCCAGCTTGCGCATGGAGAAACCGGCCGTCGCCACGCGGGAGAAAAATAGTCCGAGCACGATGGCGGTGACCGCGCCGAAGATCAGCCCGACCTTCTTCCACGTCGTCAACAGAATCGACTCTCGCAACGACCGCACTCCGTCGACTACTTGCTGCGAGCGAAACCCCAGGACGATCATATAGATCGCCATAACCAATCCAATGATGACCAGAATAATGTGGAGCGTCAGGACCGGAATAAAGACATAGTCGTACAGCGCCTGCGAGCCTCCGAAACCTTCTTTGCCCTCGACCGCCAGAACCCCGAGCTGCCGAAACAGGTAGTAGGCGATGAAGAAGCTGAGCATCGAGATCATCCCGCCCAGCATCAGCCAGTGATGGGCGTCGGCCTTGCGCTGTTTCGCCTGAATCCATCCCAGGATAAACAGTCCGGTAAAGAGCGTGGCCATGAACTGGCTCAGGTCCGCACCGATCGTGGCATGCGTCCCGAGAAATCCGGGATCCCTGAGCCAATCCATCACGCGCTTACCTTGTACCTTTCAGGCCCTGTACCACGGCGGTTTTCTCCAGCTCCGTGGCCGAGGCAAACCCCGCAGCAGTCATCCATTGAATGGCGTCGCTGGTCTTGTAACAGCCGCCCTGCTGCGTATTGACCAGGATATGAACCGCAAATGCCGTCGTCCAGGCTGGACCGGTCCCCGCTTCATCCAGAAATCGATCCTTAATAATCAACCGTCCCCCCGATGCCAGGTGAGCCAAGACTTTCTTTACCAGTGCGGCGTTCGTTTCGTAAGTCTGATAGTGCAGAATGTCGGACATCAGAACGACATCATAGGGACCGCCGAGGCTATCGGTATTGAAGTTCCCCGGAAGCAGCGCGATCCGAGACTCAAGGCCGGCTTCTTTCACCGTCTTTTCCGTCAGGCGTAACGTGGCAGGAAGATCAAAGACGGTGGCCGTGAGTTCGGGATAGGTCCGGCAAAAGGCAATCGCGTTTGTCCCTGCCCCCCCGCCTAAATCCAGCATACAAACCGGTCCCTTCAGACCCAGCCGCTTGGCAAAATCGGGCCCGCTTTGCTGCCCGATCCGATGGAGCACTGCGAGCACATTGGTACCCAGCTCGGGATCCGTTTCAAAGACATGTCGATCGACGGCCCGCTGCCCTGTTCGAATGGTCTGCTCTAACTTTCCCCAGTTCTCCCATTCAGCATCGTGCAGCAGGAGCAAGTGCCCGATATATTGCGGGGAATGCTTGACGAGATGAGTGGCCGCCGCCGCTGAATTGCCATAGGCCTCGCCCTCTTTCTGCAGCAACCGCATCGCGACCAACGCGTTTAAGAGGAGCGTCAGAGTCGGCTCATGGGCGCCAAGACGGCTGGCGACCTCCTGAGCCGTTTTTCCTTTCCCGTCGAGAGCGGAAAAGAGGTCCAGGCGCACGCCGGTCAGGAGAATTTTCGTCTCCCAGTAGTACCCGAGTTGAAAGATTTCGGCGAGCGAGAGTTCTCGTGACACACCAATCCCCTTGACGCATCCTGATTCAGGAATTGGGCATCTTACCCAGTTCAGAAAGTGAAAGGCAAGGCGACTCAGCCGGGGAAAAACTCAGCAGAAATACAACGGGCAGCGGATTGCTCCGCTGCCCGTTGTGGCGGGGTACTCCCGCTGAAACCGGAAACCGGCTTACTTGATTTCAGCCTTGAGGTCAGCCTTCCCGCCTTCGGGAACATCCACCTCGAACTCCACCTTCTTGCCCTTGGCGGCAAACGGGTGCCAGGCCACCACTTTGTGCTTGCCGGCCGGAACATCCTTGAGCTCGAACGTGCCGTCTTCCTTCACCACGGCGTAATGCGCATTCGAGACCGGGAGGAAGAACGACTGCATAAACTCATGCTGGTCGCACTGTAACCGATAGAAGCCATCCTTCTCTGCGCCACCGCGGAAGGTTACCGGCTTCTCCATCTTGTCGCCCTTCTTGGCCAAACCGATGTTGAAACCGGTTGCTGAGCTCGAACCCTTCACGACGAAGCTATGCGGATTGTGGAGCACGCCCAGTGTCGACTTGGGGTCATCCGGGTCAGCATCGGTGTTCTCAACTCTGAAATTCTTGTTATTCACAACGACACCCGAGAACGGGAGGAACTCACAGAACGCCGCAGTCACATCTGTTCCTGCGTACCCGTCCATGAACGCCTTGTCTTCGATATCGACCACGGCCACAACTGCACCCTTCAGACCGCCATCCTTGCCCACTTCGATGGTCTTCAAGAAGCGCTTATCGCCATCCATCAAGCTCTTGTTCGGGTTCTTCGGGCAGAACTTGGGGTTCGGGAACTTGGCGAAGGAAAACTCCTTCTGCTCAGCCTTCCCGGCATAGGTCACTTTCCCGGCAATGGTTCCGCCGGCATTCGCCAAGAGCGGGGCTGCCACCAACGCCACCGCGGCCGCACCAAACACAACTGATAACGCACCCTTCTTCATGAGACTGCCTCCTTGTGATGAACTAACTGCCCTGATTTCTCACTTGTGGTTCCCTTCCGTCAACCCACCGGCCTGGTGAGAGGAATGGAAGGGGTCACTTCCTCTCTGGTGTACTCGATCGCTATCACGCTGGCGAGGCTGATCGTGGACCGAGTATGTATATAAAAGTCTACCGTACCCTGTCAATCCGAAACAAGGGGCGATTATCCTCCCCCCTAGGATTTCGATTGGAGCAGATGCAAGAGCCCTCCTGCCGCCGTCGCCCGGACCGCCTCATTAGCATCGTGCATTCCCTCCATCATCAGGGGAATTTCCTCGCGATCTCCGATATGGCCCAATGAACGAAGGGCAACAATCTTGGGACCAGGCAGTGAATCGGCCGTGAGCCCGCCCAAAAATGAGACGGCCGCCTTTGCATTCGGCTTGGTCGCCTTCCCCAGCGCAAACGCGATCGAGGCACGGGCGGCCGTATCGCTTTGCCGTGCAAGCGCTCTGGCCGTCTCGACCACTGTCTCAAAGGGCTGGCCGAGTTGCAGCAACGACGCCACAGCCGCCGCCCGCACCGTCATCTGCCCGTCTCCCAACAACTGTGAGATCGCCGGCACCGATTCGACACTGTGCAGATCAGCCAGACCCGCCGCCGCGGATTCGCGCACCCCCGGAATCGGATCTTTCAATAACAGCTCTATTTTCTCACGGGCCTCTTTCCATCCCAATTGCCCCAGCCCTCTGGCCGCGATTCCCCGTACAGACGGCTGACCGTATGTCAGCAACTCCACAAATAAGGGAGCGCCCCGCTGATCCTTCAGATCGGCCATCGCCCGCATGGCATCGGTTCGATCATCCGGGTTGGCTGCATCAGCGGCCTTACGCAGATCATCCCAAGCCTCTTTCTTCCCCAATCTGATCAAGGCCGCATAGGCAGCAATCCGCACAGGGGACAGCTCATCCTTCGCCGCCGTTTCGATAAGAGGAAGCACCGAATGATCGCCTGACCGTCCGAGCGCTTTGACAACCCGCGTCTTCACCTCGCCCGCCGGATCCTCCAGTGCCCCACGCAGCTTTTTCGACTTTCGTCCGGCCTCAGAGCGGCCCAGCCCTTCGACAGCCAACGCGCGAACCGGCGCAGATCCATCACTCAATCCGTCCTCGAACAGAGGCACA
>Ga0209253_10000627_pt1 | contig 30615 bp, 27 predicted proteins | sample FrelakmetBRP12BR_FD_187145 | JGI IMG/M metagenome (GOLD analysis project Ga0209253, IMG submission 187145) | Freshwater lake sediment microbial communities from the University of Notre Dame, USA, for methane emissions studies - BRP12 BR (SPAdes)... | ecosystem: Environmental > Aquatic >... | reverse complement strand
ATCAAGCGCCTGATCGGCCGCAAGTACGAAGACTCGGTCGTGCAGAAGGACGTGGGCATGGTCCCGTACCACATCGTCAAGGCCGACAACGGCGACGCGTGGGTCGAGGTGCACGGCAAGAAGATGGCACCGCCCGAGATCTCGGCGCGCGTGCTCATGAAGATGAAGAAGACCGCCGAGGACTATCTCGGCGAGCCGGTCACCGAGGCCGTGATCACCGTGCCCGCGTATTTCAACGACCAGCAGCGCCAGGCGACCAAGGACGCCGGCCGCATCGCGGGCCTCGAGGTCAAGCGCATCATCAACGAGCCGACGGCGGCTGCGCTGGCCTACGGCCTCGACAAGTCTGGGGGCGACCGCAAGGTGGCCGTATACGACCTCGGTGGCGGCACGTTCGACATCTCGATCATCGAGTTCGCCGACGTGGACGGTGAGCGCCAGTTCGAGGTGCTCGCCACGAACGGCGACACGTTCCTCGGCGGCGAGGACTTCGACAAGCGCATCATCGACTACCTGGCGGCCGAGTTCCTGAAGGAGAGCGGCGTGGACGTGCGGCGCGATCCGCTCGCCGTGCAGCGCCTGAAGGAGGCCGCGGAGAAGGCCAAGATCGAGCTGTCGTCCAGCCAGCAGACCGAGGTCAACCTGCCGTACATCACGGCGGACGCCTCGGGCCCGAAGCACCTGGCGATGAAGCTCACGCGCGCCAAGCTCGAGTCGCTGGTCGAGGACCTCGTGCAGAAGACGATCGAGCCCTGCCGCATCGCGCTCAAGGACTCGGGCCTGTCGCTCAGCGACGTGGCCGAGGTGATCCTGGTCGGCGGCCAGACGCGCATGCCCCTGGTGCAGAAGTTCGTGAAGGACTTCTTCGGCAAGGAGCCGCGCAAGGACGTGAACCCGGACGAGGCGGTCGCGGTCGGCGCGGCGGTCCAGGCCGGCGTGCTGACGGGCGAGGTCAAGGACGTGCTGCTGCTCGACGTCACGCCGCTGTCGCTCGGCATCGAGACGCTGGGCGGCGTGCTCACGAAGCTGATCGAGAAGAACACCACGATCCCGACCAAGGCGACGCAGGTGTTCTCGACGGCCGACGACAACCAGACGGCCGTGACCATCCACGTGCTGCAGGGCGAGCGCGACCGCGCGAGCGACAACAAGTCGCTCGGACGCTTCGACCTCTCCGACATTCCCCCGGCGCCGCGCGGCATGCCGCAGGTCGAGGTCACCTTCGACATCGACGCGAACGGCATCCTGAACGTGTCGGCCAAGGACAAGGCGACCAACAAGGAGCAGAAGATCGTCATCAAGGCCTCGAGCGGCCTGAACGAGGACGAGATCAAGCGCATGGTGCGCGACGCCGAGGCGCACGCGGAAGAGGACAAGAAGTTCCGCGAGCTGGCCGAGACGCGCAATCGCGCCGATGCGCTGCTGCACGCGACCGACAAGGCGCTGAAGGACCTCGGCGACAAGGTGTCCGCCGCGGACCGCGCCAAGGTCGAGTCGGCGCTCTCCGACCTGAAGGGCGTCCTCAAGGGCGAGGACAAGGACGTGATCGAGACCAAGGCGCGCGCGCTGGCCGAGGCGTCCGCGACGATCGCCCAGCAGGCCTACGCGAGCGCCCAGCCGGGCGCGGCGGAGGCCGGCGCCGCGGGTGGCGGCCAGCCGGGCGGCAAGGAAGAGGTGCTCGACGCCGAGTTCGAGGAAGTGAAGGACAAGGACGGCAAGGGCAATTGATGCCTCCCGAGGCGCTATCCTTGTCTCGTTGACCCAACCCGCCGCGGGGGATGCGTCCCCCGCGGCGGTTCCACGTTGAAGACCCGCCCGGACTGCGAATGTCGAAGCGCGATTACTACCAGGTCCTCGACCTTCCGCGTACTGCGACCGAAGCGGACGTCAAGAAGGCGTATCGCCGGCTGGCGATGAAGTTCCATCCCGATCGAAACCCCGACGATCACGAGGCGACCGACAAGTTCAAGGAGGTCAAGGAGGCCTACGAGGTCCTGAGCGACGCGCCGAAGCGCGCCGCCTACGACCAGTTCGGCCACGCCGGGGTGGACGGGATGCGTGGCGGCGGTGGCGGCGCCGGTTTCGATCCCCGGGAGGCGTTCGGGGACATCTTCGGCGACGTGTTCGGCGACATCTTCGGGGTCGGCCGCCGCGGGCGTTCGCAGGTGTACCGCGGCGCGGACTTGCGCTACGAACTCGAACTCACGCTCGAGCAGGCCGTCTTCGGCGGCACGGTCAACATAGATTTCAATACGCTTGCCGAGTGCGGCGACTGCCACGGGAGCGGCTCCGCGAAGGGCGCGAAGCCCGCCACTTGCGACTCCTGCCGCGGCGCAGGGCAGGTGAGGATGCAGCAGGGCTTTTTCACCGTGCAACAGGCCTGCCCGCGCTGCAACGGGCGTGGGCAGGTGGTCACCGATCCCTGCGGTGGCTGCCGGGGCCAGGGGCGCGTGCGCAAGCAGAAGACCCTGTCGGTGAAGGTGCCGCCTGGCGTGGACACGGCGGATCGCATCCGGCTCTCCGGCGAGGGCGAAGCCGGCCGCAACGGGGGCTCGCCCGGCGACCTGTACGTCGAGGTCAGGGTCAAGGATCACCCGATCTTCGAGCGCGACGGCAGCCACCTGTCCTGCGAGGTCCCGGTCAGCTTCGGCACGGCAACCCTGGGCGGCAGCATCGAGGTGCCCACTCTCGGAGGCAATGCCACGATCAAGGTGCCTGCGGAAACCCAGTCCGGCCGCGTCTTCCGCCTGCGCGAGAAGGGCATACGTCCCGTGCGCGGCGGGCCGGTCGGCGACCTGTTCTGCCGCATCGTGGTCGAGACGCCGGTGAACCTGAACCGAGGGCAGAAGGATCTCCTGAAGAAATTCGAGGAGTCCCTGCAGAAAGACGCGAAGCACCATCATCCGCGCGAGGAATCCTGGCTCGACGGCGTCAAGCGGTTCTTCGGCAGCCTGGGGGAGTGATCCGATGTTGAACGTCGCGATGCTTGGCGCCTCCGGGCGCATGGGGCGGACCATCGTTCCGTTGCTGGCCGAGGCGGACGACCTGCGGCTCTGTGGAGCGCTCGCGGCCCCGGAGGACACGGCGGTCGGCCAGGATGCGGGCGTGCTCGCCGGCATCGCTCCGCTCGCCGTCGTCGTCTCCGACGACCCGTCGATCGCGCTGGCCGGCGCGCAGGTGGCCATCGACTTCACGCTGCCCGCGGTCTCCGTGGTGAATGCCCGGCTGTGTCGCGAGCGGGGCTGTGCGCTGGTGGTCGGCACGACGGGGCACGACGCGGCGCAGCGCGCCGAACTCGAGGCCGTCGCGGCGGAGATTCCCGTCGTGCTCGCACCCAACATGAGCCTGGGGGTCAACCTGCTCTTCAAGCTGGCGGAACTGGCGGCCAGGGCGCTCGATCCGCAGTACGACATCGAGATCTTCGAGGCGCACCACCGCAACAAGGTCGACGCCCCGAGCGGCACGGCCCTGGGACTCGGCGCAGCGGCGGCGCGGGGGCGCGGCACGACGCTCGGGCAGGCCGCGGAATACGCGCGCCACGGCCACACCGGGGTGCGGGAGCGCGGCCGGATCGGCTTCAGCGTGCTGCGCGGCGGCGACATCATTGGCGAGCATCGGCTGGTTTTTGCTGGCCCCGGCGAGCAGGTCGAGCTCGTGCACAGTGCCCAGGACCGCTCCGGGTTCGCCCGGGGCGCACTGGTCGCCGCCCGCTGGGTCGCGGGGCGACCGCCGGGGCTCTATTCCATGCTGGACGTCCTCGGACTCTGAGTCCCTCAGGTTCGCGTGGCGCACCCGCGGCCTCTCGCGTAAACTTCCGAACTTAGCCCGTCGAGCCAACCAGGAACGGGGTGAGCCAGAGCTCATCTCCGACGGTCGGCGCACGTGCGAAACGTGTCTGCATGCTGGATGCAGGCCAGCTTCACCGGAGGCCAAGGTCGTGACGACACCCGCTGTTCTGGCTCTCGAGGACGGCACCGTGTTCCGCGGAATGTCCATCGGTGCCTCCGGCACGGCGACCGGCGAGGTGGTGTTCAACACCGCGATGACGGGCTACCAGGAGATCCTCACCGACCCCTCGTACTCGCGCCAGATCGTCACGCTCACCTATCCCCACATCGGCAATACGGGCACGAATGCCGACGACCTGGAGTCGAATTCCATCCACGCGGCGGGCCTCGTCATCCGCAACCTGCCGCTGCTGCACTCGAACTGGCGAGCGACCGAGTCACTCCCGGAGTTCCTGACCCGGGGGGGCATCGTTGCCATCGCCGAGATCGACACGCGGAGGCTCACCAGGATTCTTCGGGAGAAGGGCGCCCAGGCAGGGTGCATCGCGAGCGGCGACGCCGCGTCGCGGCCGGACCTCGCGGTCGAGGCCGCGCGGCGCTTTCCGGGACTCAAGGGCATGGACCTCGCCAAGGTCGTCTCCACGAAGCGCAATTTCCAGTGGAACGAGGGCACGAACTGGGCCCTGGAGCAGGGACCGCGCCGCCGGCCGGGCCAGCGCCTCCACGTCGTGGCCTACGACTTCGGCATCAAGCGGAACATCCTGAGGCTCCTCTCGGACCACGGCTGCCGCATGACGGTCGTGCCGGCGCAGACGACGGCCGCCGAGGTGCTCGCGCTCGCCCCGGACGGCGTCTTCCTGTCGAACGGCCCGGGCGACCCCGAGCCGTGCCGGTATGCGATCGACGCGATCCGGGCACTGGTGGCCGCTGCCGTGCCCACGTTCGGCATCTGCCTCGGCCACCAGCTGCTGGGGCTCGCGATGGGTGCCCAGACGGTGAAGATGAAGTTCGGTCACCACGGCGCGAACCATCCGGTGATCGACCTCGACAGCGGGCGCGTCTTCATCTCGAGCCAGAACCACGGCTTCGCGGTGGACGAAGCGACGCTGCCCGAAAACGTGCGCGCGACGCATCGCTCGCTGTTCGACGGTTCGCTGCAGGGCCTCGAAGTCACCGACCGCCCGGCGTTCAGTTTCCAGGGACATCCGGAGGCGAGCCCCGGCCCGCGCGACCTCGCGCCGCTGTTCGCGCGATTCGTCGAGTCGATGCTGTGCCGCGGCGATGTGCCCGCGAGCAAGCTGGTGTGATCCGGAGGGGCCGAGCGACATGCCGAAGCGCACCGACATCAAGAGCGTCCTGATCATCGGCGCCGGCCCGATCGTCATCGGCCAGGCCTGCGAGTTCGACTACTCGGGCGCGCAGGCCTGCAAGGCGCTGCGCGAGGAGGGTTACCGCGTCGTCCTCGTGAACTCGAATCCCGCGACCATCATGACCGACCCGGAGACGGCCGACGCCGTCTACATCGAGCCGATCAACTGGCGAACGGTGGCGAGGATCATCGAGAAGGAGCGCCCGGACGCGCTGCTGCCGACCATGGGCGGGCAGACCGCGCTCAACTGCGCCCTCGACCTCGTCCGCGAAGGCGTGCTGGAGAAGTTCGGCGTCGAGCTGATCGCCGCCTCGCGCGACGCGATCGACATGGCCGAGGACCGCGAGCTCTTCCGCAACGCCATGCGCGAGATCGGCCTCGAGTGCCCGCGCTCGCGCATCGCGCACAGCATGGAGGAGGCGCTGGCGATCCAGGCCGAGATCGGCTTCCCCTGCGTGATCCGCCCGTCGTTCACCATGGGCGGCACGGGCGGTGGCATCGCCTACAACCGCGAGGAGTTCGAGCAGATCGTGGCGCGCGGCCTCGACGCCTCGCCCACGAGCGAGGTGCTGCTCGAGGAGTCCGTGCTCGGGTGGAAGGAATTCGAAATGGAGGTCGTCCGCGACCGTAACGACAACTGCATCATCGTCTGCTCCATCGAGAACCTGGACCCGATGGGCGTGCACACCGGCGACTCGATCACGGTCGCGCCGGCCCAGACGCTGACCGACAAGGAATACCAGCTGATGCGCGACGCGTCGATCGCGGTGCTGCGCAAGATCGGCGTCGAGTGCGGCGGCTCGAACGTGCAGTTCGCGGTCAACCCGGACGATGGCCGGCTGCTCGTCATCGAGATGAACCCGCGCGTGTCGCGCTCCTCCGCGCTCGCGTCGAAGGCGACGGGCTTCCCGATCGCGAAAGTGGCGGCCAAGCTCGCCGTCGGCTACACGCTCGACGAACTGCGCAACGACATCACGGGCGGCGCGACGCCGGCGTCCTTCGAGCCCACGATCGACTACGTCGTGACGAAGATCCCGCGCTTCACCTTCGAGAAGTTCCGCGGCGCGAACGACCGCCTCACTACGCAGATGAAGTCCGTGGGCGAGGTGATGGCGATCGGCCGCACGATGCAGGAGTCGCTGCAGAAGGCGCTGCGCGGGCTCGAGATCGGCATCGACGGCCTGACGCCAGTCGTTTCGCAGCCGCTGGGCGAGGAGGCGATGAACGCACTGCTCCAGGAACTGCGCATGCCCGGGCCGGACCGGCTGCGCTACGTGGCCGACGGCTTCAGGGGCGGCCTCACGCTGGAGGATGTGCACCGGGCGTCGCGGATCGATCCGTGGTTCCTCGCGCAGATCGAGGACCTGGTGCGCGAGGAGCTTGCGATCGAGGCGCACGGCACGGCAGCGCTCGATGCCGCGCGCATGCGGGCACTGAAGCGCAAGGGTTTCGCCGACAGCAGGATCGCGAAGCTGGCGGGCACGAGCGAGCAGGCGGTGCGCGAGCGGCGACACGGGTTCGGCATCCGGCCGGTCTACAAGCGCGTGGACACCTGCGCCGCAGAGTTCTCGACGTCCACGGCCTATCTCTACTCGACCTACGAGGACGAGTGCGAGGCGGCACCGACCTCGAACCGGAAGATCGTGATCCTGGGCGGCGGACCGAACCGCATCGGCCAGGGCATCGAGTTCGACTACTGCTGCGTGCACGCGGCGCTCGCGCTGCGCGAGGACGGGTTCGAGACCATCATGGTCAACTGCAACCCGGAGACGGTCTCGACGGATTACGACATCTCCGACCGCCTGTACTTCGAGCCGCTCACCTTCGAGGACGTGATGGAAGTCCTGCACGTCGAGAAGCCGCTCGGCGTGATCGTGCAGTACGGCGGCCAGACGCCGCTCAAGCTCGCGAAGCCGCTCGACGCGGCGGGCGTGCCGATCATCGGCACCAGCCCCGACTCGATCGACATCGCCGAGGACCGCGAGCGCTTCCAGAAGCTGGTGGAACGCCTCCAGCTGCGCCAGCCGCCGAACCGGACGGCGCGCACGGAAGACGAGGCGATCCGGCATGCGCGCGACGTCGGCTTCCCGCTCGTGGTGCGGCCGTCCTACGTGCTCGGCGGACGCGCGATGGAGGTGGTCTTCTCCGAGGACGACCTGCGCGGGTACATGACGACGGCCGTACAGGTCTCGCACGACAGTCCCGTGCTCCTCGACCGCTTCCTCGACCTCGCGATCGAGGTGGACGTGGATGCCGTCTGCGACGGCAAGAGCGTCTACATCGGCGGGATCATGGAGCACGTGGAGCAGGCGGGCGTGCACTCCGGCGACTCCGGCTGCTCGCTGCCGCCGAACAGCCTGAGCCCGGCGCTGCAGGAGGAGATCCGCGAGCAGACCCGGCGCATGGCACTCGCGCTCAACGTCGTCGGGCTCATGAACGTGCAGTTCGCGATCCAGAACGGCATCGTGTACGTGCTCGAGGTCAATCCGCGCGCGTCGCGGACCGCGCCGTTCGTGTCCAAGGCGACCGGCGTGGCGCTGGCCAAGGTCGGGGCAAGGGTGATGATGGGCAGGACGCTCACGGAGCTCGGCCTCACGCGGGAACGCGTGCCGGGGTTCTTCTCGGTGAAGGAGGCGGTATTCCCATTCGGAAAGTTCCCGGACTCCGACCCGATCCTGGGCCCGGAGATGAAGTCCACGGGCGAGGTCATGGGCACCGGCCGCAGCTTCGGCGAGGCCTATGCCAAGGCGCAGACCGCCTCGGGAGTCACGATCCCGACGCGCGGTGTGTGCCTGATAAGCGTGCGTGAGCGCGACAAGCCGGGTGCGGTCGGCCTCGCGCAGCTGCTCATCGAGCGGGGCTTCGAGATCGTCGCGACGCACGGCACGGCGGCCGCGCTCGAGCGGTCCGGCGTGCGCTGCCGGAGTGTCAACAAGGTTCGCGAAGGGCGACCCCACATCGTCGACATGATCAAGAACGACGAGATCAGCCTCATCGTCAACACCACCGAGGGCAAGCGGGCGATCCACGAGTCGAACTCGATCCGTCGCGAGGCGGTCGCCCGCCGGGTGACCTACTACACGACGCTCTCGGCCGCGCTCGCGACCTGCGAGGCCATGGACCATCTCCAGGAGGTCGAGGTGAACTGCCTCCAGGACCTGCACCGGGAAATCCGCGCATGACGCGCAAGCCCCTCACGCTGAAGGGGGCGGAGAGGCTCCGCGCCGAACTGCGGCGCCTCAAGACCGAGGACCGGCCGCGCATCATCCAGGCGATCGCGGAGGCGCGGGCGCACGGCGACCTGAGCGAGAACGCCGAGTATCACGCGGCGCGTGAGCAGCAGGGATTCGTCGAGGGCCGCATCAATCTCCTGGAGCACGACCTGTCCCACTGCAACATCATCGACGTGGCCCACATGCCGCCGGGCAGCAAGGTCGTGTTCGGTGCCACCGTGAACCTCGAGGACCAGGACGACGGATCCGAGGTGGTCTTCCAGATCGTCGGCGAGCTGGAGGCCGACGTGCGGCTGGGCATGATCTCGATCACCTCGCCGATCGCGCGAGCGCTGGTCGGCAAGAGCGAAGGCGACGTGGTGGACGTGGCGGTGCCGGGCGGCACGCGCGCGCTCGAGATCGTGACCGTGCGCTACGTCTGAGCGGAAATTCGGTGCCTGGCACCGAATTTCCGCTCAGTCCGGCAGCAGGATGCCCGGCTTGTCGGGATTGCGCCGGTAGTAGAGCGCAGTGTGGCCGATCCGCTGCACCAGCTCGGAGCGCGTGGCGGTCTCGAGTTCGGCCAGGATGGCATCGCGCGTGGCCCGGTCACCGACGCGTGCCCGCACCTTGACGAGTTCGTGGTCGGTGAGCGCCCGGTCCAGCTCGGCGATCAGGTTCGGCCCGATGCCGGCCTGGCCCACGAGCACGATGGGGTTCCGGTCGTGACCCAGGCGGCGGAGGTGCTTGCGTTGCGGTTCGTTGAGGGGCATGGAGGAAGCGGATAGTGATTAGCGGATAGGGGATAGTGTAAGAGCGAAAATACCGGTGCGCCGGCAGATTCACGACCCCCTAGTCCCCGACCATTTCTCCCGTGTCCTGATCTTACTATCCGCTACCCGCTAATCACTATCCGCTTTCCGTCCCATGACCAGGCGCACCAAGAGTTCCGCCCGCTGGCTCGCCGAGCACGCCGCCGATCCCTACGTGAAGCGAGCGCACGAGGAGGGCTGGCGCTCGCGCGCGGCCTTCAAGCTCGAGGAAATCCAGCGCTCCGACCGGCTGCTGCGACCGGGCATGACGGTGGTCGATCTCGGCGCGGCGCCCGGTGGCTGGAGCCAGTTCGCCGCCCGTGCGCTGGGCGGCAAGGGCCGGGTGATCGCGCTCGACGTCCTCGAGATGCCGGCGATCCCGGGCGTCGAATTCATCCAGGGCGACTTCACCGACGAGGCGGTCCTCGCGAGGCTGCAGGCGTCGCTCGGGGGCGACAAGGCCGATCTTGTAATGTCGGACATGGCCCCCAACATGATGGGCATCGCGGACGTGGACCACGATCGTTCCATGTGCCTGGTGGACCTGGCAGTGGATTTCGCGACCCACTCGCTGCGGCCCGGCGGCGACCTGCTCATGAAGGTCTTCCAGGGCCGTGAGTTCCAGCCGCTGGTGGCGCGCCTGCGGCGGGATTTCGATTCCGTGAAGCTGCGCAAACCGAAGGCGTCGCGGGCCCGCAGCGCCGAGGTCTACGTTCTGGCACGCGGGTATCGAATCGTGTAGTGTCGTTCGGGTGTTTCCGCGCCCGGGCGGGCCCGTCCGGGGCAGATGCAATCCGAGGTTAAGGCATTGAACGATCTGGCAAAAAACGTCGTCCTGTGGATCGTGATCGCCGTCGTGCTCGCGACGGTGGTCAGCAACTTCAGTTCGCGCACGAGCGCGGTGCAGGAGATGCCGTACTCCACCTTCCTCACGCACGTGAAGGACGGCACGATTTCGCAGGTCACCTTCAGCGGCGACCGGATCACCGGCGCGCGATCGGCCGGCGAGAAGTTCGTCGTCTACAACCCCGAGACCGACAACTCGGCGTTGATCGGCACGCTGCAGCAGCACGGCGTCACGTTCAGCGCCGCGCCGCCGGAGCGCCAGTCGTTCCTGATGCAGCTGTTCATATCCTCATTCCCGATCCTGCTCCTGATCGGCGTCTGGGTGTATTTCATGCGCCAGATGCAGGGCGGGGCCGGCGGTCGCGGCGCCATGTCCTTCGGCAAGAGCCGGGCCAGGCTGTTGAACGAGGACCAGGTCACCGTCACGTTCGCGGATGTCGCGGGCGTGGAGGAGGCCAAGGAGGAGGTCAGCGAGATCGTCGACTTCCTCAAGGACCCGGGGAAATTCCAGAAGCTGGGCGGCAAGATCCCGGGCGGCGTGCTGATGGTGGGCTCGCCCGGCACGGGCAAGACCCTGCTCGCCAAGGCGATCGCCGGCGAGGCGAAAGTGCCGTTCTTCACGATCTCGGGCTCCGACTTCGTCGAGATGTTCGTCGGCGTCGGCGCGTCGCGCGTGCGCGACATGTTCGAGCAGGCGAAGAAGCACGCGCCCTGCATCATCTTCATCGACGAGATCGACGCGGTCGGCCGTCATCGCGGCGCGGGCCTGGGCGGCGGGCACGACGAGCGCGAGCAGACGCTGAACCAGTTGCTCGTGGAGATGGACGGCTTCGAGGGCAACGAGGGCGTGATCGTCATCGCGGCCACGAACCGCCCGGACGTGCTCGACCCGGCGCTGCTGCGCCCGGGCCGGTTCGACCGACAGGTGGTGGTGCCGCTGCCCGACGTGCGTGGCCGCGAGCAGATCCTCAAGGTCCACATGCGGAAGCTGCCGCTCGCCGAGGACGTGAAGCCCCTGGTCATCGCGCGCGGCACGCCTGGCTTCTCCGGTGCGGATCTCGCCAACCTGGTGAACGAGGCGGCGCTGTTCGCGGCGCGCGGGAACAAGCGGACCGTCGGCATGGAAGAGTTTGACCGCGCCAAGGACAAGATCATGATGGGCGCGGAGCGCAAGTCCATGGTCATGGACGACAAGGAGAAGAAGCTCACCGCCTTCCACGAGGCCGGTCACGCGATCGTTGGGCTGAACGTCCCCGACCACGATCCCGTCTACAAGGTGACGATCATCCCGCGTGGCCGGGCGCTGGGCGTCACGATGTTCCTGCCGGAAGGCGACCGCTACAGCACCAGCAAGCGCCAGCTCGAGAGTCGCATCGCGACGCTGTTCGGCGGGCGCGTGGCCGAGGAGATGATCTTCGGCGCGGACTCGGTGACCACGGGTGCGGCGAACGACATCGAGCGCGCGACCGAGATCGCGCGGAACATGGTCACGAAGTGGGGTCTGTCCGACCGGCTCGGTCCGCTCACCTACACCGAGGAGGACGCGGAAGTGTTCCTCGGCCGCTCCGTCACCCAGCACAAGCAGGTGTCGGACGTCACCGCGCACGCGATCGACGAGGAGGTCCGCCGCGTCATCGACGGCAACTACCGGAGGGCCCGCGAGATCCTCGAGCGCGAGGTGAAGAAGCTGCACGCCATGGCCGACGCCCTCCTCAAGTACGAGACCATCGACGAGTCGCAGATCCGCGACATCATGAACGGTCTCGAGCCGAAGCCGCCCGAGGGCTGGGAGGACCGGGACACGCCGGGCGCCGAATCGAAGCCCCGCGAGCGACCCGATGGCGAGGCGCCGAGCGGCCGGCCCGCTCCGCAGCACTGAACCGACAGCGAGCGCCCGGCCCAGCCGGGCGTTTCGCATCCGGGCCCACGGATTCCCGATGAGACTCGTCCTTCGCGACAGGATCCTCGACCTGGCCGAGCCGGCCGTCATGGGGGTCCTGAACGTCACGCCCGACTCCTTCTCCGATGGCGGGCGGCATGCCGACGTCGACGCTGCCGTCGCACGAGGCGAGCAGATGGCGGCGGAGGGCGCTGCCATCGTGGACGTCGGTGGCGAGTCCACGCGGCCCGGCGCCGCGCCGGTTTCCGCGCAGGAGGAGATCCGCCGCGTCGTGCCCGTGATCGAGCGCCTCGTTGCCCGCGTCCCGGTGCCAATCTCCGTGGACACGAGCAAGCCCGAGGTGATCCGCGCCGCGGTCGCTGCCGGCGCGTCCATGGTGAACGATGTTCGCGCCCTCGGCCTGCCCGGCGCCCTCGAGGCCGCAGCGGGGAGCGGGGCAGCGGTGTGCCTGATGCACATGCAGGGCGAGCCCGCCACGATGCAGGATGCGCCGCGATATGGCGGTGTGGTGGCGGAGGTCCGCGAGTTCCTCGCCTCGCGGGTCGCGGCCTGCGAGGCGGCGGGGATCCCGCGGGAACGCATCTGCATCGACCCGGGGATCGGCTTCGGCAAGACTGCCGCGCACAACCTCGAGCTGCTGGCGAAGCTCGCCGGCCTCGGCGTGGCGGGCCGCCCGATCCTGGTCGGCGTGTCGCGCAAGTCGGTCGTAGGTATCATCACCGGCCGCGCGCCCGGCGACCGGCTCGCGGGCAGCATCGCGTTCGCCGCGCTCGCCGCGGCTGGCGGTGCATCGATCATCCGTGCGCATGACGTGGCGGCTACACTCGATGCGGTCAGGGTCGGGAGCGCGCTGCGGCGCGCGGCAACAGGAGACGCGTGACGATGGGCAGGAAATACTTCGGAACGGACGGTGTCAGGGGGCGCGTCGGCCATGACCCGATGACGGTCGAGTTCGCGCTGCGTCTCGCGAGCGCGGCGGCCCGCGTGCTGGCGCCCGAAGGTGGCACGGCCCTGGTCGGCAAGGACACCCGCCTCTCCGGCTACATGTTCGAGGCCGCGCTCGAGGCGGGGTTCGTCGCATCCGGCGTCAACGTGAACCTCATCGGGCCGCTCCCCACGCCCGGGATCGCCTTCCTCACGCAGCACTTCGGTTGCAGCTTCGGCGTCGTCATCTCCGCGTCGCACAATCCCTACGAGGACAATGGCATCAAGTTCTTCGACTCCCTCGGCGGCAAGCTGTCCGACGAGGTCGAGGAGCGCATCGAGTCGTTTCTCGACGAGCCGGCCCTGACGCACGAGTCCACGTCGCTCGGCAAGGCCGCGCGGGTGGACAGGTCGCGTGTCGTCTACCAGGAGTTCTGTGCGTCCACGCTGCCCCGGGGCATGAGCCTCTCGGGTCTCAAGGTCGTCATCGACTGCGCCAACGGGGCGGCATACAAGGTCGCGCCGCGGGTGCTGGCGGACCTCGGGGCCGAGATCATCCCCATCGGCTGCTCGCCCAGTGGTCGCAACATCAACCTGCGCTGCGGCTCGACCGCGCCTGAGCTGCTGCAGCTCACGGTGGCGGGAGTCGGGGCCGACGTCGGCATCGCGCTCGACGGTGACGGGGACCGGCTGGTCATGGTGGATCACCTCGGGCGGCTGGTGGACGGTGACCAGCTCATGTACGTGATCGCGCGCGACCGTCGCGCCCTGGGCCAGCTCACCGGGCCGGTCGTCGGCACCGTCATGAGCAATCTCGGGCTCGAACTGGCCCTGCGCGAGGAGGGCATCGAGTTCCTGCGCGCGCAGGTCGGAGACCGGTACGTGCTCGCCATGCTGAAGGAGCGGGGCGGCGTCCTGGGCGGGGAGACCTCGGGCCACCTGCTGTGCCTCGATCGCACGACCACGGGCGACGGCCTGGTGAGCGCGCTGCAGGTGCTCGCCGCCATGAAGCGCTGCGGCCGGCCGCTGGCGGAGCTTGCCGCCGGAATGTCACGTTTTCCGCAGGTCATGCTCAACGTCCGGGTCAAGGAACGTGTCGATCCGCGCGAGTCGGAGCCGATCCAGGCCGCGGTGCGCCGCGTCGAGGCCGCCCTGGGCGGCACGGGTCGCGTGGTCCTGCGCGCGTCGGGCACCGAGCCCCTGATCCGCGTGATGGTCGAGGGCAGGGATGAGGCCGTCGTGGCTCGCCACGCCAGCGAGCTGGCCGAGGTCGTGAGGCAGTCCGTCTGACGCGGCTTGCGCGCATTGCTTTCCGGTGGACCCGCCGCTAAGATCGCGCGCCTTTCGCGGCCGGCCCAACCCGGGAGCAGGCCCGGCCCGTATCCAGGGTGGAGTGTGCGATGCGTCAGCCCCTAGTCGCCGGTAACTGGAAGATGCACGGTTCCAGGGCCGAGAACGCGGCGCTGGTCCGCGCGCTTCTCGACCTGCTGCGACCGGAGTCCGGCACCGAGGTGCTGGTCTGTCCGCCCTTCACGTACCTGTGGGACGTCGGTCGCCTGCTCAAGGACACGGACGTCGGCCTGGGCGCCCAGTCCGTGTCTGCCGAGCCCGCGGGCGCGTTCACCGGCGAAGTGTCCGCGGCGATGCTGAAGGACGTGGGCTGCCGGTACGTCCTGGCGGGCCACTCCGAGCGCCGCCAGCTCTACGGCGAGGGTGACGCGCTGGTGGCGCGGAAATTCGTTGCCGCGCAGTCGCAGGGCCTCACGCCCGTGCTGTGCGTGGGCGAGACGCTCGAGGAGCGCGAAGGTGATCGCACTGCGCAGGTCGTCGCGCGGCAGCTCGACGCGGTGCTGGCCGTGAGCGGCGTCGGGGCACTGGCGAAGGCGGTGATCGCCTACGAGCCGGTCTGGGCGATCGGCACCGGACGGACCGCCTCGCCGGAGCAGGCGCAGGACGTTCACGCCATGATCCGGGGCAAGGTGGCGGCGCTGGATGCTACAATTGCCGGGTCCGTGAGGATCCTGTACGGCGGCAGCGTAAAGGCGTCGAACGCACGGGAGCTCTTTGCGATGCCGGACATTGACGGCGGGCTGGTCGGCGGCGCGTCGCTCAAGGCAGACGAGTTCGCGCGGATCTGCGCGGCCGCGGACTGAATATCGGAGAGATGATGAATATGAGCTGGGTACAGACGCTGGCGGTCGTGTTTCACGTGCTGCTGGCATTCGGAATCGTCGCGCTGGTGCTGTTGCAGCGCGGCCGTGGTGCGGATGCGGGTGCCGGGTTCGGCGCTGGGGCCTCGGGCACCGTGTTCGGTGCGCGCGGTTCCGCGTCTTTCCTGTCGCGCACGACGGCGGTACTCGCCACGCTCTTCTTCGTGTCCAGCCTCGGGCTGTCCTACCTGTTCAGCCACGCCACTGCGCCGACGAGCGTGATGGACCGCGTGGCGACCGAGCAGCCCCAGCCCGTGGGCACGGCCCCGGCTTCGGGTGCTCCCGCGCTTCCGGCGCAGCTGCCCGCGACGAGTGCGCCCGCAGGCAATGCGCCCGCGGCGCCCGCCACGCCGGTCCAGCAGGCGCCTGCGCCCGCCGGGCAGTAGGCAGGTCACGAGCGATCGATTGCGGATGTGGTGGAATTGGTAGACACGCTAGCTTGAGGGGTTAGTGCCGAAAGGCGTGAGAGTTCGAGTCTCTCCATCCGCACCAGACGAAGCGAAGGCGAGCTCCAGGGCCCGCCTTTTTCGTTTCAGTGACCTTACGGCGGCGCAGCGGACCCTGCTAAAATTCGCGGCTCGTCGGGCCTCATCCCGGAGCCGCCGCGCGATGCCTGCAGAATACCTGCCGATCCTGATATTCCTCGCAGTCGCAGGAGGCCTCGGCCTCGTGCTGCTGGCGCTGGGGTTCGCGTTCGGGCCGCGCCGGCCGGATCCGCAGAAGCTGTCGCCGTACGAGTGCGGCTTCGAGGCCTTCGAGGACTCGCGCATGAAGTTCGACGTGCGCTACTACCTCGTCGCAATCCTCTTCATCGTCTTCGACCTCGAGATCGCGTTCCTGTTTCCGTGGGCCGTGGCGCTCGACTCGATCGGCGTGGTCGGCCTGGCCGCGATGGGCGTGTTCCTGCTGGTGCTCGTGGTCGGCTTCGTCTACGAGTGGAAGAAGGGGGCCCTGGAGTGGGACTAGAGGCCTCCGAACTGCCCGAGCGCGGCGTCTTCACCACCACCGTCGACGCGGTCATGAACTGGGCCCGCACGGGCTCGATGTGGCCGATGACCTTCGGGCTGGCCTGCTGCGCGGTGGAGATGATGCACGCGGGCGCGGCGCGCTACGACCTCGACCGCTTCGGCATCGTGTTCCGGCCGAGTCCGCGCCAGTCCGACGTGATGATCGTGGCCGGGACGCTGGTGAACAAGATGGCTCCGGCGCTGCGCAAGGTCTACGACCAGATGCCCGAGCCGCGCTGGGTGATCTCGATGGGCTCCTGCGCGAACGGGGGCGGCTACTACCACTACTCCTACGCGGTGGTCCGCGGCTGCGACCGGATCGTGCCGGTGGACATCTATGTGCCTGGCTGTCCGCCCACGGCCGAGGCCCTGCTGTACGGCCTGATACAGCTGCAGAAGAAGATCCACCGCACGCAGACCATCGCCCGCTGAACCCGCATGAGCCAGTCACTTGAACAGCTGGGCGAGGCGATCGCGGCCCGATTCGCCGAGAAAGTCTCGCGCGCCACGTCGCGCTGCGGCGAGCTCACGTTCGAAGTGAACGGCGCGGCGCTGCTCGAAGTCTGCGGCGCGCTGCGCGACGACCCGGCGTTCCGCTTCGAGCAACTCATCGACGTGGCGGGCGTGGACTATCTGACGCACGGCGCCGGCGAGTGGACCACCGAGTCCGCAACCTCGAGCGGCTTCAGCCGCGGCCGCATCGCCGCCGAGGGCGCGGCGGCTTCCGCGGGCGACGCGCAAGCGGCCGAGCCGCGGCGCTTCGCGGTCGTCTATCACCTGCTGTCCGTCACCCACAACCGGCGCGTCCGGCTGCGGGCCTGGTGCGAGCCCGGCGAGCCGCCGATGATCGACTCCGCCGTGGACGTCTGGTCGTCGGCGAACTGGTTCGAGCGCGAGGCGTTCGACCTCTACGGGATCATCTTCCGCGGTCACCCGGACCTGCGGCGCATCCTGACCGACTACGGCTTCGTGGGCCACCCGTTCCGCAAGGACTTCCCGCTCGCCGGCAACGTCGAGGTGCGCTACGACCCGGCGAAGGGGCGGGTCGTCTACGAGCCGGTCAGCATCGATCCGCGAACGCTGGTGCCGCGCGTGATCCGCGACGACAACCGCTACGCCGCGGCGCTGAAGGATCCTCCCCGCCATGGCTGAGATCCGCAGCTACACGATGAACTTCGGCCCGCAGCACCCGGCGGCGCACGGCGTGCTGCGCCTGGTGCTCGAGATGGACGGCGAGGTCGTGCAGAAGGCCGACCCGCACGTCGGACTCCTGCACCGTGGCACCGAGAAGCTCGCCGAGTCGAAGCCCTTCAACCAGTCGATCGGCTACATGGACCGGCTCGACTACGTCTCGATGATGTGCAACGAGCACGCCTACGTGATGGCCATCGAGAAACTGCTCGGGACGCAGGTGCCGCTCCGGGCGCAGTACATCCGCGTCATGTTCGACGAGATCACGCGCATCCTGAACCACCTGATGTGGCTCGGGGCGCACGGGCTCGACATCGGCGCGATGACCATGTTCCTGTACTGCTTCCGCGAGCGCGAAGACCTCATGGACTGCTACGAGGCAGTCTCGGGCACGCGCATGCACGCGACCTACTACCGGCCGGGCGGCGTGTATCGGGACCTGCCGGACTCCATGCCGCGCTACCAGGCGTCGCGCTGGAAATCACAGAAGGAAGTGGACCGCCTGAACGAGAAGCGCTCGGGCACCATGCTCGACTTCATCGATGACTTCACGCGCCGCTTCCCGGCCTGCGTGGACGAGTACGAGACGCTGCTCACCGACAACCGCATCTGGAAGCAGCGCACCGTGAACATCGGGGTGGTGACGCCGGAGCGCGCGCTCAACCTCGGCTTCACCGGCCCCATGCTGCGTGGCTCAGGTCTCGCGTGGGACCTGCGCAAGAAACAGCCGTACGAAGTGTACGGGTCGATGGATTTCGACATCCCGGTGGGCGTGAACGGCGATTGCTACGACCGCTACCTGGTGCGGGTCGAGGAGATGCGCCAGTCGAACCGCATCGTCAAGCAATGCGTGGACTGGCTCGCGAAGAACCCGGGTCCGGTCATGGCGGCCGACCACAAGGTCGCGCCGCCGACGCGCGAGGAGATGAAGGGCGACATGGAATCGCTCATCCATCACTTCAAGCTCTTCACCGAGGGTTACTGCGTGCCGGCCGGCGAGTCCTACGCGGCGGTCGAGGCGCCGAAGGGCGAATTCGGCATCTACCTCCTCTCCGACGGCGCAAACAAGCCGTACCGGCTCAAGTGCCGGGCGCCGGGCTTCCCGCACCTCGCGGCGCTCGAGGAGATGGTCACCGGCCACATGCTGGCCGACGTGGTCGCCGTGATCGGCACGGCAGACATCGTGTTCGGGGAGATCGACCGGTGAGCGAAACCACGCCCGCAACCGCAGGCGGAGTGCTGTCGAAGCATGTGCGCGACGAAATCGACCACTGGGTGGCGAAGTTCCCGCCGGAGCGCCGCCGTTCCGCGGTCATCTCGGCGCTGCACGCCGTGCAGCACGAGCACGGCTACCTCACGCAGGAAACCATGGACGCGGTCGCGGCCTACCTCGGGCTGCCGCCGATCCAGGTCTACGAAGTCGCGAGCTTCTACTCGATGTTCGAGACGAAGCCCTGCGGCCGGCACCACATCTCGGTGTGCACGAACATCTCCTGCATGCTGCGCGGCGGCGAGGAGATCCTCGCCCACGTCGAGAAGCGCCTCGGCGTCAAGGTGGGTGAGAGCACGCCGGACGGCCGCTTCTTCCTCAAGAAGGAGGAGGAGTGCCTCGCGGCCTGCAACTGCGCGCCGATGATGATGGTGGACCACGTGTATTTCGAGAACCTGACACCGGAGTCGGTGGACAGGATCCTGGACGAGCACAAGTAGGAGTCGCCCCGTGACCGACTGGAGCGATCGCCTGAACCTGGTGTGCTTCGAGCCGCTCGAGCACGAGCGCCCGTGGGAACTCGCCACGTACGAGAAGATCGGCGGCTACGACGCGTGGCGGAAGATCCTCGCGGAGAAGCAGCCGCGCGAGCAGGTGATCGAGTCGGTGAAGGCCTCGGGCCTGCGCGGCCGCGGCGGCGCGGGCTTCCCGACCGGGCTCAAGTGGTCGTTCATGCCACGCAACGCGCCCATCCAGAAATACGTGGTCTGCAACTCCGACGAGAGCGAGCCCGGCACCTGCCACGACCGCGACATCCTGCGCTACAACCCGCACGCGCTCATCGAGGGCATGGCCATAGCCGGCTACGCGATGGGTGCCACCGTCGGTTACAACTACGTGCGCGGCGAATTCATGGCCGAGCCGATCCCGCGCTTCGAGGCGGCCCTCAAGGAAGCCTGTGCGGCGGGCCTCCTCGGCCGGAACGTGCTGGGCTCGGGCGTCGACTTCGAGCTGCACACCTTCATTGGCGCCGGCGCCTACATCTGCGGCGAGGAGACGGCTCTCCTGGAGTCTCTCGAAGGAAAGCAGGGTAAGCCGCGCTTCAAGCCGCCGTTCCCGGCGAACTTCGGCCTGTATGGCAAGCCCACGACGATCAACAACGCGCAGAGCTTCGCCTCGGTGCCGACCATCCTGCGCAAGGGTCCGGAGTGGTTCGCGGGGCTGGGCCCGCAGAATTCGGGCGGCACGGTCATCTTCTCCGTGTCTGGTCACGTCGAGAAGCCGGGCAACTACGAGCTGCCGCTCGGCGTCCCGTTCAAGGACCTGCTCGCAATCGCGGGCGGGGTGCAGGGAGGTCGCAAGCTCAAGGCCGTGATCCCGGGCGGCTCCTCGGTGCCCGTGGTGCCGGGCGAGGTTATGCTCGCGGCCAGCATGGACTACGACTCGCTCAAGAAGGCGGGTTCGGCGATCGGCTCGGCCGCCGTGATCGTCATGGACGAGACGACCTGCATGGTGCGGGTGCTCGAGCGCCTCTCGCGCTTCTACCACATGGAATCCTGCGGCCAGTGCACGCCCTGTCGCGAAGGCACGGGCTGGTTGAACCGTACGCTCAAGCGGATCGTGGCGGGGCAGGGCCGGCGCGAGGACGTGGACATGCTGGTCAGCGTGGCCAACAACATCGAGGGCCACACGATCTGTGCGCTCGGCGACGCGGCGGCGTGGCCGGTGCAGAGTTTCGTCAGGCACTTCCGGCACGAGTTCGAGTATTTCATCGAGCACGGCCACAGCATCGTGGATGCACGTGGACGTGCGGCGTGACGGCATGAGCGAAGACCTGGTCAACATCGAAATCGACGGCGTACCGGTCAAGGCGCGCAAGGGCGCCATGATCATCCACGCGACGGACGCGCAGCGCGCGTACGTGCCGCGTTTCTGCTACCACGACAAGCTGTCGGTCGCGGCCAACTGCCGCATGTGCCTGGTCGAGGTCGAGAAGGCGCCGAAGCCGCTTCCGGCCTGCGCCACGCCGGTGGCGGAGGGCATGAAGGTCTTCACGAAGTCGCCGCGGGCCATCGCCGCGCAGAAGGCGACGATGGAATTCCTGCTGATCAACCACCCGCTCGACTGCCCGATCTGCGACCAGGGCGGGGAGTGCGAGCTGCAGGACCTCGCGATGGGCTACGGCCGCGACGTGTCGCGCTACTCCGATCGCAAGCGCGTCGTGAAGGACCGCAGCATCGGGCCGCTGGTGTCCACCGACATGACGCGGTGCATCCACTGCACGCGTTGCGTCCGCTTCGGCGAGGAGATCGCGGGGCTGCAGGAACTGGGCACCATCGGGCGCGGCGAGTACACGCAGATCTCGACCTGGATCGAGAAGAGCGTGGACCACGAGCTCTCGGGCAACATCATCGATCTCTGCCCGGTCGGTGCGCTGAACAACAAGCCATACCGTTACCGGGCGCGGGCCTGGGAGATGACCCAGCATCCGCTCGTGTCGCCGCACGACTGCACCGGCACGAACCTGAGCGGCCACGTGCTGCGCGGCCGGCTGATGCGCGTCGTGCCGCGCGACAACGAGGAAATCAACGAGAGCTGGATCGCGGACCGTGACCGCTTCAGCTGCGAAGGCCTGTACACAGACGACCGGGCCACCAGGCCCATGGTCAAGGAAGGCGGCCAGTGGCGCGAGGTCGACTGGGAGACCGCGCTCGAGGCCGCGGCCCGGGGCCTGCAGAAGGTCGTGCGGGAGTCGGGCGCCGGTCAGGTTGGGTTCCTGGTGTCGCCGGGCGCCACGGTCGAGGAAGCGTACCTCGTCGCGCGCACGGCGCGCGGCCTCGGCAGCGGCAACGTGGACCATCGCCTGCGGCGCATCGATTTCCGGGACCAGGCCGGCGACGCCGCCGCGCCGACGCTCGGCTGCGGCATCGCCGAGCTCGAGCGGGCCACCGCGCTGCTCATCGTGGGCTCGAACCTGCGCATGGAGGTGCCGATCATCGCGCACCGGATCCGCAAGGGCGCGGTGAAGCACGGGACGCAGGTTGCGCTGGTCAGTCCGCGGCCGCAGGAACTCCTGTTTCCGGTTGCAGCGGAACTCACGAGCAACGGCCTCGGGATGGCCCAGCACCTCGCCGCGGTGCTGCTCGCCGCACTCGCCGGGTCGGGCAGGCCGGTTCCACAGGACCTCGTGCCGGCGCTCGAAGGCGTCGTGCCAATGGCCGATCACCTGCGGGTCGCGAAGCTGCTCGCGGGCGAGGGGCTGCGCGTGATCCTGCTCGGTGGAGTCGCGGAGCGGCACGCCGCATATTCGGAGATTCGCGCGCTCGCACGCGCGCTGGCCGCGGCCACGGGCGCCGTGGTCGGCTTCCTGCCGGACGGCGGCAACGCCGTGGGCGCCGCGCTGGCAGGCGCCACGCCTCACCGTGGTGCTGCTGGACGGCCTGCGGTCGAGGCGGGCCTTCCGGCGCTCGAGATGCTGAACGCGCGCCTGCGCGGCTACGTGCTCGTGGGCGGCATCGAGTCCGCCGACCTTGCGCCTTCGCCATCGGCGGAATCGGCGCTGCAGTCGGCCGAGTGCGTGGTGGCGCTGACGCCCTACGCGGGACCCGAGCAGCTCGCGAACTCGACCGTCATCCTCCCGGTGGCGGCGTTCGCCGAGACCTCCGGGACCTGGGTCAACGTCGAGGGCCGCTGGCAGAGCGTTCCGGGCGCGGCGCGGCCGCCGGGCGAGGCGCGGCCCGCCTGGAAGGTCCTGCGCGTCCTGGGGAATCTCCTGGGCCTCCCGGGGTTCGACTACGTGAGTTCCGAGGAGGTCCGCGACGAGTTGCTCCGCGACCTCGGCGGGGCGGGGGTGAGCCCGGCGACATCGTTCGTACCGGGCCGGCTCACGGCCGTCGATTCGACCCGCGAGGTGAGCATCTACGCCGTGGATCCGATCGTGCGCCGCTCGCGACCGCTGCAGGAGACACGTGACGGGCGCGCCGACGCGCAGGGTAGTGGGCGATGATGGACTTCGCCGCCGCCACCTGGCAGTCGTGGCCGGACTGGCTCCGGGTCACGCTGGTTGCGCTGGGCCAGATCCTCGCGGTCACGATCGTGGTGATCCTGTGCGTCGCCTACCTCACGCTCGCCGAGCGCAAGGTCATCGGCTACATGCAGGTCCGCATCGGCCCGAACCGCGTGGGCCCGATGGGGCTGCTGCAGCCCTTCGCAGACGTGCTGAAGCTGCTCATCAAGGAAGTGATCGTGCCGGCGCGATCGAACCGCTTCCTGTTCGTCGTCGCGCCGCTGCTCGCGCTGACGCCGGCCTTCGCCGCGTGGGCCGTGATCTCGCTGTGGCCGGGGTTCGCGATCGCCGACGTGGATGCGGGCGTGCTCTACGTGCTCGCGCTCGCGGGCTTCGGCGCCTACGGCATCATCCTCGCCGGCTGGGCCACCAATTCCAAGTACGCCTTTCTCGGCGCGATGCGCTCGGCTGCGCAGATCGTGGCCTACGAGATCGCGATGGGCTTCGCGCTGGTGGGCGTGGTGATGGCGGCGGGCACGCTGAACATCGGAAAGATCGTGAGCCACCAGGCGGGCGGGCCGCTCTCCTGGAACCTCGTCTGGCTCTTCCCGCTCTTCGTCGTGTACTTCATCTCCGGCGTGGCTGAGACCAACCGCGCACCCTTCGACGTGGCCGAAGGCGAGTCGGAAATCGTCGCCGGTTTCCACGTCGAGTATTCGGGCATGGCGTTCGCGCTGTTCTTCCTCGCCGAATACGCGAACATGATCATGATCGCGACGCTGACCGCGACCTTCTTCTGCGGCGGCTGGCTGTCGCCGTTCGAGGGGTATCCGCTCGTCGGCGACGTCGCGTTCCTCGCGAGCCCGGGCCTCCACTGGCTCGTGCTCAAGGCGTGCTTCTTCCTGTTCTGCTTCCTGTGGTTCCGCGCCACGTTCCCGCGCTACCGCTACGACCAGATCATGCGGCTCGGGTGGAAGGTGTTCATTCCGGTGACGCTGGTCTGGCTCTGCGTCGAGTCGGCCCTCTGGTACTACAGAGTCGGTCCGTGGGCAGCATGAGGCGGGCAACGGCGATGCGCAGCGTCATCAAGACATTCTTCCTGTGGGAACTGCTCCAGGGCCTGGGCGTGACGCTGCGGGCGTTCTTCGCGCCCAAGATCACCATCCAGTACCCGGAGGAGAAGACGCCGCAGTCGCCGCGCTTCCGCGGCCTGCACGCGCTGCGCCGCTATCCGAATGGCCAGGAGCGCTGCATCGCCTGCAAGCTCTGCGAGGCGACCTGCCCGGCGGCCGCGATCACCATCGAGTCCGACGTGAGCGCCGACGGCACGCGCCGCACGACGCGCTACGACATCGACCTCTTCAAATGCATCTACTGCGGTTTCTGCGAGGAAGCGTGCCCCGTGGACGCGATCGTCGAGACGCGGCTGCACGAGTACCACATGGAACACCGCGGCGAGAACATCATGACCAAGGACAAGCTGCTCGCCGTGGGCGGGCGGTATGAAGCCATGATCGCCGCAGACAAGGCGGCCGACGCCCGCTACCGCTGAACGAGCAGCCACCAGATGATCGTCAACTTCCTGTTCTACGTCTTCGGCGCGGTCCTGGTCGGATCCGCGCTCGGCGTCATCACGGCCCGCAATCCCGTGCATTGCGCGCTGTTCCTGGTGCTCGCGTTCCTGAACAGTGCCGTGATCTGGCTGCTGCTCGGGGCCGAGTTCCTGGCGATCACGCTGGTGGTGGTCTACGTGGGCGCGGTGATGGTGCTGTGGCTGTTCGTCGTCATGATGATGGACGTCGACGTCGAGAAGCTGCGCCAGGGCTTCACGCGCTATGCACCGCTCGGCGCGCTGGTGGCGCTGGTCGTGGTGGCGCAGATCGGCACGGTCGTATGGGTCCGCCGGCTCGGCCTCGTGAACGCGCCCGCGTCGGCCGCCCGCCCCGAGGGGTACTCGAACACGGCGGAGCTGGGGCACCTGCTGTACACGCAGTACCTCTATCCGTTCGAGGTGGCCGCGGTGATCCTGCTGGTGGCGATCGTGGCCGCCATCACCCTCACCATGAGAAAGCGTCCGGGCCAGAGGCTCCAGGACGTGGCGAAACAGGTGGCGGTCCTCGCGAAAGACCGCATACGGATCGTGAAGATGGACGCGGAGGGCGGGCAATGATTCCGCTGCAGAACGTGCTGCTGCTCTCCGGCATCCTCTTCAGCCTGAGCGTGGCCGGCATCTTCATCAACCGCAAGAACGTGCTGCTGCTGCTCATGTGCATCGAGCTCATGCTGCTCGCGGTCAACTTCAACTTCATCGCCTTCTCGCAGTACCTCGGGGACCTCGCGGGACAGGTGTTCGTGTTCTTCATCCTGACGGTGGCCGCGGCAGAGTCGGCCATCGGGCTCGCGATCCTGGTCGTGCTTTTCCGCGACCGGCGCAGCATCAACGTCGAAGACCTCGACGCCATGAAGGGCTGAGCCGTGGAACGGATGCTCCTCGTCATCGTCCTTGCGCCACTCGCGGCGGCCATCGTCTCGGGGCTCTTCGGCCGGTGGATCGGTCGCGCGGGTGCGCACACGCTCACCATCCTGGGCGTGGCGACCTCGTTCGTGCTCTCGGCCGGCGTGTTGTGGGACTCCCTGCACGGGGCCCCGGTCTTCGACGGTGCGGTCTACACCTGGCTCGTGAGCGACGGGGTCCACATGGAGGTCGGGTTCCTGATCGACCGCCTGAGCGCGCTCATGATGGTGGTCGTCACGTTCGTCTCGCTGATGGTCCACGTCTACACCATCGGCTACATGCACGAGGACCCGGGCTACACCCGGTTCTTCAGTTACATCTCGCTGTTCACGTTCGCGATGCTGATGCTCGTGATGTCGAACAACCTGCTGCAGCTCTTCTTCGGCTGGGAAGGGGTGGGGCTCGTCTCCTACCTGCTCATCGGCTTCTGGTACACGCGGCCCTCGGCGATCTTCGCGAACCTGAAGGCGTTCGTGGTGAACCGCGTCGGCGACTTCGGTTTCCTGCTCGGGATCGCCGGCATCGTGTACCTGACGGGCTCGCTTCACTACGCGGAGATCTTCGGCAAGGCGGAGGGCATCGCCGCCACGACCTTCGAGCTGATCCCAGGCACGCCGTGGTCGGCGGCGACCGTCATCTGCATCTGCCTGTTCGTGGGCGCGATGGGCAAGTCGGCACAGGTGCCGCTGCACGTCTGGTTGCCCGACTCCATGGAAGGCCCGACGCCGATCTCGGCGCTGATTCACGCCGCGACCATGGTCACGGCGGGCATCTTCATGGTGGCGCGGATGTCGCCGCTCTTCGAGCATTCGGAGACGGCGCTCAGCTTCGTGCTCGTGATCGGCGCCACGACGGCGCTGTTCATGGGCCTGCTCGGTATCGTCGCCAACGACATCAAGCGGGTGATCGCATATTCGACGCTGTCGCAGCTTGGCTACATGACGGTGGCGCTCGGAGCCTCGGCGTACGCGGGAGCGATCTTCCACCTGATGACGCATGCATTCTTCAAGGCACTGCTGTTCCTGGCCGCCGGCTCGGTCATCATCGCGATGCACCACGAACAGGACATGCGAAAGATGGGCGGCCTGCGGAAATACATGCCGATCACCTACTGGACGGCGCTGATCGGGGCGTTTGCGCTGATAGGGTTTCCGGGTTTCTCGGGCTTCTTCTCCAAGGACGCGCTGATCGAGGCGGTGCACGTCTCGACCATTCCGGGAGCGGGCTACGCCTACTGGTGCGTATTACTTGGCGTGTTCGTTACCGCGTTCTATACGTTCCGGATGATGTTCATGACGTTCCACGGGAAGGAGCGCATGGACGAGCACACGCGCGAGCACTTGCACGAGAGCCCTTGGGTGGTGACGCTGCCACTGGTGCTGCTTGCAATTCCGTCGGTCATCGCGGGCTGGCCGGACATAGGTCCGCTGCTGTTCGGTGACTTCTTCCAGGGCGCTATCTACGTGACACCCGGCCACGACGTGCTGATGCACCTCAAGGAGGAGTTCCATGGCCCGGCGGCGTTCGTTGTGCACGGGATCAAGGGCCCCGCAGTCTGGCTTGCGCTGGCAGGTGTGCTGACGGCCTGGTACCTGTACCTGAAGCGCCCGGAGCTGGCCACAATGGTTCGCGAGAAGTCCGGTGCTCTCTACACGCTGCTCGAGAACAAGTTCTACTTCGACGCGTTCAACGAGAAAGTGATCGCAGCCGGCGCCCGCGGCCTCGGCACCGCGCTCTGGCGCGGGGGCGACGAGGCGATCATCGACGGCGCCGCGGTCAATGGCTCGGCACGCCTGGTGGGCTGGATCGCCGGCGTGGTGCGCGGCGTGCAGAGCGGCTACCTGTACCACTATGCCTTCGCGACGATCATCGGCCTTTCGGCGTTGCTCGCGTGGCTCCTGTGGCGAGGCTGACCCATGCAGGCTGACTGGCCCGTGCTGAGCGTTCTCGTGTGGCTGCCGATCGCGGCGGGCCTCGTGCTCCTGATGATCGGGGATCGCAGCCCCGGATTCGGCCGGTGGCTGGGCCTCGCGGCCTCGGTGGCGACCTTCGTCGTGAGCGTCCTGCTGTGGCGCGACTTCGACCGCGGCGTGGCCGCGATGCAGTTCGTCGAGCGCGAACCCTGGATCGGGGCATTCAACGCCTGGTATCACCTGGGCGTGGACGGCATCTCGATGCCGCTCATCGTGCTCACGGCCTTCATTACGCCGCTGGTGTTCATCGCCGGCTGGACCGTGATCGAGAAGCGGCCGCTGCAGTATTTCGCCGCCTTCCTCATCCTCGAAGGGCTGATGATCGGCGTATTCGCCGCACTCGACGCGCTGCTCTTCTACGTGCTGTGGGAGGCGATGCTGATCCCGATGTTCGTGATCATCGGCGTGTGGGGCGGCCCGCGGCGCGTGTATGCGACGATCAAGTTCTTCCTCTACACCTTCCTCGGCTCGGTGCTGATGCTGGTCGCGCTCATCTACCTGTACCTGAAGGGCGGCAGCTACTCGATCGCCGACCTGCAGGCGATGCCGCTCTCGCTGCGTGAGCAGACACTCATCTTCCTGGCCTTCCTGGCGGCCTTCGCCGTCAAGGTGCCGATGTGGCCGGTGCACACCTGGCTGCCGGACGCGCACGTCGAGGCGCCGACGGGCGGCTCGGTGATCCTGGCGGCCATCATGCTGAAGATGGGCGGATACGGCTTCCTGCGCTTCAGCCTGCCCATTGCGCCGGACGCCTGCCGGGAACTCGACTGGCTGGTCATCGCAATGTCGCTGACTGCAGTGGTCTACATCGGGTTCGTGGCACTCGTGCAGCAGGACATGAAGAAGCTGATCGCGTACTCGTCGATTGCGCACATGGGCTTCGTGACGCTGGGCGCGTTCGCTGCGTTCCAGATCGTCCGCGTCACCGGCAACACGGACGGCGCGGCGATGGGCCTCGACGGCGCGATGGTGCAGATGATCTCGCACGGCCTCATCTCGGGCGCGCTCTTCTTCTGCGTGGGCGTGCTCTACGACCGGATGCACAGCCGGCAGATCGGGGACTACGGCGGCGTGGTCAACACCATGCCGGTCTTCGCTGCGTTCATGGTGCTCTTCGCCATGGCGAACTCCGGCCTGCCCGGCACCTCGGGCTTCGTGGGCGAGTTCCTGGTGATCCTGTCGAGCTTCCGCGCGAGCTTCTGGTACGCGTTCCTCGCCGCGACCACGCTGATCCTGGGTGCGGCCTACACGCTGTGGCTGGTGAAGCGCGTGGTATTCGGCCCGGTCGGCAATGACCACGTCGCGCAGCTCACGGACCTGAATGGCCGTGAGTTCCTGGTACTCGGCGTGCTGGCCGTATCCGTGCTGCTGCTCGGCCTGTGGCCGGCGCCGCTGCTCGACGTGATGCGCCCGACGATCGAGCAGCTCGTCCAGCAGATGATGGTAACGAAGCTCTGAGCCATGAACCCCGCAATCATCACCCGCTTCGACCTCATGCTGGCGGCGCCGGAGATCGTACTGCTGTCGGCTACCTGCGTCATCCTGCTCGCCGACCTGTTCCTGGATGAGCGCCAGAGGTGGCTGACGTTCGCGCTTTCGCTCGCGGCGCTGGCCGGGACGGCGTGGGTGGTCGCGAGGACCGGTCTCGACGTGCGTACGGTCGGTTGGTCCGGCACGTACGTGTCGGATCCGCTCGGCAGCCTGCTCAAGCTCGTGGCCAGCGGCGCGGTGGCGGTGGCGTTCCTGTACGCCTACGGCTACCTGCAGAAGCGCGGCCTGCTCAAGGGCGAGTACTTCGTCCTCGGGCTTTTCGCACTGCTCGGGATCATGGTGCTCGTCTCGGCGAACAGCCTCGTAACGATCTACCTGGGGGTCGAGCTTCTCGCCCTCTCGATGTACGCGATGGTGGCCTTCCACCGGGAATCCGGCGATGCGGCCGAGGCTGCGATCAAGTACTTCGTCCTGGGCTCGATTGCCTCCGGGTCGCTGCTCTACGGAATTTCGATGATCTACGGTGTCACGGGCACGCTGGAACTCGGCAAGGTCAGCCAGGCAGTGACGACCCTCGGACCGAACCAGATCGGCCTGCTGTTCGGGCTCGCATTCGTCATCGTCGGCGTCGCGTTCAAGTTCGGCGCGGTGCCGTTTCACATGTGGGTGCCGGACGTCTATCACGGCGCGCCGACGCCGGTGACGCTGTTCCTGAGTTCGGCGCCGAAGCTCGCGTCGTTCGCGCTGGCCTTCAGGCTGCTGGCGGAGGGGCTCGGCGGCCTGCACTCCGGATGGCAGGACATGCTGGTGGTCGTGTCGGTGCTCTCGATGGCGCTCGGCAATGTCGTGGCGATCGCGCAGACGAACCTGAAGCGGATGCTGGCGTACTCCACGATCTCGCACGTCGGCTTCATCCTGCTCGGGATCCTTGCCGGCACGAGCGAGGGCTACCAGTCGGCGCTCTACTACACGATCACTTACGTCATCATGTCGCTCGGCGGGTTCGGCGTGATCATCCTGCTGTCGCGCGCCGGCTTCGAGGCCGACCGCCTTGAGGACTTCAAGGGCCTGAGTGCGCGCAGCCCCTGGTTTGCAGCTGTGATGCTGATGCTCATGTTCAGCATGGCAGGCGTGCCGCCGTTCGTAGGCTTCTGGGCAAAACTGGCGGTGATCCAGTCCGTGCTGCACATCGGGGCACTGTGGCTGGCCGTCGTGGCGGTCGTGTTCTCGGTCATCGGGGCGTACTACTACCTGCGCGTCGTGAAGCTCATGTACTTCGACGAGCCCGACGAGCGGCGCGCGCTCGAGGGTGGCGGGGCATTCAGGTTCTTGTTGAGCCTGAACGGGCTTGCGGTGCTGGTGCTGGGCCTGTATCCGGGCCTGATGCTGGCGCTGTGTGCTAGGGTACTTCCATAGGGCCAGGGGCCCACTGGAGATGAATATGCGTTCAAAGTTGATCCTATTCGCTGCGGCGGTACTTTTCACGTTCGCCGCGGCGGCGACGGAAGTCGCGGCCGCTCCCGAAGTGCAGGGGTCCGCGACCCCTGCGTCCCCACCGGTGGCCCAGCAGCCTGCTGCTGTCACGGAGACCCCCGAGGCACCCGCCACTCCGGTCGCAGCTGCCGAGGCGGCTTCGGCCCCTGCGACGGCTGGCGTTGCCGTGCCGGCAGAGACCGCGTCGGCCGAGGCTGCGGGCACCCAGCCGACCACGCTGAAACTGGCGACCGGGGCCCCGCCGGCTGATTTCCATCCGCCTGCCGGCTATCGAGCCGTCAAGAGCGGCCTCGAGACCATCTACTGCACGAGCTACACGCCGATCGGGTCGAGAATGTCGCAGAAAGTATGCATGAGCCGGGAGCAGGTGGAGGCGCTGCTCCGTCAGGAGGAGGAAACACGGCGGGATTTGCGGAAGGGGGGCGGATGTACGGGCGCGTGCGGCGGCGGCTGACTCTGCCGCCGACCGGCTAAGGCTGGAATCCAGTCGTGGTTTGTGTTCGCCAGGTAGCCCACGTATAATTTCCGGCTCGATTGCGGGGTGGAGCAGTCTGGCAGCTCGTCGGGCTCATAACCCGAAGGTCGTAGGTTCAAATCCTACCCCCGCTACCATCGAATCGAAGCAGACGGCCCCTCTGGGGCCGTCTTGCTTCTCAGCGAACAGCAA
>Ga0209253_10000626_pt1 | contig 30621 bp, 30 predicted proteins | sample FrelakmetBRP12BR_FD_187145 | JGI IMG/M metagenome (GOLD analysis project Ga0209253, IMG submission 187145) | Freshwater lake sediment microbial communities from the University of Notre Dame, USA, for methane emissions studies - BRP12 BR (SPAdes)... | ecosystem: Environmental > Aquatic >... | reverse complement strand
CGCGGCGCACGTCGAGCCGGAGGTGATCGAGGTCTACGGCGACGACGCGAAGGCGTGGGCCGCCGAAAAGGGTCGCGCGCTCGCGACACGCCTCGAGCTGACCGGCGAGACGGCCTTCTGCTACGCGAACGACCCGAAGCCGCTCCTCGCGGCGCTGGCGCAGGCGCACGGCGTGCGCTACCTGCACCGGCCCGCGAACCTCGAGGACCTCTTCATCAAGCTCACCGGGCGCGAGCTGCGCGACTGAACGAGGCGCGTCAGAACCCGAAGATCCGCTGCGCGTTCCTCCCGCGCACCTTGTCGCGCGCCGCGTCCGCGAGCCCGTTCACGCGCTTGAGGCACCCGGGCATGTCGCCGATCGTGTGCGGGTAGTCCGAACCGTACATGACATTGTCGGCGCCGAAGACGCGGATGCACAGATCGAGCACCTCGGGCGCGAACACGACGGCGTCGGCACAGATCTTCGGCAGGTATTCCGACGGCCGCGCGGCAATCCTCTCGCGGCAGGCCGGGATGTTGTCGTAGCACTGGTCCATCCGCGAGATCAGGTACGGCAGCGCGCCGCCGCCGTGCGCCGCGATGATCCGGAGCTTCGCGTAGCGGTCGAAGAAGCCGTCGTAGATCATCCGCGCGACCGCGAGCGACGTGTCGAAGGTGAAGCCGATCGACGCCGTGAGCTGGAAGCGGACCATGTCCATGTCGCGGACGCCGGGCGGCGCGGTCGGGTGCACGAGCACCGGCAGGCCGCGGGCGTCGATCGCCGCCCAGATCGGCGCGAAGGTGGGGTCGGTCAGCGGCTTGCCGTCGACGTTGGCGAGCACCATCACGCCCGACGCGCCCGCCGCGCAGGCGCGCTCGAGCTCGGGCAGCGCGAGGCCGGGATACTGCCACGGCAGCGACGCGAACCAGCGCAGCCGGTCCGGGTGCGCGGTGCGCGCCGCGGCCATGTCGTCGTTCATGATGCGCGCGGCCTCGAGGCTCACCTCGGGGCCGCCCCAGTAGCAGTTGGGGCACGTCAGCGACACGACGCACACGTCGACGCCGACCGCGTTCATCGTCTCGAGGCGCAGGTCGTAGTCGAACATCGCCGGCACCGGCGTCATGAACGGCGCGCCGTCGAGGTGGATCGCGCGGAGGCCGCCGCTGACCGGCTGCACCGAGTAGCGCGGGGCGCCGTGCCGCTGCAGCAGCCGGAACCACGCCTCGGTGAGGCAGTGCGTGTGGACGTCGATGACGGGGCTCATGGGTGTCGGGTGCCGGGCACTCGGTGCGGATGCCCTCAACCTACGTAGGGGCGCAGCAAGTGTCAAGCGTGTAGAGTAGCGGCACCCTGCCGCAGGGCGGCCGGGGTCACGGATCGCACATGGCCGTACTCGTCCTCGCGACTTCCGCGTTCGTCGAGCAGCAGCGCGCGGCACTGGTGGCGCTGGCGCCCGGCGAGCGCATCTACACGAATCCGGACGTCGCGCCGCCCGGCGAGATCGAGGCGCTGCTCGCGTTCAGGCTCGCCGCCGGGATCGCTCCTCGCTTCCCCGCCCTCAGGCTCATCGCGTGCGCGGGCGCCGGCGTCGACGACCTGCTGTCGACCCCCGACGTGCCCGCGCACGTGCCCATCGTGCGGGCCGTCGATCCGCTGCAGGGGCAACGAATGGCGCAGTACGTCGCCATGATGGTGCTGCGCGTCCAGCGCGAGCTGCCGCGGCTCGAAATGCAGCACGCGCAGGCCCGCTGGGAGCGCTTCGCGCCTGCTCCCGAGGAAGAGTGCACCGTCGGCGTCATGGGGCACGGTGCGATGGGCGCTCCGGTCGTCGACATCCTCGCGCAGCTCGGCTTTCCGGTCGTCGTGTGGACGCGCTCGCCGCGGCACGTCGAAAGTGCGCGGAGCTGCTGTGGGCCGGACGACCTCGCGCCGTTCCTGGCGCAGAGCCGCATCCTCGTGTGCGCGCTGCCGTTGACCGGGCACACGCGCGGCCTGCTCGCCGCGTCCACGCTGGCGCTGCTGCCGCGCGGCGCGTACCTCGTCAACGTCTCGCGCGGCGCCGTGCTGGACGAAGCGGATCTCGTCGCGGCGGTCGATGCCGGACATCTGTCGGGGGCCGCGCTCGACGTGTTCGCGACCGAGCCGCTGCCGGTGTCGAGTCCGTTGTGGCGGCACCCGAAGCTCCTCTGCACGCCGCACGTCGCGGCAACGCCTCGGCCCGACGTCGCCGCGCGCCAGTTCCTCGACAACCTGTCGCGCGCGCGGGCGGGCCTGCCGCTCGTCAATCTCGTCGACCGCACGAGAGGCTATTAGAATCGGAGCAATCGCATGAAGGCCGGTCCCGCCAGCGCACGGCCTCGACCGGACGACTGAGCCCGTGTTCCAGCGGACTGCCTTCGCTCGCCGGTGATCCGCAACGCCAGGTGTCGTCCGCCAACCCGCAAGCTCCCCGTCGCGATGATCACGATCGAACCCTACGATCCCGCCTGGCCCGCCCGGTTCGAGGCCGAGGCGGTGAGCCTTCGTCGGTTGCTCGGCGAACTTGCGCTTCGCGTGGAGCACGTGGGCTCGACCGCCGTTCCGGGGTTGGCTGCCAAGCCCGTGGTCGACATCCAGGTTTCCGTTCCATCGCTCGAGCCAATGGGTGACTTCATCGACCGGCTGTCCCGAATCGGCTACGATCACGTTCCCCTGGGCGCGTTTGACCTGGTCTACCCGTTCTTCCGGAAGCCTGCCGCTTGGCCGAGCTCACATCACATTCACCTCTGTGTCGTCGGCTCGGAGCAGGAACGCCGGCATCTGGCGTTTCGCGACTATCTGCGCAATCATCCATCGGTTGCCGCCGACTATGCCGCCCTCAAGCGTCGACTTGCTTCCGCCCATCCCGGCGACACCATCGAATCCCAGGAACGCTACTCACTTTCGAAATCCGGATTCATCGATTCTGTGCTCGAGTCCGCCTTCGCCGGCGCCCATGCGTCGCCTCAATGTCGCGACAACTGACCTGTCGCGCAACGCAGACGTCCCGCCGCCTCTTTCCGGGGCGTACGGGGACGTGGCAACAGGAGCTTCAATCGTCAACTCACAAGGGAGAGCCTCATGCCGATCACCACTTTCAGCAGCTTTACCGATGGCCTCGATCCAGGCCGCAGGAGCCGGGAGCACTTCGTCACCGACATCGACGTGGCAGACGACCGGCGCTGGGTGCCGTATGCCGACGGTGTCTGGTTCCAGCCCTGCCATTTCAACGTGACGTCCGGCGGATTCAGCGTCGTCCTGAAGGGCCTCCCGGGCGCCGTTCTGGGCACCCACTACCACGTCGGCACCGTGCGCGGCTATACGATGCGCGGGCACTGGCGGTACCTGGAGCACGACTGGATCGCAAAGCCCGGGACTTTCATCTATGAACCCGCCGGGGAAGCTCACACGCTGGTCATCACGGAGGACTCGCCGGAGCCGGCGTTGGTCATGTTCGTCGTCGAGGGTGCGCTCATCTATCTGGACAAGCCGACCAACGGCGGTGTCGCTGCCTACGAGGATGGATTCACCCTGCTCGAGCTGACCCGGAAGTACTACCGCGAGGCGGGTCTCGATGCGCGCGAACTGGACCTCCTGATTCGCTAGTTGCGGCACGGGGCCTGACCCGCCGGCGTTCGGTGCGCTGCCATTCTCATTCCCGATCTTCTACGGAGAAATGGACTGATGAGCGTTATCGACTCGAGAGTCATCAACATCGACCAGTTGCAGCTCGAGCATTTCGCGAAAGGCGACAAGTTCGAGTGTGACGCCGTGCGCATCGGCCCGCTCCTCGGAGCGAAGGAACTCGGCTATTCCTACGACGTCGTCCCTCCCGGAAAGCGCTCGTGCCCTTTCCACAGCCATCGCGGCGAGGAGGAGATGTTCTTCATCGTGAAGGGAACGGGCACACTGCGCTACGGCGACGAGACGCGGAAGATCCGCGCGGGTGACGTGATCTGCTGCCCGACCGGTGGTCCGGAAACGGCACACCAGATCATCAACGACTCCGACGCCGAACTTGCCTATCTGTCCGTCAGCACCCTGTTGCCGGCGGAGGTGTGCGAATACCCCGACTCGAACAAGATCGGAGCCTTCGGCGGCGGCCTGCGCCACATGACGCGCGCAGGTCACGGCCTTGACTACTGGACCGACGAGGCGTGACCGGAAGGGGCGGCACGGCGCCGGGTCCTGTGATGTGCCGCGTTCTTGTCCTGTCTCGCTACGCGTGGGCTTCGCCGGCCGCTGCCCCCGACCCCGGGGAAGCCCTTAGACTAGCGGTGGTCGCGCGTGCCCTCACGCACGCCCGCGCCCATCCCTCCACCGGACAGCCGACGTGATGCCATGATCAGCGCCGTTCTCCTGCAACCGCCCCGGTTCTCGCTGCGCTGGACGGCCGTCTGGTGGCGCAATCAGCTCGTCTGGCGCAAGCTCGCGCTCGCGAGCCTGCTCAGCAACATCGCCGACCCGCTGCTGTACATGGTCGCGCTGGGCTACGGCATCGGCGCGTTCGTGCCCGAGGTGGGCGGCATGAAGTACATCGCGTTCATCGGCACCGGCATGGTGTGCCAGAGCGCGATGTTCACGTCGAGCTTCGAGGCGATGTACTCGGCGTTCTCGCGGATGCACGTGCAGCGGACCTGGGACGCGATCATCAACGCGCCGATCTCGCTCGACGACGTGGTCTTCGCCGAGTGGATCTGGGCGGCGTCGAAGGCCGTGATGTCGACGACCGCGATCCTCGCCGTGATTCTCGGCCTGGGCTTCGGCCACTCGTGGTACGCGCTGTGGATCGTGCCGCTCGGCTTCCTCGTCGGGCTCACGTTCGGCGCCTTCGGGCTCGTGATGACCGCGCTTGCGTCGGGCTACGAGTTCTTCACGTACTTCTTCACGCTGGTCCTGACACCGGGCCTGCTGCTGTCCGGCGTGTTCTTCCCGGTCGACCAGATGCCCGCCGGGCTCCAGGCGGTCGCGAGCCTGCTGCCGCTCAAGCACGCGATCGATCTCGCGCGCCCGCTGCTGATGGACCGGCTGCCGGCGGATATCGCGCTGCACATCGCAGTGCTGCTCTCCTACGCGCTCGTCGCCTATTGGGTCGCGCTGGTGCTGACGCGGCGGCGGCTGCTGCGGTGAGCGAGCGCTTCTTCGCGCCCTGCCCGCGCGGGCTCGAGGCCGCGCTCGCGGCCGAGCTGACCGCGGTCGGTGCCGGGTACGTCGCCCCGGCGGAGGGCGGCGTCGGCTTCTCCGGCCCGCTCGAGCTCGCATACCACGCGAATCTGGAGTCGCGCCTCGCGAGCCGGATCCTCTGGCAGGTGGCGCACGGCGCCTGCGGCAGCGAGGACGACCTCTACCGGCTCGCACACGGTGTCGACTGGGGCCGGCACTTCCGCGCCGAGCGCACGCTGCGCGTCGACCTCGCCGCGCCGCGCTCGCCGCTCGCGAGCATCGAGTTCGCGACGCTCCGGGTCAAGGACGCGGTCTGCGACCGCTTCCGCGCCGATGCAGGCAAGCGGCCATCGATCGACAAGCAGCGGCCCGACGTCCGCGTGCACGCGTACCTGAGCGGGCGCGAGGCGACGCTCTACCTCGACACGTCGGGCGAGGCGCTCTTCAAGCGCGGGTGGCGCCGCGACGCCGACGTCGCGCCGCTGCGCGAGAACCTCGCCGCCGGCCTCCTCGCGCTCGCGGGCTGGACACCGGGGACGCCGCTGCTCGATCCCATGTGCGGCGCGGGCACGATCGCGATCGAGGCGGCGCTCCTGGCCGCCGGTGTCGCGCCGGGGCTGCGCCGCACGTTCGGCTTCCAGAAGCTCGCGTGGTACGACGGGCCGACGTGGCAGCGCATCCGCCAGCGCGCGCACGACCGCGCCCGGGCAGCGCCGGCGACACCCTCGATCTTCGCGAGCGACGTCGACCCGAACGCGGTGGCGAAGTGCCGCGGCAACGCCGCGGCCGCGGGGGTCGCCGACTGGATCGAGCTCGCGGTCGCCGATGTGGTGGCCCGGACGGCGCCGGCGACGGCCGGCGTGCTGATCGCGAATCCGCCCTACGGCGTGCGGCTCGACGACGACGCCCGGCTCGCGGCGTTCTACCCGAGGCTCGGCGACGCGCTGAAGCAGCGCTTCGCGGGCTGGACCGCGTGCCTGTTCACGGGCGACGCGCGGTTGCCGAAGCTGATCGGACTCCGGCCCTCGAAGCGGACGCCGCTCTACAACGGCGCGATCGAGTGTCGGCTGTACCGCTTCGAGATCGTCGCGGGGCGGCCGCAGCGCGCGCCGCATGGGGGCGAGGCTGCGGCCCGATGATAAGATTCGCGTTCCCTGCCGCTTACCGCCGTACCGGACCCGCCGCCATGCCGATGCTCCCCTCCCGTCACTACGAATCCGACCACACCCGCTTCATGCGCGAGCTGATGGCCAAGAAGCCGGCGCTCGAAGAGGAGCAGCGGAAGAGCCGCGCGCTGTGGTGGGACAAGCGGCCGGAGGATCTCGCCGCGCGCGCGCGGATGGACGAGGCGCGCGTTCCGCAGGCCGCGTACGTCTACCAGGGCTCCGAGGAGTGACGCGCCCGCCAGCCTGCGAGCGCAGGGTCGCCGGGTGACGCCAGGACCCGCGGGCGCACCGGTCACGCTGCGCCCCGCGGGGCCGGCCGATGCGCCGGCGCTCCTGTCCGTGCACGCGCGCGCGATCCGCGCGCTCGCGGCCACGCACTACACGGCGGACCAGCGCGACGCCTGGATAGCGCGGATGTCGGTCGATCGCCTGCGTGAGGCGATGCTCGCGCGCGTGCTGGTCGTCGCCGAGGCGGCGACACCCGGAGGCCCGCGCATCGTCGGCTACGGCCAGCTCCACCCGGTCGAGGGAGCGATCGAGGCGATCTACGTCGATCCCGACTGGACGCGCCGCGGCGTCGGGCGCGTGCTGTTCGAAGCGCTGGAAGCGCGGGCGCGCGCGCTCGGCCTCCCCGGGCTCGTGCTCGACGCATCGCTGAATTCGGTGCCGTTCTACGGCGCCATGGGCTTCCGCCGGAAGGGCGTCGACCGGCACGAGCCGGCACCCGGCGTGCACTTCGCGTGCGTGGTCATGGAGAAGCGCCTGGCGCCGGCCGCGCGCGAGCGCCAATGAGCTGCGGCGCCGCAGGAACAACCGGCGGCGCCCGCGCTGCGATTACCGCTCGTCGGTTCTGATCTCGACGTAGGCGCGGTCGCGGGTCTGGCGGACCCAGTCCTGGAACGCCTCGTCGGACTTGCGCTGCCGCAGTGCGATCCGCGCCTGGTCGCGCCGGCGCGAGGCGGTGATGTCCTGCGTCCGCCGCTCCTGCACTTCGATCAGGTGCCAGCCGAAGGGCGTGCGCACCGGGCCCGAGATCTCGCCCGGCTTCAGGCGGTTCATCGCCTGCTCGAACTCGGGCACCGTGTCGCCGGGCGATATCCAGCCGAGGTCGCCGCCCTTCGCGGCGCTGCCGTCCTCCGAGTTGAGCTTCGCCTGCTCGTCGAACTTCGCGCCGAGATCGATGCGATCCTTGATGCGATCGATCCTGACCTTGCCCTCCGCCTCCGACGTGACCTCGTTGACCTTGATCAGGATGTGCCGGGTGCGCGTCTGCTCGACGACTGTCGGCGTGTTGCGGCTGCGCTTGTCGAGGAGCTTGACGATGTGGAATCCGGTCGCCGAGCGCAGCACGCCCGACACGTCGCCCGGCTTCATGCCGCGGATGGGGTCGGCGAAGACCGTCGGCAGCCGCGCCGGCGCGCGCCAGCCGAGGCTGCCGCCCTGCAGCGCGTCCGGTGCATCCGAGAACCCGGCCGCGACCTGGCCGAAATCGTTGCCCGCGCGGATGAGCCGGAGCGCTTCCTCGGCGCGCTTCAGCTTGGCGTCGATCTGCTCCGGCGACGCCTGCTCGGGCACGACCACGAGCACGTGCGCGAGCTGGTACTCGACGTCGCCCCCGGCCTGCACGTCCATCGTCGCGAGCAGCTGGTCGACCTCGGCGTCGCTGACATTGATGCGGCCTTCGACCTCGCGTTCGCGCAGCCGCTGGATGATCATCTCGTTGCGGATGTTGTCGCGGTACGCGACGAAGGATATGCCCTCGCCCTGGACCGCCTTGCGGAAGTTGTCGAGCGTGAGCTTGTTGTCCTGCGCGATGCGCGCGATCGTGCGCTCGACCTGCGTGTCGTCGACGCGGATTCCCGTCTCCTTCGCGTACTGCAACAGCACGCGCTCGGTGATCAGCCGCTCGAGCAGCTGCTTCTCGAGGACGTCCGTCGGGGGAGGCGTCACCTTCTGCGCCTTCATCTGGCCGAGCACCCCGCGCAACTGCTCGCTGACGTCGAACTGCGTCAGCGCCTCGTCGTTGACGACCGCGATCACGCGCTCGACGGGGACGCTGCGGTCGAGCGGCGCGACGCTGCGGGGCGCCGGCGCCGCCGTGGCCGGAGCGGGCGTCGCCCGCTGCGCCAGAACGACGGCGGAGGACCCCGCGGCCACGAGCACGGCGAGCCACGCGAGAAGACGGACCGGAGCGCGAAGATTGGACATGCCTGGCCTCAAAATTCCTGGAACGCTTCGTCGCGATCGCGCGGCGACAGTGTCGGATCGTTGGTTCTCTGGTAGCCGGGGACGCTGCGGCGCAGCAGCTCGAGCGGGCTGGTGCCGAACCGCGCCAGCCCGTTCAGCTCGAGCTGCAGGTACACGGAGGTGGAAGCCGACTCGGAGGTCGTCGTCAGCCGCTGGCCGACGAGCCGCAGTACCCAGCACCCGGCATTGTACTCGACGCCGGCGACCGCCTCCAGCGTCTTGTTGTCGACGAGCGAGTAGTTCCAGCGGCCGAGCAGCGTGATGCCGCTGCCGAGCGGCCACTGCCCGGACAGGTCGAACTGCTTCAGCTCCGAGGGACGCCCGCTCGCGTCCGTCTGCAGCCGCGAATACCGATAGCTGGCATTGAACGCCTTCCCCGGCGCCGGCGTGTAGCGCACGCCCAGATCCAGGCGCTCCGTCTGCGACCGGTCGAAGTTGTACTGCATCAGCCCGCCGAGCGCCCAGACGTCCGACAGCCGACCCTCGGCACCGACCAGGAGGTCGGAGCTCGCGCCCGAGCGCAGCGCTTCGCTCAGGTTGACGCGCTGGTCCTGGAAATAGAACCGCTCGGCCACCGCGACGCGCAGGCGCTCGGCGCCGGTTGCGGGATCGAGCAGCCGCGACGAGAGCCCGAGCGTGACCTGGTTCGCGTCGCCGATGCGATCGTTGCCGAGGTACCGGTTGTCGCTGAAGAGCTGCGCGAACGTGTAGTCGTCGAGCGCGGTGTCGAACACGGGGGCCCTGCTCTGGTTCCGGTACGGCACGTAGACATAGTAGGCGCGCGGCTCGAGCGTCTGCACGAAATCATGCCCGAGGATGTTCCACTCCCGCTCGAAGGTGAGCCCCGCGTCGACCGACGAGATCGGGATCGCGTAGTCCTGGGTCGTGCGATCCGGCGTCGTGTCGTTGAGGTCGTAGTGCCGCATGTGCACGCCGGTCTTCGCGGTGAAGCTCCACGCCGATCCCTGCCGGATCCACGCGACGGTCGGATACGCATACGCGCGCTGCCCGGTGACGAGCGTCGGATTCTGGAAATTGGCGTACTCGCCGACCCCGGCGAACGTGAGCCCCGCCCAGTCGACTTCCTGCAGCGTCGCCAGCAGCTGCGGCACGCGGTCGTACGGCGGCAGGCCGGGAGGCAGGGTCGGGTCGGAGAGCGTCTGGAACTTCTGCGCCCGCAGGATGAGCTGCCACGGCGCGGCCGCGTAAGTGAAGCCGGCCTCGCGCGGCAGCGTCGTCTGCGAGGTCAGCCCGACCCGATCCGAGAGGTCGGCGAAATACGTGTCGTCCGAGACCTTGTTCAGGTTCCAGTAGGCGATGAGTCCCGGCAGGAAGTCGAGGTTCTGCGTGTGCTTCCACGCGACGGCCCAGCGGGTCTCGTTGGCGACGCGATCGTGGTTGAGGTACTCGGCCGTGGCCTCGCCCTGGAACGTGTCGAACAGGTAGCGCCCCTGCGCGCCGATCTGCAGTCCGCGCTTGCTCATGACGCGCGGCACGACCGTCGCGTCGTAGTTGGGCGCGAGGTTGAAGTAGTACGGCTGCGCGTACTCGAAGCCGCGCAGCCCCGACGAGCCCAGCACCGGCGTGAGGAAACCCGACTTGCGCTCGCCCGACAGCGGAAACTCGATCCACGGCGTGTACGCGATGGGCGCGCCGAGGAAGTACACGGTCGCGTCGCGGCCGGTGCCGATCATGCGCGCCCGATCGACCTCGAGCTCGCCCATCCGGACGTACCAGTCGTCGCGCGGCGCGACACAGGTCGTGTAGCGCGCGTCGGTCGCCTCGTAATGGTCGGGGCCGGTGAACCGGATCTCCGCGGCGCTGCCGCGCGAATCGTTCTCGCCGATGTAGAAGCGCGGCGATGCGAAGAAGCCCGTCTCGGTGCCGCGCTTGAACTTGAGCTCGGGGCCGGTGATCCAGTCGATGCCGCGACGGATCAGCACGTCCCCCTTGCCCCAGATCTCGTCGGCCACGAAATCGTAGCGCAGCCACTCGGCGAGCACCGTCTCGCGGCGCGTGCGCAATTCGACCTTGCCAGCAGCCTCGACGAACTTCTCGGCGGTGCCCTCGACCCGTTCGGCGCGCAGGAAGATCGCGCCGCTGTCGGGCGACGACGGGACCGGCGCGAGCGGCGCCGCCCGCGGCGCACGCGGCGGTGCCGGCGGCACGAGCTGCGGCGCCGCCCTCAACGCAGGCTCGGTCGGGCCGGCCGGCGTCTCCGCGGGCGCCGCCACCGTCTGCGCCGATGCCGACAGCGGTGCCAGCGTCGCCGCCAGCGCGAGCGCGATCGGGGTCAGGCGTGCGTTCATGCGCGGGACCGCGTGCAGGGTTCTCGAAGCAGCGATGTTAAAATGCGCCATTCTAGCGTGCCGCCCGCGGCGGCCCCCGTCCGTTGCGCTCGCGCTGACGCGATCGGCCGCGGTGCGCCGTGCGTCTCCCACTCTCCAACGCGTTCGCCCGATGCCCGAAGCTCCGAGCGCCGACGACCCCCGGTTCGATCAGCTCGCGGCATGGGCCGCGGCCACGCTCGGCAGCGCGCGGCTCGCGATCGCCCCGGCGTCGGCCGACGCGAGCTTCCGTCGCTACTTCCGGATCACGCCGCCGGCCGCGTGGCGCGGCCACGCGACGCTGATCGCGATGGACGCGCCGCCGCCGATGGAGGACTGCCGGCCGTACGTCGACATCGCGCGGCTCCTTGCCGACGCCGGCGTGCACGCGCCGGAAGTCCTCGCGACCGACCTCGGGCGCGGCTTCCTGCTCCTCTCCGATCTCGGCACGCGCACCTACCTCGAGGAGCTCACCGCTGCCACCGCGCCGCGGCTCTACTCGGACGCGATCGACGCGCTGGTCCGCTGGCAGGCGGCGACGCGCGCCGGCGCCCTGCCGCCGTACGACGAGGCCCTGCTCGCGCGGGAGCTCGCGCTGTTTCCCGACTGGTACGTGAACCGGCATCTCGCGCGGACGCTGTCGCCGGCGCAGGCGCAGACGCTCGCGCACGCGTTCCGGCTGATCCTCGACAACAATCTCGCGCAGCCGCAGGTGTTCGTGCACCGCGACTACCACTCGCGCAACCTGATGGTGAGCGACCCCAATCCCGGCGTGCTCGACTTCCAGGACGCGGTGTCCGGCCCGATCACCTACGACCTCGTTTCGCTGCTGCGCGACGCCTACGTCGCGTGGGACGAGGAGCGGCAGATCGACTGGGCGGTCCGGTACTGGGAGCGCGCGCGCGCCGCGGGCCTCCCGGTGCACGCCGACTTCGGCGATTTCTGGCGCGACTTCGAATGGATGGGCGTGCAGCGGCAGCTCAAGGTGCTCGGCATCTTCGCGCGGCTGCACCACCGCGACGGCAAGGCCGCCTACCTCGCCGACATGCCGCGCGTGATGGCGTACCTGCGCGCCGCCTGCGAGCGCTACCGCGCGCTCGGCCCGCTGCTCGAGCTCGTCGACGAGCTCGAGGGCCGCAGCCCCATCGTCGTCCACACGTTCTGATGCCGGGAACGCGAGGCGCGATGATCCTCGCCGCGGGGCGCGGCGAGCGGATGCGCCCGCTGTCCGACGCGACGCCGAAGCCGCTGCTCGAAGCGGGTGGCAAGCCCCTGATCGTCTGGCAGATCGAGGCGCTCGCGCGCGCCGGATTCCGCGACATCGTCGTCAACGCCGCGCACCTCGCCGGGCAGTTCGTCGCCGCGCTCGGCGACGGCGCGGCGCTGGGCGTTACGCTGCGCTGGTCGCTGGAGACGGAAGCGCTGGAGACGGCGGGCGGGATCGCCACCGCGCTGCCGCTCCTGCCGGCGGGTCCGGTGCTGGTCGTCTCCGGCGACCTCTGGACCGAGTTCGACTACGCGACGCTCGTGCCGCGCATCGAAGCGATGGCGGCCGACCCCGCCGTCCCGCGCGCGCACCTCGTGATGGTGCCGAACCCGGCGTACCACCCCGAAGGCGACTTCGCGTTGCGCGAGGGCTTCGTCGCGCCGGACGGCGGGCCGCGGCTCACGTTCGGCAACATCGCTGTATACGACACCTCGCTCTTCCGCGAACTTCCGCGCGGCGCCCGGCTCAAACTGCTTCCCTACCTCCAACGGTGGATTGCCGACCGCCGGGTGACCGGCGCACGCTACGACGGTCCGTGGGCGAACGTGGGCACGCCGGACGACCTCGCCACGCTCGACCGCGACCTGCGCAATCGCGCGCCGGGCCGGTAGCCGCCGAGCTTGTCGTCCGGCCGCGGCCGTGCTGTACTTGCGAGCCTTGCCGCGAGGACGAACGGAATGCCGAATGAACGCTGAAGCCGACGCCAACCCGCTGCTCGATTTCTCCGGGCTCCCCCGCTTCGACGCGATCCGCGCCGAGCACGTCACGCCCGCAGTCGCGGAGCTGGTGGCAGCAGCGCGCGCGGCGCAGGACGCCGTCGCTGCAAGCGAGGGTCCCGCCACGTGGGAGACGGTCGCGGAGCCGCTCGCCGATGCCCTGGACAAGCTCGAACGGGCGTGGTCCGCCGTCCACCACCTGAACGCCGTCGTGAGCACCCCGCCGCTGCGCGACGCCTACCACGCGAACCTGCCGAAGATCACCGATTTCTACACCGACCTGGCGCAGGACCTGCGCCTGTTCGGCCGGTACCGCGAGCTGGCCGCGTCGGCATCGTTCGCGTCGCTCGACGCCGCGAAGAAGAGGGCGGTCGAGAACGAGCTGCGCGACTTCCGGCTGGGCGGCGCGGAGCTTCCGCCGCGCGAGAAGGCCCGCCTAAAGGCCGTGGACGAGGAGCTCGCCGAGCTCGCCGCGAAGTTCGACGACAACCTGCTCGACGCGACCAACGACTGGGCACACTGCGTCGACGACGCGACGGAGCTCGCGGGCATCCCGGACGACGTCCTGGCCGAAGCGCGCGCCGCCGCGCAGGCCGACGGCAGGGCCGGCTGGAAGCTGACGCTGCGCATGCCGTGCTATCAGCCGGTGATGAGCTACGCCGACAGCCGCGCGCTGCGCGCGACGCTGCACCGCGCGTACGCCACGCGCGCGTCGGATCTCGGCACGTCGCCGGCGTGGGACAACACGGCGGTGATCCGGCGCACCCTGCTGCTCCGGGGCGAGGCCGCGCAGCTGCTGGGCTACGCACATTTCGCCGAGCTCTCGCTGGTGCCGAAGATGGCGAAGAGCGTCGACGAGGTGCTGGACTTCCTGCGCGATCTCGCCCGCCGGGCGCGCTCCTTCGCCGAGCGCGATTACGCGGAGCTCGCGGCCTTCGCCCGCGACGAGCTCGGGCTCGCGGATTTCGCGCCGTGGGACCTCGCCTACGCGTCCGAGAAGCTCAAGGCGAAGCGCTTCGCGTTCTCCGAGCAGGAGGTCCGCCATTACTTTCCCGAGGAGAAGGTGCTCGCGGGGTTGTTCCGCGTCGCCGAAACGCTCTACGGGATATCGATCCGCGGAAGCCGGGCCGCAACCTGGCACCCCGACGTGCGCTTCTTCGAGATCACCGACGCGGCGGGCGCCCTGATCGGCCAGTTCTACCTCGACAACTACGCGCGCCCGGGCAAGCAGGGCGGCGCGTGGATGGACGACGCCATCAACCGCCGCCGCGCGGGCGCGCGCATCCAGCACCCGGTCGCCTATCTCACCTGCAACCTCTCCGCGCCCGTCGCCGGCCGGCCGGCGACGTTCACGCACGCCGAAGTCACGACGCTCTTCCACGAGTTCGGCCACGGGCTGCACCAGCTGCTCACGCGCGTGGACGTCCCCGGCGTGTCCGGCATCCAGGGCGTCGAGTGGGACGCGGTCGAGCTTCCCAGCCAGTTCATGGAGAACTTCTGCTGGGAATGGGACGTCCTCTCGCACATGACCGCGCACGTGGACACCGGCGAGCCGCTGCCGCGCGCGCTGTTCGAGCGCATGGTCGCCGCGCGCAATTTCCAGAGCGGCCTCTCGACGGTGCGCCACATCGAGTTCGGCCTGTTCGACATGCTGCTGCATTCGGCCTACGACCCGGGCGGCAGCGCACCGCCGCAGGCGGTTCTCGACGCCGCACGGCGCGAAGTCGCGGTCGTCCCGCGCGCGCCGTACGACCGCTTCATGCAGTCGTTCGCGCACGTCTTCGCGGGCGGCTACGCGGCGGGATACTACAGCTACAAGTGGGCCGAGGTGCTCTCGGCCGATGCGTACAGCGCGTTCGAGGAAGCCGGCGTGCTCTCGCCGGCCACCGGGCGGAAATTCCGCGACGAGGTTCTCGCGCGCGGCGGCAGTCGCGACGCGATGGAATCGTTCGTCGCGTTCCGCGGGAGGGCGCCCCAAATCGACGCCCTTCTGCGGCATAATGGAATGCTCACCGCAGCGTGAGCGGGAACCAAGGAGAAGCCATGGCACGCGTATCCCGGCGCATTGCGCTCGTATGCGGCGTCACCGCCGTCGTGTTCGCCGCCTGCGCCGCGGCGCAGGCGCAGCAGCTCTACCGCTACGTGGACAAGGACGGGCGCACCATCTACACCGACCGCCCGCCGCCCCCGGACTCGAAGGACGTGCAGGCCAAGCGGCTGTCGCCCAACTTCATCGAGAGCAACGACATGCCGATCGCGACGGCGCAGGCCGCGCAGCGCTTCCCGGTGACGCTGTACACGTTCGCCTGCGGCACCGTCTGCCAGAACGCCGAGGCGCTGCTCAACCGGCGCGGGGTCCCGTTCACGACGGTCAACGTCGAGGAGCAGAAGGGCGCGGAGGCCCTGCAGAAGCTGACCGGCGCCCAGCAGGTGCCGGTGCTGCAGCTCGGCGACAAGCTCGTCGCCAAGGGCTTCAACGAGGCGCGGTGGACGTCGATGCTCGACGATGCCGGCTACCCCAAGTCGCCGCCGCGGCGCGTTGCGGCGAAAGCCCCTGCCGAGCCTGCCGCGCCGGCCCCGGCGGCCGAGGCGATGAAGGCGGTGCCGGTCCCTGGGAGCGGCTATCCGAAGCAGTAGGGAAGCGGAGGACCCGGACGGCGCGAATCGTCACGCTTCTCGACCGTGAAGATCGCCACCTGGAACGTCAACTCGCTCAACGTGCGCCTTCCGCGCGTTCTGGCGTGGCTCGCGGCGGTGCAGCCGGACGTGCTGTGCCTGCAGGAAACGAAGATGGAGGACGCGAAGTTTCCGCGGCAGGAACTCGCCGACGCCGGCTACGCGGCGCACTTCGCCGGACAGCGCACGTACAACGGCGTCGCGCTGCTGGTGCGTGACGGCGTCGGTCCCATCGAGGACGCCGTCACCGCGCTCCCCGGGTTCGCCGACGAGCAGAAGCGCGTGGTCGCGGCGACGGTCGGCGGCACGCGCATCGTCGACTTCTACGTGCCCAACGGCGAGGCGGTGGACTCCGACAAGTACCGTTACAAGCTCGATTGGTGCCGCGCCGCGACTGCGTTCCTCGAGCGCGAGCTCGCGCGCCATCCGGCGCTCGCCGTCGTGGGCGACTTCAACATCGCGCCCGAGGATCGGGATGTCCACGACCCCGATCTGTGGCACGGGCAGGTTCTGTGCTCGGAGCCGGAGCGCGCGGTGTTCCGGTCCTGGCTCGCCCTCGGCCTCAAGGACGGTTTCCGGCTCTTCGACCAGCCCGAGAAGACGTTCAGCTGGTGGGACTACCGCCAGCTCGCGTTCCCGAAGAACCGCGGGCTGCGCATCGACCACATCCTGCTGTCGCCGTCGCTCGCGGCAAGATGCACCGCGTGCCGCATCGACCGCAACGCGCGCAAGGGCGAGCGGCCTTCCGACCACGCGCCGGTGATCGCCGAGCTCGCCTGAATCCCCTGGGCGGCCGTTGCCCGAACGCGGCTAGCTCGCCACGCGCGCGCCCTTTCGCAGCTCCGGCTCGAGCCCCAGCTCCTGGATCTTGCGCGTGAGCGTGTTGCGGCCCCAGCCGAGCCACTGCGCCGCCTCCATCCGGTGCCCGCCGGTGTGCGCGAGCGCACGCAGGATGAGCGTGCGCTCGAATTCGCGCTCGAGGCGATCGCCAACGCCGCGCTCGCCGCGCGCGAGGGCCTGGGCAAGCTCGCGGTCGAGCGTGTGTCGCCAGTCCGGCTCGCCGCCGCCCGCGACCGCCGCGCCGACCACGGGTTCCCGCACTTCCGCGGGCAGGTCCGCCACTTCGATCCCCTGGCCCGGCGCCATCACGGTGAGCCAGTGGCAGACGTTCTCGAGCTGCCGCACGTTTCCCGGGAACGGGAACGCGGTGAGCGTCTTCAGCGCATCGTCCGACAGCACCTTGGGCTCGACGGCGAGCTCCCGCGCGCTGCGTTGCAGGAAATGCCGCGCGAGGGGCGCGATGTCCTCCTGCCGCTCGCGCAGCGGGGGAAGCCGCAGCCGCACGACGTTGAGCCGGTGCAGCAGGTCCTCGCGGAAGAGCCCCTGACGCACGCGCTCCTCGAGGTCCTGGTGCGTCGCCGCGATCACGCGGACGTTCGACTTCTGCGGGTCGTGGCCGCCGACGCGGTAATACTCGCCGTCGGCGAGCACGCGCAGCAGTCGCACCTGCAGGTCGGGCGGCATGTCGCCGATCTCGTCCAGGAACAGCGTGCCGCCCTCGGCCTGCTCGAAGCGGCCCCGACGCGCGCTCTGCGCGCCCGTGAACGCGCCGCGCTCGTGGCCGAAGAGCTCCGACTCGAGCAGGTCCTTCGGTATGGCCGCGGTGTTGATCGCGATGAACGGTCCGCCAGCGCGGGGACTGTGCCGGTGCAGCGCGCGCGCGACGAGCTCCTTGCCCGTTCCCGACTCGCCGGTGATCAGCACGGTCGTGTTCGACTGCGACAGCCGGCCGATCGCGCGAAAGACCTCCTGCATCGACGGCGCCTGACCGAGCATCTCGGGCGTGCGGCCGGCGTCGGCCTCGACCGGCGTCGGCGGCGGCGACTCCACCATCGCGCGGCGGATCAGCGCGACGGCGTGATCGACGTCGAACGGCTTCGGCAGGTACTCGAAGGCGCCGCCCTGGAATGCCGAGACCGCGCTGTCGAGATCCGAGTACGCGGTCATCACGATCACCGGCAGCTGCGGGCACCGTTCCTTCACCTTGTCGAGCAGCACGAGCCCGGACTCGCCCGGCATCCGGATGTCGGAGACGAGCACCGAAGGCTCCCCGGTCGCGAGCGCCTGCAGCACTTCGCTCGCCGACACGAACGAGCGGAACGCGATTTCGTCGCGCGCGAGCGCCTTTTCCAGCACCCAGCGGATGGAACGGTCGTCGTCGACAATCCAGACGGGCTTCATGACGGCGTGCGGTGCGCGGTTGGCGGCATGGGAGTACCTGCGAAAGGCTCACGAGGCGGGCCGTGGCGGGGGACGCCCGGATCGAGGGGAAGCAGAAGCGTGAACACCGTGCGGCCGGGCGCGCTGTCGCATTCGATCGCGCCGCCGTGCTGCGCGATGAACGCCTGCGCGAGCGTCAGCCCGAGTCCGCTGCCGCCTTCGCGCCCGGACACCAGCGGATAGAAGATCCGGTCGCGGATCGTCTCGGGGATTCCCGGCCCGTTGTCCTCGATCGCGAGCGACAGCGCGACCCGGTGCCGCTTCTTCGCGAGCGTCACGTAGCGCGCGACGCGCGTGGTGAGCCGGATCCGCGGATCCGCGGTCGTCCCCTCGAGGGCCTGCGCCGCGTTGCGGACGATGTTGAGCGCGGCCTGCGTGAGCTGCTCCGGGTCGGCGTCGAAGTCGGGCAGGCTGATGTCGAAGTCGCAGATGATCGCCACCTGCGGGAACTCCGCCTGCACCACGCTGCGGACGCGCGCGAGGATCTCGTGGATGTTCGTGCGCCGGAACGTCGGCAGCCGGTGCGGCGTCAACAGCCGGTTGACGAGCGTCTGCAGCCGGTCGGCCTCGCCGATGATGACCTGCGTGTACTCGATCAGCTGCGGCCGGTCGAGCTCGCGCTCGAGCAGTTGCGCCGCGCCGCGGATGCCGCCGAGCGGGTTCTTGATCTCGTGCGCGAGATTGCGGATCAGCTCGCGGTTCGCCTGCTGCTGCTCGTTCAGGCGTTCCTCGCGCGCGATCTTGAGCTGCTGGTCGATGTGCCGGAACTCGAGCAGCAGCGCCGCGCGCCGGGTGTCGACCGGGGACACCGTGCACGTCAGGTGGAGCTTCGCCTTGCCGTTGACCGCGAGCTCGAGCTCCTGCTCCGTATAGGTCGCGCCGCCTTCGACGGCCTTGTCGATCGCCGCGCTCAGGCCGCTGGTCTCGCCGAAGAGCTCCTTCGGCAGGTGTCCGACGAGGTGTTTCTTCGAGAGCTCGAACAGGTTCTCGGCCGCCGGATTCGCGTAGACCACGCGCCGCGCGCCGTCGAGCAGCAGCACCGCGGTCGCGAGCAGTTCGAGACCGGCCGTGGCGCTCCTGGAGTGGGCGCCGACGAAGGAGGACACGAGTCGGGATTTCACGGTCGTGGGCAGCGTTGCCGCGGCGGCAATGGCATCGGAGAAACTGCGATCAGTGTCTAGCAATATCCGCGCCCGCTCCGCCCGGGCGCAGCGCAGGGCTGCGCGCCCGGTGGCCCGCCGCGCGCGCCCGCGCGATGACGCTCCTGCCGCCCGTTGCGGGCCGCAATCCGGGGCGTGCCCGGACCCGCGCGTCACTTGATCGCGCCGAGCTCCTTCTTGAGCGCTTCGATGTTCTTCTCGTGCACGGCCACCGATTGCCGGAGCCGCGCGATGCGCGCGCGGTACTTCTCCGCATCCGCGCGCTCCTCGGCCAGGGGAGCCGGCGCGCCATCGGCGTAGGCCGCGCGCGACTCCGCGAGCAGTTTTTGCTCCGCCGCGAGCTCGTCGGCGAGCACCTTGCGGCGCAGGTCGTCGCGACTCTTCTGCGTCGCCGGCTCCACCCGTGGAAAGCCGGCCGGCGTGGGGGTCTTCGCCGAGCGCCGCTCGCCCTCGCCGCCGGGGACGTTGAAGTAGGAGAACACTCCCGACTCGGTCGAACAGCGATAGGTGTCGCCGGCCACGAGGGTCGGCTTGTTGACGCAGCCGGATTCCTTCGCCTTCTCGGCGAGCGTGGCCGCGGCGGCACCGGCGCACGCGAACAGCGCGAGCCACGCGCACAGGTGCGCGCGGCGGGCGCTGCTCGCCGCAAGGCGACGACACCGGGTTCGACGGGGCATGCGGGCGAGTGTATTGAAATATCGCGGCGCAGGCAAAAAGGGGCGGGCTTCGCAGCCCGCCCCTCCCGAGCGAAGCAGCCGATCGACGCGAGCGTCAAAGGCTGTAGTACATGTCGAATTCGACCGGATGCGTCGTCATCCGGAAGCGCGTGACCTCCTCCATCTTGAGCGCGATGTAGGCGTCGATCATGTCGTCGGTGAAGACGCCGCCCTTGGTCAGGAACGAGCGGTCGCGGTCGAGGTGGTCGAGCGCCTCGTCGAGCGACGCGCACGGGTGCGGAACCTTGGCCGCTTCCTCGGGCTCGAGGTCGTAGAGGTTCTTGTCCATCGGGTCGCCGGGATGGATCTTGTTCTGCACGCCGTCCAGCCCTGCCATCAGCATCGCCGCGAACGCGAGATAGGGATTGGCCGTCGGGTCCGGGAAACGCACCTCGATGCGCCGGCCCTTCGGATTCGGGACGTACGGAATGCGGATCGCCGCGGAGCGGTTGCGCGCCGAATAGGCGAGGTTGATCGGCGCCTCGAAGCCCGGGACCAGCCGCTTGTAGGAGTTCGTTCCCGGATTCGTGATCGCGTTCAGCGCCTTCGCGTGCTTGATCACGCCGCCGATGTAATACAGCGCGAGTTCGGACAGGCCCGCGTAACCGTCGCCGGCGAACAGATTCTTTCCGTCCTTCCACACCGACTGGTGGCAGTGCATGCCCGAGCCGTTGTCGCCGACGATGGGCTTCGGCATGAACGTCGCCGTCTTGCCGTACGCGTGCGCCGTGTTGTGCACGGCGTACTTCAGGATCTGCAGCCAGTCGGCGCGCTTGACCAGCGTCTCGAAGCGGGTGCCGATCTCGCACTGCCCGGCGTTCGCCACTTCGTGGTGGTGCACCTCGACCTCGACGCCCATCTGCTCGAGCGCGAGGCAGATCGCCGACCGGATGTCCTGCAGCGAATCAACCGGGGGAACGGGGAAGTAGCCGCCCTTGACCGTGGGGCGGTGACCCATGTTGCCGCCCTCGAACTTCTCGGCCGTCGACCACGCGGCCTCGGACGAGAACACCTTGCAGTAGCTGCCCGACATGTCGACCGACCATTCGATCGCGTCGAAGATGAAGAACTCGGGCTCGGGGCCGAAATACGCGGTGTCGCCGAGGCCGGTGGACTTGAGATACGCTTCGGCGCGCTTCGCGAGCGAGCGCGGATCGCGCTCGTAGCCCTTGCCGTCGGACGGCTCGACGACGTCGCATGTGATGTTGAGCGTCGTCTCGTCCATGAACGGGTCGACGTACGCGGCGTTGGCGTCCGGCATCAGCAGCATGTCCGACGCCTGGATGCCCTTCCAGCCGGCGATCGACGAGCCGTCGAACGCGTGCCCGCCGTCGAACTTGTCCATCCCGAACTGCTTGGTCGGGACCGTGACGTGCTGTTCCTTGCCGCGGGTGTCGGTGAACCGCAGGTCGACGAACTTGACCTCTTTCTCTTTGAGCATTTTGAGCACGTCGGCGGGGGTGGTCATGCAGATCTCCTGTTCAAGGCGGGATGGTTTACGGTGCGATGCAATAGAGCGGAAGAGCAACAGCGAGAACTATGCCACATCCGCCGGACCCCGAAACCCCTTGCCGCGCAACGATTTGGGTCAGGACTGGCACGGCGATCGGCGGAATTCGCACTGCCTTGGTGCGCAAACCCCAATACTGGCACCCACTCAGTGCGTGGAATTACCATCATGCCGGCGTGGCTGTGGTGCGGCGCATCAAACGGCCTCCGGTTCGCTCTGAAGCGGCAAAGCTCCGTGGTTTCGGCAAGATTTCCTGACGCTAACCTGTTGTTATTGTTAATCTAATGAAATGGCGCGCCTTCGCGACCGCTTCGCACCATCGTGGTGCTGCAGGCCCCGGCGTCCCGGGCGGCGCCGGCATCACGGATAGAACATGTACAGCCGATAGCCCGCCTGCGTCGTGGCGCTGGCGTCGATGAAGACCTTCACGGCGACTTCGCCGTTCGGGGGAATCCCCTGCTGGACGTCCGCGGTTCCTCCCGCGTAGTCGGCGGGTGCGAGCGCGCGGCGCACGACAACCTGATCCTGCGCATCGGTCAGCGTCAGCTCGAGGTAAGGGTACGCGAGCGACCACGCGGCGCGATTGCGCACCGTTGCCGTCAGAATCAGCAGACCGCGATGCGCGGGATCGGCCTGCAGGTCCGACGCGTCGATCGAAAGGTAGCCCATCGCCGCGTCGCGCAGCGGACGGATCGTGCATCCGGCGACACCGCACATCCTCGCGAGCGCCGGCCGCATCTGCGGCCAGTGCGCGGCGATCGCATCACGCAGATGAAACGCGGCCTGCGCAACGAGCAGCGCGAGCAGGACGACGATCGCGACGAGATAGCCGACGGTGCGCGCGCGCCGCGACGTCGCGGGCACCGGCCGCGAGAAGCGATCCTCGGGGGGAGCCTCGCCCCCGGCGGCGGTCGCGCCCGCGGGCTCGGCCGGAATGTCGGGCGGCTCGAGCGCGCGGGCGTCGCGCAGCGTCACCGTAGGGGGGCCTTGCGCCGCCTCGTCGAAGGCGGAGGCGTCATCATCGCGCGGTGGCGCCGGCGGCGCGAGCGAGACCTGCTGCGCGTTGCCGTCGAACACCGCCTTGCAGTGCCCGCAGCGCACCTGCCCATCCCGCATCGCGAGTTGCTCGGGCGTGACACGGAACACCGTCGAGCAGCCGGGACAGCGCGTGTACTTGTCGTCGGGCATCGGGGTCGGAGCGGCGGCAGGCGGAGGCGTCAGCGGCGTTGCCGGCGCCCGGGACCGGACCCGGAGACCGGCTCGACCGGAAGACGCCTTCCCGCGAGCGCCACCCAGCCTTCGTCGCCTTCGCTGACGCCGATATTAAACCACCGCCCGTACGCCGTGATGACGTCGTCCGCCTGCGCGTCGAGGATTCCCGACAGCACGATCCTGCCGCCGGGGCGCACGAATCCCGCGAGCACCGGGGCGAGCAGCACCAGCGGGTTGGCGAGAATGTTGGCGACGGCGACGTCGAACGGCGCCCGCGCCACGGCCGCGAGCCGGTCGACGGCGACGAACGTCGCGGCGACGCCGTTGCGCTGGGCGTTCGCGCGGCTGGCGGACAGCGCCTGGGCGTCGATGTCCGTGCCGACGACACGCGAGGCGCCGAGCCGGCCCGCGGCGATCGCGAGGATCCCCGAGCCGCAGCCGTAATCGAGCACCGATTCCCCGGCCTCGAGCTCGCGCGCGAGCCAGCGCAGGCACAGCCGCGTGGTCGGATGCGATCCGGTGCCGAACGCGAGGCCGGGATCGAGCGCGAGGTTGATCGCGGCGGGATCGACCGCGTCGCACCACGACGGAACGATCCACAGCCCGTCGGCGACGCGGATCGGCGCGAACTGCGCCTGCGTCGCGCGCACCCAGTCCTGCTCGGCCACCGGAAACGTCTCGTGCGGCGGCAGCGTCCTGCCCGCCGCGGCAAGCACGGCGCGCGCCGCCGCGACCGCGGAGCCATCGGCAAGCAGCGCGGTCAACCGGCTGACCGGCCACAGCGCCGCGGGCGCATCGGGCTCGCCGTAGAGCGGCGTCTCCTCGAGCGTGCCGGCGTGGGGATCGGCGACGTCGACGGACAGCGCGCCGGCCTCGAGCAGCGCATCGGCCCATCCCTCGGCGGAGGCCGCATCGGTGTCGAAGCGCAATGCGATGTAGCTCACGTACTACGCCAGCTTGCGCTTCGCGAGCTTCTCTTCGAGGTAGTGGATCGACGTGCCGCCGCGCAGGAACTTGTCGTCCTGCAGCAGCTCCTGGTGCAGAGGGATGTTGGTCTTGATGCCCTCGACGACCATCTCAGACAGCGCGACGCGCATGCGCGCGATCGCCTGGTCGCGCGTCTCGCCGTACGCGATGACCTTGCCGATCATCGAGTCGTAATACGGCGGCACGAAATAGTTGTGGTAGACGTGCGAATCGACGCGAATTCCCGGACCGCCGGGCGCGTGGTACGACGTGATGCGGCCCGGCGACGGCACGAACGTGTAGGGGTCCTCGGCGCAGATGCGGCACTCGATCGCGTGGCCGCGCCGCACGATGTCGCGCTGCCGGAAGCGCAGCTTCTGTCCCGCGGCGATGCGGATCTGCTCCTGCACGAGGTCGATTCCCGTCGTGAGCTCGGTCACCGGGTGCTCGACCTGGATCCGCGTGTTCATTTCGATGAAGAAGAATTCGTCGTCCTGGAACAGGAACTCGAAGGTCCCGGCGCCGCGGTAGCTGATCTTGCGGCAGGCGTCCGCGCACCGCTCGCCGATCCGGATCAGCGCGCGGGCCGGTATGCCCGGCGCGGGCGCCTCCTCGATGATCTTCTGGTGGCGGCGCTGCATCGAGCAGTCGCGCTCGAACAGGTACACGGCGTTCTTGTGCTCGTCGGCGAGCACCTGGATCTCGATGTGGCGCGGATTGCCGAGGAACTTCTCCATGTACAGCATCGGATTGCCGAACGCGGCCTGAGCCTCGGAGCGCGTCAGCGTCACCGCCGAAATGAGCGCGGCCTCCGTGTGCACGACGCGCATCCCGCGCCCGCCGCCGCCCCCCGATGCCTTGATGATGACGGGATAGCCGATCGTGCGCGCGATCTTCACGATCTCCTTCGGGTCTTCCGAAAGCGGCCCCTCCGAGCCCGGTACGCACGGGATGCCGGCCTTGATCATCGCCGCCTTGGCGCTGATCTTGTCGCCCATCAGGCGGATCGTGTCGGCACGCGGCCCGATGAACACGAAACCCGAGCGCTCGACCTTCTCGGCGAAGTCCGCGTTCTCGGAGAGGAAGCCGTAGCCGGGGTGGATCGCCTGGGCGTCGGTCACCTCCGCGGCGGCGATGATCGCGGGGACGTTGAGATAGCTCGCCGAGGACGCCGCCGGGCCGATGCACACCGACTCGTCGGCCAGCCGCACGTACTTCGCCTCGCGGTCGGCCTCGGAGTGGACGACCACCGTCCTGATCCCGAGCTCCCGGCACGCGCGCTGGACGCGCAGCGCGATCTCGCCCCGATTGGCGATCAGGATCTTGCCGAACAGCTGGTTCGGGTTCTTGGCCACGATGGGCGACGACGGGGGTCGAAGCGGCGGCAAGTCAGACAATCACGACGAGCGGCTGGCCGAACTCGACGGCCTGGCCGTTTTCGACGAGGATCTGCTTGACCACGCCGGCACGGTCGGACTCGATCTCGTTCATGAGCTTCATCGCTTCGATGATGCATAGCGCGTCGCCGACCTCCACCGTGTCGCCCACCTCGACGAACGGTTTCGCGCCCGGCGAGGCGGCGCGGTAGAAGGTGCCGACCATCGGGCTCTTGACGACGTGCCCCTCCGGCTCGACCGGGGCGGCCGGCACTTCCGGGATGCCTGGCGGGGCGACAGCCACGGGGGCTGCCGACATGTGTACCGGGGGCGGCGCGCCGGTCCCGGCAGGCCCCGCCACGGCGTGCATGGGGGAGCGGGTGATGCGAACCCGCTCCTCGCCTTCCTGGATCTCGAGCTCGGCGATGCCGGAGCTCTCCACGAGCTCGATCAGGGTCTTCAGCTTGCGCAGGTCCATTGCCTCACCTCGTCCGCTGCGCAGGACCCGGACTCGCCGCAGGCGTCGAAGCCCATCCGGCCCGCGCGGAAACGTCCTGATGGCGCCTTGCGGCGAAGGAATGCGGCGCGGCCGGCCCGCGGGCCTTCGTGACCCTGCCGGGGCCTCTGGGTCGAGGATCTGCCATGGGATGCTGCGCCTCCCCTCTTCGATCGAGGGCAGGAGTTTGGCGCAGATCGACCCAAATTGTCCAGCGATCGCGCCAGATCGGCACATTCGGCGCTTTCGGGCTTCGGGTGACCGCGGCCAAACGTGCGACCGCCCGAAATCCCCGCGCCGGTGCGCCCCACCGGCCCCTCCGCCGCGGGTTCGGCGAACGCGGGGCGAAATCGACGCCCCGCTTGGGAACCGACGCGCCGATGCAGAAGGGAGTGTTTTAGGAGAAGTTCACAAGAGTTGGCCGACGATCGACATCAGTTGGGCCTCGGGCAGCCGCCCAAGCTGCGTGTGGACGACGCGCCCGGCGCGATCGACGATGATGGTGAAGGGCAACGCACCCAACCGGTTGCCCATCGTCTTCGAAAGCTCTATCGCCCCGTTTCCGCCGATCAGCGCCGGATAGTTGAGCCCGAGCTCGGCGGCGAACGCCTGGACCTTGTCGGCCTGGTCGATCGCGATGCCGACGAACTGCAGCCCCCTGCCGCCGAGCTCCGCCTGGAGTTTCACGAACTCGGGCATCTCCTCGCGGCAAGGGGTGCACCAGGTTGCCCAGAAGTTGACGACGAGCACCTTTCCCTTCCACTGGCCGAGCGACTGCTCGCGCCCGGCGGTGTCCGGAAGCGCGACCCCGAACAGGGCACCGGCGTCGCGCCCGCGCGCATCGCCGTCGCCAGACATCCCGCCCCCGAAGTAGAGGCCGGCCGCCAACGCAGCGAGAGCAGCGACCGCAAACGCGGACCGCCGCAGCCAGGGTCGGGTCGAAAGGATCGCGGGCATCGCTTGTCAGTGGGGACTTACTCTCGCGAGTCCCCCTTCGGCGTGGACACGCGCCTCAATTGAACCAGGACTTCCGCGCCGGCGCCGCTTCGACCGGCGCCCCCGGCGGGGCCCCCGGCGCGGGGAGCGCCAGCGTGATGGTCTGGACTTGGGGCGGGTAGCAGACGCCCACGTCCGCACAGCCCTGCGACTCGGCCCTGACCGTGACCTTCCGGCCCGGATCCGCCTTGTCGAGAGCGATCCTGACCGCAAGCCGATCCCGGTATGTCTCGACCCGGCCGAAGAACTCGTCGTCCTTCAACTTGCCGGGCGGCAACGCCGGCGGCCCGGCGAGCGCCGGCGGCAGGATGCTCAACTTCAGCTTCTCGCGGTAGAGGTAATAGCCGTCGGCGATCGCGAATCGCGCCTCGACCGTCCTGTCGTCCAGCGCCTGCACGCTGAAGGCAAACGCGCGCTCGGGCTCGAGCAGCTTCGGCTGTCCCTGCGCGACGGCCGGGCCGGACGCCGCGAACGAAGACGCCAGCGCCGCCAACCACAGGACCCGGACCCGTCGGGCGGGCTCAGGTCGCCGCGGTTTCGCCGGCGATCCAGCCGAGATAGGGAGCGAATCCATGGACAAGGGGGACCGCGACGATTTCCGGAAGTTCATAGGGATGGCCGGCCCGGATCGCGGCTTCCACCGCCTCGTAGCGCTCGGAACGCGTCTTGACGACAACCGGGATCTCCCCCGCAGTTTCGATTTCGCCGCGCCAGTGATAGAGTGATTCCACGGGTGCGCCGATGCTGACGCAGGCCGCGAGGCGCGTTTCGACGAGCGCCCGCGCAAGCGCTTCCGCCGAAGCCCGGTCGGGCATCTGCGTCAGTACCAGGATCGCCGTGCCGGTCAAGGAGTTTCCATGCGCTTGCTGCTGCTGGCGATTGTACTGGGTTTCCCCGTCGTGGACCTTTACGCGACCGTGCGCTTCGCGCGCTGGACCGGCGTGCCGGTCTGGGCGTGGCTCGCGATGTCGGTCGTCGCCGGCCTTTATCTGCTGCGCAACGAGCGGACGACGTTCCGCGCGAACACCGTCGCGGCGATGCACGGCGAGCAGCCGCTGCTGCGCGGCCTGGTCGACAGCGGGCGCAAGGTGCTCGCCGGACTGCTGTTTCTGCTTCCCGGCATCCTCAGCGATCTGTTCGCGCTCGTGCTGCTCGCGCTTCCGCTCAACCTCGGCCGGGAATTCGCCGCCCGGACCGCCGCCGCCGGACCATTCCGCGGCGTTGGCAAGGCCATCGATGGCGAGTTTCGTCGCGTGGATTGACGCGCACTGTATTGACGCGCGCTATTTCCCCCGGTCGAGCAGCGTCGGCTCCGCCTTCCCGACGCGCCGGTAGCCCCACCACATCATCGCGGCCCCGATGACGACCATGGGGAGCGAAAGCCACTGCCCCATCGTCAGGCCGAGCGCGAGGTAGCCGAGAAAGCTGTCGGGCTCGCGCGCGTATTCGGCGGCGAAGCGGCACGCGCCGTAGCCCACCAGGAACAGCCCCGACGCCGCGCCCGGCGGCCGGCGGCGCTGCGTGTAGATCCACAGCAGGGCGAAGAGCAGCAGGCCCTCCAGGCCGAACTGATAGAGCTGCGACGGGTGCCGGGGCTCCGGGCCCGCCTGGGGGAACACCATCGCCCATGGGACGTCGGTGACGCGGCCCCAGAGCTCGCCGTTGATGAAGTTGCCCAGCCGGCCGGCGGCGAGCCCGAGCGGCACGAGCGGCGCGACGAAATCGGTGACGTCGATCCAGCGCTTCCCGCGCCGCCGCGCGAACAGCCACAGCGCGACCAGCACGCCGAGGAAGCCGCCGTGGAAGCTCATCCCGCCCTGCCAGACGGAAGCGATCTCCAGCGGGTGCGCGAAATAGTAGAGCGGCTTGTAGAACAGGACGTACCCGAGCCGCCCGCCCAGAATGACGCCGAACACGCCGTAGAGCAGCATGTCGTCGACGTCGCGGGGATGCCATCCCGTGAGCAGGTTCTGCCGCGCGCGCTGCCGGCCGAGCACGACGAAGAGCACGAACCCGATCAGGTACATGAGCCCGTACCAGCGGACGGCGACGGGCCCGATCTGGAACGCGATCGGATCGAACTGCGGGTGGACCAGCATGTGTCGGAAAGGGCTTCCGCGTCTGCGCAGCGGCCGGCGGCCAGGCCCGTCGCGAACGCGGGCGACGGACGCGACCGGCGAGGAGCCCTGCGCAAGGCTGCTAGAATTGCGTCGTCGGATTATACGCAGTCCCGCCATCCGCCCCCGCAGCCGCCCCGCGCGTCGCCGCGGCGGCCCCGATCGGAGTTCCCCCATGGCCTACAACCGCCGCTCCAGGCTCATCACTCAGGGCGTCGCCCGCTCGCCCAACCGCGCGATGCTGCGCGCCGTCGGTTTCGGCGACGGCGATTTCGAGAAGCCGATCGTGGGCGTCGCCAACGGCCACAGCACGATGAACCCGTGCAACGCCGGCATCCAGCCGCTGGTCGACCGCGCGATGGCCACGCTGAAGGAGGCGGGCGCGATGCCGCAGGTATTCGGCATCCCGACGGTCACGGACGGCATCGGCATGGGTACCGAGGGCATGAAGTATTCGCTCGTTTCGCGCGAAGTGATCGCCGACGCGATCGAGACCTCGGTCAATGGCCAGTGCATGGACGGCGTGCTCGTCGCCGGGGGCTGCGACAAGAACATGCCGGCCGGCGTCATGGCGATGGCGCGAATGAACGTGCCCGGCATCTTCGTCTACGCAGGCACGATCAAGCCCGGCCATTGGAAGGGGCAGGCGCTCACCATCGTGTCTCCGTTCGAGGCGGTGGGCGCATTCACGGCCGGCAAGATGTCGAAGGAGGACTACGACGGCATCGAGCGCAACGCGTGCCCGACGGTCGGCGCGTGCGGCGGCATGTATACCGCAAACACGATGTCCTCGTCGTTCGAGGCGCTGGGGATCAGCCTGCTCGGCAGCTCGCAGATGGCTTCCCCGGACGCCGAGAAGGCCGACTCCGCGGCCGAGTCGGCGCGGGTGCTGGTCGAGGCGATCAAGCGGGACCTGAAGCCGCGCGACATCATCACGCGGAAGTCGATCGAGAACGCGATCGCGCTGGTGATGGCCACGGGCGGCTCGACCAACGCGGTGCTCCACTACCTTGCCATCGCGTCTGCCGCCGAAGTGCCGTGGACGATCGACGATTTCGAGCGGATCAGGACCCGCGTGCCGGTGCTGTGCGATCTGAAGCCGTCGGGTCGCTTTGTCGCCGTCGACTTCCACCGGGCTGGCGGCGTTCCGCAAGTGCTCAAGATGCTGCTGAATCACGGCGTGCTGCACGGCGACTGCGTCACGATCACCGGCCGCACGATGGCCGAGGAACTCGCGAACGTTCCCGACACGCCCCGCGCCGACCAGGAAGTGATCCGGCCGTGGTCGAACCCCATGTACGCGCAAGGGCACCTGGCGATACTCAAGGGCAATCTCGCGCCCCAAGGCTGCGTCGCCAAGATTACCGGCCTCAAGAACCCCTCGATCACCGGTCCGGCCAGGGTGTTCGATTCGGAGCCCGAAGTCATGGACGCGATCATGGCCGAGAAGATCAGGGCCGGCGATGTGCTCGTCATCCGTTACGAGGGGCCGAAAGGCGGGCCCGGCATGCAGGAAATGCTCGCGCCGACATCGGCGCTCATCGGGCAGGGTCTGGGCGAATCGGTCGGCCTCATCACCGACGGCCGCTTCTCCGGCGGGACGTGGGGCATGGTCGTCGGGCACGTCGCGCCGGAGGCCTTCGTCGGCGGCACCATCGCGCTGATCGAAGAGGGCGACTCGATCACCATCGACGCGCACCGGCTGCTGATCCAGCTCAACGTCGATGCCGACGAGCTTGCGCGCCGGCGGGCGCGCTGGCGCCCGCCGCCGCCGCGTTACACCCGTGGCCTGCTGGCCAAGTACGCGCGCCTCGTCTCGACCGCGAGCCTCGGCGCGATCACCGATGGCGAGGGTTCGACGTAGCGCCACGCCGGACGCCCGCGTCCGGCGGAATAGCCGCCGCGAGCGGGCTGTTATCTGCTGGTTGACTCGACGAGGCCCCATGAACACACCCACACGCGCGCTGTCCGTCACGCTCTTTGTCGCCGCGCTCGCGGCGCTTGCCGGTTGTGTCGGGACCCTGTCACCGGGCTCCGGTCCCGCGGCGGAAGCACCGGTCTATCGCGTCGGAGACCGCTGGGTCTACAGTGCGGAGGACGGCTTCAGGCAGAAGACCCGCTGGGAAGAGACGCACGAGGTCATGGCGATCGGTGTCGATGGCATCACCGTGCGCGTCACGCAGAAGGGCGATACGACCGACGTCACGCGCACCGAGCAGTGGGCCGCGCCCG
>Ga0209253_10000625_pt1 | contig 30625 bp, 34 predicted proteins | sample FrelakmetBRP12BR_FD_187145 | JGI IMG/M metagenome (GOLD analysis project Ga0209253, IMG submission 187145) | Freshwater lake sediment microbial communities from the University of Notre Dame, USA, for methane emissions studies - BRP12 BR (SPAdes)... | ecosystem: Environmental > Aquatic >... | reverse complement strand
CGCGCGGGGGCACGACAGTGCCGGACCGGGCCGGATTCACTCCGGCCCGCGAGCCCATCGCGCGGCGCAGCCGCGCGGAGGCACGACAGTGCCGGACCGGGCCGGATTCACTCCGGCCCGCGAGCCCATCGCGCGGCTTCCATAGCCGCTGGCCTTTTGGCGGGCGACGCTTTCCGCTAAGAGCATCCGGTGCCCCGAGATCCATCGACGGGACATCGCATGCGCGTGGAAGCGACGGTCGACAACATCGCCCTCAACTACGAGCTCCGCGGCGAGCGCGGGAGCCTGGTGGTGCTCACCCACGGGCTGGGCGGGGATGTCGAGTTCTGGGCGCCGCACGTCGACGCTCTGACGATGCACCACCGCGTCCTGCGCTGGGATCTGCGCGGCTCGGGCTCTTCGGCCAAGCCTCCCGGGCCCTATACCCCTGCTCTCTTCGCGCGCGACCTTGCCGGCCTCCTCGACCACCTCGGCGAGGCCACCGCCCACCTCGTCGGCCACTCGGGCGGGGGCGTTGTGGCACAGCGCTTCGCGCTCGACTTCCCCGAGCGGGCTCGGAGCCTCGTCCTTGCCAGCACCTCGAGCGAGGTCGGTGAGAAGGCCGCGCGTGCCTGGTCGCGTCTCGCCGACGTCGTCGAGCAGCAGGGGTTCGGTCCCGATCGCGAGCCCGATACGCGCGGCTTCAGCGCGACCTTTGCCGCCGCCCACCCCGAGGTGGTCCGAGAGCTCGCCGCACGCACCCGGCGCAACGAGCCGGCTGCCTACGCGGCGACCGCGCGCGCCTTCGGCCGCTACAACTGGACGGCCGAGCTCGGGGGCATCGGGGCACCGACGCTCATTCTGCAGGGGCTCGCCGATCAGATGACGCCACCCGGCGGCTCGGTGATCCTGTCGCGTCGCATCTTGCGATCGCGACTCGTGCTGCTCCCCGATGCCGGCCACAACTTCCCGCTCGAGGCGCCCGCGCTCTTCACGGCCACCGTCTCGGCCTTCCTCGCCGGGATCGAGCTCTGAGCCCGGCCGGCGAGCCGCCAGGGAGCCACGAGCCCGGATCGCGCGGTTGACCCCCGGCGCGTTCGCAGGCTATGCGCTCTCCCATGAAGCGGTGGTTTGCGCTCTCGGCCATCGGCCGGGATCGGCCCGGGATCGTGGCCGATCTCGCCGAGCTCATCTACGAGTGCGACTGCAACCTCGAGGACTCGAGCATGACGATTCTCGGCAGCGAGTTCGCGGTCCTGCTCCTGCTCTCGTCGCCGAGCCCCGACGCCGAGCGCCGCCTCGCGAGCGGCTGCAAGCGCCTGGAGTGGGAGAAGCGGCTGACCGTCTTCTTCCGCCCGCTGGAGAGCGAGCCAGTCCCCTATGCCGCGAGCGCGCACGCACGCCGGCACAGCCTGCAGGCAACGGGCGTCGACCGCGCCGGCATCGTCGCCAAGATCGCGCGCTGCCTCGCCGACCACGGGGTGAACATCGCCGAGATGTCCACGCACTCCCGGCCGGAGCCTGAGAGCGGCACCCCGATCTACAGCATGCGCATGCGGCTCGACGTCCCGCAGGAGGTCGACACCGGCAAGCTCGCACGCCGCCTGCACGCGATCGCCGAGGAGCTCCAGGTCGACGTGGCCTTCACCGCCGAGGGCGCAGCGTAGGCTTCGGGTTCAGACCAGGGGATCGAGGCCGCCGCCGTCGGCGAGCAGCCGCAGGTCCGCGTACCCGCCGACGTGCCTTTCGTCGATGAAGATCTGGGGCACGGTCCGTCGGCCGCCCGTCCGCTCGATCATCTCGCTGCGGCGGGTCTCGTCGGTACCGACATCGATCTCCTCGTAGGCTATCCGCCGCTCGCCGAGCAGCCGCTTCGCCTGGACGCAGTACGGACACGCGCCGGCAGTGTAGAGCGTCACCCGTGCCATGGCTGCAGCCTACTGGCGGAGGCGCACTCCCGCAACCGCATCGCGGCAGGGTTTGACAAGCACGGTCGCGCCGGCAACGCTCCGGCGCGCATGTCCCGCTTCCCCGAGCTGGTCGAGATCGTGAGGCGCCTCCGCGGCCCGGACGGGTGCCCGTGGGACCGCGAGCAGACGCCGGAGAGCCTGCGCCCCTGCCTCCTCGAGGAGACCTACGAGGTCCTGGAAGCCATCACGGCGGGGGACGCCACAGAGCTGCGCGACGAGCTCGGGGACCTCCTGCTCCAGGTCGTCATGCAGGCCGAGCTCGCCGCCGAGTCCAACCGCTTCACGATCGAGGACGTGATCGCCGCCATCATCGCCAAGATGATCCGGCGTCACCCGCACGTCTTCGGCGACGCCGTGGCCCTGAGCAGCGCCGACGTGCTGCGCAGCTGGGCGCGCATCAAGAGCGAGGAGCGGACGCGCAGGGACACCGCCGACCACTCCGTGCTCGGCGGCCTGCCACCCGAGCTGCCGGCACTGAACGCGGCCCATCGCACGGGCGAGAAGGCGTCACGGGTGGGCTTCGACTGGCCGTCGGCGCGCGACGCGCTCGCCAAGGTCCGCGAGGAGCTCGCCGAGCTCGAGCAGGCGCTCGTCGGTGGCGACCCGTCCCGGGTCGAGCACGAGCTCGGCGACGCGCTCTTCGCGCTGGCGAGCGTCGGACGCCTGGCCGACCAGAACGCCGAGATGGCGCTGCGAGCGGCGCTGGCCCGCTTCGGGCGGCGCTTTCGTCGCATGGAGGCATGGCTGCGGGAGGGCGGGCACGACGTCCACGCGACGCCCCCCGAGGAGCTCGAGGCCCTCTGGGCCCGTGCCAAGGCGGCGGAGAGCGACACCGCCGGCTGATCACCTCCCACGCCGCGTCGCGCGAGGGGCGAGCCACCGCCGCAGCGCAGCGCGGAGGGCACGCACCTCCTCGCCGCCCAGCAGGACGGCCGTCACGGCATACACGGCTGCGCCCGCCGCGACCGCGACGAGCAGCCATCCGAGGCGGGCAGCGAACGGCACCGTCCCGTCGAACCAGGCGATCCGACGCGTGATGGCGAGCACCAGGGGAACCATGGCGAGCGAGGCGAGCAGCGTCCGGCCCGTGGAGCGGAGCCATGCCCGCCAGGCGATGTCACCGGCTCTCCGGCCGAGCATGACGCAGAGGAGGATCAGGTTCACCGTCGCGGCGAGCGAGGTTGCGAGCGCGAGACCGCCGTGCCGCAAGTCGACGATGCCGATGGCCCGACTCGCCGAGGCGAGGCCGGCGCCGAGGTGGGCGCCGGCCGGCGGAGCGAGAGGCCCGACCAGGAGCAGGACGAAGAGCAGGTTGGCGAGAAAAGCGACCGCGGCGGTCGTGACCGGCGTGCGCGCGTCCTCGAGGGCATAGAAGGCCGGGACCAGCACGCGCACCGCGGCGACCGACCAGAGACCGAGGGCGTAGCAGCGCACCGCCACGCTCGTCTGCACGGCGTCGGCAGCCGTGAACTGCCCGCGCAGGAAGAGCACCGAGACCAGCGGCCCGGCAGTCAGGGTGAGCCCGACCGCCGCCGGCAACGCGATCGCGCTCACCAGGCGGAGCGTGAAGCCGACCACGTCACGGAACTCGGCCGGATCGCGGTGCGCGAGCGCGGCGAAGCTGGGCAGCGCGGCGGTGCTGAGGGCGACGGCAAACACCCCGAGCGGAAACTCGAAGAGCCGCTCCGCGTACCAGAGGTAAGCGACGCTCCCGGCGGGCAGGAGCGAGGCGAACATCGTGCTCACGAGCACGTTGATCTGGTAGATCGCGGAGCCGAACACGGTCGGCAGCATCAGCGTGCCGACACGCACGACCGCCGGATGGCGCGGCTGCCATCGCGGCGCCAGCGGGACGGCGAGACGCCGCAGCGCCGGCACCTGCGAGCCGAGCTGCGCCATGCCGCCCAGAACCACCGCGACGCCGAGACCGTAGATCCCGAGCCCGGGCGCGAGCAGCGGCGGCATCGCGATCATCACCAGGTTCATGACCACGGGCGACAGGGCGGGTGCCGCGAAGCTGCGCAGGGAGTTGAGGATGCCCATCGCGGCGGCCACCATGCCGATGAAGAAGATGTACGGAAACACCAGACGGGTGAGCCCGATCGTGAGCTCGAGTTTGCCGGGGACGGTCGCGAAGCCCGGTGCGAAGAGCCGAGCGACGGGCCCCGCGCAGGCGATGCCGAGCGCCGTGACCAGCGCCAGGACCACCGCCATGACCGTGAGCAGCACCCGCGCCACCTCGTCGGACTCCGCACGCCCGCGGGTCGTGAGGTAGCTCGTGAAGACCGGGACGAACGCCGCCGTCGCCGCCCCCTCCCCGACGAGCCGGCGCAGCAGATTCGGGATGCGGTAGGCGACGAAGAAGGCGTCGGCGGCCATGCCGGCACCGAAGAGGTACCCCACGACGACGTCGCGCACGAGGCCGGTGACACGCGAGAGCACGGTGAGCGCGCCGACGACGGCCGCCACGCGCGCCAGACGGCGCTTCTCGCTCATTGACGGCCTCCGAGCGTGTTGCTACAAGACCACCCACTGTGGCGAAGCATCCTTCGGCAGAGAAGCGTCATCGGCAGAGCGTGACGCGGCACGCGCGCAACCAGGCGATCCGCTCCCGCGTCCGTACGTTCGTGCGCCGGGTCCGCGAGTCGATCGGGACCGGCAACGCGCAGGAGGCCGCTGACCACCTGCACGCGGCGGCGCGCGCCCTCGACAAGGCAGTCACCAAGGGCGTCCTCCACCGCAACACCGCATCGCGGAAGATCTCGCGCCTGACGCTCGCCGTCCGCAAGCTCACGGCGACGGGCTGAGTCCGGAGACCCCGGTCGGCAGCGACTGCGGCCACTCGGGCTGCCGGGCTGAACGTCACGGGGCCCGCAGGCCGGCCGGTCCCTGGCGCCCGCGCGCGGCCCCTGCCGGGCGCTGGCACAGACGAAGCACCCACTCCTCGAGCTGCGCCCGCGCATCCCCGACGCCGGTCTTGCTCGCGAGGTCGATCTCCGCCAGGCGAACGAGTGCACGCCGCAGCTCGGGCGGCCGGTAGGCCCGCACGCCCTGCTGGAACGCGCGCCGTTGATAGGGGGCCACGGCGAGCTCGCGCGTCGCCTCGTCGACGCTGCGACCCCGCGCAACCACCTCCGCCCCGGCCAGGACCGAGCGCAGTGACGACCCGAGCGCGGCGATCAGCGCAATCGGCTGGGCGCCCTCGTCCAGGCTGTGGGCGAGGAGACGGGTCGCGTTCACGCCATCGCGTGCGCACAGCGCGTCGGCCACCTCGAAGCTGCCGTGCTCGCGCCCGGCTGCAGCGATGCGTCGCACGTCGGCAGCCGTGATCGCGCAGCTCGCGGGCACGGCTGCCGCGAGCTTGTCGAGCTCGCTCGCCAGGACCAGGAGATCGCGCCCGACGCCATCGAGCAAGAGGTCGCGAGCCTCGCCCTCGAGCCTCCGGCCGCGTGCGCGCGCCAGAGCATCGGCCCAGCCCGCCATCTCGTTCGCCCGCGGGTGATCCACGGGAATCCGGCGGGCGAGCTCCCGGCAGCGAGCGAAGAAGCGGCGCCGCATGTCGGCGCCACGCGCGACGATGACGAGAGTCACCTGGGGGGCCTGGCGCTCGAGGGCCTGGGTGAGGCGCTGGCCCGATCGGTCGTCGAGGGTCTCCGCGCCGCGCACCACCACCAGCGTCCGCGTCCCGAAGAGCGACGCCGTCTCGATCGCGTCGGCGACCACCGTCGCGTCACAGTCGGCGGCGTGGTACCCGTGGATCGCGACGCTTCCGTGCTCGGCCTCGAGCGCGCGACGGATCTCGGCGAGCGCAAGATCGGCGCGATGGCCGTCGAACTCGCCGCGCCGCTCCTCGGCCAGCAGGTAGAGCGCCGGCAGACCCGCCATCAGAATTCCTCCATGATGGCGTGGTACACGTCGCGTGCGAGGGCTCCGACACTGCGCTCGAGGCCCAGGCGACGGCGGCTCTCGGCGAGCTGGACGTCGGTGAAGCCGCCGAGGTCCCGCGCGTTCAACGTCGCGCTCCGGAAGTCCGAGGAGGTCGTGACGATCACCGACGCGACGCTCTCGTAGTCGTCGACCGCGCGCAGGTCGCGGGCCTGCCACACGAGCTCGCCCGTATCCCGGCGCCGGAGCTCGAGATCGAGCGTCAGGGTGGTCTGGTAGATGAGCACCTCGTCCTGCCGGTTGAAGGCGACGGGACGATCCTCCACGGCGCGCACGGTCCCGGAAAGGACCAGATCGCCTGCGGCCGCGGGGGTCGCCACCCTGAGGGGCCCGCGGATCGCGAACTCGCGCTCGATGGCGAGCGCGAGACGCTTCTCGACGCCGATCTCGCGGGTCTCGTTGGCCAGCGCCTGCACGCCGATCGTCCGCACCTCGGGCGCGAAGCTGCGGCGGTTGCCTCCGAAGCGGTAGCCGCAGCCGGCAAGCACGACGAGCGCTACCGCCAAGGCTCCTAGGACCCGGGCCCCGCCCCTGCCCATCAGAGCACGATGCTGACGAGCCGGCCGGGCACGACCAGCGTCTTGCGGACCGTCTTGCCGGCGACCTGCGCCTGGACGCGGTCGAGCGCCAGCGCGCGCGCGAGCACCTCGTCCTCGGGCGCGTCCGGGAGGACCGTGAACCGCCCGCGCACCTTCCCGTTCACCTGCACGACCATCTCCACTTCGTCCGCAACCATGGCCTCCTCGTCGGCAGCGGGCCACGGGACCTCCTCCAGTCCCCGCCCGTCGCCCACCACCTCCCAGACCTCGCTCGTGAGGTGCGGCACGAACGGTGCCAGCAACACGATCGTCGTCTGCAACGCCTCACGCACCGCGTCGCGCAGGCTCGGGTCTGCCGGCGGCTCGGCCTGCACCAGGTCGGCGAAGCCGTTCATCAGCTCCATGATGGCCGCCACCGCAGTGTTGAAGTGGCTGCGGCGCTCGACGTCCTCGGTCACCCGCGCGATCGTGCGATGGGTGAGGCGGCGCAGGCGGCGAGCCGGCTCGCTCGCCGCGCTCCCACCCGCCGGCGTCCCGTCCGAGGGACCGAGCCAGCCCTGTCCGCGCGCCACGAGCCGCCACAGCCGGTGGAGGAACCGGGACGCGCCCTCGACGCCCTGGTCGCTCCACTCGAGGTCGCGCTCCGGGGGCGCCGCGAAGATCGAGAACAGCCGCGCCGTGTCGGCACCGTAGCGCGCGATGAGGTAGTCGGGGTCGACGACGTTCCCCTTCGACTTGCTCATCTTGGCGCCGTCCTTGATGACCATGCCCTGGGTCAGCAGGTTGGTGAACGGCTCGTGCGCGTCCCATCCGCTGCCGGCCGCAGCGCCGGCGACGTATCCCAGATCGCGCAGGGCCTTGGTGAAGAAGCGCGCGTAGAGCAGGTGCAGGACGGCGTGCTCGACGCCGCCGATGTACTGATCCACCGGCATCCAGTACGCGAGCGCGCCCGGATCGAACGGGCGCACGGCGTCGTCCGGGGAGGTGTAGCGCAGGAAGTACCAGGAGGACTCGACGAAGGTGTCGAACGTGTCGGTCTCCCGGCGCGCCCGGCCGTCGCAGCGGGGGCAGCGGGCGTGCACGAACTCCGCCAGCCTGGCAAGCGGCGATCCGCCGGCACCGGTGAACTCCGCATCGGTCGGCAGCACCACCGGGAGGTCGGTGCGTGGCACTGGAACGGTGCCGCACCGCTCGCAGTGCACGACCGGAATCGGCGCACCCCAGTAGCGCTGGCGCGAGATGCCCCAGTCACGCAGGCGGTACTGGGTCGCGGCACGGCCGAGCCCCCTCGCCTCCGCGGCGGCCGTGATGTGGCTCTTCGCCTCCTCGCTGGCGAGCCCATCGAAGTCACCGGAGCGGACGAGGCGGCCGGGACCCTCGTGCGCGGCCTCCATGCGCTCGGGCACGAGCGCGGGACCCTCTGCCGGCTGGACGACCACCCGCAGGGGCAGGCCGTGCGTGCGCGCGAACTCGAAGTCGCGCTGGTCGTGGCACGGCACGGCCATGACCGCACCGAATCCGTAGCCCATGAGGACGAAGCTCGCCGCGTATACCGGCAGCCGCTCCGCGCTGAAGGGGTTACGACAGTAGGCGCCGACGAAGACCCCGTCCTTGCCCTCGGCGCGCTCCTCGGGGGACTGGGCCCGCACCTTCGCCGCGAAGGCAGTGACGGCCGGCTCCTGCGGCGTGCCCGCGGCGAGCTCCGCCACCAGCGGATGCTCGACGGCAAGGCTCACGAAAGTCGCTCCGAAGATCGTGTCCGGACGGGTCGTGAACACCGTGATGGCGCCGGGGCGGCCGTCGAGAGGAAACTGGATCTCGGCACCAATGCTCTTGCCGATCCAGTTCCGCTGCATGGTCAGCACCTTCTCCGGCCAGCCGGTGAGCCGCTCCGTGTCGGCGAGGAGCTCCTCCGCGTAGGCGGTGATGCGCAGGAACCACTGCTCGAGCTCGCGTTGCGTCACCGTCGACTCGCAGCGCCAGCAGCGGCCGTCCTCGACCTGCTCGTTCGCCAGCACGGTCTGGCAGCGCCCGCACCAGTTCACCACCGAGCTGCCGCGGTACGCGAGACCGCGCTCGAGCATGGCGATGAAGAACTCCTGCTCCCAGCGGTAGTACGCCGGGTCGCAGGTGGCGAGCTCGCGATTCCAGGCGTAGCTGAAGCCCATGCGCCGCAGCTGGCTGCGCATGTAGTGGATGTTGTCACGGGTCCAGACGGCCGGGTGCACGCCGCGCTCGATGGCAGCGTTCTCGGCCGGCATCCCGAAGGCGTCCCACCCCATGGGGTGGAGGACGTTGAAGCCGCGCATCCGCCGCTGGCGCGCGATCACGTCGCCGATCGTGTAGTTGCGAACGTGCCCCATGTGAATGCGGCCCGAGGGATACGGAAACATCTCGAGGCAGTAGAACTTCGGACGGCGGCGGTCGGCCGTCACCTCGTGGCTGCGCCGCTCGGCCCAGCGCTCCTGCCAGCGGCGCTCGACGGCGTCGGGATCGTAGCGGGAGTCCATCGTCTCGCGCGTCTCAGGCGACGCCCTGGCGCTCCTTCACGCCCAGCGTCGTCGCCACCTGGTCGAGCACCCCGTTCACGAACACCGGCGACTCCTCGGCACCGAAGCGCCTGGCGATCTCGATCGCCTCGTCGATGACGACACTCGCCGGGACGTCACGGCGGCAGAAGAGCTCGTAGGTCGCGACCCGCAGGACGTTCAGGTCGACGTGCGACAGACGCTCGAGCCGCCAGTGCTCGCAGCTCGCCGCGATGAGCGCGTCGATCCGCTCGCGGTGCGCGAGCACGCCACCGACGAGCTCCTCGCCGAACGCCCGCGCGCTGCCGGTGGCGTCACAGTCCCGCCAGAACTCCGCCACCACCCGCTGCGGCTCTCCGCCCGTGAGGTCGACCTGGTAGAGCGCCTGCAGCGCCAGCTCCCTCCCCTTGCGTCGTGCACCCATCGCCGTCGCGCCCGGGTCACGAGGCCGAAGTGCCCCGAGGCAACATCTGCGCCAGGCGGGCCATCTCGAGCGCGGTGACCGCCGCCTCGTATCCCTTGTTGCCGTGCCGCGCCCCGGCACGATCGAGCGCCTGCTCGATCGTGTCGGTGGTGAGGACGCCGAAGGCGATCGGGATCTCGTGGTCGGCGATGACACGGCCGATCCCCCGCGTCACCTCCGCCGCAACGTAATCGAAGTGCGGGGTCTCGCCGCGGATCACGGCCGCGAGGCAGACCAGCACGTCGTACCCGCGCGCCCCGGCCAGGCGTCGGGCAGCGAACGGCACCTCGAAGGCGCCGGGAACGTGCACGACGACGACGTCCTCGTCGGCGACGCCGTGGCGCGCCAGCGCCTCGCACGCCCCCGCGAGGAGCTGCTCCGTGACCGTGCGGTTGAAGCGCGCCACGACGATCCCGACCCGCAGGCCGGCGCCGTCGAGCCCACCCACGAACTCGCGCCGCGTCCCGCCGGCGCTCCCGGTCGGCCGCTCCGTTCTGGCGTCGGCGGTCATCGCGTCCTAGCCGCCGACCTTGAGCGCCGTGAAGAGGTGCCCCAGCTTCTGTTGCTTGGTGCGCAGATAGGCCAGGTTGCCGCTGCGGGCAGGCATCTCCAGCGGCACGCGCTCGGCGATCTCGATGCCGTAGCCCTGCAGGCCGAGCACCTTGCGCGGGTTGTTGGTGAGAAGCCGGATGCGCCGCAGGCCGAGGTCGCGGAGGATCTGCGCGCTGATGCCGTAGTCGCGCAGGTCCTCGCCGAAGCCGAGCTCGAGGTTGGCCTCGACCGTGTCTCGCCCCTGGTCCTGGAGCGCGTAGGCGCGGATCTTGTTGGCGAGCCCGATGCCGCGGCCCTCCTGGTGCATGTAGACGACCACCCCCTGGCCGAGCTCCTCGATCATGCGCATGCTCTCCTTGAGCTGGTCACCGCAGTCGCAGCGCTCCGACTGGAACACGTCCCCCGTCAGGCACTGGGAGTGGACACGCACGAGCACGGTGTCGCTCGGGCCGAGCGAGCCCTTCACCAGCGCCATGTGCTCGTGACGGTCGATGCTGTTGCGGTACACGATGGCGTGGTAGGTCGCGCCGCCGTCCGTGGTGATGTCGGCCTCGACCATGCGCTCGACCAGGAGCTCGCTGCGCAGGCGGTGGGCGGCGAGCCCCTGCAGGGTCGTCATGCGCAGGCCGTGACGCGCCGCCAGCGTCTCGAGGTCGGGACGCGTGGCGACCGACCCGTCCTCGCGCAGCACCGCACACGTCACTGCGGCGGGCTTGAGCCCCGCCAGCCGCACCAGATCGACGGCACCCTCCGGATGACGCATGCAGGCGAGGATGCCCCCGTCCTGGACCTGAATCGGACACACGTGTCCGGGCATGACGAGGTCGCTCGGTCCGGTCCCATCGGTGACGGTGACGGCGATGGTCCGCGCCCGATCGGCGGCCGAGATCCCGGTCGTGACGCCGTGCCGGGCCTCGATCGAGGCGCCGAAGGCGGGCTGCCGTCCCGACGCGGCGCTGCCGAGGAGCGGGATGCCGAGCTGGCGCATCCGTCTCTCGGTGAGCGCGACGCAGACGAGGCCGCGCGCGTGCATCGCCATGAAGTTGACGGCCGCGGCCGTCACGCGCTCTGCCGCGAGGCACAGGACGCCGGCGCCGCCCTCGCTCTCGTCGGCGAGCAGCACCATCGTGCCGGCGCGGACGTCCGCCAGGATCTCCTCGATGGGGGACTGCATGATTATCGCTACTATAGCGGCTCCCGGCTAGTATTGCACCGCTCCCTGGCGGAGCAGGTCCGGCCCCAGACGGGACACCGTCTCCTGCGCGAGACGCGGGGCCGCGGCGAGGCGCTCCAGCGCCAGGGCACCCAGCATCGGACGTCCATCGCCACCGATGAGGGTCGGAGCGGAGACGAGCAGGAGCCGGTCCACGACGCGCTCCCGCAGGGCCGCAGCTGCCAGCTCACCGCCGCCCTCGATGAGGACGCTCACGATGCCACGGTCGGCGAGCACACGCATCAGATCGGCGAGCCGCAGGCGTCCGCGCCGGCCTGGCAGGACGAGCAGCTCTGCTCCCGCATCGACGAGCGCCCGCCGGCGCCCCGGGCTCGCGCGCGCCGTGGTGGCCACCAGCGTCGGCGCCGCCGAGACCTGGCCGAGGACGCGGGCGCGCGATGGGATCCGCAGCCGTCCGTCGACGATCACCCGCACGGGATCGCGGCCGCCCCGCAGGCGGCAGGTGAGCGCCGGGTCGTCGGCGAGCACGGTGCCCGCACCCACCATCACCGCATCGACCTGGTTGCGGAGCACGTGCACCCAGCGGCGCGCCGCCGGTCCGCTGATCCAGCGCGACTCGCCGGCCGCCGTGGCGATGCGGCCATCGAGCGATGCCGCGAGCTTGAGCAGGACGAACGGGCGCCGGCGCACCACGAAGTGCCGCCACCATGCCGTGACGGCGGCTGCCTCACGGCCCAGGACACCGGTCTCGAGCGGGATGCCGGCGGCACGCAGCGCTCGCAGCCCGCGACCACGCACGCGCGGATTCGGATCCGCCATCGCTACGACGACCCGCGCAACCCCTGCCGCGATCACCGCCGGCGCGCACGGCGGGGTGCGCCCGTGGTGCGAGCACGGCTCGAGCGTGAGGTAGAGGGTGGCGCCGCGGGCGTCGACCCCGGCACGGGCGAGGGCGACGATCTCGGCGTGGGGTCCCCCGGCCCGCCGGTGCCATCCCTCACCGACGACTCGCCCGTCCTTGACCAGCACCGCCCCGACCGGGGGGTTCGGGCTGGTCCGCCCGAGCCCGCGGCGCGCAAGCGCCACAGCGCGGGCCATCCAGACCTCGTTCTGCCCGCGCTCGTGTGCGCCTGATCCGCCGACCTCGGCGCCGCTCGCTCCGCCGTGCTTCTCCGCCCCCGCGCGGCCCCGCGCCGGCGATCCGGTCACGGCCGTGGAGCGGCTGCCCTCACCGGGACCGGCTCTTACGCGCCCGCGTCTCCGCACGTCGCTCCTTGAGGAGCGCCTGGAGCTCCTCCATGAACTCGCCGATGTCCTCGAACGAGCGGTACACCGAGGCGAAGCGCACGTACGCGACCTTGTCGAGCGCATGGAGCTCGCGCATGATCGCCTCGCCGATCACGGAGCTCGGGACCTCCTTCTCGCCCCGCTCCTGCAGGCCGTGCTCGATGCGGTCGACGACGGCCTCGATGGAGTCGATCCCGACCGGCCGTTTCTCGCACGCGCGCTTGAGGCCGGCGACGATCTTCATCCGGTCGTAGGGCTCGCGACGGCCGTCCTTCTTCACGACCGACGGGAGCGCCTCCTCGGCGCGCTCGTAGGTGGTGAAGCGGCGCGCGCAGTGCAAACACTCGCGCCGCCGGCGGATGACGTCACCCTCCTTCGAGAGGCGCGAGTCGATGACCTTGTTCTCGAGATCGCGGCAGAAGGGGCACTTCACCGGCGGGTCCCTCGATCGCTCTTGCGCATCGGAATCCCGACCGTGGCAAATCGGGGCGCGACGCGCAACCGTCACGCCACCGCGGTGTCACTTCTCGGGGTAGATCGGGAAGCGCTGGCAGAGATCGCGCACCTCGTCGCCGATCCTGGCGAGCGCGGCGGCGTCGCCGACGCGCGCGAGCGCCCGCGCGATCAGGTCCGCGATCAGCTCCATCTCCGGCTCGCGCATGCCGCGCGACGTCACGGCCGGCGTGCCGATGCGGATGCCGCTGGTGACGAACGGGGAGCGCGGATCGAACGGCACGGTGTTCTTGTTGGCGGTGATGCGTGCCCGATCGAGCGTCTCCTCCGCGAGCTTGCCGGTGAGGTCGGTGTTCCGCAGGTCGACCATCATGAGGTGGTTGTCGGTACCGCCGGTGAGCAGCTGGAAGCCGCGCGCCATGAGCGCCGACGCCAACGCCCTGGCATTGGCGACGACCTGGCGCTGGTAGGTCTTGAACTCGGGCGCGAGCGCTTCCTTGAGGGCCACCGCCTTGGCGGCGATCACGTGCATGAGCGGCCCGCCCTGATTGCCGGGAAAGACCGACGAGTTGAGGCTCTTGGCGTGCCGCTCGGGGCAGAGGATCAGGCCGCCGCGCGGCCCGCGCAGCGTCTTGTGCGTCGTGGTCGTGACGAAATCCGAGCACGGGATCGGCGAGGGGTGGACGCCGGCAGCCACCAGGCCCGCGAAGTGCGCCATGTCGACGAGCAGCAGCGCGCCGACCTCGTCGGCGGCCCGGCGGAAGGCGGCGAAGTCGATCTCGCGCGGGTAGGCGCTGTAGCCGGCGATGATGAGCTTCGGCCGGTGTTGCCGCGCCAGCGCCGCCATCTGCTCGTAGTCGAGGCGATGATCGGCCTCGCGCACGCCGTAGTGCACCACCGTGAAGAACTTGCCCGAGAAGTTCACCGGGCTCCCGTGGGTGAGGTGGCCGCCGTGGCTCAGGTTCATCGCCAGGATCGTGTCGCCGGGCTCGAGCTGCGAGAAGTACACGGCCATGTTCGCCTGCGACCCGGAATGCGGCTGGACGTTCGCGTGCTCGGCAGCGAAGAGCAGCTTCGCCCGCTCGATCGCCAGCGACTCGACGACGTCCACGAACTCGCACCCACCGTAGTAGCGCCGGCCGGGATAGCCCTCGGCGTACTTGTTGGTGAAGATCGAGCCCTGCGCCTCGAGTACGGCCTCGCTGACGATGTTCTCGGAGGCAATGAGCTCCAGGTTGGAGCGCTGGCGCTCGGTCTCGTTGCGCAGCGCCGCCATCACCTCGGGGTCGGTGCGTGCGAGATGGCTCGTCATCGTTCCTGCGTCCTCGCTCGTTCCCTGGCAAAAAAAATCGCAGAGCCTGCCGGGGCACCGTGGCCCGGACGGGACTCTGCGATCACCCGCCGGCAGCGTGCCGGTCCCGACTGCGCTCAGCCCCGCGCCGGGTCCGACCTGCCAGCGAGCCGGGCATGCACCCTCACTTGTGGCTCTCGATGTAGTTCACCACGTCCTGGACGGTCCGGATCTTCTCCGCATCCTCGTCCGAGATCTCCATCTCGTACTCCTCCTCGAGCGCCATGACGAGCTCGACGATGTCGAGCGAGTCGGCGCCGAGATCCTCGATGAAGGACGCTTCGGGCGTGACCTCGTCCTCGCTCACGCCGAGCTGCTCGCAGATGATCTCACGGACCTTGGCCTCAACCGACGACGTCATGCTCCCTCCTCACACGTACAGACCACCGTTGATGTGGATGACCTGGCCGGTGATGTACGACGCACCCGGCCCGGCGAGAAAGGTCACCGCGGCGGCGACGTCCTCGCCCGTCCCGAGCCGGCGCAGCGGAATCAGCGCTAGGTACATGTCCCGCGCCGCGGCGTCCAGCCCTTCCGTCATCTCGGTCTCGATGAACCCGGGCGCCACCACGTTCGCCGTGATGCCACGTGTCGCGAGCTCCCGTGCCGTCGCTTTGGTGAAGCCGATGATGCCGGCCTTCGCCGCCGCGTAGGCGGCCTGCCCGGTGTTCCCCATGCACCCGACCACGGAGCTGATGTTGACGATGCGGCCCGCTCGCGCCCGCATCATGCGGCGCGCCACCGACTTGGTGCAGTTGAAGACCCCCTTGAGGTTGACGTCGAGCACACGCTGCCACTGCTCGTCGCTGGTGCGCACGATCAGGGCATCCGCCGAAAACCCGGCATTATTGACCAAGACGTCCACCTTGCCAAGGCGCTCGCCGAGGGCGCGCACCGCCTCCTCGACCTCGGCGCCGGCAGCGACGTCGAACCCCGCCACCTCTGCCGAGCCGCCGCGCGCAACGATGTCGGCCACCACGGCCTCGGCGCGATCGCGATGGACGCGGTAGTTCACGACCACGTGCGCGCCGGCATGCGCGAGGTCACGCGCGATCGCAGCCCCGATGCCACGCGCTGCTCCCGTGACCAGCGCCACCTGCCCGCAGAGCGCGCCGCTCACCCCGTGCCCCCGAGGTCGCTCCAGCGCTCACCTTCACCCGCGGCGAGCGCCTCGATGCCGAGCTTCATCCGCTGCACGAGCTTGCTGAGCACCTGGCCCGGCCCCACCTCGATCACCCGGCGACACCCCGCACGCTGCAGGAAGAGCATCGACTCCTCCCAGCGCACCGGCGCGGTGACCTGCGCGACCAAGAGGTCGCGCACCCGGCTCGGATCGTCGTTCGGAGCGGCCTCGACGTTGGTGACGACCGGCACGGTGAGGGCGCCGATCGGCACCGATGCCAGCGCCGCCGCGAGACCCGCCGCCGCCGGCGCCATCAGCGGGCAATGGAACGGCGCGCTCACCGGGAGCTCGACCACGCGGGCGCCCGCCGCCCGTGCCGCCTGCGCGGCACGCTCGACCGCGCCCCGGTGACCCGCGACCACGATCTGCCCGGCACCATTGAAATTGGCGGGCGTCACGACCTCGCCAGCGCCGGCGGCCTCGCAGCACGCCTGCACCTCCCCGGGCGCGAGGCCGACGATGGCCGCCATCGCGCCCACGCCCACGGGTACGGCGGCCTGCATCAGCCGGCCGCGCGTGCGCACCAGACGAAGCGCGTCCCCGAACTCGAGCGCCCCGGCAACGACCAGGGCGCTGTACTCGCCGAGGCTGTGCCCCGCGAGCCACGCCGGCCGGACATCGACCTCCGCCGCGAGCGCCCGCCAGGTGGCGACGCTGACCGCGAGGATCGCCGGCTGCGCATGCTCGGTGCGGACGAGCTCCGACTCCGGCCCCTCGAAGCAGACGCGGGTGAGGGGCAGGCCGAGCGCTTCGTCGGCCTCGGCGAGCGCGCGTCGCGCCGCCTCGTGCGCGGCAGCGAGGCGCTGCCCCATCCCGACGCGTTGCGAGCCCTGCCCCGGAAACAAGAGCGCGGTGGACACGACTGGTATGATCCGCGGAATCCACCACCCGAGCCGCCTCGTCGCGCCCGCGCCGGGAAGCGCGGGGTCGGCGTGCGCCGGCGAGCCGGGCTGCGGACGCCTCCGAGAGAGAGCTCAGGCCTCCGACGCCTCGAGCACCTTGCGCCCGCGATACTCACCGCAGTGAGCGCACGCACGGTGACGGAGCATCGGCTCCTTGCAGCTCGGACACGTGATCCAGTGTGCCGGTCGCAGTGCGTCGTGCGCGCGCCGCTTGTCCCGCTTGGTCGCTGACGTCCGTCTCTTCGGTACGGCCATCACCCCTCCTCCGTGCGCTCAGGCGCCACGGTTGATCTTCAGGCTCCTCAGCACCGCCAGACGCGGGTCGCCGGCCTCGGCGGCACAGGAGCACTGGACGGTGTTCCGGCTCGCCCCGCACTGCGGGCAGAGCCCGCGGCACTCTTCAGCACAGAGCGGTCGCGTCGGCAAGGCGAGCAGCACCTGCTCGTACACGAGCGGAGTCAGGTCCAGGTCCGGCCCGCTGTAGAACGACTGCACCAGATCCGCGGCGCCGAGCTCGATCTCGCCCGCGAGGGGCCGTTCCGGTGACACCACGAGCGAGAACTCCTTCTCGACCGGCAGCGTGAACTGCTCGAGACACCGCGCGCACGTCGCCGTCGCCTGCGCGCGGATGGTCCCGTCCAGGAAGAGGTCCTGCTCCGAGCGGTAGACGGCGACGTGCACCTCGATCGGCCGCTCGAATTCGTAGTCTTGTCCGCGGCCACGCCGGAGGATGCCGTTCAGCTCCGCGGTCGGCTCGGCATAGTCCAGCTCGGTCGCGGTCTCGTGGACGTCGTGAAGTGGGATCTTCATCGCTGGACGGGGCACTGCAACGACGTGCCGAATCGGCACTATACGCGGCAGAGCCCGGCAGGCACAAGCACCGACTCGCGGCTCAGCTGGCATCGTCGGGCGGCCTGCCGCGCGCCGGCGCAGCGTCGCCCTGCCGCCGACGCTCCGGAGCGAGCCCGGCCGCACGCTCGAGACGGCGCACGCGCCGCAGCAGGTCGGGGAGGTGCAGGAGCGCGGCCGCGACGCGCCGCCACAGCCGGACGTCGAAGGCCGGCGTGCCGCCCACCACCTGCCCCGGCGAAACCGAACTCGCGACGCCCGCCTGCGCGACCACCTGGACGCCGTCCCCGATCGTGAGATGCCCTGCGGCACCCGACTGCCCGCCCATCTGCACGCCGCGGCCGAGCCTCGTCGAGCCCGCAAGCCCCGCCTGCGCCGCGAGCAGGGCGTGCGCCCCGATCTCGCAGTTGTGCCCGACCATGACGAGATTGTCGAGCTTCGCTCCGGTGCGCACCACGGTCGCTCCCAGCGTCGCCCGATCGATGGTGGTGTTCGCACCGATCTCGACGTCGTTCTCGATCACGACCGTCCCGGTCTGGGGGATCTTGACGGCGCCGTCGGGCCCGGGAGCGAAGCCGAACCCGTCGGCTCCCAGGACCACGCCCGGGTGCAGGACGACGCGGTCGCCGATGCGCACGTCCTCGCGCACCACCACGCCGGCATGCGCCACGAAGTCGGCGCCGATGCGCGCGCCGTCGTAGATCGTCACGTGCGGGTAGATCGTCGCACCGGGCCCGATCTCGACCTCCTCCCCGATCACGGCGCACGCCCCGACCGAGACCGGCTCGGCGATGCGCGCGCTCGCGGCCACGATCGCGCTCGGATGGATCCCTGCCGGCGGCCGGCGGGGCTCGTGGAAGAGCGCCAGCGCACGCGCGAAGCAGAGGTACGGGTTGGCGGCACGCAGGGTGGCGATCGGAACCGCCGCGAGATCCCGCCCGACGATGACTGCCGAGGCGCGTGTGGACGCCAGCTGTGCCGCGTACTTCGGGTTGGCGAGGAAGGCCAGATCACCTGGACCCGCGTCCTCCAGGCTGCGCACGGCCCGGATCTCGATGCCACCGTCGCCGCGGAGCTCGCACCCCAACCGCTCGGCGAGCGTCGTGAGCTTCATGCGGGATGTGCCGTCATGCGATGGCTGGACGCGATCGGGAGTCTGGCGGACGGCGGCGCCGGCTGCCTCGCCGCCTTCTGGGATAGGGTCTTAGGCCGAAGCGCGCCTCCTCGCAAGCCGCGCATCCGCCGGGCGTGATTTGCTGGTGCTGCGAGCCCGTGTTACGACCGCCTGCGCCGATAGCCGCGCCGCGGTCCTGCAAGCGAGCGGCGCGGATCCCAGGCATCCAGCGGAGGTCATGAAGCGATGAGCATCCTCAGGCTCGGCATCCCGAAGGGCAGCCTCGAAGAGGCGACCGTCGAGCTTCTCCGCAAGTCGGGCTGGCGGCTCACCATGGGCAGCCGCAGCTACTTCCCATCCGTCGATGATCCAACCCTGCGCTGCAATCTCGTCCGGGCGCAGGAGATGGCACGCTACGTCGAGTCCGGCACGCTCGATGCCGGCATCACCGGGCGCGACTGGATCCTGGAGAACGGGGCCGACGTCACCGTGGTTCGCGACTTGGTCTACTCGAAGGCGACGGTGCGGCCGACCCGCTGGGTGCTCGTCGTCCCCGAGAGCTCACCCGTGCACCGCCCCGAGGATCTGCGCGGCAGGAAGGTCGCCACCGAGCTCGTGAACTACACGCGCCGCTACTTCGCCGAGCGGAACATCGACGTGGACGTCGAGTTCTCGTGGGGCGCGACCGAGGCCAAGGCCGCCGAGGGCCTGGTCGACGCGATCGTCGAGGTCACGGAGACCGGGAGCACGCTGAAGGCGAACGGGCTGCGCATCGTCTGCGAGCTCTTCACCTCCAATCCCCAGCTCGTCGCCAACCACGGCGCCTTCGCCGACCCGTGGAAGCGCGAGAAGATCGAGCAGATCGGCCTGCTCCTCCTCGGGGCCCTGCAGGCCGAGACCCAGGTCGGTCTCAAGCTCAACGCGCCCAAGGACAGGCTCGAGGCGATCGTCGCCCTACTGCCGAGCATCACCGCGCCCACGGTCTCGAACCTCTACGGCAAGGACTGGCTCTCGGTCGAGGTCGTGATCGCCGAGCAGGTCGTGCGCGATCTCATCCCGCGGCTGCAGAAGGCCGGGGCCGTCGGCATCATCGAGTACTCGCTCAACAAGGTGCTGTGAGCCCGCTGCGCCGTGTTGTTGAGCCCGCTGCGCCTCGTCGACCTCGAGCGGACGACCCTGGCCGTCCGCGTGGGCAGTGGACATTTTCGTCCACGACACGTATTCCATCGTCGCCCGCATGTCCTAGCTCTTCGGAGGGTCGGTCTTCGCGATCTGCGCGACCATCTACCCTCCGGCCAGAGGTGATTCCGACGATGATGTCGATGTTCCAACACTGTCGTGTCGCACTCCACCGTCTCCCGGCCCTGCTCGCGGCCCCGATCATGTGCCGGGACCTCACCATCCGCGCCCGCACGGCGGTCATGCCGACGACCCCGCACGGGGCGGCCGGGGCCGTGCCACGGGCCATGGTCTTCGTCCTCGCGCTGCCTGCCCTGCGCCTCGTGCCCGGCCGGTCGCGGGACGGGAGCGGGGGTCTGCGCCTCGCGCGGGTGCCGGCATGAGACTCGAGAGCGAAGCGGTGGAGCTCCCGCGCGTGCAGGTGGGCCGGCGCGTCGCCGACCTGGTCGCGCTCACCAAGCCCCGCGTCGTGGCGATGGTCCTCCTGACGACGCTCCTCGGGTACCATCTCGGGGCCAAGGCCGCTGAGCTCGACTACCTCCGCCTCCTCGCGACCCTGGTCGGCACGGCGCTCGCGGCCGGCGGCACCCTCGCCCTCAACCAGTATCTCGAACGCGACCTCGACGCCCGCATGCAACGCACCCGGGGACGGCCGCTCCCGGACGGCCGACTCGCCCCGCTGGAAGCGCTGGCGTTCGGCACGGTGCTCACGCTCGCCGGACTCGCCTACCTCGCGCTGAGCGTCGGCTCGCTGCCCGCCATCGTCACGGCAGCGACCAGCGTCACCTACCTCTTTGCCTACACGCCCCTCAAGCCACGCTCGTCCCTGTGCAGCGTCGTCGGGGCGGTCCCGGGAGCGCTCCCGCCGCTCACGGGGTGGGCGGCGGCCAGCGGGGATCTCGGCTTCGGGGGCTGCGTGCTCTTCGCGATCATGTTCCTCTGGCAGATCCCGCATGCGCTGGCGATCGGACGGCTGTACCGCGAGGACTACGCCCAGGCCGGCATCAAGCTGCTCCCGGTCGTCGAGCCCGACGGCGCGAGCACGGCACGGCAGATCGTCAACAACTCGCTCGCCCTGATCGCGGTCGCGCTGCTCCCGACCCTCATCGGCCTCACCGGCGCCGTCTATCTCGTCGTCGCCCTGGCGCTCGGCCTGATGCTGCTCGCGGCATCGCTCCGCTTGGCGCGCTCGGGTGCCGCGGCCGACGCCCGCCGCCTGCTCGTCGCCACCCTGCTCTACCTCCCGTTCCTGCTGCTCACCATGGCGGTCGACAAGGTGCCGGTCGCTCCCTGGTGATCGCAAGGCCCCGGCCATGCGCTGCGTTCGCGACCATCGTCGCCCGCTCTCCCAGCCGCGCATCTCCCGCGACGGCAGCGCCGCCGACGCCGGGCGACGGAGCGAGGGAGGCATTCGTGCCGGGGATCCTGGCGTGGCGCGGCCGATGCCGGGGCCGCCGCACTGGCGCTTGCTCGACGTGGCAAGGGTGATCCTGTCGACGTGCGTCCGCCTCGCATGAGGGCGCACGCAGCGGCGACCGGCGCGGTCTCGGCCCGCCGGCTCTCGCTCGCCGCCGCCGCGCTGGTCACCGCCGCCGTCCTCGCGATCGGTGTCTGGCGCCTCGTCGTCGGCACGGGCACGGCGACCGAGCTCGCCGTCTACGGGAGCGTGCCAGCGTTCTCCCTGGTCGAGCGCAGCGGTCAGACGATCTCGTCGCGCGATCTCGCCGGCCGCGTCTGGGTCGCGGACTTCATCTTCACCCGCTGCCCGGGCATCTGCCCGACCCTCACGACCACGCTCGCCGCCTTGCTCCGCCGCCTCGAAGAGCGCGGCATGCGCCACGTCACCGCGGTGTCGATCTCCGTGGATCCGGCGAACGACGACCCCGCCACGCTCCGCCGCTACGCCGACCGCTTCGGTGCGGATCCCGCGCGCTGGCTCTTCCTCACCGGCGAGGAGGCGGCCGTCACCAGCCTGGTGCGCGACGGCTTCAAGCTCGGCGTCGCGTCGCTCCCTGCCGGCGAGCGCGAGCGCGCGCCCGAGCCCATCACGCACAGCGACCGGTTCGTCCTCGTCGACGCGCAGCTGCGGATCCGCGGCTACTACCACGGCACCGACGCGGACGCCGTCGCCACCCTCGAGAAGGACCTCGCCCGCCTCGCGAAGAGCGATCGATGATCCCGTTGGACTTCGTCCCGGCCGTGAACGCGATCCTGAACGCTACGAGCGCCGCGCTGCTCGTCGCTGGCTATCGCGCCATCCGGCGTCGCCAGGTCCACGCCCATCGCCGGGCCATGCTCGCGGCCCTCGTCACCTCGACGCTCTTTCTCGCCTCGTACGTCCGCTACCACCTCGCCGTCGGATCGGTCCCCTTCCGTGGCACGGGGTGGCTCCGGACCTTGTACCTCCTGATCCTGGTGCCGCACGTCCTGCTCGCCGCCGCAATCGTGCCGCTCGTGCTGCTCACCCTCCGCCATGCGTGGCGCGGAAGGTTCCACGCCCACGCGCGGCTCGCCAGGATCACCCTGCCGCTGTGGCTCGTCGTCTCCGTGACGGGGGTGCTCGTCTACCTGATGCTCTACCACCTCTGACGGCTCGGCCCTGGCTTGGCTCGGGTCAGCTCCGGCTGCGACGCGCCATCGCCGTCGCGCCCGCGAAGGCGAGACCGCAGAAGACCGCCGTGACGGCGAGCGAGGCGGGCAGCGACGGCACCCGCCCCACCGCCGCCGGCGCGTCCAGGTAGAGACAGCGCCGCAGCGCGGCCATCCCGTAGGTGAGGGGGTTCAGGCGCATGATCCAGCCGAGCCACCCTGCCGCCCCCGCGGCCGGGAAGAAGGCTCCCGAGAGCAGCCAGATCGGCATCAGGATCAGGTTCATGATGGCGTGGAAGCCCTGCGTCGAGTCCATGCGCCACGCGATCAGCAGACCGAGGCTCGTGAGCGCGAAAGCGACGGCCGAGAGAACGACCAGGACGGACGCGACCGAGGCCACCGAGAGTGGAATGCCGACGAGCGGCGCGAGCAGGAGGAAGAGCGCGCCCTGGATCACCGCCAGCGTCGTCGCGCCGAGGGCCTGCCCGAGAACGATGCTCTCCCGCGGGATCGGCGCCACCAGGACCCCCTGCAGGAAGCCCGACCTTCGATCCTCCACCACGGTGATGGTCGAGAAGATGGCCGTGAAGAGCAGGACGAGCACGATGATCCCGGGGTAGAAGTACTGCATCGCGCCCACGTCCGCCGCGGTTCCTGGCGGACGGAAGGACGCGCTGAACCCGCCGCCGAGCAGGATCCAGAAGAGCAGTGGCTGCGCGAGGGCACCGACCAGGCGACTGCGCTGGCGCACGAAGCGGACGATCTCGCGCCACCACAGCGCGCCGACCGCCGTGACCGCGGCGGAGCTCATGCTCCTTCTCCGGCCGCGGGCCGGTCACCCCAGAAGCGGTGGCCGGTCAGGTGCACGAAGACATCCTCGAGGGTCGGCTTTCCGAACGTGACCGAGCGGATCTCGCCCGGGAAGGCGTCCACCACCCGGTGCACGAACTCGTGCCCGCGCGGCACCTCGACGCGCAGCGCGCCGTCCACGAGCCGCGGCTCGCAGCCGAAACGCTGCCGGACGCGCTCGTGCAGCCGCTCCGGCTCGGCGGCCTCGATGACCACGACGTCGCCGCCGATCTCCGCCGTGAGCGCATCCGGGCTGCCGACGGCGACGAGCGCGCCGCGATGGATGAAACCCACCCGGTCGCAGCGCTCGGCCTCGTCCATGAAGTGCGTCGTCAGGACGACCGTGAGCCCCTCGGCATCGCGCAGATGGAGCAGGTACTGCAGGAAGTCGCGCCGGGCGCCAGGGTCGAGGCCGGTGCTGGGCTCGTCGAGCAGGAGCACGTCGGGCCGGTGCAGCAGGCCTTTCGCGAGCTCCGCGCGGCGTGCGAGCCCGCCCGAGAGCGTCTCCACCCGATCCCCGGCCCGGTCGGTGAGCCCGACCCGCTCGAGGGCGAGCGCGGCGCGCTCGCGGAACTCCCTGCCCCGCTGTCCGTAGAGGGCCGCGTGGCAGCGCAGGTTCTCCATCACGGTGAGCTTGGCGTCGAGGCTCGGGTGCTGAAAGACGACGCCGAGGCGCCAGCGCACGGCGCGCGGCGCGCGGGCCACGTCGTCCCCGAGCACGCTCACCGCCCCGGTCTGTGGCAGCGTCAGGGTCGAGAGCACCTTGAAGAGCGTCGTCTTGCCGCCGCCGTTCGGTCCCAGGATCCCGAACACCTCCCCCCGGCCGACCTCGAGGTCGATGCCAGCGAGGGCACGACGTTCACCGTAGTGATGCGTGAGACCGGTGACGACGATCGCCGGCGACGGGTCCGTCGCGCTGGGGCGAAGGGCGATCAGGGCATACCTCCGTTCTCGGGTTCCACGCGCGACATGGACGGGGAGGGATCCTGCCACAGCGCGAGCGCATCGGCCAGCCGAGGGCCACGCTGCGCGAGGGGGGAAGCGCGGTTGCTACGAGACTACGACGCGAGTGAGGGGAGACGGGTGCGGACGGGGCGGGAACGCGTGTGCGTCGAAGGAGGGAGTCGACGATGGCATGGCGCCGGCCCTCACGAGCCGCGCCGGATCGAGGAGCGGTGGGCAGGCTGCAAAGACGGCCGGGGTCCTCGGGTCTGCCAGCCGGCAGCTCGCCTCGCAGCTCACGCGCCTCGCGACGGCGGCAACTGAGGGTTCCCGGCTCAGGCGCTGGCGCGCTGCCGAGCGAGGTGCTGCCGACGCAGGTCCGCGATCGTGCGCTCCATGCCGTCCTCGAAGTCGACCGTCGGCGCGAAGCCGAGCGACCGCTCGGCCTTGCCGATGTCGGCGAGGGTGTGGCGCACGTCGCCGGCCCGCGGCGCCGTGTGTGCGCGCGTCGTCGTGACGCCGAGGCTGCGCTCGATCTGCTCGACGATGTCCATGAGCGAGTAGCGCGCCCCGCAGGCGATGTTGAAGGCCTCGCCTGGCGCGCCCGCAGCCTCCATCGCGCGCAGGTTCGCCTGCACGACGTTGTCGATGTAGGTGAAGTCGCGCGACTGCAGCCCGTCGCCGTGCACCGGGAGGGGTTTCTCCTCGAGCGCGGCCTGGATGAAGATCGGCACGACCGCCGCGTACTGCGACTCGGGATCCTGGCGCGGGCCGAAGACGTTGAAGTAGCGCAAGCTCACCGTCTCGAGGCCATAGAGGCGGGTGAAGATACGGCAGTAGTGCTCCCCGGCGAGCTTCGACGCTGCGTAGGGCGACACCGGCAGGAGCTCCTGGTCCTCGCGCTTGGGCAGGGCCTCGTTCGCGCCGTACACCGAGGACGAGGACGCCGAGACCACGCGCTTCACGGCGGCGTCACGACACGCGACCAGCAGCTGCAGCGTGCCGGTCACGTTGACCTCGTTGGTGGCGAGCGGATTGTCGACCGAGCGCGGCACCGAGCGGAGCGCGGCCTGGTGGAAGACGCCGGTCACGCCGCGCACTGCGGCCTCGACCGCCCCGAGGTCGCGCAGGTCACCCTCGATCACCTCCACCTCGGCCGCGAAGCCGGCCAGGTTCTCGCGCTTGCCGGTCGAGAAGTCGTCGAAGATGCGGACCTTCTCGCCGCGGCGCACCAGCGCCTCCGCGACGTGCGAGCCGATGAACCCTGCGCCACCCGTTACCAGATACATCGTGCCTCCTTACCGAGCCGTTCTCCGCACAATAGCCGGGCGCGGCAGCGGCCGGCAACGCGCAATCGCGCTCGCGCGTCGCATGCCTACTGCGCCGAGCGCTCCGGGCGGACCTCGGCGGCGAGGCCCGCGGGTCGCGCCGCGATCTCGTCGACCTCGACCGGAACGACCCGCTGCGGCCGACGGCGCGGCAGATTGAAGCGGACGATGTGCCACAGCGCTGCGATACCGTCGCGCCAGGTGATCTTCTTCCCCTGATCGTAGTCGCGACCGCTGTACGAGATCGGCTGCTCGTAGATCCGGCACCGGAGCTTCGCGACCTTGGCGGTGATCTCCGGCTCGAAGCCGAAGCGATCCGACTCGATCTCGATCTGGGACAGCACGTCGCGCAGGAACAGCTTGTAGCCGGTCTCCATGTCCGTGAGATTCAGATTGGTGAGCATGTTGGAGAGCAGGGTGAGGAAGCGATTGCCGACGTAGTGCCAGAAGTTGAGGACCCGGTGCGGTCCGCCGAGGAAGCGCGAGCCGTACACCACGTCGGCCTCGCCGCGCTCGATCGGCGCCAGCAGCGCCGGGATGTCGCGGGGGTTGTACTCGAGATCCGCATCCTGGACGACCACGACATCGCCCCGCGCCCGTCCGATAGCCGTCCGCACGGCTGCACCTTTGCCCCGGTTCCGCCGGTGGAAGAAGACCCTCAGCTCACCGCCGGCCATCTCGCGCAAGATCTCGCGCGTGCCGTCCAGCGAGCCATCGTCGACGAGGATGATCTCCTTGGCGTGCGGGAGCGCGCGTACCCGGTTCACGATCTCGCGGATCGTGGCCGACTCGTTGTAGACGGGGATGACGATCGAGAGCTTCATGCTTGCCTCCGGGTTGACTGCGTCACGCTCACGCCGCACTCCGCGCCAGTTTGTCGGAAAGATGGGCGCCGAAGCGAAAAGCGCCAGCCGCCGCGCCGCGAGCGGGAGTCCTTCACGGTCTCATGGCTCAGCGCAGCGTTCCGCGCCGCAGCTCGCTCTCGGTCGCGCGGCGCACCGCGACGACCCGGGCATGGATCTCGAGCGCGAGGCCCGCGGCGGGGTTGTTGAAGTCGGCAACGAGGTCCTCCCCCTCGACCGCGAGCACGCGAAAGACCAGCCGCTGCCCGTCCGGGCTTCGCAGGCTGTAGCGCTCCCCGCAGGCGGGCGTGAGATCCGGCGGCAGGCACGCGCGCGGCAGGCGCCGGACCAGATCCTCGCGCCGCTCCCCGTAGCTCGCGCTCGCCGCCAGCCGGAGGGTCCGCTCGGCGCCGGCCTCCAGGCCCTCGACGGCCTGCTCGAGTGCCGGGAAGATCTGCTCGTTGCCGTGCAGGTACGTGACCGGGCCGCACTGCTCGGTCGAGTCGACGATCCTGCCGTCCTCGAGGCGAGCCGTGTACTCGATGGTCACGACCGCGTCCTTGGTGATCTGCACGCTGGCCCTCCTCAGGCGGTGCGCGTCATGGACCGCCCTTCCAGCAGTCCGGCGAGGGCATCGACTTCCCCTCCTGATCCCCCCTTGGTCACGAGCATGAGCCCTGCGGCCGGGCCCTGCAAGACCTCGCTCACGGCGATCAGCGGCGCCAGCCGCCCGTGCGAGGCCAGGTCACGGGCGCCCAGGCGGTCGAGGACGGAGCAGCTGGTCTCACCGCCGATCAGCACCAGCGTCCCCGGGGAGGCGGCACCGACGATGCGCGCCGCGAGATCGGCCAGCAGGCGCTCGGTTGCCCGCATGCCCCTCGCCACGGGTCGGCCGCTCGGCGGCGCCGCCGCCAGCGCCACGCTGCATCCCGCCGCGAGCTGCGCGCACGCCGTCGCGACCGTGCTCTCGATCGCGCGCAGGTCCGCGTCCGGCCGGGGCACGGCGAGCTCGCGTGCAAGGCCTCGGGCGACGACCGCCGCCAGCTGTCGCCGCGCCTGCGAGTGCAGGCTCCCGGACACGACCAGGGCCGGGAGAGGAAGCGCCGCGAGCGCCTCCGTCGCGGGGGCGGGGGTGCGCTGCTCCGCCGCGGACGCGGGTGCGCACCGATGCGCGAGCGCCTGGGCGAGCGCGATCGACCCTGCGAGGCAGTGCGGGGGCGGCAGCCGCAGGATCGCATCGACGGCCCGTGCGACATCGGCGTCGGTCTCCGCATCGACGACGAAGAACCCCGCCCCCCTGCGGATGCTCGCGCCTACGCGCTCGCGGAGGTCGCCCGCGCCGACGACCTCCCGGCCCAGGACCGCGGTCGACCGGGCACTCTCCCGCGCCAGGACGGCCGCGATCGACGACTCCGGACCCGGTCCCTCGGGGTCGTGCGCGAACTCCGTCTCCGCCAGCGGCCGGCCACCGAACCACTGGCAGCCGTCGCGCGTCACGCGAGCCGCCGCTGGAATGGCGGCGAGGATGAAGGCTGCCGCGGCACCGGTGCCGTCGAGCACGGCATCGAGCTCGGCGCCGAGATGTCCGCGCAGAGCGGTGTCGATCTTCTTGAGGACGAGGGACCCAGGGTCGCCACGCACCGCGCGCAGCACGCGCGCGTAGGCCCCGCCCGGAGCGAGGGCGCGGCTCTGCGTGTTCACCACCCGCACCGCCCCGCGCGGATCCTCGCCGGCCGCGGGGCCGGCGCTGATCCGCACCAGGTGGCCGGCTGCCGCAAACTCGGCACCGACGTCGCAGGCCCCGGTGAGATCGTCGGCGATGATGCGCAGGCGCCTCACCGCATCAGCACCGCCCGCGCCGGAGCGCCGTCGACCCCCTCGAGGTTCAGCGGCAGGCACGACAGGAGATACGAGCCGGCGCCGATGGCGCCGAGAGCGAGCCCCTCGATGACGAGCACGCCGTTCCCGAGCAGGATTCTGTGGACCGGGAACGACTGGCTGCCGAAGCGCTCGATCGAGAGATAGTCAATGCCGATGGTCTTCACCCGGCGCTCGACCAGGTACTCGGCGGCGTCGGCCGTCAGGTACGTGAAGCCTTCCTGGAATCCGGGACGCTCCCAGAGGACCGAGTTGTCGGTCTTGAAGAGCACGATGTCACCGGCGTGGATGCCCTGGGCGCGCAGGCTCGCGGCGTCGATGGCTGCGCGGCCGCGGAGATCGAGCACCGTCGCCTCGCCCACCATGCGGTCGAGCGGAATCTGCTCGAGCGTCGCGCCGCCGTCGATGAAGTGCGCGGGGGCGTCCACGTGCGTGCCCGTGTGCGACCCGAGGGCGAGGTGGGTCAGGTTGGCGACGTCGCCGCGGGCGATCGCGCGCAGCTGCGTGGTCTCGAGGCTCGGGTCTCCGGGATAGATGTGCATGCCCGGGCGGTTCCTCACCGAGACGTCCCACACGCGCCGGTCTCCGATGCCGGTGGAGAGCGACAGCTGGTGGGCCACGCGCGCCGTGTCCTCGGCGAGATCGGCGACATCGACGGCCGCGCTGACGGTCGCGCCGAGCGCGAGGATGCCATGCCGCTCGAGCAGGACGACGCGCGCCTGCGGATTCGCGTGCACGGCATCGCGCACCAGGTCGGCAAGCCGCTGCGAGCCGGACGGGGCCTCGGGCACAACCGGCGTCGGCCCGAGGCGTGCCTCGGCCGTGATCGTCACCAGCGGAATCGGCCGGTTGCGCACGGCGAAGACGATGCAGTGCGCAGGATGGAGGTGCGCGATCGCGCGCACGTCCGGTCGCGCCCGATAGACGGCGGTGTGGAGGTGGACCTCCTTGGAGGGCATGAGGTACTCCGGCCCGCCGACCTTGTGCCCGTCGAGATCGACGACGAGGAAGGCCTCGGGCGGACACTCGCGGAGCGAGACCGCGCTCGCCGTGATCAGGATGCGATCTGTCCCGTCGATCCGCGTGCTCAGGTTGCCCCCCGTCCCGGAGACCAGGGCCCGCTGGTAGACGACCCCGCAGTAGTGCGCGAGCTCGTGACGCTGTCGCTCCTCGCTGCCTGCCATGGTGACGTGCTTCCTTTCCTGCCTGCCGTTGCCGTTCCTGCCTGCCGTTCCTGCCTGCCGTGGGAGGTGCCGGGGGGACGTGCCCGTAGCGGGCAGTCTCGGCCCGGAGCTCACGGGTGGTCCCCGCTGCAGGTCCTGGGTTCGGCTCAGCCGGCGCCGGCGCGCCCCCGCGCGTCGATCCGGCGCGCGCCGAGCTCGGCGGCGATGCGGATGGCCTCGAGCAGGTTCGTGTGGTCCGCGATCCCCTGGCCGGCAATGTCGAACGCGGTTCCATGGCCGGTGGAGGTGCGGATGAACGGCAGGCCCACCAGCAACGTGACGACCGCGCCGAACCCGAGCAGCTTCACCGCACCGAGGCCCTGGTCGTGATAGAGAGCGATGGTCAGGTCGTAGGCGCCCTGCTTCGCCTTGACGAACACCGTGTCCGCCGGCACGGGACCGATCGCGTCGACGCCCTCGGCGCGTGCCGCGTCGATCGCAGGCTGGATCTCCTCGATCTCCTCGCGACCGAAGAGCCCCCCCTCCCCGGCATGCGGGTTCAGGGCCGAGACCGCGATGCGTGGGGCGGTGATCCCCTGCTCCGCCAGCGCCTCGTGCGCCAGCATGATCTTCTCGTAGACGCGCGCGCGCGTCACCTTGTCGCACGCTTCGCGCAACGACAGGTGGTTGGTGAGCAGCATGAGGCGCATGCCGCCGAGGAGCAGCACCATCGCGTAGCGCGTGGCTCCCGCCATCTCCGCAAAGATCTCGGTCGCGCCCTCGTAGTGGAGCCCCGCTGCGCGCATCGCCTCCTTGTTGAGCGGGGCCGACACGATCCCGTCGATCTCGCCGGCGAGCGCGAGGCGCGCCGCCTCGCGCGTGTAGCGCACCGCGGCCGCACCGAGGGCCGGGTCGACCACGCTCATGCGCAGCAAGGCCCGGTCGACGTCACCGTAGTCGATGACGCCGACGCCGGTCGGCCCCGCGCTGGCAGACGCTCGCGGGCCGTCGATCGGCACCAGACGCACCGTGACCCCCCACCGCTGCGCCGCGTCCGCGAGGACGCCGAGGTCCCCCAGCACCACCGGCTCGCACCAGCTGCGCAGGCGCGGGTCGGCAAGCGACTTGACGACGATCTCGGGGCCGATGCCCGCGGCATCGCCCATGGTGATGGCTATGGTCGGTTTGCGCATGCGTTCTTCTCCTGATCGTTGCGAAGAGCGCTCCTGTCGTCGCGCCGGTCGCCGGAGCTGCGCCACGGCAGGCCGTAGCCGTGGGTTCCGGGCTCAGACGGCCATCCGACGGCGAGAGCGGGATCTCCTCAGGGCCTCAGATCAGAGCGCGGGTCGCGCGAGCCGTTGCTCCCACGGTCGTGCCTCGGGCCCGGGACCGACCGCAGCGGACTCGCCACGGCTGGCGAGGACACGCCGGTAGGTCGCCTCGACCTGATCGAGGATGCGGTCCCAGCCATACTCGTCCTCGACGGTGCGCCGCGCGGCCGCGCCGAGCGCGGCGCGCAGTCGCGGGGCGCCGAGCAGGCGCACGATCGCCCGCGCGCACTGGCGC
>Ga0209253_10000624_pt1 | contig 30674 bp, 25 predicted proteins | sample FrelakmetBRP12BR_FD_187145 | JGI IMG/M metagenome (GOLD analysis project Ga0209253, IMG submission 187145) | Freshwater lake sediment microbial communities from the University of Notre Dame, USA, for methane emissions studies - BRP12 BR (SPAdes)... | ecosystem: Environmental > Aquatic >... | reverse complement strand
TTACATGATATGAGGTCATTATGCTGGACAAAGCACTGAAGGGAAGTCCGATTTACTGGGGTTGGCTGATCGTGCTCCTTGGCTTCATCGGCACAGGCTTCCTGGTTTACCTGTATCAGTTCCAGGAAGGGTTGAAAATTACGGGCATGAGCCGGGACGTGTCGTGGGGATTCTATATCGGCCAGTTCACCTATCTCGTCGGCGTTGCCGCATCCGGGGTCATGGTCGTTCTGCCCTATTACCTCCATGACTACAAGGCCTTCGGCCGGGTGACGATCCTGGGCGAGTTCCTGGCGGTGGCAGCGATCACCATGTGCCTTCTCTTCATCATGGTGGACCTCGGAAACCTTCCCCGGCTTCTGAACGTGATCATTTATCCCAATCCCACTTCCATTCTCTTCTGGGACATGATCGTGCTCAATGTGTATCTCTTTCTCAACATCGTGATCGGCTGGAATGTCCTCAGCTCGGAGCGCAAGGGCATCCACTATCCGGCATGGGTCACCCCGCTGATTTATCTTTCCATTCCCTGGGCCTTCAGCATCCACACGGTCACCGCGTTTCTGTACGCCGGGCTTCCGGGCAGGCACTACTGGCTGACGGCCATCATGGCGGCTCGCTTTCTGTCCTCTGCTTTCTGTTCCGGCCCGGCCATCCTCATCCTCCTGTGCTTCATCGTGAGACGGTTCACCAAGTTTGACCCTGGCAAGGAGCAAATTAGAACGCTCGCCGTCATCGTCACCTATGCCATGATTTTGAATGTTTTCTTCTTCCTCCTGGAGATCTTCACCGCCTTTTACAGCCAGATTCCTGGGCACATGCATCCCATTGTGTATCTCTTCTCCGGCCTTGAGGGCCACTCGAAGCTGGTTCCCTTTATGTGGACCGCCGCCGGCTTCGCCATTCTCGCCCTGCTGTTGCTGATTGTGCCGGCGAGCAGGAGAAATGAAAACACCCTGATTCTGGGCTGCATATCGGTTTTTATCTCCACCTGGATCGACAAGGGACTGGGTCTTGTCATCGGCGGGTTTATTCCCAATCCCTTTGAAAGGGTGTTCGAGTACTGGCCGACTTTCCTGGAAGTCATCATCACTCTGGGAGTTTGGGCGGCAGGGTTTTTTGTCCTCACCGTGCTTTACAAGATTGCCGTGTCGGTCAAAGAGGAGGCCGCCGCGTGAGGGTGGGGCTTAGTTGTGAGCGCTGCATGCACTTGACACAGGGGACATTTGTTCCTTGGCTGGAACTGGTTGAAAACATAGAATGTCGAATGTCGAACAAGGAACCGCAGAAGGATGAAGTATTCACTTCGACATTCGATATTCCTTGTTCGGCATTCTGCGGTTCAAGAGCTTTTCACCATAATTCGGTAGCCCTCTATTGAAGGCCGCGGACAGGTTCAACCGATCAGAGGTGCAAAAAAGCTTGACACGTCTGATTTCCTTTGTTAGACGTTTGGCGTTTTCGCCCCAGACCATCTAAATGTTTTTTTCAGAATAATATACAGAGGAGGGAAAGTCAGATGCCTTACGAAGTCACAGTGGATCACGACAAGTGTGAAGGATGCGAGGAATGCGTGGAGGTCTGTCCTGTAGATGTTTATGAAATGCAGGAAGGTAAATCCGTTGCAGTCAACGCCGAAGAATGCCTTGGCTGCGAGAGCTGCGTAGAGGTCTGCGACCAGGAAGCCATCACGGTCACGGAAGTCTAGGTTTCTGTCCCGTAGCGATAAGAACGCCGCTCCTGTAATGGGAAAGCGGCGTTTTCTTTTGGAAAAAAAAGAGGCCGCTCATGCAAGCGGCCTCTTCCGTTTCGTGTCAGGCAGGATCACTTCTTTTCAGCGTGGCAGTCCGCGCATTTTTTCCAGGGAGCTTCCTTGCCCTTGAGCTCTTTGTGGCAGGTCTGGCAGTTCTTGTGATAGGCAAGCTGAAGCTTGTCCGCGTTCCCTTGCTTCTTCTCCGGGTCATGGCACGCTGAACATTTTTTCACGGGCATCTTGTCGTTCCAGACATTTTTCCCGTCCTTGTACTCATGGTGGCACTCGGTACAGGCAACCTTGTAATCCACAGAGTGCTTCTTGTGCGAGAGCTTAACAGGGCCTTTTTTGTCGTCTTTGTACTTGTTCTCAATCATGATATCGTCGGCAACATCAGCAGCGGTGAGAACGCCGACGCTCAGAAACATAAGGCCGGCAAAAAGCACCAGAGTCAACGCCAGAAATCCCTTTTTCATATGATCCTTTGCCTCCTTCATTGAAATGAACTTCCTATCTTAGCCGACAAAAATATCTTTATGCCTTTTAGACGGATGAAACGGCAATATAGTTTACGGCCGTCGGGCTTGTCAAGACAGAAAATATCCCCATAGAATCAGCATGGTAAGCGTTTTTGCCGGGCCGACGGGGCGATGGAGCATTTCACCTTGATGATTGGTTACTCAATAGTGATAGACTCGTAAGATGTCTAAAAAGCCTTTTCTCCGTCATTCCGGCGAAAGCCGGAATCCAGTTAATTCCTAGAGGCACAAAACACCTGGACTCCGGTGACCCTGTCCCGGCGAAAGCCGGGAACCGGGGTGACGGCTTTTTACGAATGCATCGATATTGCGCATTGAAGATGGCTCATTTGTTTTGAGTCAATGAGCAATGAGAAATGTTTAATGATAAATGATTCGGTTGCGGCCGAAGGCCTGCGTCAGGTCTTGTCATAGTGGCTGAACTGCATGGTGAACGTTCCTCGACCTTGGGAGACGGAACGCAGGGCTGTAGAGTATCCGAACATCTTGGAAAGAGGCACGCTGGCGGTCAGCACCTGAACCGGGCCCTTGCTGGTGATCTGTTCGATCTTGCCCCCCCTTGCATTGAGGTCGCCGATGACCTCTCCCAGGAATTCTTCGGGAATCAGAATCTCCGCTTTCATGATCGGTTCAAGCAGAATCGGATCTGCCTGGAGACACGCGTTTCGGAAAGCCATAGAGGCAGCGACCCGAAAGGCCATGGCGTCGGAGTGAAGCTCATGGATCTTGACATCCAACACCGCGGCTTCCACATCGATGACCGGATATCCCAGGAGGACGCCGGTGCTTGTCGCCTCCTCAAGGCCCTCCTTGATCGCGTTCATGAACTCCTCGGTCAGGTTGGGATTCCGGCAGCGGTCCGCGACGCGGTTGCCGGTCCCACGGGGCAGGGGGATCAGTTCGATTTTGACGCCGGCAAAGTGCTGCTGACCGGCCAGTTCTCTCTGAAAGACCTCTTCGTGTTCGACCCTCTTCGAAAGGGCTTCTCTGTAAACGACCTGGGGCTTGCCCTGATTGGTGTCCACAAAGAACTCTCGTCTCAGGCGGTTCACGATAATCTCGAGGTGAAGTTCCCCCATCCCTGAAATCACCGTCTGGCCTGTTTCATCATCAATCCGGTACTTGAAAGTCGGATCTTCATCCGAGAGCTTAGCCAGAGCGTCGAGGAGCTTGTCGTGGTCCTGAAGGCCTTTCGGCTCTACCGCCACGGAGATCACCGGAGTGTTGAAACTCATGGGCTCCAGCAGGATGGGATGATCTTCGCTGCAAAGCGTGTCGCCCGTTGTGGAGACCTTCAGGCCCATGACCGCCAGGATGTCGCCGGCGGAAGCCTCTTCGATCCGCTCCCTTTTGTTGGCGTGCATCTTCAGAAGCCGGGCGAGCTTTTCCTTGACCTTTCGCCCCGGGTTGAAGATCGTATCCCCGGCCTTGACCGTGCCTGAATAGATGCGGATATACGTAAGTTTTCTCCCCTGGTCCATTTGCACCTTGAACGCAAGAGCGGAAAAGGGGCCCTTGGCAGTGGCGGACCTGGAGTCGATATCGGAAGTGTCCGGCACCTGCCCGACGATGGGCGGGATGTCGGTCGGAGCCGGAAGATAGTCTGTGATCGCGTCGAGAAGCGGCTGTATTCCCTTGTTTCGGAGGGCCGCCCCGCATAGAATGGGAACGAGTTTCAGGTCGACGGTTGCTGAACGGATGGCGCGTCTCAGTTCGGGCAGGTCAATTTCTTCTTCTGCGAGGTATTTGCTCATGATGCCATCGTCTTTATCCGCCAGTGTCTCCACAAGCATTTCATGATACTTCGTCGCTTCCTCCATAAGATCCTCTGGAATCGGCTGTTCCCTGAAAGCAGCCCCCAGGGTTTCATCCTGCCACTCGATGGCCTGCATTCTGAGAAGGTCAATGACCCCACGAAAGCGATCCTCCGAACCCCAAGGCAACTGAAGAAGCAGAGGATTGGCTCCAAGGCGGTCCTTGATCATCTGAACAGCCCGGAAGAAGTCCGCTCCGATGCGATCCATCTTGTTGATGTAAGCGATCTTCGGAACCTTGTATCGGTCCGCCTGATGCCAGACCGTCTCGGATTGCGGTTCGACGCCGCCAACCGCGCAAAAGACGCCGATCGCGCCATCGAGAACCCTCAGGGATCTTTCCACTTCGATGGTGAAATCCACGTGGCCGGGAGTGTCGATGATATTGATGGTATGGTTGCGCCAGTTACAGGACGTCACGGCCGAGGTGATGGTGATGCCCCTTTCCTTTTCATCGAGCATCCAGTCCATGGTGGCTTCTCCATCATGGACTTCTCCCATCTTGTGCACACGGCCGGTGTAGTAAAGAATCCGCTCAGTGATGGTCGTCTTTCCGGCATCGATGTGGGCGATGATCCCGATGTTGCGTGTTCTAGTGAGTTGAGAATCTGATGACATGGTTCAAGTCTGTAACCGAAATCCTTGTGAAGGTTTCTTAGTGTCCGCACAGGCGCGGGTGAAAACCGGGCCGGCGGACATGAAGGGTCACTGTAAGGTATCTAGGGTCTCCCTGTCAAGAGCCTGAACAAGCCTTCTTTGGTTGACCCTTCGACGGCGCTCAGGGTCAACCCCGAGCATGCCCCGTGCCGGGGTGGCCGAAGGGTTGACTAACGTTATCTCGAAGGCTAGAGTGACGCCAAAGAGGGATAGCGACCATGGTGAACATCACGCGAACTAGACTCGTTTTCATCTGCATCGGTCTTTTCTTCCTTGTGGTCGTGTTTCTCTCTTTCGGTTTTGGTCTTTTCCTCCTGAGCCCTGCGGACAAGGAGGGGGCGGAGCAGGTTTTCATTGTGAAAGAGGGCTCCTCTCTCAAGGAGGTGGCCGGCGATCTTGAAAAAAGAGGGCTCATTACAAACAAAACCCTTTTTGTCCTGTGGACGAGAGTGAAGGGATTCGGCAAGGAGATCCGGGCAGGGGAGTATTCCCTCCGTCCGACCATGCCTCCGGTCCAACTGCTGGAGATCCTCAGAAAAGGTCTCGTCATCCTCCACCCTGTCACGATCCCGGAAGGATTCACCAGAGATCAGATTGCCGATGTACTAGCGGCCAAAAGCCTTGCAGACAGAAAACGGTTTTTGGAACTCACTGAAGACAAGGCGCTGCTGAGACAGCACGGAATATCAGGTCCCAACCTTGAAGGATATCTCTTCCCTGACACCTATCATTTCAGCAGGGGAACGCCGACCTTGGCCATCATCGACACGATGGTTAAGCGCTTCCGGCAAGTGGCAGCACCCCTCATGGAGAAAACGCAAGGGATGGGAATGAAGTTCGAGGAAGTGGTAACGCTTGCTTCCATTGTCGAAAAGGAAACAGGCCGGCCGGAAGAACGACCGCTCATCGCCTCCGTGTTTTTGAACCGCCTCAGACTGGGCATGCGCCTCGAGAGCGACCCAACTGTCATCTACGGCATAGAAAACTTTGACGGCGACCTGAAAAAAAAGGACTTGGCCCAAAAGACACCCTACAACACGTATGTCATTTCCGGCCTGACTCCCGGGCCTATCGCAAACCCCGGCCTTGAATCCATAAAAGCGGTGGTTGATCCTGCCAAGACCGATTACCTGTATTTTGTTTCCAGGAATGACGGATCCCACCACTTTTCCAAAACCCTGGCTGAGCACAATCGGGCTGTAGAAATTTATCAGAAGAAAAAGGGAAAAACGCCCGAAAAAACCTCTTGACGGCGTCACGTGTATACCGTATACAAAAAGCTGCCATGTAACTAATATGTAGCTACGCCACATTGATCCTTGGCTTTCTTCCCTCGACCCCATTGGCGAGGAGTTACCCTTCTCTCATCAACCCTTTTCTTTTGTCGGAGGACTCCCATGGATGTATTCAAGAACATCACCGTGTTATCCCTGGAACAAGCAACTGTGTTGCCCTATTTGACCTTCAGACTGGCCCAGGACGGGATGCAGGTCTACAAACTCGAACACCCAGTTTACGGGGATCCCAACCGGCTCATCGGAGAGAACGTCCTTAAAGAGGATCGGATGTACGCCTACTTCCTGTGCATCAATGCAGGTAAAAAGGCGCTCAGCCTTGATTTGGCGGATCCGGAAGGGCTGAAGATCTTTCACGGCCTCATCAAGACGCTCAAGGTCGACATTTTTGCGACCAACCAGCTTCCCAGGAACTACAAGAAGCTGGGCATTGATTATGAAACCATGAAAGCCTTGAAGCCGGACATGATCTGGCTGGGGTTGACCGGGTTTGGGCCCGACAGCAACGAGGCGGCCTATGATCCCATTCTGCAGGCAAGATCAGGTCTCATGGAAGTGACCGGCGAGGCCAAGGGAGATCCGCAGGTGCTCGGCATTCCCCTTCCGGACATGGGGACCAGCGTCCACGGCTACGGGGAGGTCATGAAAGCGCTCTATAAGCGGCAGGCGACGGGTGAAGGCTCCTGCATTAATATCTCCATGTTTGAATCCTCTGTGTCCTGGCTCACCGTGCCGATCACCATGACGGCCACGCTCAAGAAAAAGATCACACGGAGAGGCAATACCCATGAGTTCTTCTGCCCGGTCTCCGTTTACAGGACCAAAGACGGCTTTGCGTACGTCGCCGTCGGCAACGACCGGCAATGGAAGTCCTTGGTGAGCGAGGAGATGTTCAAATCGCTGGACAAGCCGGAGTATGAGAAAAATGCGGGAAGGATCAAAGAGGTTGAGAACCTCAACAAGGCGATCAATGCGATTACGGAGAAGCAGACCACCGATGAGCTGATTGCCCTGTTCAATCGCATCACCCTTCCCATCAGCAAGATCAAGACAATCCCCGAAGTGGTGGTGGATCCCCTTGTGGAGCGAAGGCTCGTTTACTCCACGGATCCAAAGACAGGATTGAAACTCACTCTGGCTCCTCCTCCCACCATGACCCCCTACCTGGAGGAAATCCATCGCCAGATGTCGTTCCCGCCCAGGTTTGGAGAGCACAACCAGGAGATTTACGGAAAGCTTCTGGGTTACTCTGATGCGGACCTGGCCCGTCTCAAGGAGAAAAAGGTTATCTAAGCCTCAGAGGAGAAACGCGGATGAAGATCATCGTACTTGTGAAGCAGGTTCCCAACACGGCCGAGGTCAAGCTGGACCCCAAAACAGGGAACCTGATCCGAGAGGGCATTGAGAGCATCATCAACCCGGACGATCGCCATGCGCTGGAAGCAGCAGCTCGCCTGAAAGAGGTTGCCGGAGGTAAAGTGACTGTCCTGTCCATGGGACCTCCCCAGGCCATTGACGCGGTGTCCGAGGCCATGGGCATGGGCGCCGACGAGGGAATCCTTTTGACGGACAGGGCTTTTGCCGGCGCAGACACCTGGGCGACTTCGTCTACTCTAGGGAAGGCCGTTGAAACGATAGGCGCCTTTGACGTGATCCTGTGCGGCCGCCAGGCCATTGACGGGGACACAGCACAGATCGGTCCCCAGGTGGCGGACTATCTCAAGATTCCGCAGGTGACTTACGTGTTCGGCATCGAGGAGATCAAGGAGAAGAGCCTTGTGGTCAAGAGGCGACTCGAGGACGGGTTTGAGAGGGTGGAATGTGATCTTCCGGCTCTCCTCACCGTCATCGGCGAGATGAATACTCCCCGGTATCCCCTGGTGAATCGCCTGATCGATGCCTGCAGGGAAAAGGCTCCCCTCAAGATCTGGAATGCAGCAGACATAGGCGTTCAGACTCGGGATATCGGTCTCGAAGGATCCTTGACTCATGTCATCAAGACCTTTGCCCCCAAGCTTCAGCGGCAGATCGAGATGATCCAGGGGGATGCGAAGACGGCGGTGAAAACGTTGGCCGGGAAGCTGAAAGAGAAGAAATTGCTCTGAACATTCGGAATTCAGGAATTGCGAATTGAGGAAGAGGAGAGTGACCAATGACCGTTTGGGTTGAAGTGGATCTTTGCAGTGGTTGCAAGCGCTGTGTGAGAGAGTGTCCCTATGGTGCCGTTGAAATGAAGGAGGGAAAGGCCCAGGTTCAAGATCGCTGCACCTCCTGCGGAGCGTGCCTCCAGGTGTGCAAGGAGAAAGCGCTGCAGACAGACGTGAAGCCGAGGGAGATCCCCGAATTCAGCGACCGGAAAGGGGTCTGGGTTTTTGCGGAGCAAAGAGAAGCCCAGCTGAACAAAGTCTCTCTGGAGCTTCTCGGAAAGGCCCAGGAACTGGGAGCGGCCCTCAACCAGAGCGTGTCCGCCTTGCTTCTGGGCGACGGAGTCGCAGGCCTGGCCGGGACTCTCATGGAGTACGGGGCAGAGACGGTTTATCTGGTGGAGCACAAGGGGCTGAAGGATTTTCGAACCAATTCCTACACCAAGGCGATTGAAGACCTGGTGAAAAAATACAAGCCCAATATCCTGCTCATGGGCGCGACTCATGTGGGCCGGGACTTGGCTCCAAGAGTCTCCCGCCGGGTGGAAGTGGGACTCACGGCAGACTGCACGGAGCTGAGCATCGATCCCACAGAGGGGATTTTACTCCAGACCAGGCCGGCCTTTGGGGGCAACGTCATGGCCACCATCGCCAACCGATACTCGCGTCCCCAGATGGCGACCGTGCGTCCTGGAGTGATGGAAGCCGCCCGAAAGCCCGGCGCAAAGGGAAAGGTAATCAAACAGGAGGCTTCCCTCACGGAAGATGAAATCGGAACAAGAGTTCTTGAACTGGTCAAAGAAAGAAAGAAGAGGGCCAACCTGTCTGAGGCGAAGGTGATTGTGGCCGGGGGCAGGGGGGTGGGAGATGCCGGGGGATTCAAAATCCTGGAAGAACTGGCCTCTGCTCTAGGTGGAGAGCTGGCGGGAACCAGGGTTGCTGTGGAAGAGGGCTGGATTCCGCCGGACCGCCAGGTCGGGCAGACAGGGCAATCCGTAAGGCCTGAGGTGTATATCGCCTGCGGGATTTCCGGCGCGATCCAGCACAGGGCCGGAATGATGAACGCCAGGTACATCATCGCCGTCAACAAAGACCCTCGGGCGCCCATCTTTCAGGTCGCCGACTGGGGGATTGTGGGAGATCTCCATGAAGTGGTCCCGGAGATGATCCAACAATTCAAGAAAGCTTAGAGGAGCGACTGGTCTTTGGAGGGGATACGAAATGAGGTCGAATGCGGAGCAGTTGATTAGAAAGACGATGGCCAATTTTGTGGACAATGAGCTTGTTCCCAAAGCTCAAGAGATCGACGAGAAGGGCGAGTTTCCCATGGAAATATTCCAGGAGATGGGCAGGATGGGTGTGTTTGGAATCCGATACCCCAAAGACAAAGGGGGATCAGGCGGAAACACCACGCTCTACTGCATCATCTGTGAAGAGCTCGCCCGAGGCCTGGTGAGCGCTGCGGCCACCACCGCCATGCAGTGCCTGATGGGGACAAACTTTCTCTTCCACTATGGAACCCCTGAAATGCATGAGAAGTATTTTCTGCCTGCCATGAGAGGCGAGAAGATCGCCTGCTTTTGCCTGACAGAGCCGGAGGCAGGAGGGGATCTTGGAAATGTGAGCACTCTGGCGACCAAGACGGCTGACGGGTATGTTCTGAACGGGTTGAAGACCTGGGTGACCAATGGTCCTGTCGCCTCTTTCTACACGGTCCTGTGCCAGACCGATCCTGCAAAGAAGCTGAGAGGGCTCAATTTCTTCTTTGTGCCGAGGGATACGCCCGGGGTTTCCGTGAGCAAACCGTTCAACCTCCTGGGCACAAGGACAACGCCTATCTGTGAACTGGCCCTGACCGAGGTGAGGATTCCCCTTCATCACAAACTGTGCCCGGACGGCCAGGGTACGGACAATCTCTTGTCCATCCTCGCAGAGATCAGGAGTATGACGGCTGCGCTGGGCATTGGACTTGTCCGGGCGGCGCTTCACGACTGCATCCAGTATGCTCACGAACGAATGGCGTTTGGGAAGACGATCAGCAGCTATCAACTCATTCAGGCCAAGGTTGCAGAGCTGTACGTTGATCTGCAGGCGGCAAAGCTTCTCACTTACAGAGCCACGCATTTGGTCGATGATAAGATCCCGTGTCTTCCCGAAGCGACCATGGCGAAATATTTTGCTACCGAGGCGGCATGCAAAGCCGGCGATTATGCCACCCGGATATTCGGCGCCTACGGTTATTCTATGGAGTACAGTGCTCAGCGCTATTACAGGGACAACCGTTTCCTTCTCTATGGAGGAGGAACTCACGAAGTTCTCCTGCCCAACATTGCTCGTTGGGCCGGGCTCTGATGCCATGGCCGCAAGAAAAGAAATAGAGATGAGAGAGCCGGACCTGACCCCACTGGGGGCCATTCCCGACAGGAAATCTCTCGGGGACCATGTGTTCGAGAACCTGAGGCAGGCGATCATTCGAGGGGATGTGGCGCCTGGGGACCGCCTGGTGGAGAGCCGCATCGCCGGGGTTCTGGATATCAGCAGAACTCCGGTGAGGGAAGCCATTCACAAGCTGGAAAGGGAGAGCCTTCTCCGCAAGCTTCCTCACGGCGGATTCACGGTCGTTCATTTGAGCCGGGAAGACATCGAGGAGACCTTCGGAATACGGTGCGTTCTGGAAAGCTACGCGGCGAGGCTGGCGGCTCTTAATCACCAAGAAGAGGACCTGATTCCGCTGGAGGAGAAGATCGGGGAGTTCCAGATGTGCCTGGCAAAAGGCCGGTTTGAGGAACTCCCGAGGATCAATACGGAGTTTCACAATTTTTTCTATGCCCTCAGCCGGAGCCCCAAGTTGATCAAGCTGATCAACGATCTTCGGGACCAGATCTACCGTTTCAGAAGAATTCTCTTGAAGATGGACAACATGGCCAAGATGAGCAATGAAGACCACCGAAACATGCTGGAGGCTATCAGGCAGAGGGATGTCAACCGGGTGGAGAAACTGGTGAAGGAGCACATTGCAAGGGGAAAGCGGATTGTTTTGAAAGCACTGGAAGACAGACCGAATGAACTGTAAAAGATCAGGGAGCTAGGGTCCTATGATGACGGAGAGAAAAATCAGAGTTCTTTTGGCAAAGCCGGGGCTGGACGGCCATGATCGAGGAGCGAAGGTCGTTGCCCTTGCCCTCAAAGAAGCTGGGATGGAAGTGATTTATACGGGTCTTCATCAGACTGTGCCAAGCATTGTCAAGCAGGCGGTCCAGGAAGGCGTGGACGTCATCGGCCTTTCGATCATGTCGGGAGCTCATATCCCGATCTGCCGAAAGCTGATGGACCTGGTCAAGAAAGAGGATATAGGCGACGTTCTTGTTGTCGTGGGGGGGGTTATTCCCGGCAAGGATGTTCCTGTCTTGCAGGGTCTCGGCGTCAAGGGTGTCTTCCCCGGAGGGACGCGGTTTGAGGAGATCAGCCAGTTCATCAAGGGGAACGTGAGACATTGATCATTGAGCATTTAGCATCGAACATTGAATATTGAACATTTGAAATCGAACGTTGGGCCTTGAGCATTGTTAAATGATAAATGTTAAATGACCAATGCCCAATGTTAAATGAAAGAGGGTTGCCATGGGTGTCGCCACATACAATAAAGACGAAAAGGATGCCATTAAGGAAGTGATTCTCCAGTCCGGGATCAAGGTGAAGCCCGTTTACACGCCTGCGGACCTTGAAAGGGTGGGCTTTGATTACACGAAGGATCTGGGAGAGCCAGGGGAATTCCCTTTTACGCGAAGCATTCATCCCCTGGGCTTCAGGAGCCGAAACTGGACCACTCGCCAGTACACGGGATTCGGAACTCCCCAGCAGACCAATGAGCGTTTCAAACTGATGATTGCTCATGGCCAGACAGGCCTCAATGTGGCTTTTGATCTTCCCACGCAGATGGGGTATGACTCCGACGACCCTATAGCCGAGGGGGAGGTGGGCCGAGTCGGCATGGCGGTCGACTCTTTGCAGGATTTTGAGATCGCCTTCAAAGATATCAAGTTGAACAAGATCGGATCGGGGCTGACCATCAATGCCGTTGCTTCCATCATGCTCGCCATGTATCAATCGGTGGCGGAGAAATTCGGATATAAAAAAGAGGAGATCTCTGCCACGCCCCAGAACGACATCCTCAAGGAGATGGTGGGAAGAGGCGCGTGGATCTACCCGGTAGAGCCTGCGGTGCGACTCATCGGAGACACCATTGAGTATTCGATGAAGGAACTCCCCAGGTGCAACCCGGTGTCCGTGTGCGGCTATCACATCCGGGAGTCCGGGTGCACGCCGGTCCAGGAGATCTCCTACGCCTTTGAGATCGCCTTTGCCTACATCGATGAAGTGGTGAAGCGGGGGTACACGGCCGAGGAATGCGTGGGAGGATTCACGTTCAACCTCAATATCTTCGGCAACCTCTGGGAAACCGTGGCCAAGTTCAGAGCGGCCAGAAAGCTCTGGGCCAAACTCCTCAGGGAACGATACGGGGTGCAGGACAAGAAAGCCCTCTTTCTGAGGGGCATCTTCGGAGGAGGCGGCTCAGGCATGACCAAGCAGCAGCCTGAGAACAACATTATGAGAGGCGCTTACTATGCCCTTGCAGCCGCCCTTTCAGGGGCACAGACCACGGCCCTTTGCTCTTTTGATGAAGCCTACACGATTCCCACGGAAAGGGCGGCGCTCCTTTCCCTCAGGACGTTCCAGATTCTCATGGACGAGATCGGCCTGAGAGACACCGTGGACCCGTTAGCCGGCTCCTATTTCATCGAGACCCTGACAAAGGAAATGGAAGGGAAAATTCTCGAAGAAATGGAAAAGGTGGAAAAAATAGGCGGCATGGTCAAGGCGGTTGCCTCAGGGTACGTCCAGAGAGAGGTGGCCCGTCAGGCCTACGAGTACGAGAAAAGGCTCCAGGAAGGAAAAGTTATCAAGGTGGGAGTCAACAAATACACGGAGGGTGTGGACATGGAGGTGGAACTCCATGAACACAATGAGTCGTGGGCGCAGGAGCAAATCGCACGGCTCAAAGAACTCAAGCGCACCAGGGACAACAAGGCGGTCAAGGAAACTCTGAAGGCCCTTGAAAAGGCCGCTTCAGAGAAAAAGAACGTGATGCCCTATCTGGTGGACTGCTGTAAGGCCTATGCAACGGTCGGCGAGATGGCCAATGTGTTCCGGCAGGTTTTCGGAGAACACAAGGAACCCAGCATTTTCTAACACGTCCGTTGTCAGTGGTCAGTCGTCCGGGGCGTCTTTGCATCGGAGACCTTGTTGGAGTTGTGGCTCAAGGATTCTGATTGTTAAATGCAACAACTGACCAAGGACAACTGACAATGGACAATTTTCAACTTGCTATGATGAGAAAGGAGGTGAGGGAAAGAGCAGTTTACGGTCGGGGACGGATGAACCAAGCCTTTAACCCATAAGGAGGTGTTCAGATGACACGAAAGATAGCGCTTTTGATGGTTGGATTCTTCGTTGCAACGTTGTTTGCAGTTGTATCACCGCCGGTCACATTTGGACAGGAAATCAAGCTCACCTATGCCAACTTCCCGCCTGCACCCACTTTCCCGTGCGTTCAGATGGAGCGATGGGCCAAAGAGGTGGGAGACAGAACCAAAGGAAAAGTGAAAGTGCAAACCTTCCCGGGCGGAACCCTGCTGCCTGCCAAGAACATTTTCGACGGGGTCATAGCAGGGACGGCGGACATCGGCAACTTTGCCATGAGCTATCAGCCGGGTCGGTTTCCCGTCTCCGAAGCGATTGATCTACCGCTCGGGTTTTCAAACGCACGGGCGGCCAGCATGGCCCTTTACGACCTCATCGACAAGTACAAACCTAAGGAATTTGAGCAGGTCAAAATCATAACACTTTTCACCTGTCCGCCTGCGAACATCATGACCAAGACCCCGGTCAAAACCCTTGCAGATATGAAGGGAATGGAGCTGAGAGTCGGAGGAACCCAGGCGGACATCATCAAGCTCCTGGGCGGAATACCCGTCGCCATGCCCCAGTCCGACACCCCGGAAGCGCTCCAGAAGGGGGTGGTCAAAGGCCACGTCTCTTCCATGGAAGTGCTCAAGGACTTCAACTACGCAGCCTACACCCCCAACGCCACCATCGCCAACCTGTGGGTGGTGACCTTTGCCGTGGTCATGAACAAGCAGAAATGGGAATCCTTGCCTGCGGATGTGAAGAAGGTTTTCGATGATATGCGGACCGAGCAGGCCCTGTGGACCGGCACGTATGTGGACAACCATGTGCTGGAGGCGGTGAAATGGTCCAAAGAGAAATACAACCTCCAAATCTTTGAACTCCCGGCCAACGAGAAAGCAGAAATCCCCAAAATACTGGCGCCCATTATTTCTGATTACGTGAAGAGGGTGACTGCAGCGGGGCTGCCGGGCGATCAAATTGTCAAAGACGCGCTCGCTCTGAAGGACAAGCACGAGAAGGAGTTCAAGTAACGGCGCAACGGATCTCCTGCTCAAGCATCCCCATCCCCCTATCCCCTCCTCTCTCGAAGATCGCGCTTGCGGGGGACGAAGGGGATAGGTGAGGGGGAGAGCGGGTGACCGTGGGAAGAGGAACAGTGGATGGAAATCTTGGAAAAAATTCGGAACCTGTTCGATAAGGCCTTTCTTTTTCTGGGTGGAGTGGCTGTTCTGGCCCTCATGACGCTGGCGACAGGGAATGTGTGCTTGAGAATCTTCGGCATGCCCTACCGCGGAGCCTATGAACTCGTCTCTTTCCTGGGGGCCGTGGTCACAGCGTTTGCTCTGGGCTACACCCAGAGGAGGAAAAGCCACATTGTCGTGGATATCCTGACAGAGACCTTTTCTGAAGGGAGGAAGAGAATCCTCGACGGGATTAGTTACCTCATGGGAGTCCTGTTCTTTGCGATCATCTCTTGGGTCATTTTTAGGTGGGGCATGAGGATCGCTGCCTCGGGGGAGGTGTCTGAGACTCTGAAGATTGCCTACTATCCCTTTATCTACTGTGTGGCCCTGGGCTTTGCTTTCCTCTGCCTGACCCTCATTATGGATTTTCTCAGTGCACTGCTGAAGAAAGGAGGTAACCCAGCATCATGAGCGGGCCCATTGTTGGAGTCATCGGTATTTTTGTCATGTTCGCGGTGTTGTTCCTGCTCAGGATCCCCGCAGCCTTTACCATGATGCTGGTCGGTTTTCTGGGGGTGACGTATGTGACGTCTTTCAAGGCGGCCCTTGGAATGATCGGCCCTGACCTTTGGAACATTTTCTCAAACTACGGCCTCACCGTGATCCCTATGTTTATTCTGGTAGGGGAGTTTGTGCACTATGGAGGCTATAACAATAGCCTCTACTACGCGACCTACCGCTGGTTTGGTCATTACAAGGGCGGACTGGCCATTACAACCATCATGGCGTGTGCGGCTTTTTCCGCCATCAGCGGATCGAATACGGCGACGGCAGCCACGATGAGCAGCGTCGCCATCCCGGAAATGAAAAAGTACAAATACCATCCTATGCTGAATGCCGGGTCGGTCGCTGCGGGCGCCACGCTCGGCGTCCTGATCCCTCCCAGCATTGTTCTGGTGGTCTACGGTCTGTACACAGGACAATCGATCGGCAAGCTCTTTTTCGGAAATGTCATCCCCAGTGCCATTCTCACGGTGCTCATCGCAGCAACCGTGTTCTACATCTGTTTTCGCCATCCGGAGTGGGGGCCAAAAGGTCCCAAGAGCACGTGGCGAGAAAGAATGAAGGCCCTTCCCGAGATTATCGATATCCTGATTCTCTTTGCCATTATCATGTATGCGCTTTTTACCGGCGTGGTGACAGCAACTGAGGCGGCGGCAGCAAGCTGTGCTCTCGGTCTCGCGATTTGCTTGATCAGGAAAAAGCTCACCTGGAAAGGGTTCATCGCATCCATTTCGGACACCCTCCGCATCTCGTGCCTGGTCTTTATGATTGTAGCGGGGGCCACCATCTTCGGACGATTTCTTGCCCTCACGCGATTGCCTTTTGAAGCAGCATCCTGGATCAGCACCCTGGATCTGCCGAACTGGGTTCTCCTGTGGATCGTCCTGATATGCTATATCATCGGTGGATGCGTGATGGACGCCCTTGCCTTTCTCCTGATTTCGCTGCCTATCTTTTTCCCTCTCGTCATGGCCATGGGCTATGACCCGATCTGGTTCGGCCAGGTGGTCTGCATCGTCACCACCATGGGGGCCATCATGCCGCCCATCGGCATCTGTTGTTATATTGTTGCGGGAATGGCAAAGGACATCCCTTTGGGGACGGTGTTCCGGGGAAGCATGTATTATATTCCCGCTTACCTTATCTCGATGGCGATCTTGATGCTTTCGCCCTATTGGACTGTTCTGGTTCTTTCGAACCTTGTAAAATGACAAGGCGTTCATACGGACGAGTTTGATGGACAAGGAGGCGGCGACCAGCATGTCAAAAAGTTTCATGCCTAATATCAAGACGAAAAAGGAACTGGCGGATCTTCAACTGAAAGGCCTGAAATGGACAGTGAACCATGCCTATCGGGGATCGCCAGTTTATCGGAAAAGACTGGATGAAGCGGGTATGAAGCCCAAGGATATCCGTAGCCTCAAAGACCTTCAAAAACTCCCTTTTACCACATCCAAGGATCTCCAGGAGGGTTATCCTTTCCCCCTTCTTTCAGTTCCCTTTGAGAAGGTGGTGAGGATTCACGCCTCCTCTGGAACGACCGGGAAGAGGAAGGTCCTCGCTTACACCCAGAAAGACATTAATGACTGGGCCAACTTTTTTGCCCGCTGTTACGAAATGGCAGGTCTGACGCAGGAAGACAGGGTTCAGATTGCGGTTGGGTATGGCGTCTGGACCGCAGGGGTGGGCTTCCAGCTGGGATGCGAACGTTTCGGCGCCATGGCCATTCCTGCAGGTCCCGGGAATGTCGACATGCAGTGCCAGTTCCTGGTCGATATGAAGACTACAGCTATGTGCTGTACGGCGTCCATGGGCCTTCTCATGGCCGAGGAGGTCCACAAACGGGGCATCAAGGATCAGATTCATCTCAAGAAAATGATCTTCGGCTCTGAAAGGTCAAGCGATGCCATGAAAAACCGAATCAAGGAAATCCTCAACCTGGAGCACTTATTTGACATCCCCGGGATGACTGAGCTTTATGGTCCAGGAACAGGGCTGGATTGCATTTATCACACAGGGATTCATTACTGGGCGGACTACTACATCCTGGAGATCCTGGATCCTGAGACGCTTAAGCCTGTTCCTGAAGGAGAGATCGGTGAGATGGTGGTGACCACCCTCAGGAAAGAAGCTGCTCCGCTGATCCGTTACAGAACCCGGGACCTCACAAGACTCATTTCAGGGAAGTGTCCGTGCGGGTCCATTCTTCCGAGGCATGACCGGCTGCTGGGCCGGTCCGATGACATGATCATCTTCCGGGCGGTGAACATCTACCCCGGGCAGATTGACCACATCCTGTCCGGGATGCCGGGGATTGGAAGCGAGTACCAGATCATCATCGACCGAAAAGAGGATGGGAAAGACTACATGACCATCAAGGTGGAGCGAGATCAGCGGGTCGACAAGGAAAAGGATCCGGAGCTGAGCAAGAAAGTCGGCGAGGAAGTCAAGAAACAAATCCTGGTGAGTGCCGGCGTGGAGATCGTGGACTACGGGGCTTTGCCAAGATCAGAAAGGAAAAGCAAGAGGGTTTTTGATAACCGAGAATTCTAAACAGGGAAGAAAGCAATTGCGAATTGAGGAATTGAGGGATTTAGGAATTCCTCAATTCCTCAATTCCAGAATCCCTAAATTTTTTTCAGAAGGAGAAGAACCGTGAGCAAGTTTGAATACCTGATGCCTTCAACCATTGACGAGGCCATTTCCCTCCTGGTCAGCCGTGGAGAGAGGGCGAAATTCATTGCGGGAGGGACGGATGTGATGGTCAAGATCAAGGAGGGGAAGATCACCCCTCATTACCTGGTCTCCCTGAGGCGAGTCCAGGGCCTTGATCAGATCACCTACAAGGATGGTGAGCTGCGGATCGGCGCTCTGGCGACCCACCGGATGCTGGAGCTCTCTCCCGTCATCCGGAAAGAGTTCCCAATTCTCATCGACGCGGTGACCAATATCGGTTCCGTGCAGATCAGGAATGTAGCAACCATCGGCGGCAACATCGTGAATGCGGTCCCTTCGGCCGATGGTGCTATTCCGTTGATCACCCTCGGGGCTCAGGTTCGGATCCGGGGGCCAAAAGGGGAAAGGAGTATGGCCCTTGAAGACCTCTACATCGGTCCGGGGCAGACCCTGCTGGAACCCGGCGAGATTCTTCTCGAATTCGTTATTCCAAAACTTCCTCCGCGCACAGGAGCCGCGTATGTGAAACATACGCGACGGGAAGCCATGGAGCTGCCCCTCCTAGGAGTGGCTGTCCTGATGTCCCTTGCCGAGGACATGACCACCTGCACCGCAGCGAGAATCGGCCTGGGCGTTTTGGCTCCCACCCCCATGCGCGCCAGAAATGGAGAGGCGATTCTCAAAGGCCAGAAGGTCACGGAGGAAGTCCTCCACAAGGCAGGGAAGGCCGCGGCTGAGGAGTGCAAGGCGAGAGACAGTATTCGCGGAGAGGCTTGGTATCGCAGGGAAATGGTGGAAGTCCTTGTCCCGCGAATGGCACGCCTCGCCATGGAAAGAGCAAGATAGGAGGAGATCCGATGAAGAAGGAGATTTCTTTTGTGTTGAACGGAAACAGAATGGAGATGGAGGTTGACCCCTTCTGGACACTCCTTGAGCTGCTCAGGGAAGAGCTGGAGATGACCGGAACCAAATACGGCTGTGGAAGCGGGGAATGCGGAGCCTGCACGGTGCTGGTGAACGGGAAAGCAGTGAATGCGTGTCTTTTCCCGGCCGTGGAAATCGACGGAGCCTCCGTGACAACCATCGAGGGCCTGGCCAAAGGCTCGGGCGAGCTCCATCCTCTGCAGACCGCCTTCATTGAGCAAGGGGCGGTTCAGTGCGGATATTGCACGCCGGGCATGATCATGTCGGCCAAGGCCCTTCTGGATGAAAACCCCAACCCAACGGAAGATGAAATCCGCCATGCCCTGGCAGGCAACTTCTGCCGCTGCACGGGCTATGTCCAGATTATCGATGCGGTCAAAGCGGCAAGCCATGCCATCACCACCAAGGGTGAGATGAGACCGAGAAAGGCGGAATAGAGAATGACGGAGGTCACCATGGAGACATTGAGCAGTGTTGGAAAGAGAATTCCGAAGAGAGATGCCGTTGACAAAGTTACCGGGAGGGCCGCTTATATCCAGGACCTGAAAGTGCCTGGAATGCTTTACGGCAAGATCCTCCGGAGCAAATATCCTCACGCCAGAATCGTTCGCATTGACACCTCGAAGGCGAAGAAGCTTCTGGGGGTGCGAGCGGTCATCACAGCGGAAGATGTTCCTCAGATTCGCTATGGATTCATCAAGGACCAGCCGGTCCTGAAGTCCGGCAAAGTGAGATCCTACAGGGATGAGCTCGCGGCCGTGGCGGCGATTGATCCGGAGATCGCGGAAGAAGCACTCCATCTCATCGAGGTGGAGTATGAGGCTCTTCCGGGTGTTTTTGATCCGATCGAGGCGATGAAGCCGGACGCTCCGCTGATTCATGAGGAGAACAAGGGCAATATCCTGAAAATCCCCTGGAAGCTCGTGGCAGGGGACGTGGAAGAAGCCAGGAAGAACTCGGCCTTTGTGGCGGAGGATCGGTTCGAGGTGACCTGGGTCACCCACTGCTGCCTGGGGACAGAGGGCATCATTGCGGATTTTGACCTCCGGAACAACCTCACCACGTATCGGAACACCCAGATTCCTTCCCTTGCCCAGAGGGACTACAAGGACGCCTTGAAGGTGATGGGGCTTCCGGATGCCAAAGTCAGGATCATCAAGCCCACTATCGGCGGCGGGTTCGGCAGCAAGCTGGATACCTATGGTTTTGAGTACATCGCCATCCTGCTCGCCTACGTGACTCGAAAGCCGGTCAAGATCCAGAAGACCAGGGAGGAGGAGTTCCGTTACACTTCCACAAGGCAGCCTGCGATTGTCCAGATTGCCCAGGGGTGTGACAAGGAGGGAAAGCTCACCTTCAGGGACATCTCCATGATTCTGGACAACGGCGCCTACACCTCCTGGGGAGCGACGACTCCCTCCGTCATGATGATGCCCATATCGTCTCTCTACAAGGTTCCCAATGTCCGTTACGAGGCGAAATGCGTTTACACCAACAATACCTGGTCCCAGGCCATGCGAGGCTACGGGAACCCTCAGGCCACGTTTGCCATTGAATCCAACATGGAGCAGCTGGCTGAAGCCTCAGGGATCGATCCCCTGGAGTTCAGGATGCGCAATGCCAATGAGCCGGGCGAGGTCACCCCGCAGCGTTTCAAGATAACGACGTGCGGTCTCAAGGAGTGCATCCAGGAAGTGTCCAAGCGGCTCGACTGGGCAAACAAGAAGAAGGGGCCGAAAGTTGAGGGAAGGGGCATCGGCATGGCCTGCCTTATCCATGTGGGCGGTGGCGCGAGAGTCTACAAGTCCGATGGTTGCGGCACCATTGTGAAGGTAGATGACTTCGGCGCTGTGGACGTGTTCACCGGATCCACGGACATGGGTCAGGGCGCGGATACGGTCATCGCCCAGATGGTTGCCGAGGAGATGGGAGTCCTTTGTGAAGATGTGAACATCCTTGACAGGGACACGGACGTTTGTCCCTGGGATGTGGGCGCTCACGCAAGCCGGACCACGTTCGTGGCGGGAAACTCCGCGGTCTTGGCTGCCAGGAGGGTCAAGGAGAGGATCCTCAATATCGCTGCGGGATTTGTGGATCGGTGGAAAGACAAGCAGGGGAACAAGCACGAGATCAAGCTGGACACTGATCCCAAGAACCTCACGATCAAAGAGAGGATGGTTTATTCCGTCAAGGAACCAGAAAAGAAGATTGCCCTCTCGAAAATTCTGCGAGGTGCTCATTACGAGAAGGACGGGACCATGATCATGGCCGAGGCCTTCTATGATCCGGACAACGAAAACCTGGACAGGGAATTTAAGGGAAATCTCTCCAAGGCCTACGCTTACGGTGCTCATGGTGTGGAAATCCAGGTGGATAAAGAGACGGGAAAAATCAAGATCCTCAAATACGTGGCGGCCCACGATGTAGGCCGGGCCATCAACCCCATGCTTCTGGAGGGACAGGTCTACGGCGGAACTGCCATGGGTGTCGGCTACGCGCTAACCGAGCGCCTGATCCTTGAAAAGGGTGAGGTGATGAACCCGAACTTCAGAGACTACAAGATGCTCACCGCCAAGGACGTGATTCCCATTGAGGCGGTCATCATCGAGACCAATGATGAGGCCGGTCCTTTCGGAGCCAAAGGAATCGGAGAACCTGGCCTTGTGCCTTCCGCCCCTGCGATCGCGAACGCCCTGTACGACGCGATCGGGGTGAGGATCAAAGAACTGCCCATGACCCCGGAACGGGTGCTCAAGGCGATAAAGGAGAAGGAGAAAAAATAAATTTAAAGTTCAAAGTTCAAAAGCCAAAGGAATGTCAAAGTTCAAATCTAAACGTTCCTCTACTCCACCCCAATTCCCCTCCCCTGGTGGGAGGGGCAAGGGGAGGGGGAACTGATTAAACAGCATACTAAGACTTGCAGACGTGGAGCTATTTATGGCTGAGAAATATTTCCGCTTAGGCTGCGATATCGGCGGAACCTTTACCGACTTTGTGTTGCTCAATGATCAAACCGGTGAATTGACGATCAACAAGTGCCTCACCACTCCCAAAGACCCGTCGGATGCCGTGGAGCAGGGGATCCGGGAGCTGGAGGTTAAAGTTCCCGGTTTTGTGGAGAAGATGGATGAAGTGATTCATGGCACGACCCTGGTCATCAACTCCATCATCGAGAGGAAGGGCGCAAGAACGGGACTCATTACCACCAAGGGCTTCAGGGATGTCCTGGAGCTCGGTCGAGAGATCCGGTATGCCCCGTATGACATCTTTTCGGAATATCCGAAACCCCTGGTCCCGCGTCAGTACCGTCTGGAAGTGGACGAAAGGATCCGCAGCGACGGGACCATCCTGAAACCCCTGGACCCGGAAGAAGCGAAGCAGGTGGTGCGGTCCCTTGTGAGCATGGGGGTGGAATCGATTGCGGTTTGCCTCCTCAACTCTTTTGAAAACCCGGCCCACGAGCTGATGATCAAGGAGATCATTGAAAAGGAGGCGCCCCATGTCTCCATCTCCATCTCCTATCACGTGCTTCCTCAGATCCGGGAATACGAACGGACGAGCACCACGGTCACCAATGCCTATGTCAAACCCTTGACCGGAAGCTATCTTGCCAAGCTCTCCGGCAGGCTGGAGTCTATCGGGTGCAAGGGCAAGCTTTTTATCATGCTTTCCAGCGGTGGCATTACTTCGGTGGATACGGCTGCCCAGTATCCCGTGAGAATCATCGAGTCTGGGCCGACCGCCGCAGTCATTGCAGGCCAATATTACGGCAAGATGTTCAACCTACCGGACATGTTTTGCTTTGACATGGGCGGCACCACAGCCAAGTCCTGCCTGATTCAGCGGGGAGTGGCGGGTGTCGTGCCCACGTTCGAGGTGGGACGGGTCCAGCGGTTCATGAAGGGGAGCGGCCTCACCATCCAGGTGCCTGTGGTGGACTTGATGGAGATCGGAGCGGGCGGCGGGAGCATTGCCAAGGCGAGCAAATTGGGAACGCTTCAGGTGGGGCCTGAAAGTTCAAGCGCAGACCCTGGTCCGATCTGCTATGCGAGGGGAGGACAAGATCCCTGCGTGACCGATGCTGATCTTCTGCTTGGATACCTCGATGAGAACTACTTCCTCGGCGGCGAGATGAAGCTCGACAAGGAGGCTGCAAGGCGGGGCGTGATGGAGAAGATTGCCAAGCCGCTGGGCGTCACCTTTATCCAGGCCATCTGGGGAATTCATGATCTCATCAATGAGACCATGGCGGCTGCCGCCAAAACGCACATTGCAGAAAAGGGAGGGAACCCCAAGATCGTCACGGTTGCTGCGTTCGGCGGTGCAGGGCCGGTTCATGCTTATGGCCTTGCCAAAAAACTGGGTGCCCCAAGGCTCATCGTTCCGCCCAATGCGGGGGTCGGATCCGCTCTCGGCTTTTTCACGGCGCCCAGAGCGTTTGATCTTGTGAGGAGCCACAAGGTGTCCCTGGCGGATGCGAATTTTATAGAAATCGAAAAGATCTTTTGGGAACTGGAAGCGGATGGAGAGAAAACTCTCAATAAAGCCGGCAAGGACGAAGCGGTTCGATTTGAGAGATCCCTGGACATGCGGTTTGTGGGACAGGGATCCGAGACCAACGTGCCCCTTCCTGAAAAAGATTTCACCAGGCTGAAGAGGGATGGAATCAGGAAGAGGTTTGATCAGATTTATGAGAAGCTCTACGGAAGAACCTATCCTGATTCCGTAGTGGAATTCATCAACTTCAAAGTGAGAGCAAGTCTTCCCGAAAGGCTTTTTAAGTTCTCCAAGCTCGAGAAGAAAGGCCAGTCGCTCAAGGCGGCGGTCAAAGGCCGGCGCCCTGCCTATTCAGGGATCGCAAAGGATTTTATTTCCTACACGGTATACGACCGATACAAGCTTTTCCCGAATGCGAAGTTCAAGGGCCCCGCGATTATTGAAGAAAAGGAGTCCACATTGATCGTCGGAGAGGACACGACAGTCGCTGTCGATGAGTATGGATTTCTCTGGGTGGATTTGCGCGCGGTGCACGGCGCACGCAAGACGGTGCACGGTACACGGCGCAGGGTGCAGGGCGAAAAGACTCAGACAAAAGCCGTCAACCCAAAGACAATAGCAGCGAAACCCAAGCTTCGAGAAATAAAGCGCAAAGCCAAACCTGCCAAAACAAAGGGTCAGGCTGCGAAGCGAAAGTTGCCGGCCGCGAAGCCAAAGGCGAAGAGTGCAAAACCCAAGCCCAAAGTCAAAATTTCAAAGCGCAAAGCTCAAAGCCCAAAAGGAAAGGTAAAGAGAGCAACACGCAAGGCCAAATAAAGGTATATGGCGCAGGGTTCAGGGCGCAAGGAAGAGGGAAGGTTTCCCGTGTACCGTGCACCTTGCACCGCGCATCCTGCACCGTTCCCATAGACGGAGGAATGTATGGCTAGGAAGTTTGACCCCATAACCCTTGAAATACTCTGGCGCAGATTGATCTCCGTGGTGGACGAGGCAGACAGCACGGTGGCGAGGACCGCGTTTTCGAGCCTCTTGAGGGACGCTCACGATTACACGTGCATGTTTACGGACCGCAAAGGCCGGGAGCTGGCACAGGGCACCTTTGCCACGCCGGGGCAGTCCGGAGCAATGGCTCTTGGGATCAAGAACCTTGTGAATAAACTTCCCTCGACCAGCTACAAGCCCGGCGATGTTTTCATCACCAACGATCCCTGGGCTCTGGCCGGGCATCTCAATGATGTGTGCATCATGAGCCCCATCTTTTACAAGGGAAAGATTGTAGCCTTCACGGCGTGTGTGTTCCATCATTCGGATATTGGCGGTCGTGTTTCTTCAGACAATCACGAGGTCTTTGAAGAAGGTTTGTTCATCCCCTTGGTCAAGCTCTATGATGCCGGCGTGCTCAATGAGTCGGTTCTGGACATGATCCGGTGGAACGTGCGGACACCCGACGAGGTGATCGGGGACATCCGATCTCAGATCGCGGCCAACCATGTGTGTGCCGAGAAAATAGTCCAGATGCTCGAAGATAACCATCTGGAGAACCTGGATGACCTGGCGGACGAGGTCATCGGCCGAACAGAAAAGAGCATGAGAGAGGCTATAGGGAAGACGCCGGACGGCATTTATCGAGCAGAGGGTATAGTGGAACAGATGGAAGGCCGCGCAGACATCGTCATCAAGGCTGCCATCGAGGTGAAGGGAAGTGACGTCATCGTCGACCTGGAAGGATCTTCTCCTCAGGTGGACTGGGGAGGAAACGTGGTCTACAACTTCACCTATGCCTATGTCCACATGGCCGTGAAGAGCATGTTTGACCCGTACATCCCCAACAACGACGGTTGCGCGAGACCCATTACGTTGAACATACCGGAAGGAACGGTGGTGAACTGCAAGTTTCCTGCGGCTGTGGCAGCGCGCATGCAGATCGGCCACTTCATGACCGAGATCATCTACCGGGCTCTGGCCAAGGCGGTTCCCAATCAGGTGCTCGCGGCAAGCGGAGGCACGCCGGCAACGATGAATGTTTTCTACGGGAGAAGGAAGGACGGGAAGCCCTGGCATTCCGTGATCATTAGAGGGGGGGGCATGGGTGCGAGTTCCGGTGCGGATGGTCACTATGTGTCCATATTTCCGGCCAATGGTGCGAACACCCCTGTGGAAATATTCGAAAGCGATACCCCTCTCATTGTGGAAAAACGAGAACTCCTCACCGACTCGGGTGGCGCCGGCAAGATGAAAGGGGGCTTGGGCCGCCGGGTCGTTTTCAGAATTCCCGATGACGAGTATGCTCCCATGCCGCCGGTAAATCTTGGAATCCAGTCCGGAAGATACCGGTACCCTCCGGAAGGCCTGTTCGGCGGCAAGCACGGAGCAAAAGCCCAGTTCCTGGTCAGCGGCCAGCCTGGAAATCCTTTTGGACTGACTCGGATGAAACCGGGTGACGTGATCATTATGGACGCTGCAGGCGGAGGGGGATACGGAGATCCGCTGGAACGGGACCCGGAGATGGTGCAGGATGATGTGATCCAGGGATATGTGAGCCTGGAGAAAGCGAGACAAGATTACGGCGTGGTCATCGACACCGGTACTCTGATGGTGGACACTGCGGCGACAGAAGAACTCCGCAGATCCATGCGAGCGTAATTGACGATCGGTACAATGCAGGCACAAAGTTGCAAAGGCACATAGGCACAGAGCAGAAAACAACACAAAGAGTGAAATAACTTTGTGCCTTTGCGACTCTGCCCCTTTGTCCCTCAAGCTGTCGGCTCAAGCCGACAGCAGTTCACTTATACAAGGAGAACAAACTATGGATCAGGAGAACAAACTCTATCCCACCGGGCACAACCCGCTGTTCATCAAACCTTCCCGTCCCATGCCGAAGGAAGTGGCCATGATCGGCGCTGGAACCATCGGCCCTGACATCGGCTACTACATCAAGACGGCGCTCCCGAACATCAAACTCTATCTCGTGGATGTGGTGGAGGAACCGCTCAAGAATGCACAAAAGCGGTTCGAGGGTTATTCGAAGAAGGCGGTGGAGAACAAGAAGATGAAAGAGGACAAGGCCAAGGAGGTCCTCGCAAACATCGTCTACACCATGGACTACAACCAGATCAAGAACTGCGACTTGGTGATCGAAGCGGCCACAGAAAACATTCCTCTCAAGCAGAAGATCTTTGAGACGGTGGAAAACATCGTTCGTCCTGAAACGATCATCACTTCGAACACGAGTTCCATCCCTGCGGACAGGATTTTCAACAAGATGAAAATACCGGAGAGAACGACCATCACCCACTTCTTCGCTCCCGCGTGGCGCTCCCTGCCCGTGGAGGTGATTCGGTGGCAGAAGTCGAGTCAGAAGACGGTGGACTATCTTTTCTGGTTCTTCGGCCAGACAGGGAAGGTGCCTATCATCACGGACAACGTCATCTGCTTCATGCTGGACAGGGTCTTTGACAACTGGTGCAACGATGCCGCCTATCTCCTGCCCGACGCCACGGCGAGCCAGATTGACAAGGTGACTGAAGAGTTTGTAGGCGGGGGCCCTTTCTTTGTTTTGAACATGGCCAACGGCAATCCGATCATCACCGAAACCAACACGCTCCAGATGGAAGAAGGATCTCACTATAAACCGGCTCCCATCTTCCAATCCGTGGACCGGTGGCTCACAAAGCGCCCCGGATCCAAAGTGGATGTGCCTGAGGACATCAAAAAGAAGGTGAGGGATCGGATGCTCGGGATCCTCTTTTCCCAGTCCTTCGACATCATTGACCGGGGGATCGGAACACATGGCGACCTGAACTATGGGTGCCAGATCGCACTCGGCTTCAAGAAAGGCCCGCTCGACATCATGAGAGACCTGGGGGACACTGAGGTCAACCGGATCATGAAGAAATTCGAAGAAGACAGGCCCGGTTATCCGCAGCCGAAAAAGTCTTTTTCGTTCTACCAGGATTTCAATCGATTCCTTCTGGTCGATGAGATCGACGGCGTTGTCGTGATCACCCTGAGGCGACCTGAGGCCCTCAATGCGATCAGCGACGAGATCAACAACGAGATTTTGGGCGTTCTCAAGAAGGTTGCGGACGATCCGGCCGTTAAAGGGTTTGTCATTACAGGTTACGGGAACAGAGCCTTCTCGGCCGGTGCGGACATCGGGAAATTCCCGCAGACCCTCGGCAACTTCAATGCAGCGGCTCAGTATGCGAAGGACTGTGCCGAAGTTCAGCTTTTCATGGACAAGATCAAGAAGCCCATCGTGGCCGCGATCAATGGCATGGCACTGGGCGGGGGTTTCGAGGTTGCGCTTCGCTGCCACGGCATGGTGGCCACCAAGAGCGCCTTTTTCCAGTTCCCGGAAATCACCCTCGGGATTCTCCCCGGCATCGGCGGTTGCATTGTTCCCTATCGCAAGTGGCCCCGGGGAGCGAAGCTCTTCAATGAGATGATCTGTGTGGCCAGGCCGATCAATGCAAAGGAAGCCCTGGAGATCGGCATGGTGGCAAAGCTCGTGGACGATATTCCTGAGCTCATCAAGGCGGCAGTGGATGAAGTCAAGAACCTCCAGGGGAAGATGAAGAGAATTCCGGATGGGAAAATAGAGATTCCGGAGTTCACGATTCCTGATCCTCCCGTGGCGGGAAAGCAGGTGCTGAGCAAAGAAGCGGTCGCCATCACCATGAAGACCATCAAGGCAGGGGCGGCAGCGGCCACCTTCGCGGAAGCCCTTGAAATCGGCTACAAGGGGTCTGCCGAGATCGCTTGTACTGACGCCGCGAAGGAAGGCATCACCGCGTTCCTGGAAAAGCGAAGACCGGATTTCAAGAAGTAGGAATCTTTTCTTTGTCCCAGGCGCTTGAATTCTAACTAGGCCTCGATATTTGCACTAACAACGGATGCCATTTGCATCATGTCGATAGTTTGACCAAGTTGTATTCCGGAAAGATCGGTAAGTTTTCCTGCCTTACTAGTAACTTTTGTATTCTTAAATATTGGCAATAGTTTTTCATCTGCCACAATGAATTTGCCTGCATTTTCAGGTTTTCCATTTTGGGTTTTTGTCTGTAGCTTTTTCGACTTAACATATTCCCAGATCTTTTGAGTTATCTCTGTGCGAGGTAATTCCGTTGCGCCTAAAAATTCAGCTAGATCCTTTTTCAACTTTACCGGCTTGCTTAAACCTTTTTCTGCCATATGAAAGCTCCTTTTATTAGATAAGAAATCCCTTTTTCGGATTCGGACTATACGGGATTCACCCTTGTGAGTCAAGGATAAAGCCAGTCCATGATGTTGTGGATGTTCATCTTCCGCCTGAAGGGGTCGGTGATGGCTGCAGGCAGACGGTTTGGTTTTGAGTTTAAATATGCGGATGCTCCGGGTCGGAGTTCTCAAAGAGACAGAGAAAGGATCCGCCGTTTCTAAGAACGGCACACAGGGCATTTTGCGTCGCAACGCGAACAGAGCGCATGATGGCGGGCACAGAAGGAGACGATCGCGGTGCTGCTGCCGCAGCCTTCGCAGGCAAAAGGATCTAGGGCCTTGGTCACAGGATTATAGGTCAGGGAAATCGGTCGCTTCTCCCTCCCTATATGGACGTCACAGAGGATCCTGACCGCCGGGGTCCGGATGAAAAGAGCAGCACAAGGGATCACCTTCACCCGGATGCTGTATTTCATAAGGAGATCTTCTTTCTTTTTGGCAAGCTCTTCAGGGACCAAGGCGATCTTTTCCTTTCGGTCTTGAACCAGGCGGTTCGAGAGGCCGGCCCTTCCGAGGCTTAATTCCATCTCCTTCTTCAGAGTCTCATAATACTCTTCGAGATTGTTTACATCCCTTCTGAGTCTCCTGTTCATGCTGTCTTTAAAATCCCGAATCTCTGCTGCTATCAGGCCCTGTGACTCCCGTGAGACGGCCTTGATGATCCTGTTCCACTTGGTGGTGTCCTTTGAAGACTCAGGCAGAGGGGCAGTTTCTGTGGCAGCGTTGGCAGAGATATCCATTCCTCGCGGAATAAAGGCACCGGTATCAAAATGGAAGAAAAAGGAGATGAGCCCCTCTTTCTGTTCATCGCTTCGAGCCACATAGCGGCAGGCGAGGACAAGATAATCTGTTTTGATGGGCGCCGTGGATATCACCCCGCAAAGGGACTTGCGAAAACTGAATTGATCCTGGATCAGGCGATCAAAGCCCTGGCTTTTCAAATAATGAAAAGAAAGCTGACATGAAGCCAGAGGAAGAGGGCTGCAAGTCAGGTCGACCATCTTTTCCAGCAAAGGCGAACCGTAGTTAATCCCGTAGGCCCCTTCGCTTTCAGCGGGCACTCCGTCCTTGATGCGCACATAGTCCGGGAGTTCAAGTCTCTCTGCAAGTTCTTGAGGGAGAAGGGCATCGAAGCCTATCAAGCTCGCCTCGACCACAGCCCCTTGCCTTTCAAGGAAACGCCGCGCAAAGAAAACAGGCATTGCGATGGTCTCAGAGTTCAAAGTTTGCTCCAAAGAGCTTCTCGTCCAGGGCTTTTGTGCTCTCATAGCCTGTCTTTGCCCGTTTCAGCTTTGTGGCCAGTTGGGAAAAGCCTTTTTCGACCATCTCCTCTGTCGGAGAGTTGACCCAAATATCAAAGATCATATCGGAAAAATCCTGCTCTCCCATGATCCTGCCCAGGACCATGTCGATCTCGCCGATCACCATTTCAAACATGTTGATCTTCTTGTCCAGGATGTCCAATATCTTTCCCTCGATGGTTCCATCAGCACACAGGTTGTATATCATGACCTCCTTTTCCTGTCCGATCCTGTGGATGCGGCCGATGCGCTGTTCAATCCTCATAGGATTCCACGGGAGATCATAGTTGACCATCTGGTTGCAGAACTGAAGATTTCTGCCTTCACCTCCGATCTCCGTTGCCACCAGGATTCCCGCCTTCCCCTTGAACCGCCCGATTTGTTCGTCCTTTTCGTGGCTGTTCATCCTGCCATGAAAAAGGGCGTAAGGGATTTGCTGCCGCTCCAGGAACTCAGCAATGTGTTGCAGGGTGCCGAGGTATTTCACGAACACGATCATCTTGTCCCTGGAGCTCTCGATCAATTTCAAGAGGACCCGGTGCTTGCTATTATCCTCCAGAGAACGGCAGAGATCATAAGCGTCGCGCATCTCCTT
>Ga0209253_10000623_pt1 | contig 30706 bp, 27 predicted proteins | sample FrelakmetBRP12BR_FD_187145 | JGI IMG/M metagenome (GOLD analysis project Ga0209253, IMG submission 187145) | Freshwater lake sediment microbial communities from the University of Notre Dame, USA, for methane emissions studies - BRP12 BR (SPAdes)... | ecosystem: Environmental > Aquatic >... | reverse complement strand
TCCACCCGCTACAAGTAATTCCAGTGCATTGTCGAAGCAGGCCGAATCGGATTGACCTTCAGTGATCAGCGGCCAGAGCTTTTCCAGATCCTCGCCGAGCAGTTTGGAGGACATCGCCTCATGGCGCGCCGCCATCCAGTTCACGTTGCCGCGCACGGTATTGATCTCGCCGTTGTGGGCGATCATGCGGAATGGGTGTGCCAGGTCCCAGGTCGGGAAAGTATTGGTGGAAAAACGCTGATGCACCAGCGCCAGTGCGCTGACCACGCGCGAGTCTTGCAAGTCCAGGTAGTATTTGCCGACCTGGTCGGCCAGCAACATGCCCTTGTAGACGATAGTGCGCGAAGACATCGAGGGACAATAGAATCCTTTACCCTGCGAATTGGCCAAGCCGCGAACCGCATGTTCCATTGTCTTGCGTATCACAAACAACTTGCGCTCGAACGCATCAGTATCGGCACAATTTGCACCGCGCGCGATGAACACCTGACGCACGACGGGCTCGACCTTCTTTACGCTGACACCCAGGCCTGAGTTATCTACCGGCACGTCGCGCCAGCCCAGCAGCTGCTGGCCTTCGGCAGCGATCTTGTCAACAATGACTTGTTCACATTTATTACGTGCTGCGGCATCGCGTGGCAGGAATAGCATGCCCACGCCATAGTTACCTGCGGCTGGCAGCTGCATATTCCCCCAGCCCATCTCGTCACGCAGGAACTGGTCTGGGATTTGAATCAAGATGCCCGCGCCGTCGCCGGCCAACGGATCGGCACCCACGGCACCGCGATGAGTCAGATTTTTCAGTATCTGCAAACCCTGACTCACCATGTCATGGCTCTGCTTGCCTTTGATATGGGCGACAAAGCCGACACCACAAGCATCGCGCTCCTGGCGCGGATCATACAAGCCTTGCTGCATCGGCAAAAAAGAGTTGCTCACGGCGTTCCCCAATTCAAAACTCATATAGCTCTAATCACCAAAGCCAAAAAATGGCGACGCACGTCGCCAGGTCAGATATTCAAAAGCGAAAGGGCGGGAATTTTACCTTGTCTGGTGATGATGGGCAACCGCACCGAACGGAGTGGCTTTAAAGCTAAACCGGCACCTCTTCCACCGCGAATATCCGGCGATGCTCTCGTATGGCATAGCGGTCAGTCATGCCGGCGATATAGTCGGCTACCGCGCGGGCACGATCTGCTTCCTGTTGCTGCTGGAATTGTGGTGGCAACAGGCGATTGTCTGCCATGAATACTCCAAACAGGTCACTGATGATGCGCTGCGCCTTGGCGCTCATGCGCAACACACGGTAGTGACGATAGAGATGGGTGCGCAGGAAATTCTTCAGCGCGCGCTGCTGCTCGTTCATCCCTGAACTGTAGGCGATCAACGGCGGAGCGCTGCGCACATCTTCCAGCGTGGCCGGACTCTGCTTGCCGATATTGCTGACACTCTGACGGATCAGATCGGACACAAGGGTGTTGATCATGCGTCGCACCGTTTCATGTACCACGCGTCGCTCGGGCAGATCCGGATAAGCCAGTCTTACTTCTTGCAGATGAGTCGCGACCAGCGGCACTTCACCAAGTTGCTCGAGCGTGATAAGACCGGAACGCAAGCCATCATCCACGTCGTGATTGTTGTAGGCGATTTCATCGGCAAGATTGGCGACCTGCGCTTCCAGAGAGGGGCGGCGATTGTTCAGAAACCGTTCGCCCAGATCGCTGAGTTGTTTGGCGCTCTCCACTGAACAGTGCTTGAGTATGCCCTCACGCGTTTCAAAACACAGATTCAGCCCATCGAATGCAGCATATCGTTCTTCAAGAACATCCACCACCCTCAGCGACTGCAGATTGTGTTCGAAGCCGCCAAAGGCTTTCATGCAGGCATTCAATGCATCCTGCCCGGCATGGCCGAACGGGGTGTGACCAAGGTCATGCGCCAGCGAGATCGCTTCGGCCAAGTCCTCATTCAGGCGCAAACGCCGCGCTATGGAACGGGCGATCTGCGCCACTTCAATACTGTGGGTGAGGCGGGTGCGGAACAGGTCGCCCTCGTGATTCACGAACACCTGGGTCTTGTATTCGAGTCGGCGGAACGCGCCGGAATGGATGATGCGGTCGCGGTCACGCTGGAACTCGCCGCGACCTTGCGGGGCTGCCTCCACCACCTTGCGTCCTCGCGAGTTAATCTCGGTGACGGCATAAGGCGCGAGATCAGCCATGCCCGTCCCGATAACCAGCAACTTGGCCGCTTGCGGGCTTTGCCGAATGGCAGGTTTCTCCATCATCGTTGGCGAAGGATACGCAAGCCTGCAAGGTTTGTTGCAACATATCCTCAGGCACGTCGCCCTGAACCACCGCGCGACCGATTTGCCTGAGCAGAACAAAGCGCATCTTGCCACCCTCGACTTTTTTATCCAGCCCCATCAGTTCAAGGTATCTATCTGCACCCAGATCGGGTGCGACCGTGGGAAGTCTGGCACGTTCGAACAGCTTGCGGATACGCGCCACATCCTGTGCGTTGATCCAGCCCAGACGCTGAGACAGGTCCGCTGCCATGATGGTACCCGCAGCAACTCCCTCGCCATGCAGCCAATTGCCGTACCCCATGCCGGACTCGATCGCGTGTCCGAAGGTGTGTCCTAGATTCAACAAGGCGCGTTCACCGCTTTCACGTTCGTCCGCAGCAACCACTTCGGCCTTGTTCTGGCAACTGCGCGCGATCGCATATTGCAGTGTCACAGTATCGCGTGCCAGCAGCCTGTCCATGTTGAGCTCCAACCATTCCAGGAACGGCAAATCACGGATCAAACCATACTTGATGACTTCAGCCACTCCCGCTGCCAGTTCGTTATCCGGCAATGTGTTCAGCGTATCGGTATCGGCCAGCACCAACTGTGGCTGATAGAAGGCGCCTATCATATTCTTGCCGAGCGGATGATTGATGCCGGTCTTGCCACCCACCGAGGAATCAACCTGCGCCAGCAGCGTGGTCGGTATCTGAATGAACGGCACCCCGCGCAAATAGGTGGCTGCGGCATAGCCGGTCATATCGCCGATCACGCCTCCGCCCAGCGCGATGAGTGGCGTGGAGCGCTCGCAACGATGGGTCAGCAAAGCGTCATAGATCAGATTCAGCGTGCCGGAATTCTTGTACTCCTCGCCATCCGGCAATATCACAGGCACGCTGCCGATAGCACTGCGCCGCAGGGTTTGCTGAAGCTGCTCCAAATACAGTGGAGCGACCGTGGTGTTGGTCACGACAGCGACACGTCCGCGCGGCACATGCGCTTGTATCAACTCCGCACGTGCTAGCAACCCGCTGCCAATGTGTATCGGATAACTGCGTTCGCCCAAACCTACTGTCAATGTTTGCATGATCTACCAGTCACCCTTCGGGATGACTTTTTCTAAACGCCTCGATTTCACCAACCAAATGCACCATCAAGCTATGCACACTTTGCTTGCCGCTCTGAATCACGATATCAGCCAGCTGCTGGTACAAGGGATCGCGCTGCTGGAAAAGCTCCTTCAATTTGCCGTATGGATCTGCAGTTTGCAACAGCGGACGATTCCTGTCATGCCGGGTGCGATGCCATAAATCATGCACATTCGTCCTGAGGTAGATAACGATTCCGCACTCTTGCAGCAGCGTCCGGTTCTGCTCCGCCAGCACCGCACCCCCGCCGGTGGCCAAAACCATGTTATCGCGTTTTACCAGGTCGGCTATGGCTGCAGTCTCGCGCAAACGAAAGCCGGACTCACCTTCAACATCGAATATGTGCGGGATGTTTACCCCGGTGCGCTTCTGGATTTCCTCATCGCTGTCCACAAATACCTTGCCAAGATGCTTGGCCAGCGTCCGCCCCATCGTGGACTTTCCCGACCCCATCATGCCCACCAGGATCAAGTTGCCGGACTGAAACTTGCGGCGAGGGTCTGGCTTATCATATACGCAATCATTTTCTTGGACGCTTTGCATATTGCATATTGTAAACGATAAAAACAAAAGCCCGGACCAAGCCGGGCTTTTGTGGATATTTATTTGCAAGGTCAGCGCAAAGTCAGGGTGTCCTTCATGATCTTTGGCGAGATAAAAATCAGCAACTCGTTCTTGTTGTCAATTTTGCTGCTACTCCTGAAAAAGTATCCCAGCACCGGGATATCACCAAGCAAAGGAACCTTGTCTTCTCCGACGCTTAACTGCTGGCTATACACACCGCCGATTACCACCGTACCACCATTTTCTACCAGCACTTGAGTTTTTACTGCGTTGGTGTCGATGCTTGGAACGCCTGCGTATAATGTTCCGACTGAATCTTTATTTACCATGATATCCATCATGACATTGTCATCAGGGGTGATCTGCGGCTTGACCTTCAAGCTCAAAGTAGCTTTTTTGAATGACACATTGGTTGCACCACTGCTGCTGGCTTGCTGGTATGGCACTTCGGTACCTGTCTCCATCGTTGCCTCGGTCTTGTCCGAGGTCACTACACGCGGACTGGATACTATTTTGCCCTTGCTGTCAGTTTCTAGCGCAGTCAATTCCACCGACAGCAGTTTGCTCAGCGAACTGTTGAACAGCATCATAGAGAATGCACCAGCAGTCCCGGCTGATGGCAAATTTACGTTAGGGGTGTTGGCCGGCATTGTAGTTCCAGCCAATGGGCCTGCGGTTACAGTATTCGCACCAATGTTACCGTAAACCTTGCTGTTTCCCACTTGAAATGCGTCATTCGAGACATATCCGAGCCTTACACCCAAATTTTTGCCAAACTTGTCCGATGCCTCTACCACTCGCGCTTCTATCATCACTTGACGCACAGGCACATCGATCTGTTTGATCAACCTGCGTGCATCATCCAGGTGAGAAGGGGTGTCTTGGATGAATATAGTGTTGGTACGCATGTCAACCACCGCGCTCCCGCGTTTGGAAAGAATGCGCTGCTTGTCGCTGGACAGCATTTTGGCAATCTCATCCCCCGTCTGGTAACTCAGTTGGTAGCTCTCGGTGCGAAGATCTTCCAATTCGGCGATTTCCTGACGCGAGGACAGATCGATCTTTTCCTTGGCCGCGATCTCATCTCGCGGTGCAACCTGAATCACATTGCCATTTTTGCGCATATCCAAACCTCGGCTCTGCAGGATGATGTCGAACGCCTGATCCCAAGGCACATCCTTCAAGCGCAAAGTAAGATTGCCGGTCACCGTATCGCTGATGACCATATTCAGCTCGGTAAAATCGGCAATCACATTCAGTGCCTCACGAACATCGATCTTCTGGAAGTTCAGTGTCAGTTTTTCGCCTGCGTAACCGATTTTGGCGCCCTTGACCAGCTTGTTAGGATCTTCGGCAACCGGTTTTACTTCGACGATGAATTTGTTATCGGTTTGGTAGGCGGCATGCTCCCACTGCCCTTTGGGCTCGATGACCATACGCACGTTGCTACCCTGAGCAAAGGTATCAATGCCCTGCACCGGTGTCGCAAAATCGATCACGTCAAGTTTGCGCTGCAAATTTCGTGGCAGGTTGGTTTTAAGAAAATCAACGATCAGCGTGGCGCCCTGTTGCCGAATATCTATGCCTATACCGGGATCGGAGAGATCGACTTGTATTCGCCCTTCGCCATTCTTGCCTCGATGAAAATCGATATCGCGCAAAGTGTGTTTTTGCACTTCGCGATTCGCCTCGGCAAAACGTGAAACACTGGTGGTAGTTGCCATGTCTGCAGGCTTTGCATGCAAAGTGATCAACAGGTTGTTTCCTTCGACCTTGGTATCGTAGCTCAACATCTGGTTGAGGTTGACTACCAGGCGCGTGCGCCCTCCCGCCTGAACGATATTGGCACTACGCAAGTCACCTTCGGTGAAATCCTGAACTGACTTGCCCAGGCCGTTTGCCGTATTGGGAAAATCAAACGCGATACGCGGCGGGGTATTGATCGTAAACCCGGCTGGAGGATTAGCCAGTGGCTGGGAAAGCTCCACCTTGATGACCGTCGTCCCGTTCCCGGCACTGCTCACACCCAGCGCAATGATATTGTTCTGCACCTCTGCCTTTGCCTGAACACTCAATGCGCCAAAAATGACGAATATGCCAAGCAATCGAATCGCGCCGTTAAGATTTATCATAGTCTTGCTCCCAGTCATTCAAGTAATTGTATGCTGCTCACGCGTTCAGTCCAATCGCCGGAGCTGTCTTGCACCATCTCTTTGATTACAATTCCCGTATCGGTCACTTCTTTTATCTGGCCGAAATTCAGGCCGACATAATTCCCGGACTTAACGCGATGCAGCTTGCCATCGGTGGCACGTATCACCGCATATCCCACTTTATTACGATAAAGGTAGCCGACCATCTTGAGGTTTTCGAGAGGAAATTCTTCCAAGGCTTCCTTGGGTCGATCCAGGTCAGGCTGATTTATTCCTCCGCTGGAACGCTTCTCTGGTTTGCGGGGTTTGAATGGATCAGGTAAATTTGTATCGTTGGTATAGGCGAAATACTCGTATGGTTTCACTTCCGGAGGAGGCTCTATTTTACCGCGCATATCCGCCCCGGAATTTTTTACGAAATCACGCAAATCCTGATACTCCTCGCCGCCGCATCCAGTCAGCAACAGCGAACCGAGCGCAAAAAGATGTATCAATCTCATTTTTTCGCTCCTGCCGGAATCTTCGCCGCTTTTTGCTTCTGCGCGGCCATCTCTTCTTCGTCGAGATAGCGGAAAGTCTTCGCTGTAGCATCCATGACCAACCCGCTGGCTGTCGGACTGATAGAAATATTGTTCAGTGTGACAATGCGCGGCAACATTGCAATGTCGCCGCAAAATTTGCCAATATCGTCATAATTTCCCGTTACCTTGATAGTGATCGGCTGCTCTGTAAAAGCCCCATTCACCGTCTCTGCACCGGGTTTAAATAGCTCGAACTGCAGCCCGCGCCCCAAACCGGCTTGGTTGATATCGGTCAACAGCGCATCCATTTCCGATTTGTTAGGCAGCTGTTTGAGCAGCGCACCGAAGGATTCCTGGGTTTCAGTCAATTGCTTTTTGATCAAGTCCAAATTTATTGCCTGTTTCTTCTTTAGCAGGAAGGTTTCCTTCAGCTTGTCTTCCTCTTCTCTTACTTGCCCCAAGGTTTCCCATTGACTTTGCCAGATAAACGCCGCTCCAGCCAGAACCACAACGGCAAACATTATCACGAACGCGACGATTTTTGCCGGCCATGGCCATGCGCCGGGAGTCTTGGGGTTCAGATTCTTCAGATCATCTAATGTCATCATGGCATCTAACTCTTTGCGCCAGCCGGCTTGGCGGGGGGCAGGCTAACTGCGGCCTGTGACTTGGTCAAATTGAAGTTCAGCGAAAACTCGCTAACCCGACTACCTCCGGCTGTGACAGAGTGAATTTCGACCAAAGATGGGGTGTCAAGCCAAGGCGAATCTTCGATCGCCCGCATCAAGGTTGAGATGCGCGCATTCGACTGTGAATAACCTACCAGACTGATTTTATTGCCCGCCTGTTTGAGTCCCCTGAGATATACGCCATCCGGCAGGATGCGCAACATTTGATCCAGCAGATGCACCACATCAGAACGCGTGCTTTGCAGACTCTCCACGACGTTCTTGCGTGCCAGCAAGGCCTGCGTTTGTTCGCGGAGTTTTTTGATCTCTTCGATTTGCTTATCCAGCTTCGCCGTCTCTTCTTTCAAGTAGGTATTGCGTCTCTCCTGATAGGATATCTGAGTGCTGATTGCGACCTGCACAAATCCCACTAATATCCCCGCCAGCACGACAGAAATCACGCTCAGCGCGATAAATTGTACTTGTCGCGCCTGCCTCTTCTCGGCACGATGCGGTAATAAGTTTATGCGCATCATGATGGGTCAAACCTCCGCATCGCGAGGCCACAAGCGATAATCAGCGATGGGGCGTCAGCTTGCAATTGACGCGGCTTGATGCGACTGGATAGTGTCATCAAGGCGAACGGGTTCGCCACCATGGTACTGACTTGGGTGCGGGTCGCCACTGCGTCATCCAATCCGGGCAAAGCCGCGCATCCACCGGCAAGCACTATGTAATCCACTTCATTGTATTGTGACGAAGCAAAGAAAAACTGTAATGCTCGTGCGATTTCCATCACCACATTTTCACGGAATGGCGACAATACATCGCTCTCATAGTTATCAGGCAGCCCGCCGTTTCGCTTGCCAGACTCGGCTTCTTCAGCAGATAAACCGAACACCGCCTGAATCTGCTGCGTCAATTGGTTACCTCCCACCTGTTGGTCTCTCGAGTACACCGACTGCCCATTGCGCAGTACATTGACATTCATCACGCTGGCTCCAATGTCAACCAAGGCCACACATTTGTCCACAGCACCGTCAGGTAACTGGATGCGGATTTGTTCAAAAGCCATCTCTGCTGCATAGGGCTCAACGTCCATGACCACTGCTTTAAGTCCCGAAGCCTGGGAAGCAGCGACACGGTCCTCGACGTTCGCCTTGCGGGATGCGGCCAACAGTACCTCGATTTCCTCGGTGCTGTTAGGAGCCGGACCGATCACCTGAAAATCGAGATTTACTTCTTCCAGTGCAAAGGGAATATACTGATTGGCTTCAGACTCTACTTGATATTCTAGATCTTCTTCGCGCAGACCGGCTGGCAGGAGAATTTTCTTGGTGATCACCGCGGCTGCTGGAAGCGCCAGAGCAACGCTCCTGATACGACTACCCAGGCGCTTCCAGGCACGCTGCAAGGTTTCCGAAACCGCATCAAGATTATTGATGTTGCCGTCGCTCACCGCATCTTTAGGCAACAACTCTATCGAATATCGCTCAACGACGTAGCCACCTTTTTTCGGCGACTCGCTTAACTCGACCATCTTGACCGATGACGAGCTGATATCGACACCTATTAGAGGGGGTGTGGCGGCTCGCAAAAAGTCCAGAGGTATGTCGAAATTTACTTTAAGCATAGGCTGGTTAGCGCTTTATCCGTATAAAGTGGTTTAAATCCTAGCAATAACTACAAATGATGTAAAGCTATTTCTAGGGGGTTATTTATATTCGAAGAGCCGATATAATTTCGCCCACCATACCATTGATACTATTCTGCGGACAACTACACATGCCTTCCCGACGCTGGCTCTATCCCGTACTTGTCACATTATCCTTGCTCTTATTTCCAGCGATATTGCTTGGACTGGCTGTTATGTTGGCCTATCCGGGCCTGCCTTCACTGGAGGTGCTTACCGACTATCGCCCCAAAATCCCACTGCGAATATACAGCGCAGAGGGCACGCTGCTCAGTGAATTCGGGGAGGAACGCCGCGCGCTGATCAAAATCTCTGAAGTTCCCGAGGTGATGAAGCAAGCCATTCTTGCCGCTGAAGATGATAGATTCTACGTGCATGGCGGCGTGGATTATATGGGGGTAATGCGCGCTGCGCTCTCCAACTTCACCTCGGGGGGCGTAAAACAAGGAGCCAGCACAATCACCATGCAGGTTGCACGCAATTTTTTCCTTTCCAAGGAAAAGACCATTACGCGCAAGTTCAACGAGGTTCTTCTTACCTTCAAGATTGAACACAGCTTAAGTAAAGACGAGATTCTTCAGCTTTATATCAACCAGATTTTTCTTGGTCAACGTGCATATGGTTTTGCCGCTGCGGCTCAAATTTACTTCGGCAAACCCCTGAGCCAAGTCACAGTCGCCGAAGCTGCCGTACTGGCAGGATTGCCCAAAGCGCCCTCCCTATACAATCCAGTGGTCAACCCGCAACGCGCCAAGATTCGTCAACTTTACGTTTTGCGCCGCATGCACGAGCTGCATTTCATCAATGATGAGCAATTCCAGCACGCGCAACAGCAACCTATTGTGCCCGTGCGGGGCAGTCAGGAATTCGGAATTAAGTCGGACTACTTTTCGGAAATGGTCAGGCAGGCTGTTTATGAGAAATATCAGGAGGACACCTACACTCAAGGTTTCAAGGTTTACACCACCATCCGCCAGCAGGACCAACTCGCAGCATACCAGGCAGTGCGCAAGGGTGTGCTCGAATATGACCGCCGCCACGGCTACCGTGGCCCGGAAGGCTTTATTGATTTACCCGGCGGCAGTTCCAGCGCAAGTTATAGCGCAGAGCAATTGGAGGAAGCGTTGCTGGATATTACTGACGGCGACGATTTGATCCCAGCCGTAGTTCTGGAAGCATCACCCAAGCTGGTTCGGGCGTATTGCAGGGGCGGTGAAATTGCCGAAATTAGCGGAGATGCCCTACTCTTCGTTCAACAGGCTTTGAGCAAAAAGGTCGCCTTGAACCAGCGCATCAACGTAGGCTCACTGATACGGTTACAGAAAGATGAAGCAGGTGTTTGGCAGATTACTCAGCTTCCGCAAGTCGAAGCCGCCTTTGTCTCCGCAAATCCACGCGATGGCGCCATCTACTCGCTGGTTGGCGGCTTTGATTTCAACAACAATCAGTTCAATCACGTTACCCAAGCATGGCGCCAACCGGGATCAAGTTTTAAGCCATTCGTATATTCCGCCGCACTTGAAAAGGGCTTCACCCCTGCCACGGTGATCAATGACGCCCCGTTGATATTCGATGCGAAGCAGACTGGCAACGAGCCTTGGGAACCAAAGAACTATGATGGAACATTCGATGGTCCGATGCGCATGCGTCAGGGGTTGATCAAATCCAAAAATCTGGTTTCGATCCGCATCCTGCAGTCCATCACTCCGCAATATGCCCGCGACTACATCACCAAGTTCGGTTTTGATGAAACCAAATATCCGGCTTATTTGACCATGGCTCTGGGTGCCGGCTCTGTGACCCCGATGCAAATGCTGACCGGTTATTCGGTGTTTGCCAACGGTGGTTTTCTGATCACTCCATACTTTATCCAGCGCATCGAGGATGCACAAGGCACTGTGCTCAGCAAAACCACGCCTGAAGTAGCGGGAGATGCTGCAAAGCAAGTAATTGATGTGCGCAATGCCTTTACTATGGTCAGCATGCTGCAAGATGTAGTCAAGCACGGAACCGCCTTTCGCGCCATGCAACTCGGACGTCAAGACCTGGCCGGCAAAACCGGAACTACCAATGACACGATTGATGCATGGTTTTGCGGCTTTCATCCGACCGTAGTCGGGATTTCCTGGATGGGCTACGATCAACCGCGCAGCTTGGGTGACAGGGAAACCGGTGGGGGTGCAGCCTTGCCGATCTGGATGAGCTACATGGAAAAAATTCTCAAAGATGTTCCACAGGCGGTTTACACGATGCCGGACAACATGGTTGCCTTACGCATCAATGACGAAGGAAATCGCGACGAAAACGGCTCGCGGATCGAATATTTCTATCAGGAGAATATTCCGTCTGAACGAGTCAATCCTGCGCCCGATGATGAAATGAAACCAGCCGACACTGTCAAAGACCAACTGCTCTGACGGGTCCCCGGCCCAAAGTTTTTCGGACTTACTACATGACGAAAGAACACACCCAGAAACGAGACCTGATGCGCGAGCAACTGGCACACCAAGCCGCCAAATTGATGGCCGAGGGTGGCATCACCGATCACGCCCATGCCAAGCGCAAAGCCGCCAAACAGTTGGGGGCAAGTGATACGCATCATCTGCCCAGTAACGAGGAGATCAATGTCGCTCTGCACAGTTTTCGCAATCTGTATCAAAGTGAAAGTCACCCTGGCATATTGCGACAACTGCGCGAAGAAGCCCTGACCAACATGCGAATGCTGAAAGAATTCCATCCTTACCTGACGGGTTCGGTATTAACCGGAACCGCTGGTGAACAATCAGACATCAACCTGATGTTGTTCAATGATGATGAAAAAGCAGTGTTGTTGTTCTTGCTCAAGCACAACATCGCATTTGAGGACGGCGAATGGAAAGTCCATCTGGGTGGCCGCGACGAGACCGTCCCGAGTTACACTCTGATCGGCGAATCAGGCGTGCAAACACATCTCGTTCTGCTTCCGGAAAATGCTCGTTTCAATGGCAGCCGAAAACCGGCGACTCATGCAGATATCGCGGCAGTTGAGGCTTTGTTAGGGGCCTGATTTCAACCAGCGTGCGGCATCCAATGCAAAGTATGTCAGGATTCCGTCCGCCCCGGCACGTTTGAATGACAGCAACGATTCCAGTACGCACGCTTCTTCATTCAACCAGCCGTTTTGCGCTGCTGCTTTGAGCATCGCATACTCACCGCTGACTTGATACACAAAAGTGGGCGCCTTGAATTCGTCTTTTACGCGGCGAACGATATCCAAGTAGGGCATACCGGGCTTGACCATCACCATATCGGCGCCTTCCTGCAAATCGAGGCCAACTTCCCACAGCGCTTCGTCGGAATTGGCCGGGTCCATCTGGTATGTATACTTGTTGCCGGAGCCCAGGTTGCCGCTGGAACCGACCGCATCGCGGAACGGTCCGTAAAAGCTGGAGGCATATTTGGCGGAGTAAGCCATAATGCGGGTGTGAATATGTTTATTGGCATCCAGCGCGGCGCGCACCGCACCGATGCGCCCATCCATCATATCGGAAGGGGCAACGATGTCGGCTCCAGCAGCGGCATGGGTCTGGGCTTGTCTGGTCAGCACCGCGACAGTCTCGTCATTAAGCACGTAGCCGCTATCATCAATCAATCCGTCTTGCCCATGGCTGGTATAGGGGTCAAGAGCAATATCGGTCATCACGCCGAGTTCCGGGAAGTTCTTTTTCAGCACGGCCACCACACGCGGCACCAGACCTTTTGGATTATAGGCTTCACTCGCATCCAGACTCTTCAGCGGCGCATCGATGACCGGAAAGATCGCCATTACTGGTATGCCTAGCTTCGAACATTGCTCTGCATCCTTGAGCAGCAGGTCCAAACTCTTGCGCTGAACCCCAGGCATGGACTTCACATCTTCGACTTTGTTGCTGCCTTCCAGGACAAAAACCGGGTAGATGAAATCTGCCGGAGTGAGTATATGCTCTCGCATCAAGTCGCGTGAAAAGGCATCATGGCGCATCCGGCGCATTCTAATATTTGGGTACTGTCCTAGAGTTTGCATAATCTTCCTTAATTGTCGCTTTCTACGGAACTATGTTAGAAACTGCTTATCTTATACGTTGAATGATGCGAGTCATTCCACGTTTCTCCTCCCTGAGCGTGTGTCTTAACTCTGTTAAGACTTTGCCCCTGGCCTTCCCCTTTTGGCTGGGGGCATTTTTTTGTTCACTGCTTTTTCAACCAAGCCGCAATCACTCCTTCCGCCTCTTCCATACCCATCTTCTTCAGGCTGGAAAATAATTGCACAGAACAATGCGGAAAATGCTCGGCGAGGTAGGATTTTACTCGATTCAGGGTTAAAGTGGCTTGCTGCCTGCTGAGTTTATCCGATTTTGTGAGCAGGATATGCACCGGCTTCCCGGTCGGCGCAAACCATTCCAGCATGCTTTCGTCAAGCTCGGTCAACGGATGACGGGAATCCATGATCACCACCAGACCGCACAATTCTTCGCGGGTCTGCAAATATTCGCTGAGCAAACCCTCCCAATGACGTTTACTCTCTGGTGGGACTTTGGCGTAACCATAGCCGGGCAAATCGACCAAAAAGTGGTTGTTGCCCAACGAAAAATAATTCAGGTGCTGGGTACGCCCCGGCGTTTTACTGGTGTAGGCCAACCGCGTGTGATTGGCCAGCGTATTGATCGCGCTCGACTTGCCGGCATTTGAACGTCCGACGAACGCCACTTCTTTGCCACCATGCAGCGGCAAGTCTTTGATGTGATTTACGGTTGTAAAAAATGCCGCTTGAGAAAAAAGTCCCATTACTTCCAGTGCGCGAATATCTTGTCCGCCGCCGCGATGGACGCTGCAATGTCCGCCTCGGTGTGCGCGGCGGAAACGAAGCCCGCTTCGAACGCTGACGGCGCGAGATACACGCCTGCTTCCAGCATGGCGTGGAAGAAACGATTGAACGCCTCCTTGTCGCAGCTCATCACCTCGGCGTAGCTGGTAGGCAATGCCTTGCTGAAATACAGACCGAACATGCCGCCCACCGACTGAGCGCAGAATGGAATGCCGTGTTTCTTGGCGCTAGCCGCCAATCCTTCGGTCAACTGCTTGGCCAGCTTGGACAGGCGCTCGTAGAATCCCGCGGCCTGAGCAAGTTTCAAGGTGGCCAGTCCGGCTGCCACCGCCACTGGATTACCGGACAACGTGCCGGCTTGGTACACCGCACCGAGCGGAGCCAGACATTGCATGATGTCACGCCGGCCGCCGAATGCCGCAGCAGGCAGGCCGCCACCCATTACCTTGCCCAACGTCACCAGATCCGGCTTGATCCCGTAATGACCTTGCGCTCCTTGCAGGCTGACGCGGAAACCGGTCATCACTTCGTCCAGAATCAACACTGCGCCATATTGGGTGCACAGTTTGCGCAATGCATGCAAAAACTCCGGCTTGGGGGTAACCAGATTCATATTGCCCGCCACCGGCTCGACGATCACTGCCGCAATTTCTTTGCCCATCTCGGCGAAGGCACGTTCCAAACCGGCCGCATCGTTGTAATCCAGTACGGTAGTCAGCGCGGCAATCTCGGCGGGCACGCCCGATGAGCTCGGCTGACCAAAGGTCAATGCTCCGGAACCGGCTTTCACCAGCAAACCGTCCGAATGTCCGTGATAACAACCCTCGAATTTGATGATGCGGCTGCGGCCGGTAAAGCCGCGTGCCAAGCGTATCGCAGACATTGTAGCTTCGGTCCCGGAACTCACCAGACGCACCATCTCCAGGCTGGGCAACAGCTTGCACAGCAACTGCGCCATTTCCAGCTCGGCCGCAGTGGGCGCACCGAAACCCAATCCTTGTGCGGCCGCATCCTGTACCGCCCTGACTACGTCGGGGTGGCAATGGCCTACGATCATCGGGCCCCATGAACCGACATAATCAGTATATTGCTTGCCATCGGCATCCCACACGTAAGCGCCCTGACCGCGCTTGAAGAACAGTGGCGTACCACCAACCGAACGGAACGCGCGCACCGGAGAATTTACTCCACCCGGAATTACTTTTTGTGAAGCCTCGAATAACTGCTGATTGTGAGAAGTCATGTTGTATCTTTCGTGTAAAGTATATTGACTGTCGAAATAATTTGATGAAACTATAAATTTGCAAACTGCCGCGCCGCGCCCTGGATATCCCTCGCGCTGAACACCGCCGAGATAACTGCCAGAGCATCAGCTCCAGCCTCAAACAACTGTGCGCCATTGTGCAGGGTGATGCCACCTATAGCTACCAACGGCACGGCAATTTCGCGGTGTGCCTGCCGCAACAAATCAGGTGTGGCAGCCACCGCATCCGGCTTCACTGTCGAAGCAAAGAAGCTGCCGAATGCGACGTAATCCGCACCTTCGCTCACCGCTTCGTGTGCCAACGCCAAGCGATTATAGCAAGACATGCCGATGAGCTTGCCTCTGCCCAGCTCCGCACGCGCATCTGCCAAACTGCCATCGGAGCCGCCCAGATGCACACCATCCGCGGCAACTCTTTGCGCCAACGTCACATCATCATTGATGATCAGAGGTACATCAAATTCGCTTGTCAATTCACGCAATGCAGCAGCCTGCTCCAAGCGCAACGCCTTATCGGCGGCCTTGTTGCGGTATTGCAATACCAGCGCCCCGCCCAGCAAAGCCAGCTTCACTTTGCGCAACAACTCCACCGTATCCGGCTCGTCCGGTGTGATCGCGTACAAGCCGCTAATTCGGGCGTTCCGGTTGATCCTCATCCTCTTCACCGCGCGCCCAGAACAACCGGTCCGGGATGTGCTGTCCCATGCCGGGACGAAAACCCGAACGCAAAGTTTGCCAAGTATATTCCTGCGCTTCTTTTACTGCCTCATGCATGTCCACATTTTGCGCCAGCAAGGCAGCAATCGCGGCTGACAACGTGCAGCCCGAGCCATGGTAAATGCCGGGCAAGCGCGCCCAACTATCGCTGCGCAACACCCCGCGCTCACCATACAAGGTGTTGATCACCTTTGGCGTTTGCTCATGTGTACCTGTGATCAACACGTATTCACAGCCCATGCGCAATATACGTTTGGCACACTCTTCCAGGGCCGGATCGTCCTCTTCATTGTCTTCGTCCAACGCCAGGCGGCGCGCCTCGATGCTGTTCGGCGTGATGATAGTGGCCTGCGGGATCAGCAACTCGCACATCGCATCCAGCATATCGTCATTCGCCAACTCGTCGCCACGCCCTGAAGCCAGCACCGGGTCGAGTACCAGCGGGATATCGGGATAATCCGCCAGTATCTCGGCAATAGCTGCGATATTTTCCACACTGCCGAGCAGGCCGATCTTGAATGCCGCTACCGGCACGTCTTCAAGCATCGCGCGCGCCTGGTCCGCCACTAACTCCGGATCCATTGCCAGCACTTCGTCCACTCCGCTGGTGTCCTGCACGGTGACTGCCGTCACCGCCAATAACGGATGGCAACCCATACTGGAAATCGTCAGGATGTCGGCCTGCAAACCGGCACCACCGCTGGGATCGGTAGCGGCGAAACACATAACCAGCGGAAACGATTCGGACATGAGTTAAACAATGCAAGAAGCGGTGATAGGCCGGATATTCTACCCCATCGCACCGCTTAAAATCCAACCTCCATATAATCCGGCACCGCCCGAAGAGTTCTATCGCTGACCTGAAGGCAATATTCGCACGAGATCGCCGCTCGATTCAGCCTGTTTTCGAGTTTGGACTCACGTCTCGACCTGTGACTTTGAATCAATGTCAGCATTGCTTGCCCGCGCCTGAAAATAGTTCGCCACTTTCGCAAATTCGGCGACAGACAGATTCTCTGCGCGCAATTGGGCATCTATGCCGAGCGAGGCAAAATCTTCCTCATTCAGATAACTGCGCAGCGTATTGCGCAAGGTCTTGCGGCGTTGACCAAACGCCATCCTGACAATCTCGGCAAACAACCTTTCGTTGCGCACCGGAATCTCACTGGCTGGCAACGGAATCATGCGCACGATGGCGGAGTTCACTTTAGGCGCGGGACGAAACGATTCCGGCGGCACGTCGAGCAGCTTTTCCACGTAGAAGCGGTATTGCAGCATCACCGACAACCGGCCATATTCCGGAGTGGATGGCTCGGCCACCATACGCTCGACCACTTCGTTTTGCAGCATGAAATGCATGTCAAGGATCCGCGCGGCGTATTCCGCAAAGTGAAACAGCAGCGGCGAGGAAATGTTGTAAGGGAGGTTGCCAACGATGCGCAACGGCGCGGTAATTGTTGAAAAATCAAACGCCAGCGCGTCCCCTGCGTGGATGATCAGCCTCGATTTTGGGTTGTCTTGCGGGTAATCACTCTCCAGTCGTGCGATGATGTCACGGTCGATTTCCACGACATGCAGTCTATTCAGCATTCTCAGCAAGGGACGTGTCAGCGCACCCAGACCCGGGCCGATCTCCACCATGTTGTCTTCTGGTTTCGGACGAATCGCGCTGACGATATCGCTGATAATCTGCTCATCGACAAGAAAGTTCTGGCCAAAACGTTTTTTGGCTTGATGGCTCATTTCTGAAATTTCAGAAAACGTTTCAGTAAAGGCTCATACGCTTCGCGTGTGATGCCGCAACCAAACTTTTTTTTTGCTTTATGCGCGCTCATGCGGGTTACCGGGCATAAGCTTTTCATGTTGCGTCATCTCGCATTTCGACATCTGGGCGGCAAGCCGGATCGCCTCCAGCAGACTGCCGCTATCGGCTTTGCCGGATCCCGCAAGATCCAGTGCCGTGCCATGATCCACCGAAGTGCGAATGATGGGCAGTCCCAACGTGACGTTGACGCCATGCCCAAAGCTGGCGTGCTTTAACACCGGCAGACCCTGATCATGATACATGGAAAGTACACAGTCGCATTGAGACAACATATGCGGAGTAAACAATGTATCGGCAGGCAGCGGTGCACTGACGTTGATGCCTTCGGCTCGCAACTTGTCCAGCACCGGGATCATCACTTCGATTTCTTCGCTACCCAGATAACCGCCTTCGCCCGCATGCGGATTCAAGCCGGCCACCAAGATGCGCGGTTGTGCGATGCCGAAGCGGCCGCGCAGATCGCGCTGGATGATGCGCAGCACCTTTTCCAATAGCGGTGCGGTGATCGCCTCAGCCACGTCTTTCAGGGGCAGATGTGTAGTAGTAAGTGCAACGCGCATCCCTCCGCCGGTCAGCATCATCACCACCAATCCGGTGCCGGTCATTTCGGCAAGATATTCAGTGTGTCCGGTGAACCGGATTCCCGCTTCATTGATGATGCCCTTGTGTACCGGCGCCGTCACCATAGCGGAGAATTCCCCGGTCAGGCAGCCCTGCACGGCACGTTCAAGCGTCGCCAAAACATATTCGCTATTGGCTGCATTCAACACCCCGGGTTGGCATGGCACAGCAAGAGGCACATGGAGCACAGTCAAACTGCCGCGCTGCCCGGCCTGGTTTTGACCTGGCACATAATCCTGCACGCACAGATCGATGCCGAGCTGCCCGGCACGTTGCAACAACAGATCCTTGTCGGCAATTACCACGAAGGGAATTCCAGGCGTGGTAGCGGCAAGCTGCACACACAATTCCGGTCCTATGCCGGCCGGTTCGCCTGCAGTGATCGCCAACGGTTTGAAGGGAGCAGCTTTACTCACCGGCTAGTCGATCTGTTGGAGCCGGTACTCAATAAACGCCCGGTCGCGCAGTTGGCGCAACCAGTCCTGATACTGCTCGTCCGACTTGAATGTGCCTATCGCAATCCGTGCCTGCTGGCGCCGCTGTTGCTCGCTGATGTCGGTGGAACGCCGCTCCAGGACCTGGATCAAATGCCAGCCGAATTGAGTTTGCACTACCCCTATCATATTGGGCTGCAGCTTGTTCATTGCCTCCTCGAATTCAGGCACAGTCTGTCCGGGGGACAGCCAATCCAGATCACCACCGCGTTGCGCACTGCCATCCTGAGAATACCGCTTGGCCTGCTCGGCGAAATCCGCGCCGCCGTCGATTCGTTTCTTGATTTCCATCAGGCGATTCCTGGCCTCACTTTCCGAAACGATCTCACTGGTCTTGATCAGAATATGGCGCGCATGGGTTTGGGTGATCACCACCGCTGATGTACCGCTGCGCTTCTCAACCAGCTTGAGTATGTGGAAACCGCTGGGGCTGCGCAACACCGCGGTGGTCTGGCCGGGTTGCAGGTTATTCAACTCGCTCATGAACAGCGCAGGAATGCTTTCACTGGACCGCCAACCCAAATCACCGCCCTTCAATGCGTCCTTTGCATCAGAGCTTCCCGCCGCCACTTGCGCAAAGTTTGCACCGCTTTTCAATTGTTTCAAAGCCTGTTCGGCGCGTTCCCGTGCGGCCTGTATCTTCTCCGCACTGGCCTGTTCAGGCACCGCTACCAGGATGTGAGCGAGACGAAATTCCTCTTCCGCGCCTCCCATCCTGGCCTTATTGGCAAGGTAGTTGTCCACTTCCGTGTCGCTGATCACCAGCTTGCTCTCGACTTCGCGCTCACGCAAACGCGTGGAGATGATTTCACTGCGGATCTCTTCGCGGAATTTCTTGAAGTCCACCTCATCTTCTTCCAGTTTGGCACGGAATTCCGCCAGAGTAGCGAAGTTATTTTGCTGGGAAATTCGCGTGATGGCCTGATCCAGCTGAATATCGTCCACGTGCACACCGCTGTCCTTGGCAAACTGCATCTGCAACATATCGGTAATCATGCGTTCGAGAATCTGCCTTTCCAGCACCCCGGTTGCGGGCAACGGCGTGCCCTGTTTCTGCAATTGGCGCACCACCATACTCAGGCGGTCGTCCATCTCGTAGCGGGTTATGACATCATCATTTACCACTGCAACCACGGAATCGATCACCGCGACCTGCTGTTGCGGATCCGGTTTGTCTGTATCAGAATGGCCCGGCTTTGCAACAGCTTTCGCTGGCTTGGCCGGCGTCCTGTCGGCAGCATATGCCGCATGCAGCATCAGCAAAGCACAGCAAGCCATCAAAGTATTTCTAATTCGCATCATCCTCTTTCTGTAATCTGCTTGATACCGCTAAGGGTTAGTGGCTGGCTTGCCGCTCAATTTGCTGTAACCGGGAACGCTTTGCTTGAGCAAGCTCAAAGGATCTGAGCCCATTTTCACCATGTCATTCAGCTCAAGCTGTACGAAGAAACCATTATGGTATTGTTGCGTGGCAGTGGGGAAGCGTTGCGCCACGAGACGCAACGTCCAACAGCTTTGATTATACTCAAGCCCGGCGATTGCTTCCAAAACCCGGTCATCCTGCAGCGAGTGGTTCCAGCGCCCCACCCCATACCAACGGTTGAACAGCGGCCATTGCGCAGAAACATCAACCTGGCGCAGAGTGTTCCGTATGAAGCGATAACCGAGATTAAGCGTCTTGCCGGCTTCGGGGCGGTAATTCGCCGCCACGTTGAAGCGCTGTGTGTGCACCTCATTCGGATCGAATTGAAACTCGCTGTACAGCAACCAGGCACTCGTCATCTTTCCAGAGATATCAACCAAAATCCCCGACTTGTTGGTGTTGGTAGCGGGAGTGGCCAGATTGACCTGAGGGGTCTTGAAACTGAATCGTTCACCTACTACCACCGCCAATCTTTCGGCGCTGGTATTTTTATCCAGCCAGCGCGATGTGGCCGCCAAAGTGATCTGATCGGCATCTCCGATCCGGTCACTGCCAAAAAAACGATTCTCGGCGAACATCTGTGTAAAGCTGATATCGGCCAGTGCCGAATCATAGTTGGGCAGCATATCCTGATTCTTGTAGGGTATATGGACATAAAAAGCACGAGGCTCCAGCGTATGCACATATTCCGTGCCGAACAGATTCCCTTCGCCCTCGAAAGCTAGGCCGCTGTCCACGCTCAGGATAGGCAAGGTGCGCGAGGTATTCCCCAAGGCCGACGTGTTGTTCGCGCCCATCACATACTGGGTGCTATGCAGGCCGATTTTGGGGGTGACATAGTAGGCTGGATCATTCAGCATGGGATAACTGACGCTGGGATAGAGCACCAAACGCCGGCCATTAGGCAGGGTGGCATGTCTAAAATCGACGAACTCGCCTGCGAACGCGAGGTTCGCGCTAGCACGATTCTGCTGCGTGTTGACTGTCACTTGCGGCATACGCGCGTAAGGCGCAATGATAGGCGCAGCGGGATCCTGCAAAGTCTGGAAGCGCTGTACTCGTGCGACGGCTGTCCACCAGTTTTTGTTGTAATTCAACCCGACCTCACGTGGCAAGTTGGTCTGCGAAGTCACTCTCACCGAGTTGCCCAGATCGCGGAAGTAAGCATCGTCCGAAACGCGATTGAAATTGACGTAGCCATTCAAGCCGCCGGCCAAAGTCTGGTTATGCAGCAAGGAAAAATTGTCGCGTCTGATATTGTCAACCTTATCATCGGGCAGCACGTCTATATGGATTTCACCGCCGTAACTCTTTTCCAGATAACGAAACTCGTTGTAAAGCATCAAACCGCGCTTGCGCATGAAGCGTGGCGCAATCGTCGCGTCATGATCCGCCGCTATGTTCCAGTAATAAGGCAGTGTCAATTCGCTGCCCCCATTGGCCGTACCACCGAATATCGGTGCGAGAAAACCCGATTTACGCTGGTCGTTTAGCGGGAAGTCCATCCATGGCGAGTAGAGTATGGGAACCTTCATGAACTCGATCCATGCATGGTGCGCAACGCCGATCTGCCGGCCTTTATCGATTTCCAGACCGTTCACATTCAGTACCCAGTCCTGATTGTCTGCCGGACAGGTGGTATAGCTGGCCTTATCCAGACTGAAACGCTGCTTGTCCAGGATGTGCATCATTTCCGCCGAACCGCGCGCATCATTTTCCTTTAGATAAAACTTCGGTTGTTCCATCGAGCCGATGCTGGTATCCAGATTGAGCTTGAGATGCGGTCCGCTCATCGTGCTGCCTTGCTGCTCGATCACCACCGAACCCTGCGCATCTACATCCCGGGTATCCTGGAAATACCATAATCGGTCCGCACGGATGGATTCATCGCCCTTGCGCAACAACACTGAACCTTGTGCATGAATATCCTGGGTATCCTGAAAGTACAGCAATTTATCCGCACGAATGGATTCATCCCCTTTGCGCAAGAGCGCATTCCCGGTGGCCTCGAGCTGTTTTCCCTTCTTGCCCTCCAGTCTGTCAGCCTCGATGACTGCGGGCGCCTCCTTTATCGTTTCAGTCTTCGCCAGCACAGTCTTATCCATGCGCAGCCCGAGCAACTCCGCATTCGCGACGGAGTGGTGCGCAAAAGTACAAAGCAGACAGATGACGATGGATTGTGGGCAAAACTGCATAACGCACAGCAAATAGTTAGGTGATAAACTTCCGTGAGTTTAACATTAAGTATCTTTGAGAATCCGATATGCAACGCCAGCAACAGCTTACCGAGTGGCTGCACAGCCAATACCCTGACGAATCATTCACGCTTGCGCCTGCCTCTGCCGATGCCAGCTTCCGCCGCTACTTTCGTGCCACCTTCCCGGATCGCACGCTGATCGTGATGGATGCCCCGCCGCAACACGAGGATTGCCGCCCGTTCCTGCACGTAGCCAGATTATTTGAGGAAGCCGGGACGCATGTGCCGCATGTGTTTGCAAAAGATTTGTCGCAGGGATTTCTGCTCCTGTCCGACCTCGGTAACACCACTTATCTGCAGGCATTGACGGCAGGGAATGCGCGCGAGCTCTATGGCGCGGCGACCGATGCGTTGATCAGGATCCAGCTCGCCTCGCGTGACAACGAATTGCCGCCCTACGACGAAGCCCTGCTGCTGCGCGAGATGCGGTTGTTCCCGGAGTGGTATATCGCCAAGCATCTCAACGTCACGCTCAGTGCAGCGCAGAGCGCCAAACTGGAAACCGTCTTCCGGCGCATCATCGCCAACAACCTCGCCCAGCCGCAGGTGTATGTGCATCGCGACTACCACTCGCGCAATTTGATGATCACTGAGCCAAACCCGGGCATCATCGACTTTCAGGATGCCGTATACGGCCCGATCACCTACGACCTCGCCTCGCTGTTCAAGGATGCCTATATCCGTTGGGAGGAAGCACAGGTGATCGACTGGCTGGTGCGCTACTGGGAGAAGGCGCGCAAAGCCGGCCTGCCGGTACACAGCGATTTTTCAGAGTTCTACCGGGATTACGAATGGATGGGCGTGCAGCGCCATCTCAAGGTGCTGGGCATATTCGCACGTCTGTACCACCGCGACGGCAAGGATGGCTACCTGAAAGACTTGCCGCAGGTGATGGCCTATCTGCGTGCCGCATGCACACGTTATATCGACCTCAAGCCGCTGCTGAATCTGCTCGACACACTCGATCCTCGCGACAGCAAACAAGGATGTACATTTTGAGGGCTATGATTTTGGCTGCCGGTCGCGGCGAGCGCATGCGACCGCTCACCGACCACACCCCCAAACCGCTGCTGGAAGCCGGTGGCAAGCCACTGATCGTCTGGCATATTGAAAATCTGGTGCGCGCCGGCATACGCGAACTGGTGATCAACCACGCTCACCTCGGCGCACAGATCGAAACGGCATTGGGTGACGGCAGCCGATTTGGTGCGCATATCCGCTATTCGTCCGAAGGCACGGCGCTGGAAACTGCCGGCGGCATTGCGTTTGCATTGCACTTGCTTGGGGAGCAACCTTTTGCCGTGATAAATGGCGACATCTGGTGCGACTACGATTTTGCCGGTTTGCCAGCGCGCGCGGCTGCGTTGCAAGACAATGGCGACGATGCCCATCTGGTGCTGGTCAATAATCCGCCGCAACATCCCAACGGCGACTTCGGATTGCACCAGCAGCGTGTTATCGACAGCTCACCGAAACTCACCTTCAGCGGCATCGGCATTTACCGACCCTCGCTGTTCGCCCACATGACACGCGGAACCAAGGCGCCGCTTGCACCCTTGCTGCGCGCGCAGATCGCGCTCGGTAAAGTCAGTGGCGAACATCATCGGGGCTTATGGGTGGATGTCGGCACACCGCAACGCCTCGCCGAACTTGACAACCAAATATGTTCATTGCAAAAAACGCCACATTCGCAGCACAATGAGTCATGAGTTTTAACCCTGCCATTTACACCCAACGTCGCACCCGTCTGCTGAAAAGCATGCAGCAAGGTATTGCCATCATCCCCACCGCGCAGGAAGTGGCGCGCAATGCCGATACGCATTATGGTTACCGCCACGACAGCAACTTTTATTACCTGAGCGGCTTCCCGGAGCCGGAGGCAGTACTAGTGCTGATCGCTGGCCAAAGTGATGCCAGCCCATCGAAGACCATCCTGTTTTGCCGCGAAAAGAATCTGGAACGGGAGATATGGGATGGCCTCCGTTACGGTCCCGACGCCGCACGCGAGCAATTCGGCTTCGACGAGGCCTACCCGATCTCGCAACTGGATGAAAAGCTGATCGAACTGATGGGCAACCAAACTGCGCTGTACTATCCACTCGGCCAGGACGCAGCGTGGGATCAGCGCATCCTCAAACTGCGCAACGAGGTACAGAAAAAAGTCCGCAGCGGTATCCGTGCGCCGGACGAGATTCGCGACGTGCGTGCTTTGCTTAACGAGATGCGCTTGTTCAAGGATGGCCATGAACTGGACATCATGCGCCGCGCAGCCGCGATTTCCACCGCAGCGCATCGTCGCGCGATGCGTTTCACCCGCCCCGATCAATTCGAGTACCAGATCGAGGCGGAACTGCTGCATGAATTCTGCCGCCACGGCGCGCGTCATCCCGCTTACACCTCCATCGTCGCTGGCGGCGCGAATGCCTGCGTACTTCACTATGTGGGGAACGACGCCCAGCTCAAGGATGGCGATCTGCTGCTGATCGACGCAGGCTGCGAACTGGGTGGCTACGCCTCGGATATCACGCGCACTTTCCCGGTCAATGGAAAATTCAGAGCCGCGCAAAAAGATGCGTACCAGTTGGTGCTCGCCGCGCAAGCCGAAGCGATCGCCGTTGCCAGGCCAGGCAATACCTGGATAGCCCCGCACGATGCCGCTCTGCGTGTGCTGGCACAAGGCTTCATCGACCTCAAGCTGTGCCACGGCAGCGTGGATGAGATTCTGGAAAGCGAGGGATACAAGAAATTCTACATGCACCGCACCGGACACTGGCTGGGCATGGACGTGCATGATGTCGGCGATTACAAGACCGGCGAGAACTGGCGCGAGCTGCAACCCGGCATGGTGCTCACCGTCGAACCGGGCTGCTACATCCGCCCGGCCGACGATGTGCCACAGGCCTTTTGGAACATCGGCATCCGCATCGAGGACGATGTGGTCATCACCGCGCAAGGCAATGAAGTATTGACTGAAGCCGCACCGAAAACGGTAGCGGATATTGAAGAGTTGATGAGAAATAAATGACTCTGAATAAGTACAAGGCCGTTCGTGGTGATGCTTCGACAAGCTCAGCACAGGGTACGCAGGGCGTATTGAACCACTTGATAAATGCCCTTGGATACCTCAGGGCGAACGGTTATTTATCCAAGTGAACAAAATGAGCACACCGCAATATGACATCGCCATCATCGGTGGCGGTCCGGTCGGCGCCGCACTGGCTCTGGCCTTGCGCGACAGCAGCCTCAGTGTCTGCGTGCTGGAAGCACGACCGGCCAACACTGCCAGCAACGATGCCCGTGCGCTGGCGCTGTCATATGGCAGCCGCCTGCTGCTGGCACGCCTCGGCGTATGGGACACGCTACGCGATGTATCTGCGATACGCACGATCCACATTTCACAGAAGCAAAGTTTTGGCCGCACCGAGTTGCATGCCACCGAACTGAACGTGCCGGAACTCGGCTATGTGCTGCCCTACCCGGCGCTGCAAGACGCATTGACCAATGCGCTGCAACACAGCAAAGTTGCAACCATCTTCGGCGCGAGCGTCACCCAGTTGAGCAATTCATACGACCAGGCCGTGATCAGCTATCAACAAGACGGAACAGCACACGCGCTGCAAACCCGTCTCGCCGTGGTCGCCGACGGCGGCAAATTGATGGCGCAACAATATCCGCCCGAGGTGCACGACTACGGACAGAGCGCGCTGATCACCCACATTACCTGTTCAGCGCCGCAAGCTAACACCGCGTTCGAGCGCTTCACCCCGCAGGGGCCGCTGGCGCTGCTGCCATTCCAGAACGGCTATGAACTGGTATGGACTGCTCCACATCAAGCCGCGCAGGAAATGCTAGCCTGGGACAACGCAAAGTTTTTGCATGAACTGCACAGTCACTTCGGCGACCGCGTCGGGGAGTTCCTGTCCGTCGGCAAGCGCACCTGCTTCCCGCTCAGCCTGAGACGCGCCCCGCAGCAGACCCCGATGCCGCATACCGTACTGCTCGGCAATGCCGCACAAACCATGCACCCGGTAGCTGGCCAAGGTTTCAACATGGGGCTGCGCGACGCGTGGGAACTGGCTCAGGAAATTCTGGATGCCGCATCGGAATTGTTAGGCAGCGAAGCGATGTTGGCCACCTACCGCGCGCATCGCCATACTGATCGCGAAGCCGGAATACGCTTTACCGATGGCTTGGTGCGGTTGTTCTCCAATGACCTGCCACTGGTCAACGCAGGTCGTGCTGCGGCACTCACCGCGCTGGACTGTTTGCCGTTCGCGAAGAAGTTTGTTGCTAAGAGGATGATGTTTGGGGCGAATGGGTAGTTTAATAATGCCCGTTCGTCCTGAGTGCTGCGCGTAGCGCAGTGTATCGAAGGATGAATGACCAAAATCAACACCGCAGGGGGTAGCCCGGCAGCTAGTCACTTTTTCTTGCTTCACCAAAAAAAAGTAACCAAAAAGAAGGCGACCCCGGTTTCCCGCCCCTGCGGGGTACCCTCGATCAGCCGCAAGCAAGCGGGGCTGAGCAACTCGACCTGACGGGGCGCACAGCCCGCGCCCCACTGCGGGACTCGAACAGTGCTCGCTTAAACCTCCGCTTCCTTGCGTCTGATCGAGGCGGCGCACAGGAGAAGAAAAGCAAAATCCAAAACCACCGCGTGGGCACTTCGTGCCCACACTACAAATGCAAAGCACCAAGTGCAGCTTTCAGGTAGGCTATTACAAGGCTCGATGGGCGACTACGTGCTGCCAAAACCAGCCATTCAAGAGTGTCCTTCAATTTGGACGGTCAGCACTAAATCTTCGCATCAGCCCTGCCTTGACGCATTATATCATTCTGATATAATCACTTTATGCATATCATCTCCATCAAAATGCTTCGAGAATTCTGGCAAAAGCATCCTTAGGCAGAGAGCGTGCTACGAGAGTGGTATTCAGTTGTAGAGCATATCGAATTCAGGGATTTCAACCATGTTCGGGAGTTCTTCAACTCTGCTGACTACGTTCCTCCCTATACGATCTTTGATGTAGGTGGGAATAATTACCGATTAGTGGTTATCGTCAGGTACAGGTTCAAGAAGGTTTTTGTGCATAAGGTAATGACTCATCGGGAATACGATAATTGGAACAAACTCTATCGAAAAGGCAAAGGATAATTATGCGCGCAGCTCACAATCAATTCGACATTCGGGCCATTCAAGCTTCTTGGCAGGCATTTGATGCGAAGGCGCATCTTCGTCCTATTCACGATGAAGAGAGTTATGATCGCATGGTGGCACTAATGAACTCTCTGCTGGATGTCGCTGGAGATGATGAAGACCATCCGCTTTCTGGTTTGCTTGATCTTGTAGGAGATATGGTGTCGAAGTACGAGCAAGAGCAATATGCCATTGATCAGGCTTCCCCTAAAGATACACTACGATTTCTGATGGAAGCTCGCGGCTTGAAGCAAGAAGACTTGTCATCCATCGTGCCGCAGAGCAACCTTTCGGCAATCCTGGCAGGGAAAAGAAAGATCAGCGCAACATTGGCTGGTAAATTAGGTAAATTTTTTGGCATCAGCCCAGCCGTGTTCGTGCCGGTATGAGAAACCGCTTTCGGACAAGCAGTTATGATGTGCGTATAGCCGGAGTGTGCCGATTCTGTTGAAAAACTCCTTCTAAATTTGATGTTGCGAATGGTATAATTTCGCATACTTAAATAGCTGGGAGCCTTGATATGATTGGGTTTCAGACGGATAAGCAAAAGCGTTTGTTCTACTCCTTCGACCTTGAAGACCACGTTCCCCAGAATCACCTCCTTCGCGGCATCAACCAGCATCTCGATCTAAGCAATCTTCGACAACATCTCGCTGAATACTACAGCCACACAGGCAGGCCATCCATTGATCCAGGGTTGATGATCCGTATGCTGATCATCGGCTACAGTTTCGGCATTCGCTCCGAGCGCAGGTTATGCGAAGAAGTGCATCTGAATCTGTCCTACCGCTGGTTCTGCCGGCTTGGCTTGGAAGATGCCGTGCCGGATCATTCGACTTTCTCCAAGAACCGGCATGGCCGGTTCCGCGACAGCGGTGTGTTTCGGCACCTGTTCGAAACCGTATTGCAACGCTGCATGGCCGAAGGATTGGTACGCGGCGAAGGATTTGCGACCGATGCCAGCATCATCAAGGCCGATGCGCAGCGCATCAATAGCGTACCTGGAGAAGAAGCCATGAACTGGCGCAACTCTGTGGAGACGGCACGTCCGGTACGAGAATATCTGGACGCCCTTGAGGTAACAAACAATTCTGACTTCACCCCGAAGTTTGTTTCACTGAGCGATCCGGCCGCAACCTGGACGGGTGCCACCGGTGACCCCGCCTTCTTCGCCTATTCGACCAACTACCTGATTGATCTGAAGGCTGGCATCATCGTCGATGTCGAGCCCTCAGCAGTAAACAAGACCGCTGAAGTGGAAGCGACCAAGACAATGATTGACCGCGTCGAAGACAAATACGATTTAAAACCGGATCGTCTCGTTGGTGATACCAACTACGGTTCTGCTGCCATGCTCAGTTGGCTGGTGGACGAGAAACAGATCGAACCCCATGTTCCGGTATGCGATAAATCAGAACGCAAAGATGGCACCTTTTCCAACAGCGACTTTCTGTGGGACGAGCAGGCCAATGAGTACCGCTGCCCGGAAGGCCATGTCCTGCGCAACGATTGGCGCACTTTCAAGATACCGCGCACGCGAATCACGAAAGCCGATACCGTTATTTACACCTCAAACCAGTATGAATGTGCGGTATGCCCCAGGAAGGATCATTGTTGCCCGAACACCCCGAAACGCAAAATTGCCCGCAGTATCCACGAGGATGCGCGCAACGTTGCACGTCGGATTTACACGACACCGGAATATCAGCAATCAAGACGTGAACGTAAAAAGGTCGAGATGCTGTTCGCTCACCTCAAGCGCATCCTGAAACTGGATAAACTTCGATTGCGAGGGCCAAGTGGTGCGCGAGATGAATTCCTGTTGGCAGCAACTGCCCAGAATCTGCGGCGAATGGCGAAATGGCTGACACCTGTAGCGCAGAAAGCGGAAATGATAGGGACATAAGCGGGGATAAAGAGACTCGTCTCCGGAAAATTCAGGGTGCCCCGAAAAAATCACGCGCAAATAAAAATTTCGCGACTGGATTAGCCTAAAATCAAAGCGAGTTTTTCAACGGAATATGCCAAAAGCGGTATGTCGCACCCGCCCTCCAATTAGCTTAAATTATGAACAATATGAACTTATCTGCCGATTGGGTGGCACACCTGATTGCACCTAATAAAACTTAAAAGTGTATTGACAACAGCATTACGTTGTATAGAATCCATTTATGGATATTTAATACGAGCTGCGCGGCATTCGTTTTAGATGGAACGAGGGCAAAGCCAAGCTAAACATAAAGAATCATGATGGCGTTTCTTTTGAACAGGCCGCACAAGTATTCTTTGATCCATTTGTCCAATATTTGGATGCATCACGAAATAGTGAAAAACGGGAAGGCGCATTGGGTTGCGACTTTGATTTTCGACTGTTGTTTGTAGTGCATCTGGAAATTGAGGATGAATTCACTCGCATCATTTCCGCCCGCAAGGCCGAGCCTCACGAAAGGGATAATTATGAAACTTGAAACCATAAAAAAACGTTTATCAAAAGATCGTCCGATGGTGTCTGTAACCTTGCGGATGCCCGATGATGTAGTAAACGATTTGAAGAAGGTCGCACCACTCAAAGGTTTTTCCGGCTATCAAGGTTTGTTGCGCGCGTATGTCGGTGCTGGATTGCGCGAAGATTTAGAGCGAATGGAAGGTAGCGCGGTCGCGCAGCTCATCGAGAAACTTCGTGCAGATGGAGTGCCAGAGGCCAAGCTAACCAAAGCGGTGTCAAGCCTGAAACTGGCTGCCTAGTTGATCTATAGCACAGGCGCGAATGACAGGTTTCTGGCTGTTAATTCGGCAATATGAATTGGCGCTCCGTGCGTTAGCGGCAACTCGTGAATGTCTGCAAAGGGTGGGCACTTCATGCCCACCCTTTTTTAGTTTTGGATTTTCGCTTTTCTTCCCCTGTGCGCCGCCTCGATCAACCGCAAGTAGGCGGAGGTTTAGGCGAGCACTGTTCGAGTCCCGCAGTGGGGCGCGGGGTGTGCGCCCCGCCAGGTCGAGTTGCGCAACCCCGCTTACTTGCGGCTGG
>Ga0209253_10000622_pt1 | contig 30708 bp, 26 predicted proteins | sample FrelakmetBRP12BR_FD_187145 | JGI IMG/M metagenome (GOLD analysis project Ga0209253, IMG submission 187145) | Freshwater lake sediment microbial communities from the University of Notre Dame, USA, for methane emissions studies - BRP12 BR (SPAdes)... | ecosystem: Environmental > Aquatic >... | reverse complement strand
GTGAGGTAACCATAGAATCAGAGCTGGGTAAAGGGACCAGACTGGTGGGTACCTTCCAGTTAACTCACATTGATCTTAAACCCTGGGGAAGTATGGTAAATACCTTAATTACCCTGATTGTGGGCAACCCAGAAACAGATTTCTTGTATCACCACAAAAGAGGTGAATTTGGATACACCCTGGATACAAGGGTAGTCAAAAGAGGATTGGTAGATGTACCCATTTCACATCCCATGGTAATTAATCTTTTACGGGATGATCTTAAGGACAATCTGAGTCACATTGGTATAGACTGAGTTCTCGTGCATCCTGTTGTAACAAGGAAAATATCTTTAAGGATGAGATCTTTAACAATTTGAATATTCTTTTTTTTTAGCGTTATCTCCTTAAAAAGTGGCACGAGAAAAATCCTTGACATAGAAATACCCCTATGTTAGGGAGGAAACATTAATTTTTAAATGAGAAATTTGTAGGTAGAGGTAATAATGGAAGCTCAGAAGGGTGTGGTTGTTGAGATAACACCGGATCGGTGGAAAAAGATAGATGAAATCATCGCACAGTATAGGGAGAAACCTGGTTCCCTTATCCCGGTGCTTCAGCAATGTCAGGAGATGTGTGGATACCTGCCAGCAGAAGTTCAGAGAAGAATCGCTGAAGGGTTAGATATATCACCTAGCTTAGTCTATGGTGTGGTTTCCTTTTACTCCTTTTTTACTATGAAACCCCGTGGTAAATACAACGTTCGGGTATGTCTGGGGACTGCCTGTTTTGTGAAGCGCAGTGAGGAGATATACACCAAGCTTCAAAAAAAGCTGGGTATAAAAGAAGGTGAGGTCACTCCAGATATGAGATTTTCTATCGAAGGGGTACGCTGTATAGGATGCTGTGGTTTAGCACCTGCCATGATGGTGGGTGAGGATACCTATGGATTGTTAGATCCGGTTAAAGCAATGGACATATTAGACAAACATTATTAATAAAGGTCTTAGAGGAGTTATGCCATGACAAAGCTAACGCTCGAGGATTTAAAAAGGATTAAAGAAGAGGCAAAAGCCGCTACCACGCTGAGGGAAGGGGGACATCGTGCAAAGATTACAGTACACATGGGCACTTGTGGAATCGCCTCTGGAGCAAGGAAGGTGATGGGTGCAGTGATAGATGAGATTTCCAAAAGGGGGCTCACTGAGGTGATGGTTACTACCTCGGGCTGCGCAGGTCTTTGCAGCAGAGAGCCAATGGCTACCATAGAACTCTTAGGTGAGGCACCTGTAAAATATGTTGACTTAGATGAGCAGAAGATGAGGGAGATTTTAATTGAGCACGTCATTGGCGGGAAGATTGTTGAAAGGTATGCCTTAGCAGTTGGGAGTGAGACTACTGTGTAAGCTATTAGTGAAGGGACTGGTAGATGAAGTTTTTCCGGTCACATGCGTTGATTTGTGCGGGGACAGGCTGTGTTTCTAATCACTCGCTGAAGGTGAGACAAGCACTTGAAGAAGAGCTGAAGAAGCGGGGGTTAGAAGAGGAAGTCCAAGTGGTAATTACAGGGTGTAATGGGTTTTGTGCGGTAGGTCCGGTGATGGTGGTATATCCTGAGGGCATTTTTTACCAGAAGCTTACCTCTGAGGATATCCCTCATTTAGTTGAAGAACACTTCCTGAAGGGAAGACCGGTAGAGGAGTTGATGTACCGTGACCCTACTACTGGTACAGTCATTCCTCGCATGAACGACATCGCTTTCTTCGGAAAGCAGAAACTGATTGCCCTCAAAAACAGAAGTCTCATCCATGCAGAGCAAATAGATGAATACATTGGACGTGATGGATACCAGGCAGCGGCAAAGGCTCTCACCACCATGACTCCTGATAAGATCATTGAGGAGCTGAAGAAGTCAGGCCTGCGCGGCAGGGGTGGTGCAGGATTCCCTACCGGTCTCAAGTGGGAATTTTGTGCCAAGGCAAAAGGTGATATCAAATACGTCCTGTGTAACGGTGATGAAGGCGATCCGGGGGCGTTTATGGACCGAAGTATTTTAGAGGCAGATCCTCACTCGGTCTTAGAAGGGATGACCATCGCCGCGAAAGCGATTGGTGCCCACCAGGGATATATCTATGTTCGGGCCGAGTACCCTCTCGCGGTAAAACGACTCCATATCGCCATAGATCAAGCGAGGGGGTATGGTCTTTTGGGTAAGAATATTCTCGACTCCGGCTTTGATTTTGATATTGATCTTTATCAAGGTGCGGGTGCCTTTGTCTGTGGGGAAGAGACTGCCCTTATGATTTCCATCGAAGGCAAAAGAGGCATGCCGAGGCCTCGTCCTCCCTTCCCTGCCTATAAAGGACTGTGGAAGAAACCTACGGTATTAAATAATGTGGAAACCTATGCCAATGTTCCGCTCATCATTATCCACGGAGGTGACTGGTATAGTAGCTTGGGTACAGAAAAGAGTAAGGGTACCAAGGTATTTGCACTGACGGGAGCAGTTAATAATATAGGTTTGGTAGAGGTGTCAATGGGTACCAGTCTCCGCTCCATTATTTACGATATTGGGGGAGGGATCAAAGATAAGCGGAAGTTTAAAGCAGTTCAGATGGGCGGTCCTTCAGGAGGGTGTATCCCCGAAAGCCTTGTTGATACCCCGGTTGATTATGAGTCAATCAATGCGACCGGTGCGATTATGGGTTCGGGCGGCATGGTGGTGATGGATGAAACTACCTGTATGGTAGATATTGCCAAATTTTTTCTGGGGTTTACCCAGGATGAATCCTGCGGTAAGTGCATCCCCTGTCGGGTGGGAACCAAAGTAATGCTCGATATACTGGGAAGGATTACCGAGGGAAAGGGACAGGAGGGGGATATTGAGGTACTGCAAGATTTAGCGGCAACGATAAAAGCTACCGCCCTCTGTGGTTTGGGTAACACCGCACCCAATCCAGTACTTACTACTATACGTTATTTCCGAGGTGAGTATGAGGCGCATGTTAAAGAAAAGCGGTGTCCTGCTCACGCCTGTGTGGCTCTGCTTAAATTTGAGGTCAATGGGGAACTCTGTAAGAAGTGTGGGCAGTGTGTTAAGGTCTGCCCGGTGGGAGCAATTGCCTGGGAAAAGAAACAGGTAGCAACAATAGATAGTAAAAAATGTAGTAGGTGTAAAAACTGTATCACTACCTGTAAATTCATGGCTATCGAATAAGTTCCTGGTTTCTTAAGTGAGCGGTGGCCTAAAAGATTCGAGAGAGAGATGAAGGTAGAAGTTAGATGATAAGCTTGACCATCGATGGACGAGAGGTATCGGTAGAAGAAGGTGCGACTATTTTGGAGGCAGCAGGGGTTGCGGGTGTGTACATTCCAACCTTTTGCTACCATAAGAGGTTAATGCCCTTCGGTGCCTGCCGGATGTGTATGGTTGAGGTGGAGCAGATGAAGGGAAGACTGGTCCCTTCTTGTTCTACCCCTGCAGCTAACGGAATGGTGATCAACACCAACACCCCTGAGGTGAGGAAGGCGAGGAGAACACTACTTGAATTATTACTCATCCATCACCCCTTGGATTGCCCGGTCTGTGACAAGGGTGGTGAGTGTACGCTGCAGGATTTAGTGTATGAGTATGCACTAAGTAGTACCAGATTCTTTGATACAAAGTTTCATCACGAGATTGATCGTACCTCACCGTTAATTGAACGAAATGTCAATCGCTGTGTGCTCTGCGGGATGTGTGCGCGGGTGTGTGAAGAGATGGTTGGTGCTGCTGAGATTAGTTTTGTCAATCGGGGCTTAAAAACCACGATAGGAACGGACTTCGAGCGGGTTTTAGATTGTGAGTTTTGCGGAGAGTGTGTGAATATCTGCCCGGTGGGGGCACTTACCGATAAACTCTTTAAATATAAGGCGAGGACCTGGGAGCTTAAAAAGGTCAACACCATTTGTTCCTACTGCAGCACCGGGTGTACCCTCACTCTGGGTGTTAAAGGTAACAGAATTTATAGGATTGTTGGGGATGATACCATCGGGGTTAATAAGGGGAGTCTTTGCGCCAAGGGACGTTTTGGCTACCAGTATCTGATAAGTCCTGAGAGGATGAACAGCCCCCTGGTGAAAAGCAAAGAGGGGGAGCTAGTGAGGGCTTCCTGGGAAGAGGCACTGGAGAGAATAGTTCAGGGCTTTAGGAAGGTAAAAGAGAAACACGGGGCAGCAAGTATAGGTGGTATCTGTTCCGAACGATTGACCAATGAGGAGGCCTATGTATTTCAAAAATTTATGCGGGTGGTAGTGGGGACAGATAGCGTTGACCATTCCGGCACCTATAGTTACTCGGGGCTGCTCAAAGGTTTCAGGGATTCCTTTGGATATGCAGCCAATGATATTACCTTGGGGGATATACGCGGGGCAGAGGTGATTTTTCTGGTACGCTCTAATCTTTCTGAAACCCATCCGGTCATCGGCTATCAGGTAAACATGGCGGTCAAGGAGGATGAGTCTAAACTAATTGTTGCAAGCAGTTCAACAGTTAAGCTCAATAGACTTGCTGCTATATCGCTCACCCATCATCCCGCTTCAGAGATAGTGCTCTTACACGGGATCGTCCACACGCTCATTAGCGAAAGACTCTACGACGAGCGGTATGTTGCTACTTCCACCGAAGGGTTTGAGCAATTGAAGGAAGGTGTTGCTCACTATCATGGAGAGTATCTGGAAAAGATAACCGGTGTAAAGAAGGAGGATATTGAGGAAACAGCTCGGCTCTTAGCCAAGGGTAAACGGGTGTGTATTCTGGTTTCTTGTGGATTGGCTATGCTCTCAGATGATGAAAAACTTGCTCAGGCGGTAGCTAATCTAGCCCTCCTCCTTGGGCTGGTGGGTAAAAAGGGTTCAGGGATTGCCCTCCTGGGAGAGAAATGTAATGCTCAAGGGGTTTTGGATATGGGAGTACTCCCCTCCCTGCTTCCAGGTTATCAGGATCTTTTAGATGCAAAGGTGAGAGGTACCTTTGAAGAGGTGTGGAACGTATCCCTTCCCTCTCAATCCGGCTATAATGCTTTAGAGATGATGGTGCGTGCAGAAAAGGGAACGATGAAGGCTCTCTACCTGGTGGGAGAAAACCCTTTGGTAAGCTATCCTGATATCACTCAGACCCAAAAGGCCTTAGAGTCCCTTGAGTTCCTTGTGGTTCAAGATCTGTTTTTGACCCCCACCGCCCGCTATGCAGACGTGGTAGTGCCGGTGGCAGGCTTTGCGGAGAAAAGTGGGACTTATACTAACTTTGAGGGGAGGGTTCAAAAACTACTGCCTGGACTCACTAAGCTTCAAGGTGTAAAGACGGATCTAGAAATTTTTAGTGAGCTTTCGATCAAGATGGGATATAAGATGAATGCATCTCTGCCGGAGGAAGTGATGGGAGAGATTAGGAAACTCGTACCCCTCTATGGAGAAATAGAGTACGATCATTTAGGCAGCGAAGGGATGAGGCTTACCTTCGTCCCTAGCGAGACAAAGGTGAAGGGTCGGTTTATCCCTGTTGAGGCTGGCAAAAAAGAAATGCCTGATAAAAACTATCCCCTCTTACTCTTAACCGGTAGTATTCTGTTTCACTCAGGTTCATTTTCTACGAAATCCCCAGAATTGAACCAAATAGGTCCTGGTGGATGGGTAGAAGTAAACCATGAGGATGCCAAAAAATATCAATTCGCCGATGGTCAATCGGTGGTAGTAAGATCACGAAGAGGAGCGATAAGGTTGAAGGTAAAGATTAGCAAAAAACGGAGGAAGGGCGTGGTTTTCATTCCCTACCACTTTGATGCACAGCCGGTTAACCTGCTTACCAGTAAAGACCTTGCTCCTACGTTTGTTGAGCTAGGAAAAACCTAGCCAAACATATTTGAAATCTTACAGACTCTTTATGAGTGACAGGGGGGATTTTTCTGAGCCTCAACACAATAGTTGCTTAAGCATCTGTAGAACGGCAGGTGCCTTGCGAATTCTGCAGTAACAGACCCCATTGCATTCCCCTTTGTTGAAGGCACTGGAAACTGCCTGCCTTCTGCATAATACGTAAGGTACGGGGTCGTGACCAAAGCCAATGACTATATTGTTGGGCTCAGAAAAATCCCCCCTGTCACTGAAATTCTCAGATTTACATGCGTAAGAATCTAAAAAGGGATCTAGAGGCCTTCTATGGATCTCATTACACTTGCGGTCATGGTGGTTAAAATTATCGTAGTCTTTGTGGCGATGCTTCTCACCGTGGCCTATCTCACCTGGCTTGAACGCAAAGTGCTGGGTCACATGCAGATACGCTATGGTCCCCTAAGGGTAGGGTGGCATGGATTACTGCAGCCTATCGCGGATGGAATAAAATTATTTTTTAAGGAAGATATCGTGGTGGATAGTGCCAATAAGGTAATCTACCACCTCGCCCCTTTTATTATCACGGTGTGTGCGTTTGCTTCTTTTGCGGTGATTCCCTTTGGAGGTGAACTCACCCTCTTTGGCCACACCATCCCTTTGAGGATTGCGGATGTCAACATCGGTATTCTCTATATCTTCGCCCTCTCTTCCTTAAGTGTCTATGGTATCACCCTGGCGGGGTGGTCTTCAAACAACAAGTACGCGTTGATGGGAGGGCTGCGCTCCTCTGCCCAGATGATCAGTTATGAGCTTTCCATCGGGCTCTCCATTATTGGGGTATTGATGCTCACCGGCTCCTTGAGCATCGTTGAGATAGTAAAGGCCCAGAAGGAGGGGTGGTTTATTATCACGCAGCCGATAGGGTTTATCGTGTTTCTTATTTGTGGCATTGCCGAGTGCAATCGTACACCCTTTGATTTACCAGAAGCGGAAAGCGAGCTGGTAGCGGGCTTCCACGTGGAGTACTCTAGTATGAAGTTTGCCCTCTTCTTTATGGCGGAGTATGCCCACATGATTGTGGTGAGCGCACTGGTGACAACGCTTTTCCTGGGAGGGTGGTATCTTCCGTTTTTTAATATAGAGAGCATTACCCCCTCTACCCTCATTGGGCAGATTATCGTTTCGCTCCTTCCTATAGGGGTCTTTGGGGCGAAGGTATTTTTCTTCCTCTTCTTTTTTATCTGGCTCAGGGCAACCTACCCACGGTTGCGTTATGACCAGTTGATGCAATTTGGCTGGAAGGTGTTATTTCCCCTGGCACTGTTTAATGTGGCACTTACGGCGATACTCCACATAGCTCAACTCATCTAAGTGAAAAGAAGAACATGATAGTGTCTGTGGTCAAAAGTATCTGGGCGCTCATCTGCGGATTGCAAGAGACCTTAGGGTACTTTCTCAAAACCACTGTCTTCGGAAAGCCTGCTACCTTAAAGTATCCTGAGGAGCGGTGGACACCCTACCCCCGCTTCCGGGGGTTGCATAGGCTTTTGAGAACTGAAGAAGGGAAGGAGAAGTGTGTTGCCTGCTGTCTCTGTGCGGCGGTCTGCCCCGCCCAGTGCATTACCATAGAGACGGCTGAGAATGAGCACCATGAGAAATACGCGCAACGCTATGAGATTGATGGTGCCCGCTGCATCTTTTGTGGATATTGTGTGGAAGCCTGTCCGGTAGGGGCTCTACTCATGACGGGGGAGTATGAGTTGGCGGACTTCACGAGGGACAAGTTAATTTATACCAAGGAAAGGTTACTAGAGGAGTAACGCGGGTAAAAGGATGTATCTATCTATGGAAGCGCTTCTTTTCTACGGTTTTGCGGCGATCATGGTGGTTTCATCGCTGCTGATGGTCCTAGGAAAAAATCCTGTGCACAGTGCACTCTTCCTGGTCTTAACCTTCTTCTGTTTGGCGGGGGTATATCTATTGCTCAACGCACAGTTTATCGCTGCCGTTCAGGTCATTGTCTACGCGGGTGCAATCATGGTGCTATTCCTTTTTGTAATCATGTTGCTCAACCTGGAACAGGAAGTTAGCTCTCAGAGTGGTCATCTGCTGCAGAAGGTGAGTGCAGTGGTCCTCTCGCTGCTGCTCGCGGTATCGTTAGGGTCTGTGATGACCTCACAGGTCTTCACGGGGCAGAAGGGCGCCTATTCCATAGAAAGAGTGAATGCGGTGGGTAACAGCGAGGTGATTGGACGTTTACTCTTTACCGATTTCCTTTTACCCTTCGAGATTACCTCGGTACTCCTGTTAGCGGCAATGGTGGGTGCCGTCATATTAGCTAAGAAAAAGTTGTAAAAGGCTGATCACACACAGGGGAGGAGAAGAACTACCGATGGTTCCTATTTCACACTATTTAATGGTAAGCGTCATCCTCTTTTGTATAGGAGTAGTTGGGGTATTCATTAGAAGAAACGCTATCGTCATCTTTATGTGCATCGAACTGATGCTGAACGCAGCTAACCTTGCCTTTATTGCCTTTGCGCGACACTTAAACTCTATGGATGGTCAGATTTTTGTCTTCTTTGTGATGACGGTGGCCGCGGCAGAGGCTGCGGTGGGATTGGGCATCATGGTTGCCCTCTACCGGAACAGGGGAACTATTAATGTCGATGATATCAATCTGATGAAGTGGTAGGTAAAGGAGCAGGTTCATGACCGAGTATGTGTGGTTGGTCCCCTTTTTCCCACTTGTAGGGGTGGTTATAAATGGCGTAGTAGGCCTACGTTTCCCCAAGAGTTTGATTGGCTTGGTGGGATGTATCACCATTTTCCTCTCGTTTCTCACCTCCTGCCTCATTTTTCTGGAATTACTTACCTTGCCTGTTGAAAGCCGGGTAGTTGAGATCCTTCTCTACAAGTGGATACCCTGCGGTGACCTTCAGGTGCACATCGGTTTTCTGGTGGATGCCCTCTCCCTGGTAATGATGCTCACCGTGTCGGGTGTATCTTTTATCATTCACGTCTACTCTTACGGGTACATGCATGATGACCCTGGCGTTCGCCGCTACTTCACTTACCTCAACCTCTTTGTCTTCTTCATGTTGGTGCTGGTTTCTGCCAACAGTTTCTTGCTGATGTTTATCGGGTGGGAGGGAGTAGGACTCTGTAGTTATTTATTAATTGGTTTCTGGTATCAGAATAAGGCACCAGCGGATGCAGGTAAAAAAGCCTTTATTGTCAATCGCATCGGAGATTATGGATTTCTTCTAGCCATAATGCTCATCTACATTGTCTTTGGGACCCTAGACTTTCTACCGGTATTCGAAAAAGCCCCTCAACTGCTCCGTACGGGAGAACTCACGGTTACCCTCATTACCTTGCTTTTATTCGTAGGTGCCTGCGGGAAGTCTGCTCAGATTCCTCTCTATGTGTGGCTCCCTGATGCGATGGAGGGTCCTACCCCGGTGAGTGCCTTAATCCATGCCGCGACCATGGTGACGGCAGGTGTATACATGGTAGCGAGGTGCAATATCCTCTACTCGCTGGCGCCCCTCTCTATGGGAGTGGTAGCAGTGATTGGGGCACTGACCGCTCTCTTTACTGCCTCCATTGCTATGGTAACTAACGACATTAAGAGGGTCTTAGCCTACTCTACCATTAGCCAATTGGGGTATATGTTTTTAGCCTGCGGGGTGGGTGCCTTCACCGCCGGTATTTTCCACCTGATGACCCATGCCTTCTTTAAAGCCCTGCTCTTCCTCTGTGCGGGAAGTGTAATGCACGCCCTCTCAGGTGAACTGGACATGAGGAAGATGGGAAGTCTAAGATCACACTTGCCTATTACCTATCTGACCTTTCTCATCGGCTGTCTGGCGATTGCGGGATTTCCCTTCACTGCGGGATTTTTCAGCAAGGATGAGATTTTATGGGAGGCTTTTCAGGCAAATACCTTGCTGTGGGCCATCGCTGCCATCACTGCCTTCATGACCGCCTTTTATATGTTTCGCGCAGTTTTTATGACCTTCTATGGAGAGTCCAGAATGGAGCCGGAGGTGGAGCGCCACCTGCATGAATCCCCTGCGGTAATGACCATTCCCCTGATTATGTTAGCTATCCTCTCCGTGGTGGGAGGCTATGTAGGCGTTCCCTCTCTCATTGCTCAAGGATGGAATAAGTTTCATGATTTCCTCTCACCAGTGCTGGGAGGTCATGGTGTCCAGGTGGTTCAAGAGACCTCAGGGATTGCCTTTGCTACTGAGGTAGCTTCTCATGGTGTTCAGGAGCTCCACCACCCTGCGGGCTTGGAATGGGTGATGATGGCAATTTCTGTGGGGATAGGGCTTGCGGGTATTTTTACCGCCTACTATCTCTACCTCAAGCGCCCGGAGCTCCCGGGAAGAGTTGCTCAACAATTTAAAGGGCTTTCCCATCTCCTCTCTCACAAGTATTATGTCGATGAGATCTATTTTGCCTATGTGGTAACGCCGGTTAACATCATTTCTACCTTTTTGTGGAAATTCTTTGATGACAGGGTAATAGATGGTGCCATGGTGAATGGTTCTGCCTGGGTAGTGAAAAGGGTAAGTAGTGGGGTAAGGCGGCTGCAGACGGGTTCTGTCCAACACTATGCGCTTTCTCTCCTGGTGGGGTTAGTGGTTATCCTCTACTTGATTATGGAGCGATAAAAGGGGGTAAGGGAAAAGAATGAGCATCATTGAATTTGATATCCTCTCGGTAGTGACCTTCTTGCCTCTCTTGGGGATCCTCCTCATCATAGTGGTAGATAAAGAAAAGCATAACCTTATCAAAGGGATCACCTTTATTACCGCACTGGTGAATTTCCTCATCTCTTTAAACTTGTATCGCGATTTCGACGTAACCACTCATGAGTTTCAGTTCACTACCAATGTTCCCTGGATAAGAGAGTCTGGCATCAACTACCATATAGGTATTGATGGCATCAGCCTTTTTCTGATACTACTCACCACCTTCCTCACCGTAATCTCGGTTATTGCCTGCTGGAACGATGTTAAAGAGAAGGTGAAGGGGTTCATGATCTGCCTGCTCTTTTTAGAGCTGGGAATGATTGGTGTGTTTGTTTCCCTTGATCTTTTCCTCTTCTACGTCTTCTGGGAGGTTATGCTCATCCCCATGTATCTCTTGATCGGGGTGTGGGGATCGCCCGCCCGCAGGATCTATGCGGCGGTGAAATTCTTCATCTATACCATGTTTGGCAGCCTGCTCATGTTAGTGGCAATTCTGGTCCTCTATTTCTATCACTATAGTGTGACCGGCATCTATACCTTTGATCTGGAGAAGCTCTATCAGCTTTCCATTCCCGCGGGTGTTCAGACCTGGCTATTTCTTGCCTTTGCCCTCGCCTTTGCCATTAAGGTACCTATGTTTCCCTTTCATACCTGGCTGCCTGATGCCCACACCGAGGCGCCTACGGTAGGTAGTGTATTGCTGGCGGCAGTCCTTTTGAAGATGGGGACTTACGGATTTTTAAGGTTTAACCTTCCGCTCTTTCCTGAGGCAACCCTTCAGTTCGTACCTTTGATCTCAATTTTAGCTATCATTGGCATTATCTACGGGGCAATGGTCTGTATTGTCCAGAAAGACTTAAAGAGACTGATTGCCTTCTCCAGCGTGAGCCACCTGGGGTTTGTCATGCTGGGTATCTTTGCCCTCAACATCCAGGGTTTAGAGGGGGGTATCCTGCAAATGCTCAACCATGGGTTTTCCACAGGGGCCCTCTTCCTTCTCGTAGGTATGATCTATGAGCGCAGACACACCCGCATGATCGAGGAGTTTGGCGGGCTCTCCAAAGTGATGCCCATCTATGCCACCTTCTTTATGATTGTGACGTTATCGTCCATTGGACTTCCAGGTCTCAACGGGTTTGTGGGAGAGTTTCTCATTCTGCTGGGGACATTTAAATCACACATGGTGTATGCGGTGCTGGCTGCCCTGGGAGTAATTCTTGCTGCCGTCTATATGCTGTGGATGTTTCAGCGAGTGATGTTTGGTGAGGTAACGAAAGACGAGAATAAGAAACTCAACGACCTTTCACTGCGGGAGATTATAGTCCTTTTACCACTTATCTTCTTTATTATTCAAATAGGCGTATATCCCAAACCTTTTCTCTCCCGAATGGATGCGTCAGTTAAACACCTCATCTCTCAGGTTGAATTGAAAACGTGGAAGAGGAATGCCACAGAAGGAAGTCTCGTGCACCTCGCCGATTTTGATGGTGTTTCACAGGGAGAATGACCATGGAGCCAATTATTCCCCCGATACTCAATTTAAAAATTCTGTTTCCAGAATTGCTGATAACGGTCACCGCCTTAGTCATTCTATTGTATGATCTTATACTCTCGGAAGATAAAAAGACTACTCTCGCGTGCTTAGCCCTTCTGGGGTTAGCGGTTTCTTTGGTGTATTCAATCATCATGTGGAAGACGGGGGTATCAACCTATGCATTCAACCGTATGATCGTGGTTGACAAATTTACCCTCCTCTTTAACTCCCTCTTTATTGTCGCTTCCTTTATCACCATCCTCATCTCCATCAACTATATCAAAGAAGAGGGGGTGAATTATGGTGAGTACTACACCTTAGTTCTTTTGTCAACAGTAGGGATGATGTTGATGGCGAAAGCCAATGATCTCATGATTGTATTTCTGGGCTTGGAAACACTTTCTATTTCCATTTATGTGCTGGTGGGGTTTTTAAGAACGAATGTAAGATCGAATGAGTCTTCTTTAAAATATTTTCTCCTCGGGGCATTCTCCAGCGCCTTTTTGCTCTATGGAATCGCACTAATCTATGGTACAACTGGTACCACTCGCTTACCGGATATCGCCAGGTTTATAGAAAATACGCCATCGCTCCTCTCGAACCCACTACTGTTGGCTGCGGTAGGCCTTCTTTTAGTGGGGTTTGGTTTTAAGATTGCATTGGTTCCTTTTCATATGTGGACACCTGATGTATATGAGGGGGCACCAACTTCTATTACTGCCTTCATGTCAGTGGGAGTTAAAGCTGCTGCCTTTTCTGCCTTCTTGAGGGTATTTCTCACCTCATTTTCAACGCTCCGGGCTGAGTGGACTATGATTCTATGGATACTCTCGGTGTTGACGATGAGCTTAGGTAACATAGTTGCCCTCGTGCAAGAGAATATTAAGAGGATGCTGGCGTATTCCAGTATCGCTCACGCAGGCTATATTTTGGTGGCGGTGACTGCTGGTGGGGATTTGGCTATCACCAGTATCATCTACTATCTCATGTCCTATACCTTAATGAATCTGGGGGCTTTCACCGTGGTGATTCTCTACGGAAAAAGGGGTGAGGAGAACATTCACCTCTCGGATTACGCGGGTGCGGGGTTTAAGTATCCATTTCTCTCAGCTGCGATGGCTGTCTTTATGTTCTCATTGGCTGGCATACCTCCTTTGGCTGGATTTATTGGAAAATTCTATATTTTTAGCGCTGCAGTTAAGCAGGATTTTATCTGGCTTACCATTATCAGTGTTCTCAATAGCCTGGTTGCCGTTTATTACTATTTAAGGGTTACCGTTATTATGTATATGAAAGAGCCGGTTAAAGATGTAGGCAAGCTCTCTTTCTCCATTCCCATAGTGATTGCACTCCTCATAACCACCTTTTTTACCCTGCATATGGGTATACTCCCTTCAGATTATTTGAACATTGCAAAGCAGTCTATTGCTATGTTACTATTATAAGGGAGTTTATCTACCCTCAAGCTACCTATTTTTTAAAAAATTTAGTAAAACAATAAAAATACTTAAAATCAACTAGTTAGTAATTCTGTAACATCAAAAAATACATTGCTTTACTAGCTGAAATTTAGTATACTATTCTATCTTATAATTTATCTATTCTTATCAGAGGGAGGAGGGTTATAGATTGTTTAAGGTCGGGGATATGGCAGTATATCCAACACATGGAGTAGGAGTCATAGAATCTATAGAGAGCAAAGAAATATCAGGGAATAAGCACACTTTTTATGTTTTAAGGGTTCTGGGCAATGGTATGACTATTATGATCCCTACTAAAAATGCCGAGACAGTTGGACTAAGACAGGTCATTTCTCAAAAACAAGTTTCACAAGTATATAAAATTTTGAAGAAAAAGAATATTGAGATTGATGCCCAGACCTGGAACAGGCGATATCGAGAGTACCTGGAAAAGATTAAGACTGGATCGATTTTTGAAGTTGCGGGGGTTTTACGAGACCTGTTCCTGATGAGGTTGGATAAAGACCTCTCTTTCGGCGAGCGGAGAATGTTGGATACCGCAAGAAATTTACTAGTTAAAGAACTCTCTATAGTTAAAAAAAGTTCAGAAAAAAATATTGAGAAGGAAATAAGAAAGATCTTTGACTTCTAAACCCCCTGCCTTTCTTTAACCTGACCTATTACGCTTCCCCTTAAACAACGTACGTGTGAATTCACTTCCCTAGTGCCTTGATAACCCTAAGGGTTAATTTATTATCGCGAGAAGGTTTACGGACTACAGTTTCTTGTTGTAAAGGTAGTTTAACTAGTTGTATTCAGGTGAAAGTGTGAGCCTAGTAGTGATAGTGCTGTAGGTGGGGTGAGATAGGTTTGAATGAAAGGAGGTGAGAAAGAGCTATGATGGTGATGCTAAGGTGTGTAGTACTCATTATTGGATTGGTGGGTGGCGCTTTTATTTTTTGGGAAAAATTCAATTTGATGGTTTTTGCCCTTTTCGGTGGAGTGGTGGGAGTAATAACTGCCCTGGTGGTGATTCTACTTGAGCGGAGGGTTAAGAATGTTACCTTAAAAACAGTAGTGGGAGGTGTGCTTGGTGTTATTACAGGGTTGATAATCGCAAACCTTTTTTCTTATGCTCTCCTCTTTTACTATCCAGAGAAGTCTTTAGCAAATTTTCTCATCTATGTGTTGCTCAATTGCTTTGCTGGTTTTCTAGGCTTGGGCATAGGGGTGAGAAAAGGTGAGGAGATTATCTTTGGTAAACTAGCGGCAAAAAGTGCAGCGCCTGTTGAGAATTATAAAATTTTGGATACAAGTGTTATTATTGATGGTAGAATAGCGGACATCTGTGAAACGGGGTTTATTGAGGGAACGTTTGTTATACCCCAATTTATCCTTCAAGAACTGGTGTATATTGCAGATTCTTCCGATTCACTAAGGCGGGCGAGGGGAAAGAGGGGATTAGATATCCTGAATAGGATTCAGAAGCAGGTGCATGTGGAAGTTAAGATTGTTGATCAGGATTTTCCCAAAATAAAAGAAGTCGATGCGAAGCTTGTAGCATTGGCGAAGAAGATGGGTGGAGGGATTATCACCAATGATTTTAATCTCAATAAGGTAGCTGAACTTCAAGGAGTTACCGTGCTCAACGTGAACCAATTGGCAACTTCGATACGACCGGTGGTGTTGCCCGGAGAGGTTATGAATGTGTACATTCAGCGTGAAGGGAAGGAGTCGGGTCAAGGCGTTGCCTATCTTGATGATGGAACCATGGTGGTCATTGAAAATGGAAGGAAGGTGCTGGGGAAAAACGCTGAGGTGACGGTTACCAGTGTGCTTCAAACCACCGCGGGAAGGATGATCTTTACGGTGTTAAAAGGTGGGAAGCCAATGGATTATTTCACGAGCACAGAAAAGTAACCTGGATCCATTATCCGTGATACACGATCCATGATCCATAGGTAGGACAAAAGAATAAAATGTGGTCGTAACACTTATATCTTGCATTAGGGGTACTAATGAATGTTGTTGCGTTAATACCTGCGGCCGGCAGTGGGAGCAGAATGGGTACTACCCAGAGGAAGCCCTACCTTACCTTGGAGGGAAAACCGATTTTGGTCCATACCCTCACCGTATTTGAGCAGTGTTCACTCATCAAGGAGGTACTACTCATCGTATCGAGCAGTGATCTGGAGTATTCTAGAACCTCTATAGTAGAAACCTATAAGCTTACGAAAGTGAATAAGATTGTGGTGGGGGGTGCCAAGCGACAAGATTCAGTATGGGAAGGACTTAAGGCTTTGGAGGGACAGTATGGACTGGTTATGGTCCATGATGGTGTGCGTCCTTTCGTTTCTCAAGGAATCGTGGAGAACGCAATTCACGAAACAGCCCACTATGGGGCTACCGTAGCCGCGGTACCGGTGAAGGACACGATTAAAATAGTCTCAAAAGAGGCAGAGGTGGTAGAGACTATTGACCGGAGCAGGGTGTGGGCAGTGCAAACTCCCCAAACTTTTAAATATGATATATTGAAAATGGCCTATGAGAAGGCCTATGAAGATGGATTTTATGGAACGGACGATGCCTCTTTAGTGGAAAGGCTGGGCATGAAGGTTAAAATCATACCTGGTTCTTATGATAATATTAAGATTACTACTCCCAGTGATTTAGTCATGGGCGAGGCAATTTTAAAGAAAAGGATAGTTGACAGTTAACACAGTGGAGTTCAAAGCCAGGAATAGATACTATAGTGGGTGTATGAGTAGTGAGAATTTTCTACAACTGACAACGATCAACGGACAATCGGGTTAAAAAAGCGTTACTTTGCATTTCCCATTATCTATCATACTTCCGACAGCCTCCTAGGAGCCTGTCGGAATACCCACTTGTAGGGAGGCTGTTGAAAAATGTTCAGATGCAAGGCGCACGAAATCATGAGGAATGAGGCGTACTCATACAGTACGCTGCAATGACGAAGGATGAGTGCAACACAGCAGATGGACGTTTTCCGACAGCCTCCCAGGAAAGAGAGAAATATGGCACTACGTATTGGCCATGGTTACGATGTCCATAGATTGGTTGAGGGAAGGAAATTACTCTTAGGAGGGGTAGAAGTACCTTTCGTGAGAGGGCTCGAGGGGTACTCAGATGCTGATGTTCTTTTACATGCGGTATGTGATGCATTGTTAGGTGCGGTCTCGTTAGGTGATGTAGGAGTTCATTTCCCTGACCATGATTCCCGATTCAAAGACATTTCGAGCGTGGAACTGCTTAGGAAAGTAGCAACCATGGTGAGTGGTAAGGGTGGTACGGTACACAATATAGATGCAACCATTGTTGCTCAGGAACCCAAGCTCTCAGCCTATATCTCTCAGATGAGAAGAGGCATTGCTGAAACGGTAGGGATTGAAAGTGAGCAGATCAATATCAAAGCCACCACCACCGAAGGGCTAGGTTTTGCCGGCAGGGGAGAAGGGATTGCTGCCTATGCGGTGGCATTGGTAGAGATACTATGAAATGAGCTAATGGTAAATAGTAATGAGTGCTAAGTTCCGAGCGAGGAGTGTTAAAAAACTGAATTTAGAAACTCGCAACCATATATTCTGAACTAATCATCTTATCAATAATTAACCATGAAGAGGGTAAAAGGCTGATGCCCCTTAGAATTTATAACACGTTGAGCAACAGCAAAGAGGAATTTCACCCACTTAAGGAGGGCAAGGTGGGTATGTATGTGTGCGGTGTCACCGCCTATGATTTTTCGCATATTGGACATGCCCGGGCAGCGATGGTCTTTGATGTGATGGTGCGATACTTAAGGTATAAGGGGTATGAGGTAACCTATGTGAGGAATTACACCGATGTTGATGATAAGATTATCAATAAGGCACGAGCAGAGGGGGTTGATTCCAGAACCATTGCCGAGCGGTATATCAGAGAATACGATCATGACATGGGCGCACTCAAGGTTGAGATGCCTACCTTCACCCCTCGGGCAACCGAACATATTCCAGAGATGATCAGACTGATCCAACGATTGATAGAGAATGGGTATGGCTATGTGATTGAGGGTGACGTATTTTATGAGGTCAGTCGGTTTGCCTCTTATGGGAGGTTATCAGGGAAGGATATTGAGCAGCTACAAGCAGGGGCTCGAGTGGAAGTGGATGACCGAAAGAAGAATCCCCTGGACTTTGCCTTATGGAAGTCGAGCAAACCCGGAGAACCTGCCTGGGATAGTCCTTGGGGAAAGGGCAGACCTGGATGGCACATCGAGTGTTCTGCAATGAGTCATCACCTTTTAGGAGAAACCTTTGATATCCATGGGGGAGGAGCGGATCTGATCTTCCCCCACCATGAGAATGAAATCGCTCAGTCTGAGGGCGCGACGGGAAAACCTTTTGTCCGTTACTGGATGCACAATGGCTTCGTGAACATCAATCAGGAAAAGATGTCAAAATCGCTGGGTAATATCTTTACCATCCGAGAAATTCTCGAGCACTATTATCCGGAAGCCCTTCGGGTTTTTCTCCTCTCTCACCACTATCGCAGCCCTGTAGATTTTTCAGATCAGAATCTTAATGAGGCCCAGATGGCTTTAGATCGGCTGTACGCGTTGCTAAAAGATTTGAAGGAAATGAAGGGCAGGGGAAGCTCATCTTCTCATCCAGGTGAGGAAGCAGTGCTCAGTCAGGTGAGGACTTTACCGGAGATGTTTGAAGAGGCCATGGACGACGATTTTAATACAGCCTCTGCCCTAGGGGTGCTCCATCGTAGCACCCGAGAACTCAACCGGGGATTGGCTCAAGCAAAAAAGGGAGATGAGATAGGTTTCTCCTCTGCCCTCTGTGATGAGGCGGCAAAAACCATTACCGCCATGGGAACTATTCTGGGTATTCTCACCAGTGATCCTGAGGAGTATTTTACCAAGAAACAGGAAAAGGGGATGAAGCAGGTTGGTGTGAGCGAAGAAGAGATCCTCGCACGGATTGAGGAGAGAAGGATTGCGAGGGAGAAAAAGGAGTGGAAGAAGGCTGACCTCATCAGACAAGAGTTACTTGCTCATGGCATCCTGTTAGAAGATACTTCCCAGGGAACGATCTGGAAGGTAAAATAACTCGTAGGTAACCTTACCCCGTCTCACCGCCCACTATGCCTCCTTTCAGTATTGTCACCACCTTTGAACCGCAAGGTGATCAACCCCAGGCAATAGAGAAGCTGAGTAGAGGAGTACTTAAAGGGGAGCGACACCAGGTGCTCCTTGGTGTCACCGGTTCAGGTAAAACCTTTACCATGGCCAAGGTGGTAGAGCAGGTTCAGAAACCTACCGTGGTGATTGCCCCCAATAAGACCCTGGCAGCGCAACTCTATGGAGAGTTTAAGGAGCTCTTTCCCCATAATGCGGTAGAGTTTTTTATCAGTTACTACGACTACTACCAGCCTGAAGCATATCTGCCTGCGACGGATACCTACATTGCCAAAGATGCCTCCATTAATGATGCGATTGATAAGATGCGCCATTCTGCTACTCGTTCCCTCTTGGAGAGGAGAGATGTGCTCATTGTGGCGAGCGTATCCTGCATCTATGGTTTGGGTTCACCAGAAGAGTATAAGGGCATGCTGGTATTATTTCAAGATCAGGTGGAGGTTTCAAGGGATGAGATGCTCAAGAAGCTGGTGGAGATACAGTATGAGAGGAATGACTATGACTTTTCACGAGGTACCTTTCGCGTGAGGGGGGAGGTGATTGAAATCTTTCCTGCCTATGAAGAAGATCGGGCGATACGGGTAGAATTTTTTGGCGATACCATAGAGGCAATATCAGAGATTGACCCTTTGAGAGGAAAGGTGATGGGAAAGCTCAACAAAGTTTCTATTTACCCTAACAGCCACTACGTCACGGGGAAAGAGAAATTGGAAGCCGCCATCAAAGCAATACGAGAAGAACTCAAGGAGAGGTTAGAAGAGCTCATCTCCCAGAATAAGTTACTCGAGGCCCAGCGACTTAGGGAGAGAACCAGCTTCGATTTAGAGATGATGGAGGAAATAGGCTACTGCACAGGTATAGAGAATTACTCTCGCCATCTGGATGGCCGGAAAGCAGGAGAGCCGCCGGCGGTACTACTCAATTATTTTCCCCCTGATTTTCTTCTCTTCATTGATGAGAGCCATATCACCGTCCCTCAACTCTACGGGATGTATCGGGGGGACCGCTCACGGAAGGAAACCTTGGTAGACTATGGATTTCGCCTCCCCTCTGCCCTTGACAATCGACCCCTCAAGTTTGAAGAGTTTGAACATCAGGCAAACCAGGTAATCTATGTATCGGCAACTCCAGGGGAGTATGAGATTGAGAAGAGCCATAAAAAAGTAGTTGAGCAGGTTATCAGGCCCACTGGATTAGTTGATCCTCAGATTGAGGTACGACCTGCCACTCATCAGGTAGATGACCTCTTGGGTGAGCTGAAAACACAGATTGAGAGAAAGGAAAGAACACTGGTGACTACGCTCACCAAGCGCATGGCAGAAGATCTCACTGACTATTATGCTGATCTTGGTATAAAGGTGAAATATCTCCACTCAGATATCAACACCTTGGAGCGGGTCGAGATTATAAGAGACTTACGTCTGGGCGTATTTGATGTGCTCATTGGGATTAACCTTTTACGGGAGGGGCTGGATCTGCCGGAAGTTTCTTTAGTTGCCATCCTGGATGCAGACAAAGAGGGGTTCTTAAGGTCGGAGAGGTCACTCATTCAGACCTGTGGTCGGACGGCGCGCAATGTGGCGGGGAGGGTACTCATGTATGCGGATAACGTTACCCAGTCAATGAAGAGAACCATCGATGAAACCAACCGCCGCAGGCGATTGCAGGAAAAATTCAACCAGCAGCATGGGATAACCCCGGAGACCATCAAGAAATCGATACAGGATATCTTGGGTTCTATCTATGAAGCCGATTACTATACTCTCTCTCTTGCCGCAGAGGAAGAGGGAGGGTACATTGCTTTAGATGAGATTCCTCGAAGGATTGAGAAGTTGCAGAAGGAGATGCGAGTAGCAGCAGAAGAGCTAGAATTTGAGCGAGCAGCAGAGCTGAGAGATGAGATTAAGAGGCTTGAGGCAATGGAGTTGAGTTATCGTGGGTGAATACCTTGAATGTTTTTACGTTTGGGATTTACTTTTAACTTTGGATTTTTTCATTTGAAATTATATGTATAATACAGTATCTTAATCCTCGTGCCGGCGTGGTGAAACTGGTAGACGCACGGGACTCAAAATCCCGCGGGCCACAAGCCCATGAGAGTTCGATCCTCTCCGCCGGCACCAGGTTTTGATGAATAAAAAAAGGTTTTAGGTTCTCCTTTACTTTTCCGATAAGTGTTCCTATGAAAAAATTTCTTATCCTTTTAATGATACTTGGGTTTCTCAGCAGTTGCATTAAAGTAATCGTTGAACCTCACTGGGGAAGAAACCACCAGGAGCAGAAGGGAACCCTTGAGCAAGGGGGCACTTCATCAGACTTATCAAAGCATTAACATTGTCCTTCATTCTTGCTTTCCTTTTTCTCATCTCTGCTGGAAAATAGCCAAATCCCCCAATCGATATGGTGAGTAGTTTTGATTGACAGGAGAGAAAATGTATGGTTTAAGTGAGGCACCTTTAAAATTTGGGCCTCGGAAGATTTTAATGAAATTTTTATATCCCATTTTGATAGATAACCCCTCAGCACTCACCTGAGGGGTTATCTATTTTATCTCCTTTAACTTGGGAGGTTAAGTGAAACCAGAGGTGAGCAAGTAACAAGTTCAACCTTGACAAGCATAGAGATAATATACTAGTAATTAGTGTGTAAATTATTTTTTTATTTGCGAAAGGAGAGGTGAGATGGTTGATCTTAAAGAAATCACGGAGATCCTGATAAAAAAGGGAAAAGTGAGGGGAAGACCGGTAGCAGTCAGCTTGTTTCGTGACGCTATCCCTGCGGAGTATCAACCTATCCAGGATACTCCCTGCTCGATCATTCGCTATGCCATGGATGAGGGGAAGAAGGTATATTTTGATAAGGATCATCACGACTGTCTGGTGGGTGTTCACCATGCCGGCATCGTTCCCGGGAGGAAGGAAATCGTAAACGGTGAATACTTATCCCACACAAGTGGCTTCTTTTCCTGGGAAGGTGCGGCACGGCTTAAAGCAGGTTCCTTTATTCTGCCTCCTGGCATGGTCAGGGCAATTGGGGCTGCCCCACTTGACGAAGTGCCCAAAGGGGTTATGGTGGACTGGGTGGTGGTAGTTGCAAATCCTCACAATGCCGGAAACATTGCCTGTTGCCGTGCCTGCCAAGATGGTGTTCTTCCTTACGCAGAGATTGGCACCTCCCTCTGTGGTGTACTCTTCGCCACACCTTGGCAGGTGAAGAATATTGTGGTTACGTTTGGTGATTTTGGAGGGAGGATGCACAATCGCATCAAGCAGGATCAACTTTTTGTTATTATTCCCACTGAGTTTCTTGAGTACATCGCGATGCTCTTTAAGGATTTAAAGGTTGATGTGAAGGCCTCTCGAATAATGACGAAACCTGCTCACTCCAGTTTCTGGCAGAAGGGGGAGGGAAGTGAAGAGAAGGGAGAGGCAGCAGTGGCTGAACAAGAACGGCCAGCAACTTCATCTCTTCCCTTTACTATGGAGTGGGATGATGAGGCGAAGGAGCTGATGAAGAAAGTTCCCGAAGGGATAGTAGAAATGGTAATCGGCAACGCTGAGGAGTTTGCCAGGGAGAAGGGGTATACAAGGGTTTCAAAAAAGTCTATCCAGGAGCTCATGGAAAAACTGGGAATGAACCTTGATGATATGCTCTAAGTACCTTCAAGCTCCAAATCCAAAACTCCAAATTCCAAAAGTAACATACATTTTTATTCAGATTTTGAAATTCTAATTCCGATTTGTTTAAAGAGGGAGGTTCTATGGGTAAAAATAAAGAGTATGCGAAACGATTAAAGGAAATGGAAGGGTATCAGAGAAAGATTATTGCCTTTAAATTGTGTAATGAGGTACCTGAGCATGCAGAGTCCTATGGGGATGGAGTATCATTTCTCTGTGCGATGATTGCTGAGGTGTGGGAGGGAAGAAAACCTTTCTATATCACCAACAAAAATGTGATATGTGGCGGTGCGGTGTATGCGGGGTTGGGAATGAAGAAGTTGATCAAAGAAGACTATGACGCTGCCATGGGTTCAGTGATAGGTCCCAAGGGGGCGTATGCAACCCGTGAGGTAATGCGGAGGGTTAACCAGCAGATACCCCATCACTTCAAGCACCACAAGTATTTAGTCATAGGTGCACTGGAGGATGTTGAGAACCCTGATCTGATAATGGTGGTTGCTGATGCCCACAGGATAATGAGATTATGCAAAGTCTATACCTGGAAAACAGGAGAGCTGGTTCAAAGTTTACAGGGTACTGCCTGGTGTACTTCAGCACTACCGATCCCCTATCGGACTAAAACGATGACCTTTACCATGGGTGATCCACCCTCACGGTTCCTGATGCAAGTGGAACCAGGGGAGATGTACTGCACTATTCACTATGATTTATTACCACTTATTATTAATAACCTAGAAAATATTTCAAGCGGCGAAGTGGGATAATACCAATGAGAGGAGATGACCATGGCCTATTTCATTACCGAGGACTGTGTGTTTTGTGGCACCTGCTGGGAGATCTGCCCCACCAGATCAATTGCAGAGTATGAGTGGTACTACAAGATTGCTGACACCTGTGTAGAGTGTGGTGCATGTGTGCGCGTGTGCCCCAATGCAGCCATTATTAAGATAGACGATAAGAAGAAAAAAACTGCGTGATTCCCATCAAGGGGAAAAGGGGTGAGTTAAAAGGAGCAGGTGAGGCCGTAGCTAATAAAGCATTGTTGCGCCTTCGCTAAATCCTCTCTGGCGGGAGAGGAGATCCCATCAAGCTTCCACTCTTTATCAAGTTTCTGATATTTGCTGATACACAGTCGATGGAAGGGTAGCAATTCCACCCGATTGGTTCCTATCTCTTTTACAAACAGAGCAGTTGCCTCCACATTGTCAGCCAGATCAGTGTATCCCGGAATGAAGGGGACGCGGATCACCAGAGGAATACCCCGTGAGGCAAGTGATCGTGCGCTGGCCAAGATTAATTCGTTTGAAACACCCGTGTACGTTTTGTGGGTAGCAGGTTCCATCTGCTTTACGTCAAAGAGTATCAAATCAACATAGTTCACCACCAAATCCCAGTTTTCTAAAGGGGTGTGACCGCAGCTGTCAAGCACCGTGTGAAGACCACGTTCTTTACACCTCTTAAGCAGGGCACCCACAAACTCAGGCTGACTCATGGGTTCTCCGCCAGAGAGGGTGACGCCACCCCCAGAGTTTTTATAAAATACCGCATCTCTTTCAATCTCCCGAAGTATCTCTTCTATGCCCTTCTCTTTTCCTGCCAGTTGCCGTGCGCCGTTGGGACAGGCACTGATACACTCCCCACAGGCATGACAGGAACTCCGCAGCAATTTTATACCGCCATCCTCTTTCAGATTAGCACTGTGGGGGCATATCTCCACACACCTCCCGCAGCCGGTACAGCGTGAGCGCTCAAACATAATTTCAGGGTTTTTACTTTGGGATTCTGGATTGGAGCACCAGAGGCACTTAAGAGGGCAGCCTTTGAGGAATACGGTGGTTCTAATCCCCGGACCATCATGGATTGAGTATCTCTGAATATCGAAGACAATTCCCTTGTCCATTGAAAGACCTTGGATAGCAGGCGTAATGTTGTGAGAAGATTACCAGCGGTGTTCTGTGCGGGAAATGATTTCCATTTGCACTTGGGGGGAAAGCTCGACAAAAAATACGCTGAATCCTGCCAGCCGGACTACCAAATCCTTATAGTGCTCAGGATGACATTGGGCATCAAGCAGGGTTTCCTTATCTACTACGTTGAACTGAATGTGGTAACCACCCAGCTCAGCATAGGTCTTAACCAAAGACCAGAATTTCCTTACCCGCTCTTCGTCATCAAGGGCAGTGGGATGAAATTTGAGATTGAAAAGCGTTGCCAACGCAGGTGCGTGATCCATCTTGGAAGCAGATTTGATGACTGCGGTGGGTCCCTTGAAGTCCGTGCCCGGATAGGCCGAGAGTGATCCGTCAGCAAAAGGAGTGCGTGCCAACCTCCCATCCGCGGTGGCACCGGTAGTCTGACCGTGAAAGTAGTGGGCAGTTACCCCCAGGTAGGCAAAAGCAACAGGTTCTCCCCAGGGGTTGGCGTAGTGGGGATAGATTGCTTCTTTAATTATTTTAAATACTTCATTGACTGCCTCATCGGCATAATCATCATCATTTCCATACTTAGGCGCATTGAGGAGTAACTTTCTTATTTCCTTTTTTCCCTCAAAGTTTACTTTAAGTGCCTCGAGCACCTCACTCATCTTCACCGCCTTGTCCTCGTAGACCAGCTTTTTAAACGCAGCGAGCGAGTTTCCTGCGGTGACCATGCCGATGGGGAAAGTGGCTAACAACTTCTTATGGCGTACACCCCCTTCATTAATATCCTTTCCTTCTTTAATGCAGTCATTGATGAGTGCAGAGTTAAATGGGGTAGGCACTAGGTCAGGGTAGGGAGCAAAAAAGGTGTTCATGGTGTTGATTACCCACTCCGCACTTGCCTCTAGTTGTGTCTTGAAGGCTTCCCGCAGCTCGGTGAAATCTTTGAAGGTAAGTGGTTCGCCTGTTTCAGGACCTAGTGGGATACCGGTTAAGGGATCTTTGCCATTGTTGAGCGCGAGCTCCAGGCACTTGGGAACGCTTAAAAAACCACCGAAGAAGAGAGTGGAAGAATAGGGAATGCTCATCTCCACACAGCCGGTAGGAGTATACGTTCTTGCTTCTTGAAGGGGTATTCCATAGTGGGTGAGTGTGGAGATGGAATAGTTGTCACAGAAGATAGCAGGTTTTCCTCCACCGCTTCGGATGACCTCAGCACACTTGAAGAGGAAATCTTCTTTGAGTCCATCAAAGTAGCGCAGTGATAAGGTAGGCTGTGAAAGTTTTATCGCCTTTTCAACTTCGAGGATTAAATAGGAAAGCTCATTGGTCGCATCCTTCCCCTCTTCTGTCTGACCACCGATGGTGACATTTTGAAACACACTGCCCTGACAGAGATGAGCAGTAGCACCCTGGTGGAGCAGTTCTATCTCAGCAAATTTGATCCACAAACATCCCAGAAGCTCTTTTGCTTCCTCTCGAGTGATTCTTCCCGCTTCTCTATCTTTCTTATAAAAGGGGAAGAGGTACTGGTCGAGCCTCCCCGGAGAGTAACCCCAGGAGTTGTTCTCTATCTCAACGGCGAGGTGGGTGAACCAGAGGGACTGGAGCGCCTGGTGAAAGGTTTTAGCTGGTTTTGCAGGAACCTGTTCGCAGTTTTCAGCGATGACTTCTAACTCCCGCTTCCGTACCGGGTCAGCTTCCTCTGCTGCCTTTTTTCTGGCAAGCATTGCGTAACGTCGGGCTAAGGCGATCACTGCGTTGCAGGCAATGATAACTGATTCCCAGAAATACCTCTGGTGCAGGTCTTGGTGAGAGATTACTAGATGGTGTGCAATCTGTTCTTGGGCTTCTTCAATAATACCAAAAAGACCTTTACTTAATACCGTAGGAAAATTGACCACCTGCCTCCCGTGGGGGGCAGGGGTGTCGAAGTTGAAAGCTAACCTGGTTTTGATACCGTTCTCAATTACGTCTCCCCACCGTTCCTTCCAGAGCGGGAGCAGGGCATTCCTTACGGTCCTTCCCTTCCAGAACTGAAGGTCCCCTATTATCTGATCACGATCATGAGCACTTATGGAAAACCTACTGGTCTCACGAGAGGCGAGCTGTCCCAGCTCTTCTTCAATCCACTCAGTGCAAAACTCGGGATAAAGTGACCCCCCCCGGCGGTATTTAGTCTGACTGCCTACAATGAGCTCAGCATCATAAATTGAGATCCCTTTCTTGCGTAGCACGTAATCAAAAGCTTTAGCTCTTCTGATGGCGATAGATTCACCTTCTGAGCGCTTCCAGTATTCGGTAAAAAGATGGGATCGTTCCCCGCAGACGTGGGGAATAGTTGCAAGAAAATCTTCTCTCAATTTGGTGATACGGGCATTGATCCGTTCACCGGGTTTCGTTGCGCCATTATAATCTTGCAAACGATAGGCGCCCTGAACAGCCATCGAAGCCTCCTTTGGGGTATTTTTAATCAAGTGCAGGAAAAAAATATATTACAATGTATAACAGATTTTTTTAGTGCGTGCAATGATTATTGCGAGAAAAATATCAGGCTGCCGTGTTTACAGTTTTTTAATGGATACGGGATTCACGTTGCAAAAATAATGAAAATTGTATATTTAGTTTAACAGGGTATGAGTTTCATTATTAATTAACCGGGAAGGAGTATAGCCATGGATAGAAAATTGCTACTATTCTTACTAGTAATTATCAGCTTATTATCTACCTATAACTATACCGCAACCGCATTAGAGATACCTGCAGGGCTAGAAACCGTGACCGGTGAGGATGGCTCAGTGTGGGAGAGGGTGAATCAACCTGGTTTTGGCAGCCGAGATAATGTGTCAGTGGTCGCGCTCTGCCCCTATGGTGATAATCTCTATGCTTTGACCAGAAACGATGCCACAGGCTTCGAGCTCTGGAGGACTTCTGGTACTGGATGGGCACGAGTGAACGTACTAGAATTCACCGATGATAATACTTATTTCGGATGGCTTAAGCCGGGGCTTCAAGCTGAAAAGTATAATACCAAATTTAATCTTAAGCAAAATATCTGGGGTGATATGATTGAATTTAATGGTTCGCTTTATGTTGCTGTATCCACCGGGTATCAGGGGGGACAGCTCTATGGATCCATAGGGTGTGAGATCTGGCGTTTTGATGGCAATACCTGGCAGGCGGTGGTGTCAGCAGTCAATAGTGATGAGTCAGGGACTATTTCTGCGGTGGCGAGTTGTGATGATACTGCTACCTACACCGCCGAGATAACTGACAGTAGTAAGACCTGGGCTACCAATCAATGGGCAGGATGCAGTGTACGGGTTGCGGGGGAATTTGACGGAAGCCAGGGCACGGTAGCGGGCACCCCTGGGCTGAGGGTCTTTGAGATTGTATCAAATACTTCCAACACCTTAACCATTCAGCAGAATGAACTGGCGGGTATCGATGAGGATACCCTTTGTGCCGAGCAACGGATAAGGATACCGGCAGACTTTGGGAGACCGGATAGCGTAATTCCTGCAATAGCTGTGGGAGACTCGTACACTATTGTATGTGGAACTGATGGGGTAGGTTTTGGAGAAATGTGGAACAAATCAATTGTAGACTTTGAGATCTTAAATGATGAGCTTTATGCCACGATTGGCCTCAACTATCAGGATGGGACACGCATCTGGAAGACCAGTAACGGTACTGTCTGGACACCCACCTCTGACTACAGTTTCGGTTTGCTTCATGGATACTATCCAGACCAGTATCCTGGAAATCCTGGTGGGAACCCTGTCCTGGCACTTGATCCCTGTGTGTTGACTGGGTTGGAAGACCGGAACGGGAGTCCGGTGTGCTCCAGCTCAACTCACTTTGGCAAGAGCGATGTGACAGGAACTATGACCCTTTTTACCGGCGGTACCGGGTCGAGCGGGTGTAACGGGAGAGGTGCGCGGGTAGTGCGACTTGACAGGAGTGACTGGAATTTTATTGTTGATTATTTTGTGGATTCAAATGACACCGGTACTAATGAGAACGGATTTGGAGTAAGTGGTGATTTTGCCACTGCTAATTTTCAGGCATGGAGCTGGGCAGAGTATGATAACCTGCTTTTTGTGTCGGTGGTGAGACTTCAGGACGGCAGCAGAGTAATGTATACGGATTCAGGTTCTACCGGTGATGATGCGTGGGCGTACTCGGTGGGGGGAAGTGCCACGGTTACTGATGGTTTTGGTGACGTAACCAATATTGGTTCACACCTTTATGTATTTGACAGGGCGCTCTACGCGGGCACGATTACCAATGTAGGTTTTAATGAGGTACCCACCAATGGCGCAGACCTCTGGAAGGGGACCGGGCCGGGTGGTGCGGTGAGTTGGACGCGGGTGACGGGTGATGGGTTTGGGGATAGAAGCATTGCCCAGTTTGAGGCGTTTGTCACCTTTGGGGGTGCCATGTATGTTGCAGGTTCGAATATAGTTGCTTCTGGTTTTAAGGGAGATGAAGAGAGTGGATATGGTGGTGTGAAGATCTTCAGAACAGGGGAGGTGACACCCTCTACTACTACCACCTCAACCATTTCGTCGAGCACCACCACTACCTCGCCAGGTCCCTGCCCTTTAGAGAGGGTGTATGGTGAGCATGCTAAGGAAACGGAACTTTTGAGATGTTTTCGGGATGAGGTTTTGAGTCGCTCTCCGGGAGGCATCGAGATCATACGGTTATATTACGAGTTAGCCCCTGGGCTGGTGGAGGCGATAGACTGGGATAATGAGTGTCGAGAGAATGCCAAGCAGCTCTTTGACTCAGTACTGCCTCTAATCCGGTCATGCATATCCCAGTGAAGCCTTTCACTGCGCCGCAGGGAGGGAGCGATGAAATCATATCGTAAAGAATTGTGGTTCAATACCTCCACCAGGAGGGCATTCATCAACATTACCCCGCAGGTTGAAGAGTGCGTGAGGGAAAGTGGGGTGAGCGAAGGGCTGGTGCTGGTAAATGCCATGCACATCACTGCCTCAGTGTTTATTAATGATGATGAGTCAGGGCTGCATCAGGATTACGAAAAGTGGCTGGAGCAGCTTGCACCGCATGAGCCGATCTCACACTATCAGCACAATCGCACCGGTGAGGATAACGGAGATGCCCACCTCAAACGACAGGTTATGGGAAGAGAGGTAGTGGTAGCCATCACCGGGGGCAAGCTTGATTTTGGGCCCTGGGAAAAGATTTTCTATGGGGAGTTTGACGGGAAGCGAAGAAAGCGGGTACTGGTTAAAGTTATAGGAGAATAGAGGAGTGAGGTTGGATGGTTAACGCCACGAAGACATCACCTGTAATGATTAAGAAAAAAATTATTTCGTTTTTGAAGGTTACCTCGGCTCTGCCGGATAAAAAGCAAGGGAAGTATCGGTGTGGCATGATTCACCGGAATGCACTGGTGCTCGCAACCTCCTATAGAGATGCCCCCCGCGCTACTGCCCTTGAATTTTTCCATGAGGGACTTACCCTGTATATTCTTGCGGGACCCGGGGGAAAGATTGCAAACATTAAGCGAAACCCGCGGGTGTCTGCCTTCATCTATGAGCAGCCGCTCGACCACGCAGTGGTGCAAAGAAGTCTTCAGCTTTTTGGCAGGGCTGAATTAGTGAATATCAGAAACAATCTAAGACTTTTTAAGGCGAAGGTGAAGAAATGGAACCTCTATAGGGTTATAGAGACACTTATGAGCTCTAGAATAAAGGAGGAGGGTGTTACAGGAAAAACTGCTAAGAAAATGGTTGAAGAGGGGCTATACGCTCATAACATAATCAAAATAATACCGGATTACATTATCTATAAAGAATATCCTCCCAACTTTACGGTGAGGAGGTATGAGTGGAAGGAGTGAAGGTAGTAACTGCCAAAAGTGTTTTAAACATTTTCCTGAATAGGCACTCAGCATACGCTGAGTGCCTTGTTTTTCTGGCACGCCCGGGGCGACTCGAACGCCCGACCTGCGGATTCGAAGTCCGACGCTCTATCCAGCTGAGCTACGGGCGCGTGGGGTGAGTGAAGGGGCTCGAACCCTCAGCCTCTGGGGCCACAACCCAGTGCTCTAACCAGTTGAGCTACACCCACCATTATCTTTTTCTGGCACGCCTGGCGGGATTCGATCCCACGACCTACGGATTAGAAGATGCAGACGTGTCCACTAACTAACCTATTGAAGATCTGCCGCTTTTTCCGAATCCCATTACTTTTTAATGTATTATAAAAATCTATTATCACATCTCTAGTCCATTATCAAGCACTATGTTCTCCTA
>Ga0209253_10000621_pt1 | contig 30746 bp, 32 predicted proteins | sample FrelakmetBRP12BR_FD_187145 | JGI IMG/M metagenome (GOLD analysis project Ga0209253, IMG submission 187145) | Freshwater lake sediment microbial communities from the University of Notre Dame, USA, for methane emissions studies - BRP12 BR (SPAdes)... | ecosystem: Environmental > Aquatic >... | reverse complement strand
TCGGCCAAGCCGCAAGTTCACCGATCAACGGGTCGAACGCTGCGCCGTAGAGCGCGCCGAGCAGCACGATACCGGCGACCAGATGCAGCTCGGCCAGCCGATCCAGGGCGTGCATCCCGGGCGCTCGGGCGAGTCGTCGCTCGAGTACCTGCTCGACGGCCACGCGACTGTGCCGCCCGAGCGGGGCGTCTTCTTACCCCTAACGTGGCGCATGTGCCCCGACGTGTGCCGGTTCATCTCGGATGCCGTGTACGACGGGCGACTGTTCCCGGAGGAGATGAACGCCCATCAGCGGCTGGTGCTCGGCGCGAAGCCACATGCCGCGTTGCAACCGACCGGAGTGGTGTTCTGGCCGATGGACCACACCGGCTGCGGACAGAAGAGCCCGGAGGAAGCCGACGAGATCGAGCGGATCTACCAGAGCCTGCTCAAGCAGTCGTGGATCGACCGCAACGGCAAGAAGCGGCGCATCACGCCGGACGACATCCTGGTCGTCGCGCCTTACAACCTGCAGGTGAACCTGTTGAAGCGCGTGCTGCCCGACACCGCGCGCGTCGGGACGGTGGACAAGTTCCAGGGCCAGGAGGCGGCGGTGTCGCTGATCTCGATGACGACTTCGAGCGAGGCCGACCTGCCCCGCCACCTCGAGTTCCTGTTCAGCAAGAATCGGTTGAACGTTGCTATCTCAAGAGCCAGGTGCCTGAGCGTGGTGCTGGCGAATCCGAGGCTATTGGATACGCGGTGCCGGACGCCGGCGGAGATTGCGTTGGTGAATACGCTATGTTGGGCGGGGGAAGGAACGGCCGGCCAAATCCACTTCCAACTCGCCGGGGGATAAGACATCCTTGACCAGATGGACACGCCCAAGACCTAACGCTCCTCGTGGGCCTGGTATCAAGCCCCAATCTCGGAGTTTCTCAAGGAAACAAACGATTCCGTTATAGGCGCACTGACTTCCAGCAGTCAGTTTCCGATCACCCCCGCGCAGAGATTTGCCTGGCAAGCTGAAGTCGACCTCCTCAAGAGCTGGCTTGACGGCGTATCGGGTGAAGTCCTACTGGAATTCACTATTCCACGTTTGGGCAGCCGAATCGACGCTGTCGTCCTGACAGGCCCCGTGGTATTCGCGATCGAATTTAAGGTAGGCGCCGCCGAGTTCGACTATTCCGCCGTCACTCAAGCCTGGGACTACGCTCTCGATCTGAAAAACTTCCACTCCGCCAGCCACTCCGCGGCGATTGTGCCGCTAGTCGTCGCAACCGAGGCCCAGTCGTCGCCGCCGATTAAAGTGGACTTTGCCGAGGATATGGTGTGCCGCCCGATACGCATTCATCCCGGCGGCGCACGAGATGCAATCCGCTATCTCACAGAACAAGCCAGTGGCTCAGCAGTTGACCCTTTGGTTTGGCCTTACGCCCCATATAGGCCCACGCCGACAATTGTCGAAGCAGCGCTCGCTCTCTACGCAAGACATTCTGTGCACGATATCGCGCGACACGATGCCGGCGCGCAGAACCTGCACATAACTTCGAAGCGCGTGGAAGATTTGATCGAGCAGGCAAAGTCTAAGCGAGAGAAAGTTATCTGCTTCGTAACGGGCGTCCCGGGCGCAGGCAAAACCCTCGTTGGCTTAAACATCGCAACCCATAAGCGCGAGCATACGAAGCCGACTCACGCCGTATTTCTATCGGGGAACGGACCCCTTGTTGCTGTCCTTCAGGAGGCCCTAGTTCGAGACGACCTGGCACGTCGGAAGCAAGCTGGCGAAAAGATTACAAAGAAGAGACTCGCAAATCCTATCAAGGCATTCATTCAGAATGTACATCATTTTCGTGATGCCGCACTAAAGAGCGAGGACCCGCCCGCCGACCATGTGGTTATCTTCGATGAAGCGCAGCGCGCCTGGAACCTCAAGAAAACTGCGCAGTTCATGAAGGCGCGCAAGGGGCAACCGAATTTCGACTACTCTGAACCAGCCTTCTTGATTTCATACATGGATCGCCATCCCGATTGGGCTGCCATCGTATGCCTTGTCGGGGGCGGCCAAGAGATTCATACCGGTGAAGCCGGGATCGGCGAGTGGCTACGCGCCTGCGCCGGCCGATTCCCGAATTGGCACGTATACATTTCTGAGAACCTGACCGACTCTGAATACGCGGCGGGCGATGTCGTTCATCAAGTGAGCGAGCGTTCAAATTCGCACTTTGATAACAATCTGCATCTGTCCGTCTCCATGCGCTCATTCAGAGCCGAGTACGTTTCGCACTTTGTTAAGGCACTGCTGGACGGTACGAAGGATATTGCGCGCGACCACTTAGCAACGATGTCGGGCCGTTTTCCGATCGTTGCTACAAGAGACCTCGAAAAGGCGAAGAGATGGATTCGACGAAAAGCTCGAGGCTCGGAGCGTTTTGGCCTTGTCGCATCATCCAAAGCTATGCGCCTAAAGCCACATGCAATCGACATACGCGTTTCCGTTGATCCAGTGCAATGGTTCCTGAATGACTGCACGGATACGCGATCTAGCTTATATCTGGAGGATTGCGCGACCGAGTTTCAAGTTCAAGGCCTTGAATTGGACTGGACTTGCGTCAACTGGGATGGAGACTTCCGGCATACGGGCGAAGGTTGGAGCTACAACGATTTTCGAGGAAAGCGCTGGGAGCGCATTCACTCGTTTGAGCGCCAGGCATATCTTCGTAACGCCTACCGAGTACTACTGACGCGAGCTCGCCAGGGCATGGTCATATTCGTACCGCCTGGCAGCGTTGACGACCCTACGCGACCGCCGGGATTTTACGACCAGACCTTTGCGTATCTCACCGATATCGGCATTCCCGAGGTGCAGTGATTCACCGGAGAAGCTTTGCTGCGAGTTCTCTAGAAAGTGTATTTGCGGTTGCGACATTCCGCGGCGTCCCCGGTTAGGCTGGCCGCGACTTGACCTCCGCCGGAGCCACATTGAGCCCGCGCTGCCCCTTCTGCTCACTCCCTGCCGAACGCCTAATCCAGCAGAGCGAATTCGCGTTCGTCATGCGCGACGGCTTCCCGATCTCGCCCGGCCACACGCTGATCATCCTCAAGCGACACGTAGCGTCGTTCTTCGAAGTCACCGAAGCCGAACGCAACGACCTGATGACCCTGCTGGCTGCGGCCCGTGACGATCTCGATCGCGAGTTCCACCCCGCGGGCTACAACATCGGCATCAACGAAGGTGCCGCCGCCGGCCAGACTGTGCCACACCTGCATATCCACCTGATCCCGCGGTACGAGGGCGACCGGGACGATCCGCGGGGCGGCGTGCGCTGGGTGCTGCCGGACAAGGCCGCGTACTGGGACAAGTTCTGACCGTGGGCAAGATCAGAGACTCCGGGACACCGCCGCCGTACCTGCCGGCCCGAACCTCGCGCCCGCCGCCCGAAGACCAGATCCGGTTCATCGCCAACATCGAGCGCATCCTGTCGGAGGGCTCGTTCGTCGCGACCTACAAGTACGCCCTGTTGGTCGCGCTCGTGGAACTGGCGATCGAGCGTGGCGACGATTCCGATCGCGAGTTGGAGTTACCGATCCACGACATCGCCGACAAGTTCGCGGAACTGTACTGGCGACAAGCCGCGCCTTATGAGGCGGATGGAGGCTCGGGCCCTGGGCTGGTGCTGCACCAGAACCAGGGCAAGCAGGCCAGCGCCATTTCGCGGCTCGCCCGGTTGCGGAACGAGTTGAAAGGCAGCCGGTCGACGCTCGCCGAAGCTCGACTCACCGACGACTGGGCGCAACTGGTAGTCCAGATGCGATCGCTGCTCAAGAGCATGCCCCTGTGGAGACTCCAGCGTGTCGGCCACGAGGACATCCGGTTCCTGTACGAGCCCGGCCCCGGAGCCAACTGCATCAAGCTGCTGCCGGGCGTCGCATGCCACCTGCGTGAACGGGCTCCGCTGATTCGTCGGCTGGCACAGACGGAGTGGCTGCGGTTCGTGCTGTCGCTCAGGCAGAACCAGCCGGTACTCGGCCGCGCGGTGGGCCTGTCGGAATTCCTGTTCGGCTCGAGCCGAGCGGCACTGTCGCTCAAGGTGAGCAAGCCGCTGCGAGACCTGCAGGGCGGGCGATGCTTCTATTGCCAGCGCAGCCTGCCCTCTGCGGCCGCCGTGGACCATTTCATCCCGTGGTCACGGTACCCGCGCGACCTGGCGCACAACCTCGTGCTGGCCCACGGCGCCTGCAACTCCCGCAAGAGCGACCTGCTGGGTGGCGAGCCCTATCTCGCGCGTTGGGCCGAGTTCGTCTCGGATCACGATGCCGACCTGCTGCAGCTCGGCACAGAGGCAGGCTTGCTGGTCGATCGTGCGACTTCCGTCGCAGTGGCTGAGTGGAGCTATGGGCATGCTGAACGCGTGCAAGCCGAGGTGTGGCTCGGTGGGACGGAGTACGGGCACCTTTCATCGAGCTGGCGTGAATCGCTTCGTTACGAACCGGCGCGATAGGGACTAGATTCTGGGAGACAGGGATGGCGGCGACACAGATCAATAATCGACTGGCAGTGCTCATCGATGCGGACAATGCCCAGCCCTCGGTGATCGAGGGGCTTTTGGCCGAAGTGGCGAAGCTCGGCGTGGCGAGTGTGAAGCGCATTTATGGCGACTGGACTTCGACAGGCACGACGCAGTGGAAGCAAAGTCTCCTTCGCTATTCCATTACCCCGGTGCAGCAATTTGCATATACCAAAGGTAAGAACGCGACGGATGCATCGCTCATCATCGACGCGATGGACTTGATGCACACCCATCGGTTCGGCGGCTTCTGCCTGGTTTCAAGCGACAGCGACTTCACGGCACTGGCCCGGCGGTTGCGCGAGGAAGGGCTGGTCGTTTATGGGTTCGGCGAGAAGAAGACGCCCGATGCGTTCGTTGCGGCGTGCGACAAGTTCATCTACACGGAAGTGCTGCGGCCGTCGTCCGCAGAGGCAGCTGTCGTTCCCGACGAGGCGCCGAGCCCACCAAAGCGCAAGAAAGCCCCGGACTCGGCTGTCCCCCTTGAGCCAGCGGCGCCCGTCGTACTCAGCAATCCGGTCGAGCCTCAACAGGTCCCGCTGGACCTGATACGACAGGCGATCGAAGAGGAGTCGGATGACAGCGGCTGGGCGCACCTGGGCGCGGTCGGCTCGTATATCCAGAGGATTCGGGCCGATTTCGATGCCCGCCTCTACGGCAGCAAGAAACTGAGTGACCTGCTCAAGAAGTACCCGAAGCATTTCGTCATCGAGGAACGGAGCGCGCCGGGCTCATCAAGCAAGGCTATCTTCGTTCGCAAGCCGCCCAAGTAATTCTTCGGCGACTTGACTGCCTGGTCGCTGCGTTGCGACCTGCAGTCGTCAGTTGTCATTCACTCCCGTCCAAGTCCGCTGTGAACCCAATCGGTCGCTTCTTGGTCGCGGGCGACTCAGTCAGGGAACGGATGGCCTGCAGGAGGTTCGTCAGCGCGCGGTCGTGCACGGTAAGCTTGGTTGCCACGTGCCTTTCCAAGGCATCCAGGCGTTTGGCCAGCTCCCGAGTCGATAAGAGCGCAGTTCGGAACTGCACGAACGCTCGCACCACAAAGACGCTCATTTCCACGGCACCTGGGCTGTTCAGAACGGTGGCGGCCATGATGGCGCCGTGCTCCGTGAACGCAAGCGGTCGTTTCCGAGTACCTCCCCAACTTGATGTCGCAAATTGCGACATCAAGTTGCGGACTTCTTCGTCCGAAACCGCGAAGATGAAATCGGCGGGAAACCTTTGCTGGTTTCGTCGCACTGATCGGCCAGCGCCGCAATGATCTGCTTCGCCCGCTTGCTCGGCTCGACGCTCGCCGGATAGATCTTCGCCCCGACGAGCGACGTGCGCGTCCTGATCGCAGGCAGCTTACCCACCGAATGGGCATGGACTCTTGCTTTCGCAACCGCCTTGGCCTTGCCCGACCGCGACTTCTTGCTGGAATCCTAGCACCGGGTCCGCGGCGCGCCAGCCCCGCACATATATGTCTTCTGTCCACACCGCCCCACTCCTCGATCTCCCTCAGTCGATAGCGACAATGCCCCGACACCCCGGAAACCGACTGCACCCATAGAACGCCTTGCCGGCATTTGCGCCGCGTTTCGCTTCACGCCGCACCATGGGACTGCTGCCTACCGGGCAACCGTTCGCGGCAAGCCGCTACGCAATGGTTACGACTCGCGACCTCATCTGGCCGCGGGGATATGTCACGAGTTCTGACCCGGAGCCCTTTGTTCGGTTTCTCTGCCCGCCAGCGGGAGCGAATACCCCCGCCGGAAGCGCTTGTACTTGCCGCTGCCCCGCGTCACCGGGCCGATATGGAACTCCATCACACGCGCTGCGAGCCCATGTTCTGCCAGGCCGCGCTGCATGGACTGCGCAACCCGGGTCTTCACGTCCTCGACCTCGGCATCTGCGGAAAGCTCGAGTGCCACCACCAGTTTCCCGGGTTCGGGCTGCTCGACCATGTACTCGTCGATATGCGGCGACGCCGTGATGATCCAGCGGCTCACCACGTCCGGAAAGACATGGCCGAGCGCTCCATCGCTGCGCGGAAAGTACAGGATGTCGTCATCACGACCGATGACCTTGGCAATGACGCGGAAGGCGCTGCCGCATTCGCAGGGCGGGCCGAGCTCCACCAGGTCATTGAGCTCGTAGCGAATCAGCGGCTGCACCTCGTTGTAGAGGTTGGTGACGATCATGCGCCGGCAGGGCTGGCCCGGAGTCTTGATCTCGCGTCCGTGCTCGTCGAGCAGTTCGACGAACACCAGGTCCTCGTTGATGTGCAGGCGGCCGGCGCGGCACGGGCAGGCGATCAGGCCTTCGCTGGCCTGGTAGATCTCCACCACGCGCACGCCGAAGACGCGCTCCAGCATCGCGCGCTCGTTGTCCTCCAGCACCTCGGCATACGAGACCAGGATGCCGATCGGCGCCGTGATGCGTTTTCGCTCGCGCGCCAGCAGGCGCAGCATCGATGGGGGGCCCATCAACACGTTCGCGCGCAACTCGTTGATGCCCGCGATGGCGTCGTCGATCGCCAGCATCGTCGGCATGTAGTGCAGAGAGATCAGCGGCCCGTTGATGTCGGCAAAGCCCTGGCTGAAGATGCGCAGGAAGAAGGCAATCCGAAACGGCAGCAATCGCCATGGCATGCCGCTGCGGGCGAGGAAGGCAAAAGGCAGACGCTGGCTGATCGCGCGGTCGGTGAGATAGAGCCCGCGCGCGCCGCTGGTACCCGACGATAATCCGACCACGTAGCGCTCTCGCCAGTAGCCCAGGTAGCGCTTGTCGCGCTCGGCGGCCAGGGCAAACTCCATCGCCTCGTCCAGCTTCAGCCCGGCGGTGTTCAGGCGATCGAAGGCCTTCATCATCCGGGCCTTGTCGATGGTGGGCAGCGAGCCCACGTCGCCCAGGTCCCGCCCCGTATAGAGCTCGCGGTAGAACGGGCTGCGCTCGACTGCCAGCTTGAGGATGCGGGTGACGGCTGCGGCCTGGTAGCGCTGCAGGCGCTCGCCGCGCAGGTACGCGAAGCGCCAGCGCAGCCCGATGAAATCGACAAGGCCCTGGAGCGGGAGTGGCAGCATCGTTACCTCAGCCTGCAGCGCAATCCAGTCGGGTGGAGGGTCGGCCGAGCGCGGCCATGGCGCGTATCCAACCTCGCTCGATCGACCAGCAGTAATTCGCGCGCTCCCAGCGCCTCAGGATGAGCGCCCACGCACCGGCGCTACCAATGCCGAACAGCACCGCGGCCGTCAGCGACTGGTTCCAGCCGGGAGCCAGGGTATCGACGCCGCGAGCGACGCCTTCCGCGAGCACCGTCTCACCGAACAGCACGCTCAGGCTGACCTGGCTGAAGCGCCGCAGCGTGCGGGCGATTGGGCCGTCAGGGGTTGTTGTCCGGCTGACCCCATCGAGGCGGTGGTGGAACCCGGCGACGCCCAGCAGTATGAAGCCTGCCTGCACGAGCGTGATCGACAGCCAGGTCATGTCGATGCTGCGGCGAAGCATGCTGGCCGGGCCGAGCACCCAGCCGGCGATGCCGGTGGCCAGCAGCAGCACGCCCAGCCAGATGGCAAGGTGCAGTCGACCCGGCTGAGCGGGCGCCAGGGTCATCACGCCGAGCAGGGTGCCACTGAGCGTCAGGCCCAGCGATGGCCACATCGGGTCGTTCTTGTTGATGAGCCAGAAGGTCAGGAGCAGGAAGCCGGTGCGACCCTCGGCCGCCGCCTGTTCGTACAGCGGGTACAGCGGAATACGCAGCCAGGACGTGACGAGCGCCAGAAACGCGAGGGCGGCGATCGCCAACCCGAAACGCGGCGAACGCGGGTCGAGGCGCTGCGCCAGCCAGGCGAACACAGGCGCCACCAGCAGCGTGCTGAAACCGATCATGAACAGCGTGTTCATGTAGAGCCAGCGCGCCAGGCTCGGCGCCTCGAGGTGGCCGTGTTGGATCAGCCCGACCAGCAGGCTCGAATCGCGCGTACCGGCGGCCGGGTCGATCAGTGACGGGCCGACCAGCACGAAATAGGCGATGCCCAGCACGACGTAGCCGCCGCCGCTGAGCCATTCCCAGCGTCGTACGGTCTGCACAGCCACGCCCTGTTCCAGCCGCTCGACAGCGCGGATCGCATGTGCCGCACCGGACAGCACGGCGAACAACCCGCCCCACATCAGCAGGAAGCCGAGCAGCGTGACGATCAGCGGCGGATGCGATAGGTCAAGCTGCTGCAGTCCGCCGTACTGGTACAGCGCGCCGTGCAGGAACACCATGAGCATCACACCGAAGCCCCGCACCTGATCGAGCGAGCGTAGCCGTGTCATTGGTCGAACCTGCCACCGGCACTCAGCGGCCCGCGCATGCGCCAATGCACGGCGACAATCAGCAGCACGACCGTGGCCACCGCCCAGACGAGCGCGCCGCCGAGTGCTGCGCCGTTGCTGCGCGCGGTGAACGCAGCCGAAAACACCATCTGGCAGGGGTAGAAGGCCGGCAGCCAGTGAATGATCTGGCTCTGCTGCGCGGCGGAGTAGTACACGGGGTTCTGCAGCCAGGCAGCGTCCAGATCGGCGAGCAGTACGATCAGCAGCAGCGCCGGCATGAAGCTGCGGCTGAGGACGCCCACGATGCCACCGTACGCACCATAGATCACGGTGATCAGCAGGAATCCGGCGAAAACCGTGAAAGGCTGTTCGAGCGGCGTAACACGGCCCAGCCCGAAGGTCGTGGCAACCGCCAGCAAGGCCGTGACGCCCAGGAACGCAACGAAGCGCGCTGCCGTGAACAGCGTGGGGCTCAGACCCATGAAGACGCAGAAGCGGAAGTAGCCGAAGTCGTTGTGGAACAGGATCAGCGCATAGTATGCGGCCAGGAATCCACTGACCGCCGCGCTGACGAAGACCAGCCCGACCTGCCGCTGGGTCAGCAGCACCTGGACGGTCTCGTCTCCGAAGAAGACCTTCAGCGGGATAGATTTCTCGCTCGCCGTCCACAAGATCATTCCGATGAAGACCGCCGGAATCACTGCCAGGAGCACAAGCCCCAGCGGGTTGCGCCACAACTCCAGTGCCGACAGGCGGAACACCAGCCAACCGGTGCGCCGTTGGCCGTGCTCAGGCACAAAGCCTCCCGTCATGAAGGTCGTAGATGCGGTCGAAGCGATCGCGGTCGTGCAGAAGGTGGCTGATCATCAGTACACCAGTGCCGCGACCGACCAACTCGGCGATCAGGTCCCAGAACACCAGGTACATGGTCCAATCGAAGCCGTCGGTGGGTTCGTCCAGCACCAGCAGCGGCGGCCGATGCACAATCGCAGTCAGCAGCTTGACCTTCTGGTACGTGCCGCCGCTGAGCTTGCGGATCGGGTAGCTGAGATAGGGCTCCAGCTTCAGTGTCGCCACGCAGTGGCTGAGCCAGGCCGCGTCGAGCGGTTCGCCGCCGCGGTTCAGCGAGCCAACGAGTTCGAGATGCTCGGCGACGGCATAGCTGCGGTGGAGATAGTTTTCCTGCGGACAGTAACCCACACGCGGTTCGCATCGAACCTGACCGGCCGTCGGACGAATGAAGCCGAGCAGGCATTTGATCAGCGTGCTCTTGCCGCTACCGTTTTCGCCCGTCAGCCCCACCACCTGTCTTGGGGACACCGACAGGTCGCAGCCATCGAGTACCCGGTGCTTGCCATACGAGAACTCAACGCCAGCACCGATGCAAAGCGGTCTGCCCGCTTCAGCCCCGTCCGGCGCCGAGAGGCTACCGGGTGGCCTCTCGGCAGCAGACGGGATCAAGTTGCGCTGATCGGTCATCGTCTTACTAACGTACTCAACTAATCGGGCGATGGCCCGGTCTTTGTTGAACGCGGCCGGATGACGGCTCCTCATTCGTGATGTTACGCGCCTTGCGTCCGTCATCGGTGACGTTGGCGGACTTGGCTTTCAATGCAGCCAACAGAGTCCTCATGTCCCGGTGTCCGCGCAGCTTGCGGAAGCGTCCCTTGGCATCGCTCAACGCGCCTGCGATCCAGCGCAGCGTGATCTGCCCGTCCTTCCTCGCTTGACGTTGCGCGTGAAGTGGGCAATCGAGCCGTTCAGGTTCGGGCTGGGTCACGCGCAGCACGCAATCTGGAAATCGCAGTTCGTCGCCGACGTACAGCGACGCCTCGAGCACGCCAATCAGCGTCAGGTTCTCGCCGAGGCTTCCGTACGGCAGGTCCGTGGACAGCCCGTGGGCTCTGCGGTGCTCGCGCCAGAACGCGTGATGCTCGACGGGATAGGCATACACGGCCTTCGCGGGCCCGCCGTGCACTGTCAGGTCCGCCTGCTCGTCGCCGGCAAGGCCGAGTGCGCTGACGGCCACGGGTCCGCGCGTCGCGTGCTTGCGGAGACCGCTCATCACGCGCTGGTCGCCCACCTGGAGGGGCCGGACCGCGCCGGCTTGCATGCCGAGAAGCTGCAACTGTGCGGCCTGGTTGTTCACTGGATCTTTACTCCACCATCGATCGACTCTGGAATCACGGTCCCCGCGTCTTCGCCGCCGCGTCGTCCACCATCCGGATCAGCGCGGCGCGGTCGTAACTGTAGGCGTGGTCCTCGTTCAACTGCACCAGCACGTCGACGACGCCGCGCATGGTCTCCTCGGCCTGCGACTGCTCCGGCACGATCATGTAGCGTCGCTTCGGCTTCGCGTCGGACAACGCCTGCAGCACGACGTCCGCCACTTCGTCCGGCGGCTTCATCGTCGATCGATCCGCGCTGAAGCCTTTCGTGACTGACCGCTCCAGGGCCGGCTTCAGGATGTCGGTGTTGTAGGCGCCGGGCTCCACGGCGATGACGGACACCCCGAGCGGTGCCATCTCGGCCGCCAGCACGTTGGTGAAGGCTTCGACGGCGGCCTTGCTCATCGTGTAGGCCGATGTTCCACTATCCGACAGGAACGCCGAAATCGAACTGATGTTGACGATGCGTCCCTTCGATTCGATGACCAGCGGCGCGAACGCCTTCGTCACGCGAAACACGCCGTACACGTTGACCTGCATCTGGAAATCGAAGTCCTCGTCGCGCGTGCTCAGGACCGGATCGACGACCGCGACACCCGCGTTGTTGACGATACCGTGCAGCGGGCGGCCCGAACCGCGCACCAGCTCGACCGCGGCCGCGACGTCGGTCGGGCTCGTCACGTCGAGCCGTACGCCGCGGACGTTCGGCATCGCGTCCAGCGCTTTGAGGTCCTGCTCCTTGCGCGCGCCCGCGAACACGTAATAGCCCTCGGCGGCGAGTCGTTCCGTGACCTTGCGTCCGATGCCGGCGCTCGCACCGGTGACCAGCACCGCGGACCGCTGCGATTTGCCGGCGGGCTTGGCATCCGCCGCCACGGCGCCGTGGCCGACCAAAAGTGCGAGCGTCAGCACGAGCAGGATTTTCATCTCACTTCTCCCTACTAGTCATTCGGTTCTGCCCGACACGATACAGGCTGTATCGGCATCGCGAGGCACACCGGCTCTCACCTGCCCTCCACCAGTTCCAGCGTCCGCCGATCACCCTCACCGTCGAAGTACTTGTCGAGCACCCGCGCGAAGACCGACCCCGGCGGCGTGACGCACCCGAACAGCGTCGCGCACGACCGGAACTTCAGGTCGTCGGGCGAACCGAAGATCGCGTGCGCCGTTCGTCCATCAACGCTCAGCGCCGCCTCGAAGCACTCGACCAGCCGCGGCCCCAGCAGCGGATGCGCGAGATACGCCCGCGCTTCCGCGGTGTCGCGGATCGCATAACGCCGTGACGTCTCGCTGAAGCCGAGTCCGGCGATCTGCGGAAACACGTACCACATCCAGTGCGAGCGTTTCCGACCGCCGCGAATCTCGGCCAGCGCCGTCTCGTACGTGCGCTGCTGCGCCCGCACGAATCGCTCGAGATCGTGGAGAACGTCAGGCACGGCGCAGCATCAGCACGTTGCCGGCCACGGCGAGCGCTGCGCCCGTGAACGTCAGCAGGTCCGGTCGGAAGTTCTCGAAGGCCAGCGACACCAGCAGGGCCAGCAGCGGCGTCATGACGCCGATCGACGCCGTCGGCCCGGGGCCGATGCGCTCCTGCAGCGTCAGGAAGCAGGCGAACGTCAGCACCGATCCGGCCAGCGCCAGGTACAGCAGCGACAGCCACCACGAGGCGACCGCAGGCAGCGCAAAGCTGTGTCCCTGCAGCAAGGCCACGACGACGGTCACGGCCGCGCCATACAGCATGCCGAATCCGAGCGACGGCCAGAACGGCAGTCCATGCGTGCGGTTGCGGCTGGCGGCCAGGCTGCCCACCGCCGAGAGCAGCACCGCGGCGATCGTGAACTGCACGCCGAGCACGGCGTCCTGGCTGCCTGCCGCCTTGCCGAACTCGGTCCAGAACATCAGCGCCACGCCGGCGAGTCCGAGCAGTCCGCCGATCAGGAAACGCGCCGTGACGCGCAGTCCGAACAGCGCATGGGCGCCCAGGCCGGCCACGAGTGGCGACGCCGAGTACCCGACCGCAACGAGGCCCGAGACGATGTGCCGTTCCGCGTGGTAGACGCAGATGTACGAGACCCCGTACATGAAGCTGCCCTGCAGCGCGAGCAACCCATGATCGCGCAGCGAGAACCGCAGTCGCAGGCCGCGCATGACGCACATCGCGAGAATGACGCTGCCGGCGAGTGCGAAGCGCAGCGCCACGCCGACCTCGGGCGTCGTGTGGCCGAGCTGGAACGTGATCGCGTACCAGGTCGTGCCCCAGGTGAGCACGCAGATCGCGAACAAGTGCCAGTTTTTCAGTCGATGCATCGGAGTTCAATTGCCCACAGCTGCCCTATACTGGCACACGGGTCCGACACGCAATCGACCAAGACATGACCACCCACGATCTCCGCTGCCCGAGGTGCTCGGCCTCACTGGTCCACCTGCTGATCGGTGGCGTCGAGGTCGACGTTTGCGAGGAATGCGGCGGCCTGTGGCTCGACCGTCTCGAGCTCTCCCGTTTTGATCACCCCGAGAACGTGTTCGGCGACGCGCTGATGGCGCACCTGAGCCAGTTCCCGGTGGAAATCGTCGATCGCTCGATCCGGCTACGCTGCCCGCGCCATCCCGCGGTCGTAATGATGCGTCGTGCGTTCTCGCGCAGCGTGCCGACCGAGATCGACGAGTGTCCCGAGTGCGGCGGTCTCTGGCTGGATGCTGACGAACTCGCCTGGATTCGACGCTAGCCGATGGAACGCCTCGAACGCTTCTACCGGATCCAGCAGCTGCTGAGGTCGCGCCGCTTCGTGCGCACCCAGGAGTTCATGGAGGAGCTCGAAGTCTCGCGCGCCACGTTCAAGCGCGATCTCGACTACCTGCGGGACCGCTTCCACGCCCCGATCCTCTACGACCGCGACCAGGAGGCTTACCGCTTCGACGACAAGGTCGAGGACCGCGCGCTGTGGCAGTTGCCCGGCCTGTGGTTCAACGCGCAGGAGCTGCGCGCGCTGCTGACGATGGACCAGCTGATCGCCGACCTGCAGCCCGGCGTGCTGTCGGAACTGGTCGCGCCGCTGCGCAAGCGGCTCAAGGAACTGCTCGAATCGGGCGAGCACAGCGCCGACGACATTGCCCACCGGATCCGCGTGCTCAGCATGGGCGCCCGCGTGATCGAGCCCGGGCATTTCGGCGTGCTCTCGACCGCACTGCTCGCAAGACGCCGCCTCAAGCTCCGCCACACGCGCCGCCAGGACGGCGACTCGCTCGAGCGCGAAGTCTCGCCGCAGCGCCTGGTCCATTATCGCGACAACTGGTATCTCGACGCCTACTGCCACAAGCGCCAGGCGCTGCGGACGTTCGCGGTCGATGCGATCGAGAGCGCCGTCGTCGTCGACAAGGCCGCGAAGGAAGTCGGCGACGAATCCCTCGACCGCCACTTCGCGAGCGGCTACGGCATCTTCGCGGGCTCCAGCACCGCGGAGGCCGTGCTGCTGTTCAACCCGACGCGCGCCCGCTGGGTGAGCCGCGAAACCTGGCACCCGAAACAGGACGGCAAGCGGCAGCTCGACGGCAGCTACCTGCTCAAGTTTCCGTATTCCCGCGAACCCGAGCTCGTCATGGACATCCTGAAGTACGGAGCGGACGTCCAGGTTCTCGCGCCCGACTCGCTGCGGACGGCCGTGTCCGCGCAGATCAATGCTGCGGCGAAGCTCTATCCGCGCTGACGTTGCCGCGCCGGGCGCAATAGGACGCCTTGCACTCAATACGCATGGCGAGCCGCTGCTTGCAGCGCTAGCGTGGAAGGCCCGGCACAGAGGAGCTTGGTCATGGGCAGGTATTTTCCCGCGAGTCGCGCAGTTCGCCTGGCATTGCTGGGCGGCGGTCTGGCCATTGCAGCTGGGGCCGCCGTGGCGCAGCCCATGGAGGTCGTGACGGTCGAGGCAGCGCGCGCGACCACGGTCGGGCAGACGATGCACGGCGTGCCGATCGACGAGGTCACGATCCGCAGCCGCGTCAGCTACGCCGACCTGGACCTGACCACCGCCTCCGGCGCACTGGAACTGGAGAATCGCATCCGCGCAACCGCGGAGTCGAGCTGCAAGAAGCTCGACGTGAAGTTCCCCGCCGAGGGCTCGAGCGAGGCGGCCTGCATCAAGAACGCCGTCGATGCGGCGATGCAGGAAGCACGCAAGGTCATCGACGCCAAACGCAAATAGCGTACGACCTCAGGCGGCCACGCCGAAGAGCGCCCCGACTGCGGCGGTCAGGGCCATCGCCAACGCGCCCCAGAACGTGACGCGGAGGACGGACGCGCGGACCGGCGCTCCACCGGCACGTGCAGCCACGAGGCCCAGCAGCGCGAGGAACAGCAGTGAGCTGCCGGCGACGCCCGGCATCAGCGCGGCCACCGGGAGCCACAGGATCATCAGCAGAGGCAGCGCAGCGCCGACAGCAAAGGCAGCCGCCGACGCGAGCGCGGCCTGCACCGGCCGGGCGGCCAACGTCTCGTTGATCCCCAACTCGTCCCGCGCGTGTGCGCCGAGCGCATCGTGCTGCATCAATTGGGTCGCCACGCTCGAAGCCAGCGCCGGATCGAGGCCGCGCTGAACGTAGATCGCCGTGAGTTCCGTGTGCTCCGCCTCGGGATTCGCTGCCAGCTCCTTGCTCTCCCGAGTCAGGTCCGCGCGCTCCGTGTCGGACTGCGAACTGACCGACACATACTCGCCTGCAGCCATCGACATGGCGCCGGCGACCAGGCCGGCCACGCCAGCGACGAGGACGCCTTGCGAGCCGGCGCCGGCTGCGGCGACGCCGAGCACGAGACTGGCCGTGGAAACGATGCCGTCGTTCGCACCGAGCACCGTGGCGCGCAGCCAGCCGGTGCGGTGGGTTCGGTGTCTTTCGCTGTGTCTCATGTCTGTTGCTCAGTGACTTTCGATAGGTGTTGCGCCGCGACGAAACGCCAGGATGATGCACCAGACGCCCAACGCTCCGAGGGTCACGATGACCCAGTAGTCGATACCGGTTGGCCGGCGAACCGAGAAAATGGCGAACGCCATCAGCGCAGCCACGACGATCAGCCCGCCGCCAATTGCGAACCAGGCGGGGCGGGAAAACAGCGTACCGGCGCGGCCCGGCCTGTTGAAGGCCAGGCGAAACCCCGCTTGCCAGCAGATGCCGCACAGGGCCAACAGGATCAGCGCGAAGATCAGCGTGGAACTCGTCACCGCTCGGCGGGTCTCCTCGTCGACGGCAAGATTGAACAGCGCATAGCCCAGCGTGGCCGTCAGGCCTGCTCCGCATGCAAGTAGCACGATGCCGGCGATGCGTCCCCACACCGTCGCGACCGGCTGCAGATAAGGGCTCGTCACGGCGGCATTACCCGGGCGCCCGCAGCAGTGTCCAGAAGCGCGGGCCGTCCCGGCCCATTTTCTCTTCCCGCAGGATGCGAAAGCCAAACCGCAGGTAGAACGACACGTTCCGCTCGCGCGCGGTCTCGAGGTAGCACGGCAGTCGAGCGCGATCCGCCTCGTGCAACGCACGTCGCAACAGCTCGCCCCCGAGGCCCTTGCCCTGGAATGTCGGATCGACCGCCAGCAGCCACAGGTACCGGTGCGGCTGCGTCATGTCCTGCTTGTGCAGACGGTCGAATGTGTCACCCAACGTGAGCAGGCGGCGTGCGTCCGACAGCCCGCCCGCCCAGAGCAGACGCAGAAACCCGGTGCGCAGCAGGCCGATCGTCGACGGTGGTGAGCGGCCGGGCTCGAGCCAGGTGGCGACGGCGCGCGGCGCATCGTCGCTGCGGTGAATCTGCCCGCCGAAGCGCAGCGCGTACTGCATGGCCATCCGGAAATAGAGCGGCAGGCCACGCTCACGCTGGGGCAGGTCAGGCGCGATCCAAATGGAAATCGGGTCGTCCATGAACGCTCGCGTGTACACCGCTGTCGCGGCTGCGAGCTGCGGGTCGGAAAGCCGTTGCGGCGTCATCTACGTTCCCTCATTGCGGAAGCCTATCACCCAGCCGCCCGTTGCCGTCACCACCGCCACATCCGGTGAGATCCGAATGGCGCACCGCGCGCCGGCGCGCTACACAGGGTCCCTCGCTCTCCCGGACAGGAGTCGCGCCATGACTGGCCGAATCGAACGCATCGAGCTGTGGCACGTCAACGTGCCGCTCGCCGAACCCTTCTGGCCGTCGTGGATCCCCGGCTATCCGCAGACGCACGTCGCGCAGACCTACGCGCGCTTCATCACCAGCGACGGGCTGACCGGCGAGACCGCAGGCCCCGCGTTCACGACCGAGCGCCGCGGCCTCGGCGACCTGCTGGGCGGCTTCATGCTCGGCCTCGCCGCCGGCGACATGGACGGCTTCCGCAAGCGCATTCGCGAGGCCTCGTACCTCGGTTGGCGCAACTGGTGGCTCGAGGCGGCGATGTGGGACCTCGCGGGCAAGCTGGCGGGCAAGCCGGTCTACAAGCTGCTGCAGGAGCACGAGCAGACGGTGTCCCGCGTGCGCCTGTACGCCTCGTCGGGCTCACTGCGACCGCTCGACGAACGACGCCGCTATCTCGACGAGATTCGCGGGATGGGCTTCGACGCGGTGAAGATCCGCGTCAAGTACGCCACCCTCGAAGAGGATTTGCGCATCGTGCGCGGCGCGCGCGCGGCGGTCGGCGACGATTTTACGATCGGCGTGGACGCCAACCAGGGCTGGCCGGTCTCGCTGTTCCGCCCCAATCCGGACTGGGACCTCGAGCGCGCCACGGCGTTCGCGCGCGGCTGCGACGAGCTCGGCATCGGCTGGCTCGAGGAACCGCTCGACATGCACGACTGGCACGGCATGGCCGAGCTGCGCCGACGCGTGAAAACGCCGATCGCGGGCGGTGAACTGCACGGCGGCTGGCACGAGCTGCAGCCGCTCTTCGAGCACGACAGCCTCGAGAAATACCAGCCCGACGCGATGTTCTGCGGGCTGACCGTCTCGAAGCGCGTGATGCAGGAGTGCCGCCGCCGCAACCTCAAGTTCTCGCCGCACACCTGGTCGAACGGCTTCAACATGGTCGTCAACCTGCACGCTTTCGCGGCGTGGGAAAAGGGTGGGCACCTCGAGTATCCCTACGAACCGCCGGGATTTGTGCCGGCGACACGCGAAGGCATCATGCCGCCGCTGCTGGCCAACCCCGACGGCACGCTCGATGTGCCGCAATCCCCCGGCCTCGGCGTGCAGGTCGACGAGCGACTGCTGCGTCGCTACGGCAAGCGCTTTCACGTCTCGACGCCGACCCGCGTCGCGCTGCATACGATCCGCGAGAAGGGGCTGAAATCGGCGCTGGCGCTGAAGAAGGCGAAACAGGGGCCGGGCTAACGTCCACATCGCGACGGATTCGCAGTACAGTCACGGTCACCGTCGCGAGGAGAAGCCGATGCCACTCGAGATTCGCAGGAGCGTGGAGCAGATGCTGGCGGAGGCGATGTCGGCGATCGAGACGCTCGAGGTCGAGCAGGCCCGGGCGTTGCACGGCCAACCCGGCGTCACGTTCATCGACCTGCGCGACCCGCGCGAGATCTGGCGCGAGGGCGGCGTTCCCGGTGCGCGCCAGGTGCCGCGCGGCATGCTCGAGTTCTGGCTCGATCCGGGCAGTCCGTACCACAAGAACTTCTTCGCCTCGGGCGACAAGTTCGTGTTCTTCTGCGCGGCCGGCTGGCGCTCCGCGCTCGCGGCGAAGACCGCCCAGGACATGGGCCTGACGCCTGTGTGCCACATCGACGGCGGTTTCGACGCGTGGAAGAAGGCCGGCGCGCCCGTGGAAGCGATCGAGCCGAAACAGGTGAGCGGCGCGAAGAAGGCCTGACGCATCCGCAGGCCGAGGCGCCGCGAGCGCAACTCATCTGCGCCCGCGGCAATGGTCGACCAGTTGATCTCAGCCCACCAGGGTCACGATGGTGTCCTTGATCGTGCCTTCGACCCAGAGGCCACGAACCTTGGCCAGCATCTCGGCATACTCGCGGTCCTGCAGCAGGGCCGCATTGAGTGCCACGCCCTTATCGAGGCTTTCAATCTCGTAATACCAGTGGATCCGCGCCTTGCCGAACAGTTCGACACCGAATTTCATGTTCAGGGAATGGTGCTTGTTCAGGTACGCCGTGACTTCGGCTGCAAACTTGACGGCCGCGGGAACATCCGCCGCAGTCTTGACCGTGGCTTTTCGTTCAAAGCGGAACATGGCTCTCCCCTCCTAAGTCGACTCAACTCCACTCGCTCAGGGTCCCCGTGTAGGTGCGCCCGTCGAGGCTGATGATCCCGTCGGACAGCAGCACCGCGCCGGTGGACGTGCGCAGGACCGATCGCGTCCGCCACTTGTGCTTGCCGCACTCCTCGAAGAATCCTTCGCCCGACCCCTGCACCTGGTCCCCGTTGTCGAGGAACGCAACTCCGAGCCAGCTCGACCGGCCCGTCTTCGAGCCGGGCGCGTCGTCGTAAAGCGTCATCGTGCCGAGTACTGCGCCGAAGCCGGTGGCAGTACCTTCGACGTTGATCTGCGCGACGCCCGCACCGCCCGACCCTTCCAGGTACGTGACGCCCGTGGACGTAAACGAGAACTCTCCCGCCTTCTTTGCGGTCACCATGATGACTCCCCCGATGATGTTGATTGGACTCGTGCAGTCCGGCGACCAGCGGTGTCCTTCGTGGTCTTTCGCGGAGGGCGACCGGCGATCCGCCGGCTGTGTGCGAACTGGACGCCCAAACCTCGACACCGACAATCCGTGGAAATCGCTACCGCCGCAATCCCGCCGCCGGATCGTCCGGCCGCCATTGCCCCGGCTTTGCGCCGCTGCAGGCATTGGCGCGAATCAGGCCGAAGCTCGGCGTGAGCCCGAGCTCGCAGCTTCGCACGCACAAGCCGCGAAAGACCGCGACATCCAGCCCGGTCGACTCGTGATACATGCGCGTGAGCTGGCTCCACTGCCGGGCCGGGATGCTTTGGGCGCTCTTCGCAAATGAACTGCAATCGCGGCTGGCGGCGCACCCTTCGAGGGCTTGGGCCACGATGGCGCAATCCGCCCGGCCGAGCGGCCGGGTCGTGTCTCCCGTGCGCTTGACGACGATGTTTCCAGCCTGGGTCAGCTGCGCGCTGCGAAGCTCGCCATCCCAGCGGCCGAGGTCGATCGCCACGCCGTCGTTCGAGGCGGAGATCCGCCCACCCGCGGCACCGACCCAGAGGTCAGGCACTCGTCGCAGGTCCGGTGGCCGGCCCTCACGCAGCACGAGCCAGAACGGCTGCTGCCGACCACACGGCGGAACGCTGCCGGTGCACTGCGTGTGCCCCATGATGACCTCGCGATCGGAAAACACGGCGCGATGTGCCAGCACGATCGCGTCGTCGCGCAGATCCGGAATGACTGCGTCATTCACCAACAGGACGCGCTTGCGGATGTCGTCCTCGGCCGGGCGGATCACCAGCTTCCCGACGACTGTTTCGACTGTCAGGTCGGTCGTCTTCAGGGGCCGGCTGGACACGAGCTTGCTCGCGACCTCGACTGAGGTCGCGGGCGGCCTCTGCGCCGGCTTCGGTTCCGCCGCGGGCGCAACCGGGACGTCGGCGGCGGATTCGGTCTTCGGTGCCTCCGACTGTCGATCCGCCCCCGGCATGAACAGCAGGTAACCGAGCAGCGTCGTCAGCACGGCGACTGCGGCCCAGGCTGCCCGCCTCTGATAGCGCGGGGGCTGCACTTTCGGCGGCGGCTGAACCTTCTGCGCGGGTTGCACCTTCTGGGGGAATTGCACCTTCTGCGCGGGCGGCGCGGTTGTAGCGATTCGCCGGGGGCCGCTGATGTCGCGGACCTTCGGTGGCACAGGGACCGTCGCGGGCTGCGGTTGGACGACGGCAGGCTTCGCGCGCATCACGGGCTCCGGATCAACCGGATCGGTCCGGACACTGCCGATTCCATCCGGCGTCGCGGTGGCACGCTCCGTCTGCGAACGCAACCGATAGAGCGCTTCGGCCTCAGTCAGTCTCTGCAGCTGGAAGGGCTCGGTGATCGAGATCGAGATGTGCTTCTGGCGTTGCGCTGCCTCGGGGCCCTGAGCCACGGGCTCGACCAACCCGACGGCGCTGACCCACTTTCCGACCCACGTCTCATCGGGCGTGGCGTCGCGATGCGAGCCGGAGCCTGGCCAGACCTTGAGGCAACTCATGTCGTGCAACTGCGCGCCGAATTCGACCCGCAGGCAGCGAGCCGCCGACCGCGGCTCGGTGGCGTTCGCGACGCGGACGACCCGACCGATCAGCTCGACCCGATCGCCGATGTGCTTGCAGCAGTTCGCGAAGTCCGCGGCCGCGACGATCGGGTACGGCGAAACATACGGCGTGCGCATGACCTCGTCCGGGTCACCCGACAGTTCCACCGCCAGGGGTGGCACGTCCCGCGCCGCCACGAAGTCCTCGAAGGACGGGATCTGCTCGAACGGCGCCATGCAGATCGCGGCGAGGTGGTTCACCCGCCGCTCGATTCCAGGCTCGCGGCTCAGCAGGGCGAAGGTCGCCGAGTTTGCGGGATCGGCGAAATCCGCCGCGCGCAACAGGAAAGCGTCTTCGCCGCTGGCCGTCCGCGGCCAGTGGTCCGGCCGTCTGCTGAGTGCGTCGAGCGCGAGGTCGATCACCGAGAACGAAAAAGCGTCGAGGCTTGCGTTGAAATGTCGCCGGCGCCGGCCGGGATGCTGGAAATTCCGCTGGCCAAGCTCGGCACTGCAGAACGGCCCGAGTGCCGGCACGAACATGCCGTCGTAATCGATCAGCCGCAGGTTCGCACCTCGCTGGACGACGATGTTGGACGGCTGGATGTCGCCGTGCGCAATGCCGTTCTCGCGCAGGTGCCGGGCCAGCCGGCGCAGCGAAAACCGCATCTGCTGGAGCGCGCCGGGGTCCTGCATGTGCTCTGCGACGAACGCGGCGAGGCTCTGCCCGTCCACCCAGTCCATGCGCACGACCGGATAGGTGCCGCTCTCCGTCGTGATCCCCTGCGGCTGGAACTGGCAGGCGACCAGATAGGGGCCCTTGACCCCGGCGAGGTGCTTCGTGAGCGCGCCGTAGCGCTCGTGCAGCGCGTCGAGCCGCTTGTGAAAACAGCGTAGCGCGTACTTCCTGTGGTCCGCCTCGATCTCGAAGGTCAGCGCGAACGTGCCACCGTGCGCGACTGGCAGCCCCGAGGCGCGCCTGCGCAGCGTTCCCCGGGCGAGCACCGGGTCTGCAAGCACGACGTCCAGGTTGAGCTGGAGCGCATCGGCGTATTCTGCGAAGGAAGGGTACTGCATCTGCGTGCCGGGCGACCGGTCGACGGGTTACTGTGACACAGCGTGCCCGTGCGGAGCCATCCAACTCGACCGACCAAGCGGTGCCGGTGGTCGGATTTGTCGGATTTCGGCTTAGACTCTGCAGCCGTGGACACCCACTGCCCTTTCTGCAGTCTGCCGCGCGACCGCCTCGTCTTCGAGAGCGAATTTGCGCTCGCCTTCCGCGACGGGTTCCCGGTGTCGCCTGGACACACGCTGGTGATCCCGCGGCGGCACGTCGCGTCGTTCTTCGAGACGACACCGCAAGAGCAGGCGGCGATGCTCAAGCTGCTGAATCTCGCGCGAATCGATCTCGACCACCGGCATCATCCCGCCGCCTACAACGTCGGGATCAACGATGGCCGCGCCGCCGGGCAGACGATCCCCCACGTGCACATCCACCTGATTCCGCGCTACGCGGGCGACCAGGACGATCCGCGCGGGGGCGTGCGGTGGGTGTTGCCGGAGCGGGCTGCGTATTGGGTCAAGGACTGAGCAGCGGCGTCAGGCCACGACCTGCAGGCTGAGCGCGGCGTTCACCAGCGTGCCGGCCAGCGTCGAGGTCAGCAGCGCAAGCGCTACGAGCAGCACGATGCCATAGCGGCGATTGGACTTCGATTGGTTCATGGCGGGTCTCCTCTTCTCCAGTAGGTGATTTGTACGGCCTGCCGACCGGAGAAGCTTGCAGTTACCCTGGAGAATCCCTGGAATTTTCCGTGACCTGAAACGCGATCGGGGCGGCCTCCCCAGAGCGCCGCCCCGATCCCCCGCCAGCAGCGATGCGCGTCGCTAAGCGGCCTTCCCCGCGGCCAGGGCGTGCACGTCGGTGGCCCTGAGCGCCTTGCCGCCGATGGCCCAGTCGCCACCCGCGAACTCGTTGATGCGCACCCAGGTGACGGGCCGCATGTTTTCGCCTTCCACCTGGATCATCGCCTCGGTGACCCGGGCGATGAGTTCCTGCTTCTGCTGCGGGGTGAAGACGTCCTTGATCACGTCGATGGTTACGAGAGGCATGTCGTTTCTCCTTCAGTTGCCGAGTTTCGAATTGAGGTGGTCGATCAGGTCGCACATCGGCCGGCTGGGACTGAACTCGACGGCTTCATAGTCCTCGTCGACCCAGACCGTGTGGCCGGGCGGCCAGTAGTAGACGTCGCCGGCACGCACCACCTCTTCGCGGCCGTCGGCGTAGCGCACGTGAATCGAGCCCTTGAGGACGGTTCCCCAGTGCGGGCACGGACAGAGGTTCTGCGGGAGGCCCTCGAGCAGCGGCGTGGCATCCGCGCCCTTCGGGAAGCGGATCCGGGCCACGTTCAGCTCACCCCAGTCCTGTGCCTGGATGCAGACGCCTCCCGTCTCGAGGCGCATCGGAAGTTCGCTCATCGGCTGTTTCACGGCAGTCTCCTTGTGTGTGCGGCCGGCCACGAGAACGATCCGCCGCCGGTGATGTGATTTGTAAGCGCGCGGGCGCAGCGAAGCTTGCAGACGCCCTGGAGAATTCATGGAGAATTGTCCGAGACGTGCGCCGGGTGCATCATCGGCCCCATGCTCTACCGGTTCGGGTCCTTCGAGCTCGACACGGCCAAGGTCGAGCTGCGCGCAGACGGCGAGACACGCCCTGTCGAACGGCAGGTGTTCGCGCTGCTCGCACTGCTCGTCGACAATTGCGAGCGGCTCGTTTCCAAGGACGAGATCATCGAGAAGGTGTGGGACGGGCGCATCGTCTCCGAAGCGGCCGTAGCCAGCCGGGTCAAGTCGGCGCGGCAGGCCCTCGGGGACGACGGCAAGACGCAGCGCTTCATCAAGACGATCCACCGGCAGGGATTCCGGTTCGTCGCGGACGTCAGGGCGGTGCGGGACGCGCAGCCCGACGACGAATCAGCGGCGCCGCCCACGGACCCGGTCGCGCGGCCGTCGATCGCCGTGCTGCCGTTCACGTTGATTGGCGAGGCCGGACCTTACGCCGCTATTGCGGACGCCCTGCCCCACGAACTGATTGCCGAACTGTCGCGCCTGCGCTGGCTGTTCGTCACGGCGCGTGGCTCGTCGTTTCGCCTGCGCGCCGCGAATGCCGACATGGGCGAGGTCGGCCGGCTGCTCGGCGTGCGCTACTGTTTGTCGGGAACGGTGGAGGTTGCGGGCTCGAGTCTCGCCGTCACGGTCGAGCTCGTGGACACGCGAGACGGAGGCGTCGTCTGGGCCGATCGCTTTGCCGGCGCGATCGATGCAGTGCACCCGATCCGAACGGAGATTCGCTCGCGGATCCTCGCCGCGCTCGAAATCCAGATCCCGATGCACGAGGCCAACCTCGCGCGCCTCACGGTGACCGAGAATCTCGATGCCTGGTCGGCCTACCACCTCGGCCTGCAGCACATGTACCGTTTCAACCGGAAGGACAACGCCGCTGCGGCCGCATTGTTCTCGCACGCCGTCTCGCGGGATCCACGCTTCGCGCGCGCCCATGCGGGACTCTCGTTCGTGCACTTCCAGACCGCGTTCCTGCGCAATACGGACGACCTCGCCACCGAGATCGCGCTGGCGCGTCGACACGCCGAGCGCGGCGTCGACCTCGACCCGCTCGACCCGTTCGTCAACTTCACGATGGGCCGCACCTTCTGGCTGGAGGGCGACCTCGACGGCAGCCTCGGCTGGCTCGAGCGCTCGACGTCGATCAGCCCGAACTATGCGCAGGGCATCTACGCCCGCGGCTGGACCGAGACCCTGGCGGGACGGGGCCTCGACGGCCGCAGGCAAGTCGATCTCGCGATGCAATTGAGCCCGCTGGACCCGCTGTATTACGCGATGCTCGGGACTCGCGCCTTCACCCACATGACGCTGGGCGAGGACGCCGAGGCCGCGCAGTGGGCCGAACGGGCGGCCCGCTCACCGGGGGCCCACGTGCTGATTGCGATGATCGCAACGGCGGCCCAGGCCATGGCGGGCGACGAGGCGCGCGCGGCGGCGTGGGCGGACAACGTGCGCGCTCGCAATGCCGCCCTGACCCGGCAAGACTTTTTCCGTTCGTTTCCGATGAAATCCGAAGCAATCCGCGCGCGGGTGTCGAATGGATTGGCACGATTCGGATTCTGAGGAGTACGTGAACCATGGACCTCGCCCCGGACACGCTGGTTCTGCTCTCGCGAATCCAGTTCGCGTTCACCGTCAGCTTCCATATCGTCTTCCCGGCCTTCACGATCGGCCTCTCGGCGTTCATCGCCACGCTGCTGATCGCCCACCTGCGCACCGGCCGCGAGCACTACCGCACGCTGGCGCGGTTCTGGACCAAGGTCTTCGCGGTCTCGTTCGCGATGGGCGTGGTCTCGGGCATCGTGCTCTCCTACCAGTTCGGCACGAACTGGAGTCGCTTCTCGGAGATCACCGGCAACGTGATCGGCCCGGTGATCGGCTACGAGGTGCTGACCGCGTTCTTCCTCGAGGCCACCTTCCTCGGCATCATGCTGTTCGGCGGCGATCGCGTGCCGAAGTGGCTGCACGCGATGGCGGCGGTCATCGTCGCGTTCGGCACCGCGCTATCGGCCTTCTGGATCCTGTCCGCGAACAGCTGGATGCAGACGCCGGCGGGCTTCGAGATGCGCGACGGCATTGCCTACCCGGTGAGCTGGTTCCAGATCGTGTTCAACCCGAGCTTCCCGTACCGCTTCGTCCACATGCTCGTGGCGGCGTACCTGACGACGTCACTCGTGGTGCTCGCGGTCGGCGCGCGCTACCTGCTCGCGGGACGCTTCGTCGAGGAAGGCCGCACGATGATGCGCATGGGTGTCGGCATGCTGGCCGTGCTCGCGCCGTTGCAACTGGTGATCGGTGACTTCCATGGCCTCAACACCGCGGAGCACCAGCCCGCAAAAGTGGCGGCGATGGAAGCACACTGGGACGGCAGCCAGCCGGCCGACCTCGTGCTGTTCGCGTGGCCCGATGCCAAGGCCGAGCGCAACCGCTTCGAGGTGTCGATCCCGAAGGGCGCGAGCCTGATCATCACGCACGATCCGAACGGGCTTTTCCCCGGCCTCAAGGACTTCCCCGCCGAGGATCGGCCGCCGGTGTGGCCGGTGTTCTTCTCGTTCCGCATCATGGTCGCGATCGGCATGCTGATGATCGCGATCGGTTTCGTCGGCGCGTGGTTGTGGTGGCGTGGGCGCCTGTTCGAATCGCAGTGGTTCCTGCGGCCCGTCGGCTACACGTGGTCGTTCGGCTTCATCGCGATTCTCGCCGGCTGGATGGTGACCGAGATCGGCCGCCAGCCCTGGATCGTGCACGGCGTGCTGCGCACCGCGCAGGCGACCTCGCCGGTGCTCACTTCGACCGTGGCGATCTCGCTCGCGCTGTTCGTCTGCGTCTACTGCGTGGTGTTCGGGGTCGGCGTGCTGTACATCCGCCGGCTGTTGCAGAAGGGACCGACACCCGCGGCGCACGGCCCCGACCAGTCATTGCCGAACCGGCCGCTCTCGGCTGCGCAACGGGCGACGCGCGAGGCGCTGGCCAGCGGAGGTGTGTCATGACCGGGATCGAGTACACGATGCCCGTGATCTGGGCGCTGCTGATCGGCACCGCGGTCGCGCTCTACATCGTGCTCGACGGCTTCGACCTCGGGCTCGGCATTCTCTTCCCGTATTTCCGCAGCGAGTCCGATCGCGACCAGATGATGAACTCGGTGGCGCCGTTCTGGGACGGCAACGAGACGTGGCTGGTGCTGGGCGGTGGCGGCCTGTGGGTCGCATTCCCACAGGCTTACGCAGTGATCATGCCGGCGCTCTACCTGCCGGTGATCCTGATGCTGCTGGCGCTGATTTTCCGCGGCGTGGCCTTCGAGTTCCGCTGGGTTGCCAAGCCGCGGCACCGCAAGTGGGACATCGCATTCGCGGCGGGCTCGACCGTTGCGGCATTGAGCCAGGGTGTCATCCTGGGCGGCCTGATCCAGGGCATCACGGTCGTCGATGGCCAGTTTGCCGGCGGCGCGTTCGACTGGTTCACACCCTTCACGCTGATGTGCGGACTCGGCGTGGTCGCGGGCTACGCGCTGCTCGGCGCGACCTGGCTGATGATGAAGACCGAGGGCCCCGTCGAGGTTCGCGCGCGCCGGTTTACGCCACGGCTGTTGGCGCTCTTGATGCTGTTCGTCGGGGTCGTCAGCCTGTGGACGCCGCTCGCGATCGAGCGCATCGCCGAGCGCTGGTTCACGATGCCGAACGTGTTCTACCTGGCGCCGGTGCCGCTCGCCACGCTGCTGCTCGCCTGGGTCTGCTGGCGCGGCACGCTGCGCGGCCGAACCGTGCAGCCGTTCCTCGCGGCCGTCGGGATTTTCATGCTCGCGTACGCCGGGCTCGTGATCTCGAACGCCCCCTGGCTGGTGCCGCCCACGCTGACGATCTGGGACACCGCCGCCTACGTCGGCTCACAGGTGTTCATGCTGATCGGCACCACGCTGCTGCTGCCGATGGTGCTCGGCTACACGGTGTTCGTGTTCTGGATTTTCCGCGGCAAGCTCAAGCCCGGCGAGGGGTATCACTAGGCGGTGCCGGTGGTCGGATCCGTCGGATTTGGCAGTGCCAAATCCGACAAATCCGACCACCGGCACCGATGCTCCGATGTTCAGTTCGCGCTGATCGTCACTTCGCCCTGCGGCAGCAGGCTGGCCGCGATCTCGGCCTCCGTGAACGGGATCGAACGCATGTTCTTGTCCGAATAGCGCTGCTGCTGGTCGTTGAAGAACGGCGACGCGACATTGGACGACTGCGAGTAGCTCAACAGTCCGAACGCTCGCGGCCCGTTGTCGGTGAACTCGAGGCCGAAATGCCAGCTGGTGCCATACGCGATCGGCCAGCCCTCGCCGGGCGTCGTCGACAGGCCCGCCGTGCCCGGGATCGCCGCCGGATTGAGGCGCGGCAGGCGCGTGTCCTCCTGCACCGGCGAATTGACCGTGCGTACCGCGTTGAACGCGCCGTCGATCGTGCCGTCGCCGCCGTGCCAGGGGAACGCCTGGCCGAGCGTCACCGCCGTGCCGCCGGGGGGCGCACCGCCGCTGGGCTGGAATGCCTGCACGCTGCCGAGCGTTGCGGCGTAGCCGATGCCCACCGCGTCGAGACGGTCAAGCCCCACGGCCAGTGACTGCAGCATCGGGTCGCTCGCGAGGTTGGCCGGATCAGCCGCCGCCGGATCGCCCGGCGTGCCCACTGGATCCGCCGGGTTGAACGGCGTGGTCAGATGGCTCGCAAACTTGTTGCGATAGTCGCCGACGAAGACGCGGAACACGTGCGCGCCCACGCTGTCGAGGTCGTAGACGCCGTTCCAGTTGTTCTTCAATACGGTGCAGGCACCGTCCACGGTACGCGCGCCACCGGTCGGCAGGTTCACCGGGTTCGAGCCGATCGCGTCGCAGCGGGCACGCAGCTCGGGCAGGAACTCCTCCGCGTACCAGGTGCGGTTGTTGTGCAGCACGCGGGCGAGGTCCGCCGCGCCGAACTTGCCGTCCTGGCCGGCCGGCGCCTCGGCCGCATAGCCCGGATTGGTCGGGTTCTGCAGCATGAAAAGACCGATGCGCGTGCGCGGGCCCTGCGCGGTCCGCTCCAACCCGAACAACGGCGAGAATCCCTCGAGCGGCGCCGCGGGATTGGTCGCCCAGTAACTGTCGTTGGAGTTCTGCACGAAATCCTGGCGTACGAGTTTCGGGTGACCCTCGAACGGGACCAGCCCGCGGCACGTGCCCTCGACCCAGTCCTCGAGCGAGCTCGAGCCGTCGAGCAGCACGAGACCGGCGCCGAACAATGCCCGGTACGCGGCACTCAGCGCCAGCTTCGTGCGCACCGACGCGACGCCCGCGACGGACAGGTTGGGCACCGACGAGCTGTCGATGTAGTACGCGTTGCCCTGGTCGTCCGCGTACGTGGTGTTGACCCACAGCGTGCTGCCGCAATTGCGGAACACGTCCTGGAACTCGTCGAGGTCGGTGGCGCGCGCCATCTGCAGCCAAGTGTCGAGCAGGTTGCGCGAGTCCCCGTTGGCATCGCGGTAGCTGTAAGCGCGACCCGTGGCGCCCCAGGCCGGCAGTCCGCCCTGCGTCACCAGGTCGGCCGCGAGCATCGGGCCGTATTCCGAGTAGTAGAACGTCTTCTGCAGCGTGAGCGGCGTCGGGCCGCCGGTGTTGACCTGGATCTGAAAGGTCTGTTGCGTGATCGGGCGCTCCTGGCCGTCCTTGATGTAGGTGAGGTTGTCGCCCGCCTTGAGGCGCAGCTCGTACAGCGTGAAGCGCGCGCTGGTGCTGACGGTGTGCGACCAGCCGAGGTTCTCGTTGAAACCGATCAGCGGCGTCGGCGTGCCGGTGAGGCCTGCGCCGTGGAAATTCATGTAGCCCGGCACGGTGATCTGCGATTCGTAGAAGCGCCGCACGCCCGAGTACGGAAAGTGCGGGTTCGCGAGCAACGCACCCTTGCCATTCTCGCTCAGGTTGGCGCCGATGCCCCAGGCATTGCTTGCGAGTCCAATATCGGCGTAGTCGCGCCGCTCGGCGGCAGCCGCGCGCGCGAAGGTCGCCGTCTCGCGCAGCTGTTGCAGCTTTTGCGTGTTCGCCGCAGTGGCAGCGACCGGTACCGGGTTCGGATCCACACCCGGCGGCACGGCGACGAACATCGCGCCCGTCGCGAAGGCGTCACCGCTCGCGAATCCGGCGACGATGCGGTAGTGCGCCAGCAGGACTTCCTCACTGATGGGCACGACCCAGGGGCCGTTGCGGCACTCGGCCGGGAAGTCGGCGGGACTGGTCTCATTGACGTACTTGTTGTAGCCGGCCACGAAGCCGCGCAGCATCGCGCGGCTCTCGTTGCTCAGCGTCGCCAGCTCCGCCGCGGCGCCGCTCTGGATGCCCTGCGCCTTGTAGCTGAAGTCGTTGATGATGTGGATGCTGCCGGGCCCGGGCCCGAAGTACTTCGCGCGCTCGCTGCGCGCCTTGACGAACGCATCCGCGAGCAGGCAGATGTTGTCCTGGGCCTGCACGTAACCCGAGCCGAACGTCGCCGACTCGAGATTGTCCGCCTTGATGTGTGGCACGCCGCTCGCGGTCCGGCGGATGGTGGCCACTGGACCACTCGCCGGCGCGTTGATGAAGTCGGGCGAGGGCGGCCTGACTGGCGGCGGCGGCGGTGGCGGCGTGACCGGCGGCGGGCTGGAAGAATTGTTCGAGTCGCTGGAGCAACCGCCCAGCGCCAGCATCGCTGCCAGCGGGACGAGTGCGAGCCAACGGGAAATCAAAACCCCGCGCCAGGGCGACAGGTCGCGTCCACTCATGGAAATCCCCCAAGGACTGTTTTCGATTGGGGCATCGACCCGATGCCGGCCCCACGCCTGTTTAGCACAGGCCGCATGCCGCGTCGAACCGGCTCAGGCGGTGCCGGTGGTCGGATCCGTCGG